>Ga0265338_10000768_pt1 | contig 54697 bp, 59 predicted proteins | sample 42126metaG_FD_193579 | JGI IMG/M metagenome (GOLD analysis project Ga0265338, IMG submission 193579) | Rhizosphere microbial communities from Carex aquatilis grown in University of Washington, Seatle, WA, United States - 4-21-26 metaG | ecosystem: Host-associated > Plants > Roots > Rhizosphere... | reverse complement strand
AGCCTCTCGAAGACGGCACTCCCGATGGCAACATGAGCAACCCCGGCACCTATCTCGATGTGACGGTGCAGCCGTTTAGCTACGCGCCGCAGTACCATTCGCAGTCGGCTTACCCGTCGCTGCTCTCCGGCCAATCAAATAATGCGTATTTCGAGTACAAAAACGCCGGCAATGTCGCTTGGTACGACGACAGCGGTTTGTCTGAAGCTCCGGCTGGCACGCTGCCGATCCATCTGGCCACCAGCCATCCCATCAACCGAGCCAGTGCCTTCGGCTCAAGTTGGGGTGCTATCACAACCGTCCGGACTTCAATTTCAGCGCTGTCTACAACTCCGATGGCAGCACCCTGGCCTCCGATCAGCACATGGTTGCCCCCGGGCAGATCGTCAAGTTTGGTTTCACGATAAACGTACCAGCTAGTACCGCGCCCGGTGTCTACCGCGAGTTCTTCCAACCGCTGGCCGAAGGTAGCTCCGATGGCGGCATGCCCGACCCCGGCACCTATCTCGATGTGACGGTGCAGCCGACGATTTATGCAGCCAGTTATTATTCCCAGAGCAGCTATCCCTCGATGAATGCGGGCGGGTCGAGCTCTGCCAATTTCATGTACAAGAACGCCGGCAACGTCACCTGGTACGACGACACCGGGCTCGGCGAGGCACCAGCTGGCACGATGCCGGTACATCTGGCCACCTCACATCCGATCAATCGCAACAGCAGCTTCGGATCCGCTTGGGGCGCCAATCACAATCGACCGAACTTCATCTTCAGCGCCGTCTACAACTCCGATGGATCTACCTTGGCCTCCGATCAGCACGCCGTCGCGCCTAGTCAAATCGTCAAGTTTACCTTCACCTTCAACGCGCCGAGCAATCTGGCTACTGGTGTCTACCGCGAGTTCTTCCAGCCAATCGTCGAAGGCACGGGCGACGGCGCGATCGGCGACGTCGGCACTTATCTCGACATCACCATTCATTAGCGCGCGCGTTTACTGCTATCTGGCATCATGCTAAAATATGAGCTATGACACAAGCAGAATCCGCGAATTTTTGGCCTGGCCGCAAGGTACTTGTGACTGGGGGACACGGCTTTCTGGGAGGCTATTTGGTCGATGGCCTGACCAAGCGCGGCGCCACCGTCATCGCCCCGACCCATGCCGACTATGACCTCGTCGACGGTGACGCGGTCCGCGCCATGTACGCTGATCATCCAGCCGACATGGTGATCCACCTGGCGGCCAAAGTCGGCGGCATCGGTGCCAACCGCGAGCATCCTGGCTCGTTTTTCTACGACAATCTGATGATGGGTGTGCAGTTGATGCATGAAGCCTATCAAGCCAAGATTCCCAAGTTCGTGGCGCTCGGCACGGTCTGCGCTTATCCGAAGTTCACTCCCGTACCGTTCAAGGAAGATGACCTCTGGAATGGCTATCCCGAGGAGACCAATGCGCCCTATGGCCTGGCCAAGAAGATGATGCTGGTCCAGTCGCAAGGCTATCGAGAGGAGTACGGCTACAATTCGATTTTCCTGCTGCCGGTTAATCTCTATGGACCAGGCGACAATTTCGATCCCGCCAGCTCGCATGTCATTCCAGCGCTGATCAAGAAATGCGTCGATGCAGTCGAGGCAGGCGAGGATGAAATCGTGGTCTGGGGCGATGGTTCGGCCAGTCGCGAGTTCCTCTACGTCGAGGATGCCGCCGAAGGCATCTTGCTAGCTGCCGAGCGGTATGACAAAAGCGATCCGGTCAATCTTGGCTCTTCCTTCGAGATCACCATCAAGGACTTGGTCGATATTATCATCAAGCAGACTGGTTTCACTGGCCGGATTAAGTGGGACACCACCAAGCCAAACGGCCAGCCGCGCCGTAAGCTCGATGTCTCGCGGGCTGAGCAGGAATTTGGTTTCAAATCCAGTACAACCTTCGAAGAAGGCCTGAAACACACCATCGACTGGTATAAGAGCGCCGATAAAAAAGCCAAACCGAACGCCTGATGGATCTCACCAAGAAAACCGCTCGCAACTCACTCTATAATCTGCTCGCTTTTGTCTATCCGATCATTTTGTCGCTGTTTGCGACACCGTTTATCATCCACAAGATCGGCACCGAGAACTACGGCATCTTCGCGCTGGCGACATCGTTTGTTGGCTTCTTGGCATTTGTCGACTTCGGTATCTCGCCGGCTTTGGTCAAGTACGTGGCCGAGTATAGCGCTCGTGGCGAGGATGAGAAGGTCAACCGATTCTTCTCGACCTCGGTGATCTTCTACGCGCTGGTCGGCACGCTGGTCGGACTGGGCATTATCGCTTTTGGCGCCACGATTGCACCACAGGTGTTCAAAGTCAGCGCCCATAACACTCAGAATCTCCGCGTCGTCTTCTATTGGACCGGCATTGGCTTCGTCTTCACCATGCTGCTGGCGGCCTACGCCTCGTTGCCGGGGGCTTTGCAACGCTTCGACATCCCCAGCCGCATCAGCGTGGTCATCAATACCGTCTCGGTCGGCATATCGGTCTTACTTGTGACCTTCGGCCACGGGGTGGTCTCATTGATGGCCCTCACCACCATTCTGAGCGCCGCCTCAGTGTTGGTCTTTCGCTACTTCGACAGGAAGTTGGTGTCGGGGCTAAAAGTCGCCTTCAAATTTGACAAGGATGTCGTCCACAAGCTGTTTGTCTTCGGCGGTTTTGCCACTATCGGCACGATCGGTGGGACGATCCTCTTCCAGCTCGACAAGGTCTTGATTGGTGCTCGACTCGGCGCCCAGCCCGTGGCGTTCTATGTCGTGCCCGGCAACATCGCCACCAAGATCAACGCCGCCGTTGCTACTATCACGGCCGTCATCTTCCCGCTTAGTGCCGAGCTGCTGGCCCGCGAAGAACACACCAAGCTCCAAGCCCTCTACACCCGGTCGACACGCATTGTGCTTACGTTCTTGGTGATCTTCGTGACGCCGATGATTGTCTTGTCGCATGCCTTCTTGCTCCAATGGTTGGGCGCTGATTATGCCGCCAAGAGTACTCTCATTATGCAGCTCCTACTGGTGACGTATTCGATACTGGGCTTGTCGAATATAGCCACCCATCTGACAGTGGGCGTCAACAAACCACAAGTAGCGGCCTTGGTCGGTATATTCTTAGGTGGCTTAAACATCGCCTTGCTGTATATCCTGATGCCGCGCTATGGTATCATCGGTGCGGCCTGGGCATTTCTACTGTCGGTCATACCAATACTTCTGTTTATCTTCTACGTCGAGCGCCAGATTCTTCACCTGCGGACCATTAGCTTCTACTTTGATACCGCGCGCAAGCTCTACGGGCCATTCCTCCTCAATCTGGCAGTGCCATTCGTCTTGAAATCCTATATCCATAGCTTCGCCGTCTTCTTGCTGGTGTACGTGGTGTCGGTGGGGGTTTCGAGCGCCGCTTTATTTGTCTTCCGATCGCTTGATCCCAACGACCGCGAGTTGATCAATGCCGTCTTCAAGAAGCTAAGCTCGGGCAAGGCTGGCTAAGGTACGATGGACTAATGACAAAATCGGACTCAACAACCTCCAATCAAGCATGGTCTGTTCCAGGCCGCCGACTACTCAGTCTAAGGCGCTACAATTCATTCATATATTTGCGACTGAAGCGCAAGGTCGGTCTAGATTATTCTTTTCAGCCACCTAGTAGAAGTGATGTGCCGATTGATTTATTCATACCCGCTATCGAGAAAGATGCTGTCATGCTCGATTTGGCCTTGGATTATGCCAAAACCAATATCCTCCACCCGATCAAGCATATCTATATTATTGGTCCGGCCAAAAGCAAGCATTTGCGCCAGATTGCTGAGCGGCATAAAGCTCAATTTGTAGAAGAAGAAACAGTACTCGGCTTTCCCAAGGAGGATGTTGATTATATAGTGGGCAACCTCAATCGAAATGGCTGGATCTACAAGATGTTAATTAATTTTGCGGCTGATACAATTAGCCAGAGTCGATACATCCTGATTCATGATGCCGACACATGCTTCATTGCGCCTCAGGTCTTCCTTCACCGTAATCGACCTCTGTTTAATTTGTCAAACGAGTATAATCAAGAGTACTTCGATGCCACGGAGCGTCTGCTTGGTATCAAGCATCATACATCGCGCTCGTTTACCACTCACTATATGCTGTTTGATGCCGAGGTGTTGAAGTCCATGCGAGCTGCCATCGAGACTCGGTGGCACAGGCCTTGGTACCGTGCTATTATCGACAACATTGACAAGACTAAGGAGTCCGGCTTCTCTGACTACGAGACTTATGGAGATTACTATTTGACCTGTGATCAGCCGAAGCCGATATTCAATTACTGGAGCAACGAGAGTCTGACCATCGACTCGCTCCGCGACATCAAGCAAATCATCACCGACGCGGCGCCATACTTCCGATCGGTGTCCTTCCACAACTATCAGCCGAGCTACATGAGCCATGCGAAAGGCAAGTCGAAAGCATTATGAGAGAAACCGCCAAACACGCCAAGAAACTCGCTCGCAAAACCCTGAATCGGCTTGCATCTCAGCCCAAGCTGGTGCGGCTCAAGTCCGGTCAGAAGATAATTGTCAGTGGACGAATGGCTTTTGCTTTTCATGACGGCCAGTACAATGAAGCGAATGTCGAGCATTGGCTACGACATCTCGCCAAGCAACTTGATCGACCGGTCTTCTACGACATTGGTGCTAATATGGGCTACTACAGCATCATCATGAGTAGCTTGACCAAGAAAGTCTATGCTTTTGAGCCAAGTCGCCGTACTCGACAACGCCTGTCGCTCAATTTGCGGCTCAATAAGATTGGCGCACAGGTAGAGATCCTGCCGTTTGGACTGTCCGACAAGAACAACACAGCCGAACTCAATATCTACAATTCCAATGGCAATAATTCGCTGTTTGAACGCACCATCCCCAAGGATCACCCGCTGAGATTTCGGCGCAAAGAGACCGTCAGGCTGATGACGCTCGATAGCTTGGTGAAACAACACAAGCTGCTGCCGCCCGAGCTCATCAAGATTGATATTGAAGGGGGAGAGCTCAATGCCCTATGCGGTGCTCGTCGTGTAATCGAACGTCACAAGCCGATCATATTGTTTGAGTACTCGGCCTCGACCAGCCGCGACGCAGGCTATAACCGTGAGGAGCTTATTCGGGTATTGCGTCCGCACGGCTATGAATTTCATGGTCTAGCAGCGGACCCTCAAGATCTCACGCTCTACCCAATGAATCAGAAGTCTATCCCCGGCATCGACAATGTGGTCGCCGTCCCCAAAGCAAAAGCGGTTTTCCTCGAAATCAAATAAGCGAAGCTTAGTCACGCTCTACGTCCAGCTTCTCGATCTCGATCCGACATGCTACTATAAATATATGCCTGCCTTCGCCCAAAATCTCTTCACCATGACCAAGCATAAGTATTTGAAGCACACCTTCAAGCCTTATGAAATTGATAGGGAGATATCTGGCGAGCACTATCGCTTCTACATCGCTGATCCGGTGGCGAAAGAGTGGTACGACACCACCAGCACCGTCTGGCCGGAGATGGATTTCCTCAAGGAGCATCTCATCGTGCCGGGCGATGTCATCTTGGAATGTGGTGCCCATCATGGTATCACGACCTGTCATTTCAGCAAATCGACCGGTCCCAAGGGTCAAGTGGTGGCCTTCGAGCCGAGTCCGTTCAACGTCACTGTCATTGAGAAGAATCTCAAGCTCAACCATCTGCGTAACGTCAAGGTCGTCAACAAAGCTATCGGTGACAAGCCCGGCAAAGCCCACTTCTCATTTGTGTCCAATGCCTCGATTCAGAAGGGCGCGGCCGGCACCTTCGAAATCGATGTCACCACTATCGATACCTATGCCGACCTCAAGCCGACCATGCTCAAGATTGATGTCGAGGGTTATGATGTCGAGGCCCTGCAGGGTGCCAAGCAGGTCCTGAAGACACGGCCCAAGATTGCGCTCGAGATCCATACCACCCAGCTGCCAAACTTCGGCCACACCGTCCAGGACATCTTCGACTTGCTCGATCTGACAGATTACAAATGCACGATCATGGGTGAGGGAAAATTCCGGCCTCTGGGCAAGGTTAGCGATATTACCACCAACGTTCATCTCTTCGCCGTCCCCAAAAACTCGGCCAAATGATCATCGTCCAGCTCCAAGGTGGTCTCGGCAACCAAATGTTTCAGTATGCGGCTGGTCGTCGACTGGCCAAGTTGCGCGATACCAAGCTGATGCTCGACACCTCATGGTATGATCGTGCCAAGCAGGATGATGGGGTCGGCAAACGAGTCTACGAGCTCGGGCCAATGGCGATTAGTGAGCATCTGTGGCGTCCGACTGTGGCAGCCAAGGCTCAACTCAAACTACACCACGGCCCGATCTTCAATGACGAGGACAATTCTTATGTCTACCATACTGCCTTCGATCAGCTGCCAAATTACACTCGATTATTCGGCTATTTCCAAAACGAGAAATACTTCCGAGACATTCGTGACGTTATCATGCGTGAATTCACCCTCAAGCAATCCGCCACTGGTCGTAACGCCAAGCTGCTGGCCGCCATCGAGGCTGACGACAGCTCGGTGTCGCTCCATGTCCGGCGTGGCGATTACGTCACCAGCGCCGCTCACAGCGCTCATCACGGCGCCAAAGGCCCGGACTATTACGCCGCAGCCACCAAGCGCCTGGCCACCAAAGTCAAAAATCCGACCTACTATGTCTTCTCCGACGACATTGCTTGGTGCCGGCAGCATATCAAACTTGATGACAAGACGGTTTTCGTCGACGGCAATGATTATGGCGGCGAAGACATGCGCCTGATGCGGGCTTGCCGCCACAACATCATCGCCAACAGCTCCTTCAGCTGGTGGGGGGCATGGCTGAATCCAAATCCAGACAAGATTGTCATCGCGCCGAGACAATGGCTCCAGACTCGTGACGTTGATACCAGCGACATCGTGCCAAGCGATTGGATCAAGCTCTGATGGCCACCACGAGATCCACCAAACCAGTCAAAGCCGCCAAAACGTCGATCCACAAATCCAAATCGCCGTTGGTAAGCATCATCATGCCGGTCTACAATGCGGCTGATTTCATAGCCGCGGCGATTCAGTCGGTGCTGGCTCAGACCTACACCAATTGGCAGCTCGTCATCATCGACGACGAATCCACCGATGGCAGCAAAGCAGTCGTCGAAGCGCTGCATCTATCGGCCAAGCAACTGCTCTACATCGATTCGGTCGAAGCCGCCGGAACCGGCCCAGCCCGCAACCAGGGCATCAAGCGAGCCAGTGGCGAGTACATTGCCTTCCTCGATGCCGATGATTACTGGGAGCCGCGGAAGCTAGCCATCCAGATGCGCCAACTGATCGATCATCCTTGCGACCTCATCTTCAGCAGCGGCGAGTTCATCGGCGAGGCGGTTGATGCGCCGTTTATGACGGCGATCGGGGATTTCTCCGGCGAGGAGATGTTTCGGATTCTCTATCAGCACAACCGGATTCCAATATTGTCGGTCGTGACCACCAAGCAAGCCTTGATCAAGAGCGGGCTCTTCAAACCCGGCGGCTGCGAAGATTATGACCTCTGGCTGCGGATGGCAGATGCGGGCTGTACCTTCCGCGGTCTACCCGACAAGCTAGTCGGCTATCGCATCCATCCTGGTTCATCGACCAAGCGAACCCTGCCAACGGCTGAGTTTGAGCTCAAGGTCATCCAGCATTATGACGACAAAATGCGCCAAGCTGACTCGGCACTGTATCGGCGCCGGATGTGCGACATGTACAATCGCCTGGTAGCCGCCTCGGCCGCCGATGGTGAGGTCGCCAAAGCCAAGTTTTATACCCAGGATCTTTCGGCCTTCACCAGTCCGCTCCAGATCTGGTTCAAGCGCCTGCTACTGCAGATATTTGGCCGACGTTATGCGGCCGTTTATTATCGATTGCTGTCCCGGCTGGCTTGAGTCCGAGGCCTGCGCTCTGCTATGATCAGGTCTAGATGAAAGCCGCAAAATCCCCCGAGGCAGGCCAAGAAACGCCCAAGATCAGCGTGGTGATTCCGACGTATGGACGGGACAAGGTCTTGCTCGACACCGTTCGCGATGTCTTGAAACAAGACTTCGACTTCGAGCTGCTAGTCGTCGATCAAACGCCAAAGCACGATGCCGAGACGCAGCACTTCCTCGATGAGCTGACGGATCCACGTGTTCGCTACTTCCTGGTCGGCCCACCATCCTTGCCAGCAGCGCGTAATTTTGCTTTGGCGAAAGCAAAATCAAACATTGTGCTCTACATCGACGACGACGTGATTCTGGAGCCGGATTTCATCAAATACCACTATATGGCCTTCCAGCGCGACTCGCAGATCGTGGCGGTGGCGGGGCGCGTCATCAATCAGACCAATACGCAGCGCGAGACCAAAACGCCGCTGTCCTTCGACCGGTATGGCATGGGCTCGAGCACATTCAACTGCACGGTCAGTCAATACGGCAGTAGTTTCCCCGGCGGCAATGTGTCGGTGCGCCGCGCGGCCACGGTGGCGGCTGGTGGCTTCGATCCCAGCCACCAAGGCAGTGCCGTGCGCGAGGAGAGCGATGCGGCTTGGCGGCTGACGCGAGCCGGCGGCAAGATTTACTACGAGGCACGAGCGTCTTTATTGCATCTGGCGGCGCCGTCGGGCGGGTCGCGGATACCGGTCTATCATTTCGACAGCTTAGATTTCTATCAAAACGATCTGCTATTCATGCTCAAGACGGTCAAGCCGTGGGACTGGCCGATCGCTTTGGTCAAGCGTTATCGAGATGCGGTCTTTGATCCGCAGGGCACGACGTTGGCGGCGAAATTACGTCGCAGCTGGCTGTTTGTGGCTGGTTTGTGGATGGCTGGGCGGTATCGCATCGCTCCGCTTCGCATCGTGCAGCGACCGCTGGCGGGTGGCGATCGTCCGTACCGTATCGCAATCGACGGGCGACCATTTGCTGGTTCGCCTAATGGCTACACGACCTATCTGAGCTCCATCATCGAACCGCTGGCGACAGCTGGCTGGGAGATTACATTACTGACCAGTCAACCACTAAGACCGGCCTTTGATGCGGTGTCGAGATGCCAAGTTGTCAACATCGGCGGCAACTATGGCAGCTGGCGATGGGAGCAATCGGCCGTACCGAAGATCCTGCGCACCTACGGCTTCGATTTGTATTTCGCTGGTAGTAACCGAGCCATGCCTTGGGGCAGATCTCATCAAACTCGCCACATTCTAGGGTTGTTGGACGTGATCCCGTTTCGATTTCCTCGACTCTATATACTTCGCAAGCCATGGCATTTCTTGCGGCATGATTTGGCCGCAGAATTGCTGTCGATTTGGCGGGCCGATGCCATTATCACTATATCGCAGCAGAGCGCTCACGACATCAAGCGGTACTTCCGGCGACCGGCCAAGCCGTTTCTGATCAAGCTCGACACAGAGGAACCGGTTGTGGCGGCGGGCGACAAACAGCGCCAATTCGTCTATGTCGGCGGCGTCGATCCACGCAAACGGATCGATAATCTGCTGCGGGCTTTCGCTCGATTCCGCATCGATCATCCGGACTATCGGCTGATCTTGATCGGCCGCGGTTATGAGATGTTTGATGATCTAATACGGCAGCTTGGTATCGAGAAGGATGTAGAGCTGATCGGCGTACTCGATGATGCCGACAAGGTCGAAGCTATCGCCACCAGCCAGGCGCTCGTTTATCCTTCGCTCTATGAGGGCTACGGGCTGGCAATCGCTGAAGCGATTCTGGCGGACACTGCTGTGATCGCCGGAGTTGGTGGTGCCCAGCGCGAAGTTGGGGGCAACGCGGCACTGTACATTGATCCCGAAGCTTCCGCCGATATCGCCGCTGCGATGGCGCGCGTCATCGAGCCGGCTACACAAACCAAGTTACAGCAGGCTCGCCGCCAGCAACGTCGAGTACTGACGAGCCCGCATATCAGTGATGACATCGTCGATTATTTCCGCCATCAAGCCGAGAAAGCGAGGGGCACAAGATCTTGATCAAACATGTCTATCCTCGCCAGCTCAAGCACAATGGTATCAGCCTGTATGGCCACTGCATCGATGGATTGCTGCCACAGGTGGCCCAGCCGTTGGCCGAAGTTTGGCACTTCGAGATTGGCTTCACGCGATCGCAGGAGTTGTGGCAGGCCTATCGGCGCCTGCGCCGGCATAGCTCGGAGCCATATGTGGTCACACTTCATGATACGCCGGGCGTGGTGGGGCGACCTTTCGAGCAATTCATACCGAGCCGCAATTTCTTCGCCAAAGCCTTGCGCAAATCACTCGACAAGACAATTGGACAACATGTCATTCGCCGCGTCGTGCGTGGGGCAGCCGCAGTCATCGTGCTCAATCCATTGGCCAAGTCAGCATTGATCGAGCGCTATGACATTACTCCGAGTCGGTTGTTTGATTCGCCTTTGCCGGTACTGACGCCGCTGGTGGGTGAGGGCTCGAAGTCGCCGACAGAGCGCACAGCCAAGTCGCCGCTTCGGCTGCTCTTCTTCGGCAATGTCTCCGAGCGCAAAGGCGTCGATATCTTGCTTCAAGCCTGTCTCAAGGCGCAGCGTCAGCTCGGGAATTGGCAGCTAGATGTGGCCGGTAGCTTCGGTGGCGATCGTGAATACGAATTATTGCTGCGAAATCGGATCGCAAAGTCGGCGCTCGAGAAGCACGTCAAGCTGCACGGCTTCGTCGCGGAGGCTATTTTGGCCGATCTAATTGCTCAGGCGGACATCATCATCCTGCCATATGATGACCCCGGCATCATTCATGCCAGCGGGCCACTTGTGACGAGCCTGGCGGCTGGTAAGGCCGTCATCGCCACCGATATCCCGATCTTTGTGGCTGACATCCACGATGATCGCAATGGTTTGCTGTTCCCGCCCGGCGACATCGACGCCCTCGCTGCTGCCTTGACCAAGTTGGCCACGGATGCGCCACTGCGCGCTCGGCTCGGCCACGCCGCCCGCGACACTATTCGCCATTCGCATGATGATAGTACAATAATCTCAAGCCTGAACAAGGCCTATGGAAGCCTATCAAAGTCTATGAAAGCCCGCCAATGAAAATTGCCATCGAAGCCGATGCCCTGACCAACGGTGATAACACCGGAGTGTACTTCTACGTCAGCAAACTGCTGGCCGCCTTGGTGGTATCGGACGACACAAACCAGTATGAGTTCGTCTACTTCGATTCGACCGGCGAGAAGGCAAAGCGACTGAAGCAGTTTGGTCGGATATCCACGCGCTCGATCAAGTGGCTGCCGCGACGAGTCTACAGTTTGCTCTTGCGGGTGCCACCACTGACGCCACCGATTGATCTGGTGTCTGGTGTGTCGGCCGATGTCTGGCTGTTTCCTAACTTCGTCCGCTGGCCACTTCTGAAGTCTCGCGGAACGAAGTCCGTGGTCATCATATACGACACGGCATATCTCGATCACCCCGAGACCCTCGAAACCAAGCACCATCAACTCTATCTGAAGCAAACTGTACCGCGGTCGATCGCTAAGGCTAGTGCTGTGGTGGCGATTTCAGAGAGCACCAAGCGAGATTTGATCCGCCACTATCGCACGCCGGCCGACAAGATCACCGTCATCACGCCAGCCGTCGATCATAAGCTATTCACGCCCGCCTCGTCCACAGAGACCCGTCAGGTGCAAGCCAAATACCACATCACCGGAGCCTACATCCTCTATCTCGGCACCATCGAGCCGCGCAAGAATCTCATCGCATTACTCCGCGCCTACGCGGCGTTGCCGGCCAAGTTGCAGCAGACCCATCAGCTCGTATTGGCCGGCAAGACTGGTTGGCAAGATGAAGCCATCAATGAACTGATCGCGCAGCTCGGTGATCGCGTCATCAAGACTGGTTATCTCGATGATGAAGCCGACAAAGCCCGGCTGTACTCTGGTGCTGCGGTTTTTGTCTTCCCGTCGCTCTTTGAAGGCTGGGGTATGCCGCCACTTGAAGCGATGGCCTGCGGCGCCCCCGTCATTGTGGCCGACAACTCTTCATTGCCCGAAGTCGTAGGCGAGGCCGGTATCCGGGTCAGTGCTCAGAATCCGGCAGCTCTGGTGGCAGCTATCGAGAGCGTCCTGACCGATGCCAAGCAAGCAGCTGCGATGCGCCAAAAAGGCTTCATACAAGCCAAAAAGTTCACTTGGGACAAAAGCGCTCAGCAGCTCAAAAAGCTCATCGAAACTATTCCGTAATCTCGGTTTCGACTACGCCAGCCAGTTTGTCAGTCAGTGATTGCATATCGGCATCGACCATGATTTGGACGAGTTCGGCGAACTTCACCTTCGGCTGCCAGCCGAGCTGGGTCTTGGCTTTGGCGGCATCACCGATCAGCAGATCGACCTCGGCTGGTCGATAGTAACGTGGGTCGGTTTTGACGTATTTCTTGTAATCGAGTCCAGCGTGATCGAAGGCCACTTCGAGAAACTCGCGGACGCTGTGTGTCTCGCCGGTCGCCACCACATAGTCATCCGGCTTATCCTGCTGCAGCATCAGCCACATCGCCTGCACATAATCCGGAGCGTAGCCCCAATCGCGTTTGGCATCGAGGTTGCCGAGGTAGAGTGTTTCTTGTCGACCAAGCTTGATAGCCGCGATGGCTTTGGTGATCTTGCGGGTCACGAAGGTCTCGCCACGACGAGGGCTCTCGTGATTGAAGAGAATCCCGCTGCAGGCAAACATGTCATAACTCTCGCGATAATTCTTGGTAATCCAATGTGCGTAGAGCTTGGCCACCGCATAAGGTGATCGGGGGTAGAAATCGGTCTTCTCGGTCTGTGGCACGGCCTGCACCTTGCCAAACATCTCGCTGGAGCTGGCTTGGTAGAAACGCACCTTGGTCGTGAGGCCGGACTCGCGAATGGCATCGAGGATGCGGACGGCGCCGAGGCCAGTGATATCGCCGGTGTACTCGGGGATATCGAAGCTGACGCGGACGTGGCTTTGGGCTGCCAGATTGTAGATCTCGTCTGGCTTGATGTGCTTGATGATTTGGTTGAGCGAAGACGCGTCGCTCAAGTCGCCGAAGACGAGTTTGAGACGTGGATCCTTGGTGTGTGGATCCTGATAGATGTGATCGATTCGGCTCGTATTGATTGAGCTACTCCGACGAACGATGCCGTAGACTTCATACTCCTTCTCGAGCAACAGCTCAGCGAGATAGCTGCCGTCCTGCCCGGTAATTCCGGTGATGAGTGCTTTTCTGGCAGCTGGCATGGCAGAGATTCCTTCAATTTCGTGTTCTATAATACCATCTTCTTGAGGTTCGGACATCTTTTTCTTCCGGACGACCACTGGTACAATACGTTGTATGGATAGAATTGCGCGCGGTGCTCGATATGTGCCAGTTTTGCTGGCCACAATTGTTTTCTTGCTGCCATTTGAGCGGATTCCATCGCTGCATCTGCACAATGTGACCATCCGCCTCAGCCAGATTGCGGCATTGATCTTGATGCTGCTGGTGGCTGGCTGGCTGGTTCGCAACTGGCGCCGCTTCATCCAGACGCCGGTCCTCTGGCTGACGCTCTTCCTGCTGAGCTATCTGCTATCGACTGGTCTGGCGATAAGTGAATCGCTGGCGGTGAAGACCTTCATCTTCACTGGCTTCACGATCTTGGCTGGAATCTTGTTTAGCTTCTTTGCCTCCAACGAGACCTTGCCCAAGCTTCAAAAGGCCCTCCTCGCCAGCACGTGGGTAGTACTTATCTTCGGTCTCTATCAATACTTCGGCGATCTGGCTGGTCTATCGACCCACTGGACTCGATTGGCGCCAAATTATGTCAAAGCCGTCTTCGGCTTCCCGCGCGTGCAATCGACAGCACTTGAACCACTGTATTTCGCGAGCTTCTTGCTGATACCGCTTTGTATCCTCAGCGCCCGATGGCTGGCTGGCAAATATCAACACAAAGCCTTGCTCTTGCTTACTACCTTGCTCATCATACTGACCGTGTCGCGCGGTGCAGTTTATGGTGGAGTTTGCGCCGTAACCTTCTTGACGCTGACCATGGCGATTAATCGGCAAGTCAAATGGGCTAGTCTCGTGCGCTATGTCGCCACTATCGCTGCTGCTGTGCTGATAGCTGTGTTGATGACCAAACTTCCCGAGAGTAGCAAAGGCCTGCAAAGTGCCAGTCAGAGGAGAGCTCGCTCGCATGCACTCGCCAGTCAGACTTTCAATTTCAACTCGATGGCCGACCGCACCCGTAATCGCATGTTGGCCGTCGATGCTTTCAAGTCGCGGCCTATCTTCGGTATCGGTCCAGGCAACTTCGACACCTACGCCAAGGCGCATTTTGCACCGTATCAAGCCTCGCAGAAGGTCATCGTCAACAACGAAACGCTTGAGATCCTGGCCGAAGGCGGCTTGGTTGGCGCTGGATTGCTGCTGGCATTCTTCGTCCAATTGTTTTACCTCGGCTGGCGAGCGATGCGCCGAGTCTCTGCTGAGCTGCAACCGTGGCTGTATGGTCTGATGGCATATCTGATCGCCACCGCTATCCAGTACCAGACATTCTCGACACTGTACATCATGCACATCTGGGTGGCCACGGGAATTCTGCTTGGTGTCATCAGTCTAGTTCAGAACAAGTCCAAAACAAATGGCAAGCAACGTGCCTCGGCCGAAGCCAAAAGCTAGCAGTATGCGCGGCCGTCTGCGTCGGTTCGTGACGTGCGATCGACTGCTGCTGCTTGGATTGGTTGTCTTCGTTCTGACCGCCAACACGATCTGGTCATTCCTCAATCGTCGGCCGCCACATTGGGACATGGCTCGCCATCTCTGGATAAGTGTCGGCTACTATAATCTCTTGCAGAGTCATCACGTCATCGGCTGGCTGAGCAGTTATTGGTATTATCCACCGCTGGTCTATTGGCTGACGGCGCCGCTGTATTTGATCTTTGGTGTACACATGCAGACAGCGATTCTGGTCAACGTCATCTTTGTGACAGTCTTGGCGTATGCGACTTATGGTCTGGGCAAACTGTTGTGGGATCGTCGGACTGGATTGCTGGCGGCGGTTTTTGTGCTGACATTGCCGATGTTTGTGACGCAGTTCAAAGAATTCCAGCTCGATGCACCGCTGGCAGCGGTGGTGACGCTGACATTGTACTTGCTCGTGCGTTGTCGCAATTTCAGCGACCGGCGGATGAGCTGGTGGCTGGGTGTGATGATCGGCCTGGGTATGCTGACCAAATGGTCCTTCGGCTTCATCATGGCCGCGCCGCTGGCTTATGCGGCGATCATGTTTGCTCGAGACCTGCGTCGGAGTAAACACAGGGCCGAATTAGTGACAAACTTCGTCGGCACTGCATTGATCGCCTACGCCATCTTCAGCTTGTGGTATCTGACGAACTTGCATCAACTGCGGATCGATTTCAGTGCCAACGGCGTCCAGGCTGGAGTGCTAGAAGGCGATCCCGTAATTGGCTCATTGGCTTCGAATCTCTGGTATGTGCGCAATCTGTTCGTCAACCAGCTCTACTTGATCCCGGCGCTTTGTTTCGCTGTCGGGCTCGGCTTCACCATCGTCAAGCGTCGGTTCTCCGACCGCAATCTCTACCCGCTACTCGTCATCATTGGCTCGATCGTCGTCTTCACGTTCTTGCGCAACAAAGACGCTCGCTACACGCTGTCGATCTTGCCGTGCGTCAGTATCGTCGCGGTGGCTTGGCTAGGGCAGCTACCGAAACGCTGGCTCAAGATCGCGACCGCGGCAATTGTCGTCTACGGTCTGCTGACGTTTCTCAACATCAGCTTCGGGCTGCCGGGCTTACCCAAGCGCGACCTGTCTGTCCGAGTGCCAGGTGTCGGCGCGGTGTCGGCGCTGGCTCAGCATGGCTACATCATCGGTCCGCCGAGCAGTGAGCAATGGCACCAAGAGGATATCTTCAAGCTGATCCAGCGCCAATCAGGCTCCAATCAGAGCCTTCGTTTCGATGGTCTCGATACCATTTGGTTTAATGGTTGGGGTATGACCTATTATGCTGCTGCTTATCATGATAATCTGGTCAACACTAAGGCAGAATACTGGGTGATTCGCGACGCCAAGCAGCCAGCGATACCGCAGGATTACACATTGGACATGACATATCATTTGCCGGACCAATCGTGGGTAGCGGTTTTCAAACATGACTGAGGCGGTCCAGCGCCTGAGTGTCTTCTTCCCGGCCTACGACGAAGCCGACAATATCGTCCGGACAGTCCAGCGAGCTGTGGCGATCTTGGAGAAGTTGGCGCTACGAGATTATGAAATCATCATCATCGACGACGGTAGCTATGATGAGACGGGCAAGTTGGCTGACGAGCTGGCTGCCAAGAATCCCAAAATTCGCGTCGTCCACCATGCGCGCAACCGCGGGTATGGTGCCGCGCTGGTCAGTGGGTTTGAGGCAGCTCGGTACGACTGGGTGGTATTCACCGATAGCGATGGGCAGTTTGATTTCGCAGAGATTGATCGATTCTGGCCGCTGACTGAGCAGCATGATGCCGTCCTCGGCTATCGTCTGCGGCGTCAGGACAATGTCGTGCGCCGTCTCAATGCCTGGGCTTGGGGCAGCTTGATGAAGTACAACTTCGGTTTCCAAGTCCGCGATATCGACTGCGCTTTCAAGTTGATCAAGCGAGGCAACCTCAAGCACATCTGGCCGTTGGCTTCGACAGGTGCATTCATCTCGACTGAGCTGATCGTCAAGCTCAATCAGTCTGGCGCCCGAATCGCCGAAGTCGGTGTGACCCATTATCCGCGCACAGTCGGCCAATCGACCGGCGCCAATCTAGCGGTTATCCGTAAGGCCTTCATCGAGATGCGACAACTCCGTCGAGAGCTCAAGATTCAGCCCCAGCGATCGTAATCCAAAATAATTGCGTAGATCAGAAAAGGCCGACAGTACATGATGTACTGCCGGCCCGATGGTTTGCTTGCGTCTGCTTCTAAGCGTGGAATGTCAGCGGAACCTGGACAGAGATCAATCCCGGCCAACTCGGCGGCGCGATGGCCCAGCCGTAATACTTGTTTGCGAAGGCGGTCACTGGCTCGATTCGCACCTTGTCGCGGTTGCCCACGAAACCCCAAGTCGTGATGGTCTGACCGCCGCCGATCGAGATGGCGACGTGACCCATGTTGACCAGTACGCCTTTGCTATTGGTCTCCCACGAATCGTAGAAGACCTCGACGCCGGGTGGCGGATTGGTGTCGGTATGGATCTGACCTTGGCTCTTCTGCCAGAGGTACTGGTCGTAAGCGGTGCCAAATTTGCCGATAGTGCCATAAGCTCGCTCGGCGAAGGTCTCGCAGCGGCCCGACCACGCTTCGTGGTCTTGGTAGTCCCAGGTTGGATCGGTCGAGTTCAAGATGCTGTAGGCGAAATTGACCGCACCTTGCTCGCGGGTAGCGGCGTTCGGTGTCGCCGGTGCTGGCGCTGGAGCTGGCGAAGGCGGCGGATTCGCAGATGCGCTGCCACATTGACCGATGCCCGGCGTGAACACGGCGTACTTGGTGCCGATGATGTAATCATCACTGACGTATGGCCCGGTGGTAGCCGAATCCAGCCGATCCCAGATGGGCGAGCCATTGACGACGGTGCCGGTGGTCTGACAAGCGATGTGGACGGTGGCGCCGGCGGCCAGACTTCCAATCTTGGCGGCGCTGGTGCTGGGCGAGCTGCGTTCGTAGAGCGTGCCGATGCCGGCTTGAACGTGGTAGGAGCTGCTCGGCACCGGAGTCGGGGCCGGGGCGGGAGCGGGTGGTGGCGACGGCTGACTTACCGTGGTGGCGCCGCACTGCGGAATGCCCAGCGTAAATACCGCGTATGCAGTGCCGCCGATCAGATCATCGCTGACGTAGACGCCGGCCCGCGGAGTGGCCAATTGGTCCCAAATCGCCGAACCGCCGACATTGGTGCCGGTGGTCTGACAGGCGATGGTGATGGCTGTGCCATTGGCCAGGCTGCCGAGATTAGCGCCGCTGGTGCTGGGCGTGCTGCGCTCGATCAAGCCAGCGCTGGCTTGGACGGTGTAAGTCGTGGCCGCGCCACTGGCAGTGGCGGACATGGCCAGCGTGCCGAGCGTGATCATTGCCATGGTGACAAGAGCTGTCAAACTACGCACGAAAACAAACATGACACGCGGTCGGCGTGTCACCCTCTGATTCGCTCCCATTTGCTCCTCCTCAGGATCGTGGAAATGGGTTGCATTCACAGCTTAATCTAAGCTAATATTCAATGTCAACCAGTACCATTTTGAAACCGCTTATTATCCACAAATCACCCAAAATCACCACAATCAGGTATAATAACCCCATGAAAATCGTCATCGATGCCCGAGCCATCAAGCAGACTGGTGTCGGTCGCTACATCGAAGAATTGGTCACTCAGCTTCTCGCCCAAGATCACGACAATCAGTATGTCTTGCTGGTGCGAGAAGAAGATCGATCGAAGCTCAAATTCGCGACCGGCAAAGACCTGCCAGCCAATCTCGAGCTGGTCAGCGCCAACTACCTGTGGTTTACGTTTGCCGAGCAGTGGCGCGGCTGGCTATTGTTACATCGGTTGAAGCCCGACTTGGTGCATTTCCCGAATTTCAACCACCCGATACTCTACCGCGGCCGCTTCGTCATGACCTATCACGATCTGACGTTGTGGGAGTTCAAGAACATCAAGCCCGGCGGCTTCACCAAGAAGCTTGTCTATCTCGTCCGGGATCTGGTGATGAAGCTGATGGTTCAGCATGGTCTCTATCGAGCGACTTACATCCTGACACCGAGCGATTACGTCCGTCAGAGTCTGAGCGACAAATTCTATCTACCAGCTCACAAGATCATCCGCACCTACGAAGCGGTCGACAGCTCGCCACTGCCCAAGAGAATCGCCACCAATCCGAAACCGTCGCATAATCTCGCAGAGCTCGGCATCGATCGGCCGTTCATCCTCTATGTCGGCGCGGCTTATCCGCACAAGAATCTCGAGCGGTTGATCCTGGCCTTCGGTCGGCTGGTGACAGACTACATGCTCGATGTCCAGTTGGTGCTGGTAGGCAAGCGCGACATCTTCGTCCGGCGACTATCAGCAGACGTGGCGCAGGTTGAGCTCAAGGACAAAGTGATCATGACTGGCTACGTCGATGACGCAACGCTGGCCGAATTGTACAAGGCGGCTGAGATTTACAGCTTCCCCTCGCTCAGTGAAGGTTTCGGACTGCCTGGGCTTGAGGCGATGAATCACGGGCTGCCGGTGGCGAGCTCAAACGCGACTTGCTTGCCGGAGATTTACGGCTCCGCTGCCGTCTATTATGATCCGCGCGACACCGACGACATGGCTCGGGTGATGGCTGATCTGATCGCCGACAAAGCCAAACAAGATCGATTACGCCAAGCTGGCCGCGCTCAAATCACCAAGTACTCATGGGTCAAAACCGCCGCCGAGACATTGGTGATTTACAAACGCGCACTACGCAAATAGGGGATAATTCCACGTCTCGTGATGAGATAAGCACCCGCAGCTCGGACGAATCCGAGCCGCAGGCGATTGTCGAAGCCTGACGCGACTAGTCGGGCGGATTTGGGTCGGGTACGAAATGAATCAAGGGACGGAGCTCATTCCAGACAGCCGGCGGGAGAGTCGCTTTGATTGCTTGAGCGAGCTCGTTTCTGATCGAGAAGGTCGTGGCTGGTACGCCGGATTGACGAATTGCGGGCATATGAGTATGTAGTTCTGTGATATATGCCAGCCGAACTGTTCGCGACATGCCACCGATGTCGTAACCCAGATGGACGAGAGCCTTGAAGGTTTGACGTTGCTGCTGATGGATCGTCGCTAGAGTTCTGTTGATGTTGATCTCAGCATCAACATCACTTCTGACTCTGGATGCCGCATCGGCGGCCGCCATGCTCCAGAAATCCACTACAGCATCGTCTGCTGTCGTCGACTCTGTCCTGCCATCTGCCGTTGTAACCATGCTTCTTCACCCCGTAGGTCGAGATCGTGACACTTCCATTTAAGCACTTATGCTCGATGGTGACAAATCTGATGTACTAGATAAAGCTTATACTTGTATTTTTTGGTATTTTATAGCATAATGCTGCTCTGCGTAACTTTTCTGCTCCTTCAAACTGCGAGGTGGGTAATGACAAATCGCGTGATTGCCATCGATGGCCCGGCAGGCGCCGGCAAGTCGGAGGTCGCAAAAGGCGTCGCCAAAGCGCTTGGCATGCAAGTCCTCAATACCGGATTGCTGTACCGAGCGATTGCATGGCAAGTCGATCAGCTCGGCATCCCTTTCGGTGACGAGGTGGCTTGTACTACCATTGCTCGAGAAATCAAGCTCGGAGTCGTTGTCGATGGCATCAAGGTAAATGGCGGCAAGACCGTGAGTATTGGCATGCTCAAGACGCCGTATGTCAGCGAAGGATCGTCCATAGTTGGTTCTTACGCCGGTGTTCGTGAAGCGCTGGTCAGTTTGCAGCGTCAAGCAGTCAATGTGCATGGGACGGTGGCTGAGGGTCGCGATATGGGCACAGTGATTTTCCCCGACGCCTTCGTCAAAATCTTCCTGACAGCTGGGCGGACGGAGCGTGAAGCTCGAGTCACATCAGCCTATGGCGCTGCCAATGCCAAGCTCAGCTTGGAGCGCGATGCCCGTGATGCCAGTCGAGAGGTAGCACCATTGATGCCGGCCGAAGATGCTTATGTCATCGACAGCACCTTCATGGATCAAGGTGAAGTGATTGGCGTGATTGTGGCGCTCTACACCGCTCGGGCTCAGCAGATCCGGACTGAAGTTTGGCGTCAGGCAAACGCCATCGTGCATGAGCTGCTGGGCGACGAGGCCGAAGCGATCTTGATCAATGCTCCTTCGAAAGGGGTGCGTGGGGATGCGCCGACCTGGGAAGAAACAGTAATGGTGCGACACTCAGCCGATCTGTCTGGTGATATACTAGCGAAAGCTTCTGATCGCCTGACCAACACAATCCTGCACATTGGTCGGGTGACGCTCGACGTCACGCCCCCGTGAAGTAAGAGAAATGTTAACGTAATCAGTACGGCTCCGATACTCTCGGAGCCGCATTTTCCATTAGTTTTTATTTGGCAGTGCCTTGACCGCGTTCCACATCGACGGATCGTGGTAATGCTGCTTCATGTACCACCACCACTCGGCGCCCCATAGGTCTATGGTGCGGATATGAGTAGCCTCGGCATATGCGATGTTCTTGTGTAGCTGCGCGACATTCATCGAGCGCGCGGCTTCAGCTGGCGACAGGTTCTCGTTGCCGACCGGCCCCCACGGCTCGGCCTGGAGCTCGCCAACTTGCACCTTCGTCCGTCCGAATAGGCTGATCAACGACGCTCGCCAGAAATTGAACCAACCACCCTGCGGATACTCGATGTAGCCGCTCTTGGTGATTTGATTCCACTCGATCTTGTACATCGACATGCCGTAGATGTCGGCCAGCGGTCCGAAGATGGGGAAGCCGTATTCGTCGCTCTGAGTGATGATAATCGGCTGACCGCTGTCGTGCGCGCGCAAGGTGCGCAGCTCGAGGACTAGTTCGCGGCTGGAGAGGTCGGCTTTCGGGCATTGGCCGAAAGCTTGGAGCAGGAATTCGTTCTCGAGCTGCCAATTCTCGATCGTGGTGCTGCCACGGTAGTGATTGGCCACGGCGGCGATGTAGGCGTTGACTGCGCGACTGGTGGCGGCGACGTTGGCGGTATTCACCCAACTCGGGTAGTAGCACTCTGGGTAGCGCAGTGTGCGTTGGCCGACCACCAGGGTGACGTGCGCGTGGTACTTGGCGGCCTCGGCGATCATCCAGTCGGTGTCGCTGAAATTATAGCGGCCCGGCGCCGGCTCGGTGCGGTCCCAGTAAGCCACAATGCGCAGGTGGCGGAAGCCGAGGTCACTGAGCAGGGCGTCGTAATTGGCGTGCCAGTCAGAGCCAAAGCGTTCGGCTTGGACTTGGCTGAAGGTGACGCCGAGCTGGCGCGGCTGGCGGACCTCGATGCGGTCGAAGCGGATGAGGGCGTAGGTGGAGACGGCGACGAGGAGGGCGAGAATGCCACCTAGAATCAGCAGCCAGGCCCGGCGGCGTGATAAATGTCGTTTCATGTCGCTATTGTAGCAGTTTTGGGGTGGTCTAGCTGGCTGTGGGTGTTGTGGGCGGAGCAGGCGGTGTGAATGTGGTCGGCGGGATCGATGGACTGCTAGGTGAGGTTGGATTTATCGGGCTACCACCAGCCGGCCCCAGATATTGTGCCTTGCTGAAAGCTAGTATCGGATAGCCAATAAAAGTGAATATGAAGAGCAAAAAGAAAGAGAACACTGAACTTTTGCCGAAAACTTTACCTAGATTTAGAGCCATTATAGCTATCACTACAAGATTTACGAATGGAAAGAACAATAGCAAAGTCCACCAAAGTGGCCGTCCGACTACTTTGAGCAAAATAACGTAATTGTAGATTGGAATAATCGCAGCCCAGCCTGGTTGGCCAGCTTTCTTGAAGATCTTTGCTTGGCAGAAGATATAGAAGAACACAATTGCAAAAATAATACCAATGATAATGAGTTCTTCAGCAACGGGGAGAGTAGCGGTAGGTTGAAGCGGGGTTGTATTCATAAAATGATTATAGCATAAGCGTTTTCTCAGCAAAACGCGGCTGGCGGCACCGAAATAAAAAGGCCCGACTTGGAGCGGTGAGGCTCCAAGTCGGGCGGGACGGACAGGGACGAGTAGGGACTTGTACGGTTGGTTTTGGGACTAGATCACGATCACGGCCGGGATCGACCGCTACCGATACTCGACACCGTAGCGTCAGCGCCGAAGCGGCTTTGCGCCACCCAGATCTCGGTACCGAAGCGATCGCGGGTTGGCCGCAGCGTCCACGGTTCGTGGGACACTCCTTCCTTTGGCAGGACGTAGCGGAAGCGGATAGTGCGTTTCATCCTCTCGATTTGTGGCTTCCGCTTCCTCCAGCTGTTGGCGCCATCCGATTGGAAACCACGCAACACATCGAGCTGTATGCGCAGCTCACGGGCCAAGGCGCTGTAATAGCCATCGGCGAAGTTCATCAGAGACCCCAGCGATTGCCCAAGCAACTCGAGCAACTGGTCGTCGATCAACTCGAGATTGTCGCGCAGTCGAGACAGCACGTCGTCGACACCGATGAGCTGGAATTCAGCGCTGATCACAAAGAGAATGATTTGCCACCAAGACTTGGTCTGCAGATTCTCGAAGTCGTGCTCGTCGAGCCAGTCGATATAGCTGCCGACGAAGCTCATTGGCTTGACGCTGAGCAGCTCGAGAATCCCCGGCAGCTCGGCTTTTAGCGCTGCCTCGTCGTGACGCTCGGCGATGTCAGCCAGATGCTCGACGGTGTCGAAGTCATCCGCCAAGGCGTCGACCGCCACTTGGCCACGGAACTCGAGTGAGCGAGCGCTGCCACGGTCGAAGACGATCTGCTTCAGGAGCTCATCGCTCAACCGAGCCACTCGCGCGGCTGTCGCACCAGGGTTCGGTCGATCGAGACTGTCGCGTGCCTTGAGCGTGTTTGGCGTCAAGCCTTGATGAACTTCGCGCCGATGCACCGTCTGGCTCTTCGCCAACTCGCGGACGTAGCGCCGGCCGGCCATCTCAAACGTACTCAGCCGCAGCGCGTCACCATGGAGAGGCGGCTGGCCGCGCAGCTCGCGGTTGAACCGCTGGAGGTAGACCGACTGACTAGTGGTACGCTGCCGCCTCTGCGCCGTGCTGGCTTGGGTGTGACTGGTCATGCGCACCAGCGAGGTAAGTACGCTGCTCGACAGGTAGGCCTTCTTCATGACCCCGAGAGCATCTCCGTTCGGCCCCTGCTTGCAGCTGGGGTCACCTTCGGGCTGGCTGATGTAGAAGATCTCGCCGACCGAGTCTGGGTTGACAGCATCGAGGCCGAGAGCGGCACAGAGCTTGCCACCCAGGTTGTCGCGGTGGTCGAGATAGTTGGCGGGATGGTCGAGGGGCGCACCCCACCAGGTCTGGACGCGCGGTTTGCGACCACGTAGCAATTCGCTGGGCGTACGTCGATCGAGCTCAGTAAGACGCGGCATAGTTACCTCTTCCTTCTGTCGAATGCTGGGGGATTGGGCGTGGTAATGCGATCTTGGCGGACCCATGTCAAGGATCAGGACTTCGTATTCTAGCACGAAACCAGATTGACTTCAAGGTGATGCGCAGGTATAATTTCGTGGTAGTTGCCGCAAGCGACAGGTGATCCGGCGTAGCTCAGTGGTAGAGCAGCGCGCTGTTAACGCGTTGGTCGTCAGTTCGAATCTGACCGCCGGAGCCATAGTACTTATGCTTAATGTACAAACAGTGTTGTAAGTAATCCCAGCGAACCAAGAATAAAACCAATTGTAGTCCCTTTCGAAGGTAATTCTCTGAAAATCACGTAGCTCAGAATTGGTTCGACAAGTAATATTGAACAAATTGAGATTGCTCCAATAGTCCAAATATTCTTAAATGCTTTGTAGCCGAAATAGTAGCCATTTAACAATAAGACCGAACTAATAAATGTAATTGCTAACATTATTATGAAGACTAATCGAAAATTACTGTTATTTGCTCCCAATACATGAGCAATCTTGATCTCCGCGAAGATAAAGATAGTTTCACCACAAAATATCAGCATAGTTGCCAGGAGTTTGTGCACTATATTAGTTTAATCGATCATTATCATACTGTCATTCTTCTAACATCCATGACCACCCCGAGCCATAGTACTTATGCTAAAATAATCCTATATGAGTCCTAAAACACTATTGAGAATTGTTCAGACAGCTTTAGTAGTTGAAATTTTGTCTCCAACATTTACTTTTCTTAGATTCCTACCAAATACTGACAGAGATTACATGTCGGGCATCGCAATAGCTGTCTGTATGTTGATTGGCTTTATCTTTGTCCCGATTGGCATGATTCAGCATCGTAAGTATCATGACAAAACTACTCTATGGATTATGTTAACTGGGCTATTCATTCTTGTTGTGCCTGTTGCAGCTGTTTTTATATTCTTGATAATTCTGGGAATTGGACTAAATCGTCCATACTAGCTCGAACATCCACGACCACCCCGAGCCATAGTGCTTATGCTTAAACGACCGAGAGGCCGATAGTCGGCATGCTTGGGCATAGAGTTTATGAGCGTATACTTAAACCATAGTTAAATAAGGAGTTAGTAATGCACTGGAATTATATACTTGGGTGGTCGTCTCCCGTTGGAATTGCTATATTTTTCATTGGCCTTGGAATTATGTGGTGGGGACTTGCTAATTTATGGAGATGTAGGAAATGAGCAGACACTCTTCAAAACTACATACCAACATCCATGACCACCCCGAGCCATAGTACTTATATTTTGCAAGGTTATTTCATAAAACCTCCTCATTTTGGTATGCTAAAGCTATAAAAAAGTTCGAAAAGCTATGATACCAAAAGAGAGTATGAAAATTTTCCATATGCGCCTGCGCGGTATGATGGTGATGCTAATTCTACAGTTTGTCTTGGGTATTACCCTGGCGACGATTGTTAGCTTTGACGGAGATGGTAAGCCACCATTACCACACATAATTGTTTTAGTGCCCCATGTCCTTCTTGCTCTAGGTTTGTTTGCAAATGCAGTTTATATCGTCATTGTGACCAAAAGAAATAATAGCGTTATCAAGAAGTTAGCCCGCTACGGTCTGGCTGCGATCACGGGTGCAATTATTGGTGGAATTATTACCGTCCTTGGGCCCTCGCACGAAGGTGGCTCATTTTTGATGGGTTTATGTTTCCTGTTTGCTTTCGTTGATTATGGTGTTTGGTTCTTGCGATTTCCAGTTTTGTCATAGTCGTTTCTGTCCGAATGATATATTTAGCGCTAGAGGAGCTAAAATGGCAACACAATCTACACCATGGCCAAAAGTAGGGCCAGCATCATATTTTCCATCAGTTGAGAAGAAATATGGCCGTTCAATTGGTGACTGGCAGAAGATCATCACAAGTTGTGACCTTGATAAACACATGCAGATCGTAAATTATTTGAAATCTGAATACAAAATGGGACATGGCCATGCTAATGCCTTAGTTGGCTGGACACTTGCAGGTAATAAAGCTGCGGTTTAGCCGTTATCTTATCAAAAGAGATGTATAATAATTATATGAGTAATTTATTAAAACATACCTTGCTGGGCATCCCATATTATACTTGGATTCTACAATTGTTGTTTGTTGCCGTCGCTTTGTTGATACTCTCTGTTTTTGCGACAGTACATAAAAGGACTACAGTCGAGATCGCATTGTTCGTAGTTGGTATTGTCATTGTCAACATTATTTGGCGGCTTTCAATTAGATAAAAACTTTCATTAAAGTACTAACATCCGTCACCACCCCGAGCCATAGTACTTATGCTTAAACGACCGAGAGGTCGTTTTTCTTATGCTTGTATGATTTATTACCGTATGTCTAAATTATGTAGATCGATGAGTCCAACAACTGGAGGTGTGACATGGAGCCCATCATCATTGCGTTAGAAGGCCCTGACGACACGGTTCGTCTCAGCCCTCCGATGTTCCTCGACAATCACACAAGTGCGAGTCCAGCTGACCTATCGCAGTTTGCACCGCAAGGCAATAGCGTTTACGGCCTGTCATCAACTGAAATCAGCCCGTTTGAGATGGGTGAGTCAATGGCTGAGACCGGCGGTGTCGTTTTCTTCGGCATCCCTCGTGGTAAAGATGACTTCATGGCTTTTCTACGCATCTTGGGAATCGCCAATGCTTTTCGTCCAGGTCACGACGAACATCAGTGCTACTACTGGGCTTTCGAGAGAGAATCAGATTCGCCTGGCCAAGACGGCTACCTCAAGCAAATGCGTGTGGTGGATCGAGGTGGTTTGCGGTTCTTGTTCAATGTCATCGATGGACAAGGGTATGAGACGTTTCCTCAGCAGCCGATGTCTCTGCCTGACTTCCTGTGGCTTTTCATTCTGGATCAAGCCAAGAAATACGGCACGAGCTGGATGAATGCCAGCCCCGAGCTCAAAGGGAAGTTTGGTGGCGACGGTCATTTCGCCTGTGAGGAACTGTGCTTCGGTCTGATGATCGAGAATTCGTACCACAACGTCTATCGCATCTGGAGTCGTGCCTGGCTCGTAACGAAGTAGCAAAGTGCGAAGAGGCGGAGTGAGACAATCATCCACCCCAGGCGGTCTAAGTGATTAGGCCGCCGTTAACTTTCTAACATCCATGACCACCCCGAGCCATGAATTATTTTCGGACGACCTGAAATGGTCGTTTTTTGGTATGATGACTGTAATGACAAAACGAGAGATCATAGCAAAAGTTAAATCACTGAATCTGCCCGATGGCTCGTATGTAGTTTTTGGCGGTAGCCCACTAACAATAGCCGGAATCAGAGAATCGAATGACATTGATATGCTAGTTTCTGACGAAGTACTCGACCAGCTAAAACAAAAAGGTTGGCGTATGCAGCATAAAGGTCCTCAAGACACCCCGCTGGCATATGACGTATTTGAAGCACATAATCATTGGCATTTTAGCTCATATAGTCCGACCCTTGAGCAGTTACTTGCGACAGCTACTATCGTAGAAGGAATTCCATTTGCTTCATTGCAAGAGGTTCGAAAATGGAAGATGGCTTCAGACAATCCAAAACATCGCCATGATGTAGAACTTATTGACCAATATCTACAAAAATAGTCATTCAAATTTATCATGCTTGTTTCGTTATATGTGAGATAGGATAATTGAATTAGTCTTAACCACAACAATTGACCGAAGAAAGAGGTTGGTGAAGATGCAAATTGACGTAGTGGGAATCTACCCATTTGGCCCACCAGATAATGGTCGAGTAATTCGTGCCGAGAAAGACCCTCGAAATTTCGGACTGATATTCCAGGAATTCTTGGATCGAGGTGATTGTGTCTTGATCTTGGAACTGGACGATATGTCAGAGCTCGGAATCGCTCCCGGGGCTGGCGGTTGGCGAGTAGCCACACACAAGTTCGGAGAACCTTCGATTGCTAGCCAGCTTCGAAGACAGCCACATCATCAGCCCTAGAGGTACGAATAAATCCGCCTGCAAAACAGCTCCTTGAAGGGAACACAAATGGCCGCCAGTCAGGACAATGCAAACAGAATTCGTCGGGAAGGCACAGCTCTCGACTATGAGAAAGAGGCTCTCGATGCAGTCGCCCGGTCCTGGGAATTCGAGAAAGACCAACCGGAATGCATGGCGCTTGCACTGGCCGATGCCCAAGTGTTTGCAACTTTGCACTTGGCTCATGTGACAGCAGAGGCAGGCGGAGTCAGTAAGCCCCGTGATCGTCAATAACTGAGCATTTTTGCTACTGCCAAAGTAGCTCGCTAGCCGAGAACGGCTAATCCTGTAATTATTTTTCTAACATCCATCACCACCCCGAGCCATAGTACTTATGCTTAAACGACCCGAATTGGTCGTTTTTTGATATGATGTTTCTATGAACGAAAAAACAGAGTCAGGTGAAGGTCAGTCATCTTTTACGGATCAAGCATACAGTACGGAAGATCAGGAATTAAAAATTGAAGCCCAACAGACTTTAGATTGGGCTAGGCAGCCCCAAGTATGGCAAGACGAATTGTTGCGCACTTCGACCGACCCTCGTCAGGACATTGAAGCACAAGTTCATGAAGTAGCTATCAGCTCGATTACAAGCGATGATTGGAATATTTTTGCAGGACTGAGTTTGCTTCCATTTAATGCCGACAGAAGTCATATCGCTCAAGAATCGATGAAGATTCGAACTGACTGGGAGCTGAGCGTAACAAGTCTGCCCGAATCAATAAAAACGATACTAGCCGACTATCGAAAACAGCTTGATTCTTCCGAATGGCGCAACGAAGCAGAGTTTCGGGCCGCCATGTCACAATGGCAAGAACGAAAGAATGAGATTAGATCTCTTCTAAGCTAAATTAATAACAAGCTTGTTTTTCTAACATCCATGACCACCCCGAGCCAGGAATTATTTTCGAACGACCTGAAATGATCGTTTTATGTTAGGATTATCTTATGCATCACTGGCAAGATTATACTTTAGCGGCTGTATTTGTAGTATTGAATATATCTCTGATTCCTTCAATTCGCAGCAAAAGTAAACCGGCTTTGGCGACGAGCTTGATTGCAGTCGGAGGTCTAATAGCCGGTCTTATCGTCTATCTCTCATTGTCACTTTGGTTTGCGAGCGCAATGACAGTCATTAACATCTGTTTGTGGTCTACGCTTGCTATTCAAAGACTAAAGCAAAAATAGCCCCAAAATCTATGACCATGAATAGCCTTTCGTGCTAGTATTGTAATAATGAATCAGCCATTGCCAGTCAGAGCAAAAAAGTTCAAATGGTACAATCTCTCTCCACTATGGCCGCTTGTTCTTGTGAACCTTGAGCTAAAAGATAGTGCGATAAACCTGACTCGTAATAATGCGTCTGTGTTTGCCATTCCGCTCCAAGACGCAACTATAGTGAGAAAGGGAGTCGTTGTCATCATCAAAACTCAAAGCGGAGATAAATACTGGCTTGATTTTAGAACAAACCATAACAAAGAAGACACCAAAAACAATCTAGCTACCCTTACTCAATTACTGGCGCAAATAGGCATCGAACTTGGCAATGGATGGTCTAAATAACAGCACGGACTAACTTTCCAACATCCACGACCACCCCGAGCCATAGTACTTATATTTAAACGACCGAGAGGTCGTTTTTTGGTATACTTTTTTTCTTCCATCTTTTATTTAAAGAGTAATCTTGGTCATTTTGTGTTACGCTTAGAGTATATTGACAAACCCCAAGTTATATAGTGGTTTGAACTCGTTATTCGTCAGAGCAAATCATCCGTATCACTTTAAGATTAGATACATATAATTAATTAGGAGCTATCATCATGGAACAACCCGAAAAAAAAGTACGAGAGACAACAATGCGAGCTGGTAATACTACAGAAACTACCCAAGAAACTATAAATCACCGACAAAGCAGCACACACCAACAGAATGTTATTGCTCGGCTTGTATCGTTTCTTGTAGGGGTGTTGTTGGTGTTCCTGGGGCTGCGCTTAATCTTGGTCTTATTAGGAGCAAATCCAGCCAATTCTTTTGCTAATTTTATTTTTACAACAAGTCACCCATTCGTTGCACCATTCTTTAGCTTATTTGGTTATTCACTTAAGTACGGCGTATCTCGTTTCGAAACATTTACCTTAGTCGCTATGGTAGTTTATGCGCTTATCGGATACGGTGTAATAAAGCTCATCACAATTACTCAAGATTAAATATTTAAAGAAAGGGAAAATAATGAATCCAGACGATCTAAAAAGACATGCTGACGCTAAACGCAAAGATGCTGAGCACCTTGCCTATAAAGAACAAGACACACAACGCGAGGCGGATAAGTTACATGAAGAAGCTACACGACTCGATCAAGAAGCGGTTGATAAGCAGAAAAAACTAGACGAAGAAAGCAGCTAGGTTTAGCTACAGCTCTAACATCCATTATCAACTAAGAACCTCATAAGTTGGATTGATAAAATGCAACTGCTCGTTGCAAGATAAGTGTACGATTATGGATAAATTGGTGATCATCACCTGGATATGTGTAATATTGCACTGCTTTATTGGCATTCTGTAGTGCTGTCACAAGGTGATCAGCAAATATTTTGGGCACGACATTATCATTAATATCCTGATTGACTTGCACTGGGCCGGTTACAAATCCAACATAATTAATTGCAGACGCACTATTCCAAAAAGTAGGGTTGGCCTTCGGATCGCCATATTTAGCGATAAGAGCTTGTTTTTTTCCCTGCACCAAGGCGCTTGGCTGATCATTTGGAGCAGGGCTATTCGGCCAATTATAAAAAATATCATACATTGATCCTACAACTCCAGCCATAAAAACTGATGCTTTAATGTCTTTTGAAACTACAATAGTGCGTAATGCTGTATGTCCTCCCATACTGTGAGCAAAGAGACCAATCCGGTGAGAGTTTACACTTGGATATTGTTTGAGGGATGAAATAAGGTTGAGATTGTCATAAGCATAAACAGGGGAGAAGTGTCCACCTTCGGGCGCTCCTTCACTTTTGCCATGACCACGAAAATCAGGCTTAATAACCATAAAACCAGCTTTTGCAAAAGTTGAGATAAACTGTTGGTATTCAGGACCATTTGTCTGGTAAGTTGCTGGATTAATATAGCCATGATCTAAAATTATTACTGGCCAGCCACCTGATGGCATAGCGCCATTGGGTGTACTCTCAAGAGCGTAAATCTTATATCCATCAGACTGATACGAAATAATCATATTAGTATAACCACCTTGATCTCCCAATAATTGCTCGGTGGTAATCGTGCTTCCCGGGTATGTGCGAGAACGCATTGCTTCAATCGTGAGCGGATCTAGAGCAGGAGTGGTAGCTTTTGGTTGGCTACTTACGCGAGGTTGGGTTAAACGAACGGGTTTAGCAGGCCTATTGTGAATTAAAACGAGTATAATAATCGTTCCGGCGATTAGAATTAATCCGATACTCAAGCCAAGTACCATATAAACTCTTTTTCTCTTTGCGAAGGCAACAGATTTTATTTTTTCTAGCATATCTATAAGTGTAGTATGGATTGATAATAAGTTCTAACTTCAGTGACCACCTCGAGCCAGAGTACTTATACTTAAACGACCGAGAGGTCGTTTTTTTGCTTGCATTTATCTAATCTCACACTTAATCTATACATAGGCTTTTGAACCTGAACAAGGAGCACACTGTGACGGCAACGATGAGCGATCAAGAGTTGATCATTGAACTGCAAGAAGCCGCGGATTGGTTCCATGCAAATTGCGACAGGTTGCGTGGCCCATCAATGCTTGATACCAGCAATGACGGGCCACTTCGCTCGGCACCTGAATTTGCCGATGATCGGGCAATGCTCTTGCGCTGGGCAACTGCGTATGAAGAAGCCCTTGCTCGTAAGCTTCCGTGTCCGATCTGTAAAAATCACATTCATAGAGCGTGTGGAACTTACCTCGCTCGTTCGCTAGCCAACCACGTTGGGGTCATGCGGCCAAGCTACATCTGAACCTCAATGCCTTCGTCAAAAGCCGCGATGGCCGCTGGCACGATGGTTAGGCAAGCGACTAGACGAGGATTGGAGTCGCAGTCATGACAGCTCAAGAACCGAGTCAGCAAACTCTTCAGTCCGACGAGCCCAAGTTGTTCTGCGAAGGGTGTGATGAGAGTATCCAAGTCGGCCAGCACTATATGAAAGTGCGAGTTGAGCTAGATACTCGTATGTCAGCCGATTGGCAGCCTGCAGTGCGCACTGATCCAACTGTCATCGAAGTCGTTGTGCATCATCCGGGGTGTCTTGCGCGATGGGCGGCTAGAAACCCGATCCTCCGCAATGTCTTTGGATGTTGAAACAATCAAACATGCTACTCCTAAAGTAGCTCGCTAGCCGAGAACGGCTAATCATGCAATTATTCTTCCAACATCCATGACCATCCCGAGCCAGGAATTATTTTCGAACGACCTGAAACGGTCGTTTTTTGGTATGATGTGAACATGCAAGCAGAGATACTACGCAAATATATAGACAGAGATGTAGTGAGAGAAAATCTTCGCTTCGCCACCTATAAGGCGAAGTTAAACGACACCCCAGTCTTCATCAAAATTTCGAAGCAAGCGAAGCTCCACAAGGCTCTCTTCGATGAAGCAGTCGGTCTGAAGAACATGCGCGAGCTTGATACCCACGAGAAACTGTATCGTACACCTCAACTAATCGAGGTTGCAGAGGGGATCTTGGTCACTTCCTGGGAAGAGGGTCACCTCATGGTTGAAGAATTTAATGAGGGGAACGCAAATTTAGAAACACATCTCGAGATCCTGCTCGCACTTTTCGTCTACATCGACTCAAGGTCGACCGGTGGTATCGGCGCCAATCGTTTCATGCAAGCGGGCAAGCCAAACGGAGTCGAGAAAGTCATCGGCAATCTCACCAAGCTCAACTATGATCAATACATTGAGTCATCTACGCTGCTCGATTTGGCGGAGTTTCTCAAGCCACTGCTCGGCTCGATCGAGACTCGCTTCACTCATGGCGACTTGCAGCCAGGCAATATCTTGATCGAGACAAAGCGCCACGTGCCCACCATCATTGATTGCGAGTCTTGTTCTTGGCTGTGGCCTCGACACTATAACATCATCAACTTCATCTTCAATTACTCCATAGGCCACACCCATCCAGATATGATGGACAGGTTTCATGAGATGTTCTCACAATATCTATTACGACTCAAACTCGAGAAGGCGGATGTATTACAACAAGTCAATGTAATCGCTGGGATGCGGGCGTTACAATCTGTTTATGAACACCTGGGCGACTATACCGACAAAAGGGAAGGCAAACCACTTGATAATGATTACACGAGATCAATCCTAAAGGTCGCTAAGAAGATCATGGCCAATGAGTTTTTCTTGGATTAGTATTCAACTTCCATCACCACCCCGAGCCAAAGTACTTATGTCGATTTCTTAGCTTGCCGATCCAGCACCCATTGCACTGACTTGCTTATCGGCTTGTCTGTCCGGTGCGTGCAACCGATCCAGCAGCAGGGCCGGCGCATGCCATCGAGGAGCTCCGACACCACTCGCCGGACGTGGTCATCCCGAGTCTTTTGCTGCTTGACGGATATCGTCCAGCAAATCCACTCGTTGCGTGCCAGCGGCGTCAGGCCCTCCCATTTCTCCAAGGCTGGCTTGCTGGCTACCAGAGCCTTCCGCAGATCGGGCGGCAGTTCGTGTACAGTGCCGCCGGAGATTGTCTTGGTAGTCATAGCTTCATTTTACTCCAGGCCGGATGGTTTGAAAATCGCCGAGAGGCTACTTGTGCTACGATACAATTATGCAATACCGCAAATGGCTCATCGGCCTCCTCCTTTTCAACAGCTTAAGTGCAATCGGCGGCGGCTTGGCGCTCATGGCGAAGCCGGGCATGTTTCCAGCGTCATGGATACAGCACACTGCGTTTCCGAGTTTGTACTTCCCTGGAGTGATATTGTTTGCAATCGTGGGCGGTAGCTCACTCGTAGCCGGTCTCAGTGTATGGAAGCGCATCGAGGGCGAGGTGTTAGCAACCATCGTAGCCGGAGTCATCATGTGCATCTGGATCATCGGTGAGATCACTTCGATTCAATCATTACATTGGTTGCAAATCATATATCTGGCGACTGGTCTTGCGGTCTTGGCGCTCGTATATTTGGATACCAACAAACGATAAGATCTGTCCTTATGAAGTCCTATCGAGTAGGAGTATAATGCAAGAAAGCAAAGGAACACCATGGCACAAGTCCTCGAAAATATCCAAGATCAAGCTCGATCAAATACTTACTTCCGGAGAGTCCTCGAGAACGGCAAGCACACGCAAATAGTCCTGATGAGCTTGAATCCGGGCGAGGACATCGGCCTAGAGACACATCCCGACAACGACCAGGTGCTGTACTGCGTACAAGGTGTCGGTAAGTGCGTGCTCGATGGCGAGGAGCATAGCTACAAGAAGGGCGACGCTGTCTTGGTACATGCCGGCACGGAGCACAACTTCATCAACGGTGACAAAGAGGAGATGAAGATCATCACCACTTACTCGCCGCCACATCATCCGGCTGGCACCATCCATGAAACCAAAGCCGCCGCCGAGGCAGCCGAAGGCAGTCACCACTAGCATCTTGCTATGACAAACGTCATCGACATCAAACGGGTGACAAAGGACTTCGGGTCGAAGCGTGCTCTCGATGAAGTCTCCTTGACGATAGCAGAAGGCAATATCTTCGGATTTCTTGGCCCCAATGGAGCTGGCAAGACGACCATGATTCGATGCCTGATGGATTATATCCGCCTGAGCGACGGCACGATTGAGATCTTGGGGAGAGACGCTCATCGCGATAGCGCCGAGCTCAAACGCGCCATCGGCTACTTGTCGTCGGATATGCAGCTGCATGATCATTGGACCGCCAAGACACACATCGATTTCATGGGTAGCATCGAAGGACGTGGGCGGGCCGATGAGCTGGTGCAGAAATTCGACCTCGATCTCAATACCAAAGTCCGCAACCTATCATCTGGCAATAAGCAAAAACTAGCCATTATCCTGGCGTTTCTAGGAGATCCCAAAGTCTTGATCATGGATGAGCCGACTCGCGGGCTAGATCCGCTGCTGCAAAACATGCTCTATGATCTGCTGCGACAGTTTGCGACCCAGGGCGGTACGGTGTTTCTGTCTTCGCACAATCTCGCCGAGGTTCAGCAACTCTGCGACAAGGTGGCGGTGATCCGCGAAGGCAGAATCGTAGCATCGGAAGCGATGAAAGACATCTTGCAGATGCGTGTGCATTTGATCCAAGCAGTGGCCACGCAGCCAATTCGTCATGCCGATCTCAAGTTCAAAGACGTCGAGATCTTGGGTGGCGAGGGCAAAAGCATTTCGCTCAAAGCGCGTGGTGAAATCGATCCGGTGATGAAAGCACTGCTGAAGTACAAACTGACTGACTTGGAGGTGTCGCATGCCACCCTCGAAGACGTCTTCATGGAGTATTACTGAGATGTGGCAGATTACCTCGCGAGAGCTCAAAGATCGAAGATGGTCGCTGCTGGCTTATAGTTTGGGTTCGTTGACATTGCTCTGGCTGTACGTGGCGACCTTCCGATCCTCGCAAATCGGCACCCAGCAGTTGCAAGAACTGGTGAAGGGTTATCCGAAAGGCTTGCTGAATGCGCTTGGTCTGAACAAGCTGACATTCAACACGATCGAGGAGTATCTCAACGCCAAGCATTTCAGCCTCCTGTGGCCTCTGATAGCCATAATCTTGGCGCTTTCACGAGCCGCTGGCCAGTTCGCCGGCGAGATCCAAAACGGCACCATGGGCCTGCTGCTGGCCTTGCCGCTGCGGCGTTGGCGGATATTTGTCGCCAAATACTCGGCCGGCTTGCTGACGATTGTGACTTTCACTACCGTCTCGGTATTTGGGGTCATTCCTCTAGCGGGCGCCTATAGCATCCCAACCCACTTTCATATCTTGGTGAGTGCCTGGATACTGACCAGCTTGTTTATGTGGGTGATATATAGCTTCGGCTTAGCCATCTCTGCTTGGGTCGATGAGAAGAGCAAAGCTTACGCGATCGTCAGTACTGTCTTGCTCCTGACTTACGTCGCAAACATCGTGGCGCTCATCAACGACAAGCTGAGTTGGTTGAAATATTATTCGCTGTTTTATTATTTCGACACTCAAGACACGCTGACCACGGGTCACATCGCTGGCTGGACGCTAGTTGTGTTTGGCCTGACGATCATCGTGGCTACCGCAGTCGCGCTTATGCGGTTCGACCAACGCGACATCAGCGTCTGAATCAGCCCTCAGTCCTGGCATACTTACATTTGACCGCGAGGTTGTTGACAACATAAGCAATTCGCCATACGCTAAATGCAGACTATGAGATCATCACGAGATACTTCACCCAAGTCGCGTACTGGCTTCATGATCGTCGAGGCTTTGCTGGTCTTGTTCTTCTTAGCCGTCATCACATTGATCGGGCTATATGTCTATCGGCATAGACACACCAAGTCGACTGCCACGACACCGACCACGGCTGTCACGGCTTCGAACTCGAGCGATCTCAACACATTGTCGCAATCCGCTATCACTGACGTCAATGACCTCAACTCCGATATTACCAGTGTCAACGCAGCTCTCAATGACAAGCAAGGTGACCTGTCAGAATGAAGAAGCTCTGCCTCTGCCTCGTCATCAGCTTATCATTGCTGCCGACTGCGACCATGGCGGTGAGCACGACTGCCAACCAAGCTGTTGTCACCAGGCTAAAGTCGAAGGGCGACGCCGAGATCAATCGCCGGCTCACCAGTCTCGACACGCTCACCAATCTGATCAACTCAGCCACCAAGCTCTCTGCCAGCGATAAATCCTCGCTCGCGAGCCAGGTCTCCGATGAGACAAGCGGTCTACATACGCTCAAGACCAAACTCGACAGCGACACCGACATCACTACGACACGTACTGACATCCAAGCAATTTTCTCTGATTATCGAGTTTATGCGCTGATCTTGCCCAAGGTGCGGATATTGGTAGCCGATGATCATATCGCGGTCACTTCGGTGCGGTTGAGTGATTTGGTCACCAAGCTCAATGACAAAATCACCGCCAAAGCCAGCAGTATGAGCACGGCATCGCTCGAGGGCCAACTAGCGCAGATGCAGACGGATATCGCCAATGCCAACAATCTCTATACGAGCATCCATGACGCGACGATCAATCTCCAGCCGAGCGACTACAATACCGACCACACCATCCTGATAGGTAAGCGAGATCAGCTTAATCAAGCCGCCACTGATTTGCGCGACGCTCTCGCCGACGCAAAGAGTATCATCACAAGCCTGAGTTCGTAGGCCTCTAGTTGATATTCGCTAGAAGCTTATGCTAGTATGCCAGTATCATGCCAGAATCAATTGGTAACCCGCCTCCATCCGAGCCAGGAAAGCCCGAACACGATTCTCTAGCTCCATCTGAGATAATCGACGAAACCGCACCACCACCGAGTAATCACGGTGACCATCGGGTCGCCAAGCGGGTAATCGGTGCAGCTGCAGCCTTGGCCGCCGCGGTCGGAAGTTATGCTGCAGTGGAGAGTGGCCATGAAGGATCGCACCCCGTCGGTGAAACGCCGACGACTCTGAGCGTTCCCGAGAAGACCACTCCTACCACGACAGAGACCACTATCACGGCTGGTCCGGGCGTGCTCACCACTCCGTCTACCAGTACCACGCTGGGCTCCCCGGAGGCAACTGTACCACCAATCACCACGCCCGAGACTCAACCGCCGGCGACAACTACAACCACCACCACGCTCGAGACGACTATTACATACCCGTCGCAGGAAACTCTAGAACCATTCAAACTAGACGGCATCGAGATTCTCAACGCCAACGAACAATGCAAGATTAACATTACTGATGCATTGTTGATACTCAGCCACAAAGTGCCGGAAGTGTATACATCGGTGACGAAGAACATCGGTTCAATACAGTGTCGGGCAGATCGAACCGGCATCTTTGCTGAGACAGGGTCGATGACTCTGGCTGATTCCGAGCAATTCTATCTCTCGACATATACGGGCAACGACACCCTAAATATCGAGAACCACCAAAATAACACCAAGAACTTGGCCGCCGTTCTGACACACGAAGACAAGCATGTCGAATTGCGCGAAGCGGCAATCATCAAGACGGGCAACAAATTCCCACCCTCAAGTGCCTGGGAAGGGATTGCAAACGAAAGAATCTGTACTCGCGCGATGGTTACGGTTTTGGAAACTCTCAAGGCGCCACAAGATCTCATCAACTACTATCAGAATTACTACAACAACCCAGAAGCGCTAGGCTATTAGCTGCCCCGAAAGATCTGCCAACGTTGACGGGGGAATGCTAGCTTAGTTTATCGCAGGCAGTCTATGGGCAAGGAGTGCCGTCGACAAAGGGCCCAGAGACTGGGCTGGGAATATATCCAGTTGGTGCGCCGAGACTGCGTAAGAACCGAGCCATGGCGTTACCGGCCAGTGTCGGAAGGTCGGCGCCTGTATTCTTCGGCGAGGATGTCACGCCCGGGTTCGTCGACCAGCCCCACTCCTGACTGCCGTTAGCATAACCAATCACGTCGCCAGCTTTGACGGGGGTTCCAATTGATACGGTGGGCGTGATATGCTCGGCCATGTAGATGCACTTATTGAGTAATTCTGGGTGGCCAGATGGATAGCTCGTAAGTTTATACTGGATGTAAGCACCGCCAGGCCAGCCGGAATTGTAAAGGCTTTGAATGATGCCGCTACAAATAGCTCTCACTGGTTGATTGTTTTCAATGTCGTAGTCCACACCCCGATCAGTACGTTGTGGGGTTGCAGCTTCGCCGGCTACAGGGTTAACGCAGGCACCCGGGGAGCCAGGTGAGGGCGCGATGTTTTGCACATAGGTAAGTTTGATCCAACCCCAGGTGGTACCATCGATGATGCCGGTGGCCGGAATAATATGTACGAAGGTCTGCAAGTTTTTGACCGCTGTCGTCAAAGCCGCGCCAAAGTTGGTGTCAACCGCGCCGATGACTTGCTGATTGGCATAATCCTTCAGCACGTACTTGGCTAGCTGGGTACAGCGATTGCCGGTCGGGTTGTTGGCCTGTGATATTGTGGAAGGCAAATCATTGCTGTTCAATGGACAACCAAACAACGAAGAGAGGTTGTCCCATGGAGATCCGGGCGCAGTCGAGGCGTGTGCGAAATACAGCACCACGCCGCCGATAGCGACTAGTACAACGATCAACGCCGCCATCTTGCTGTGACTGTAACCCTTGCGCGAGAAGAACATCAGTCGCGTCTGATTGGAAGTATTTTTGTTCTTAGTGATTTTGCGGCTGAGCTTGCCGAGGACGGTCTTTTTCTTTTTGCTATTGGCCATAATTCCCTCTATATATAAATGATAAACTTGTTATGCTTATTGTACTGCTACGGAGATCGAAGTCAAGAGCGTCTCGGTCAGCGTTTTACCAATAATGCTTCTGGTTTATCTCCCCATACTATATCTGGTATCATATCCACGATGACAAATCCGTTTCGATCCAAGCCTCAGAAAGTTTCAAAAACAGCCGGCAAGAAGAAATTCTTGCCTCGATTGACGATATTCTTCTTCGACCGGCCCGTGATGACGTTGTTGTTGTGGTTGGTGGTGATCATATTCGGTCTGCTGAGCTACACCACCTTCCTCAAGCGCGAAGGCTTCCCGAGTGTCAACATCCCCTACGCGGTCGTCGACGGTACCTACTATGTCAATGATTCGGCCAAAGTCGATGCCCAGCTCGCCAAGCCGATCTCAGATCTGGCCCTGCAGCAAGCCGATGTCAGCAGCGTCCAGACCCAAAGCAATAGCAATTTCTTCACCGCTTCGATTCAATACAAAGACGGCACCGACGCCAAGGCCGCAGTGGCGCAGCTTGAGAAGTCGATACAAACTTCTGGCCGTATCCCACCTAGCGCGCATCTCCAGTACAACGTGCCATACTTCGGCGCCACCGGCGGAGACACGCAGCAGATCGACGTCGCCATATCGCTCTACAGCACCCGCGGTGCCGCCACCGCCGAGTTGGCCACCAAGGCCCAGCAGGTCACGCAGTGGCTTAACGATCAGCATATCCCCGATGTGAAGTCGGTCTTCGTCAAGGATCCTTTCGAGCAAATCACCGATCCGACGACCGGGCAAGCTGTCACCGTCCAGCACACCTTCGACCGATATGGTGAGCGCGCTGATGGTGTGACGAGCTTCCATAACTCTGTCATCATCGGTATCGCCGCCGACAAAGGCGCCGATGTCATCAAGCTCGATGATCACGTCCGGGTAGCGTTGACTATGCTCGAGCAACAGTCGCAATTCAGCGGCTATCAGGCGCGAGTCAGTGCCAGCTTCGCGCCGTCGATCAAGGACAACCTAAACGAGCTGCAGCGGGTCTTGCTCGAGGGCCTGCTAGCGATACTGATCGTCGGATCGCTGGTGATCGCGATACGAGCTTCATTTATCACCGTGGTATCGATGGTCACGGTGCTGCTGACGACGCTCGGGTTCCTCTACCTGATCGGTTATACCCTCAACGTCATCACCCTATTTGCACTCATCCTCGGCCTGGCCCTGATTGTCGATGACACCATCATCATGGTTGAAGCCATCGATGCGGCTCGCCAACGCATCAAAGACCGCCGCCAAATTGTCTTGGAAGCAACCCGCAAGATCAGCCGAGCCATGGTGGCGGCTACCGCCACGGCGGCCTTGAGCTTCGCACCGCTGATCTTCGTCGGTGGCATCCTCGGCAGTTTCATCCGAGCTATTCCGGTCACGCTGATCTCGGCATTGATCATCAGCCTGCTGGTGGCGCTCATATTCATCCCGTTTTTCAGTCGCTTCGTGCTGCTCGGCAAGAAACAAATGGGCAAGAAGGGTGCCAAAGAAGTCGCCGCCGGCTTCGAGGCCAAAGTTGCGGCCACCATCGCTCGGCCGATGCTGTGGGCGCGTAAGTCTCGCATCAAGCTGGTGCTGGTGATTGTGACCGCCGTCTTGGTCGGACTTGGCTTCATCGGTGCCGGATTGGCCATCTCGCAGAAAGTCGTCTTCAACATCTTCCCGCCCACCAAAGACACCAATGGTGTGGCCTTGAACCTGCATTTCCCGCCTCAAACGACCATCGATCAAGCCCAAAACATCGCCGCCCAGGCCGACAGCGTCGCTGCCCAGGTCATCGGGCCCAACTTCGAGCAGAGTTCCTACTACGATACCGGCAGCACTGATTCGGCCATGGTTCAGATTCAGTTGACGCCGTATAGCAAACGCACGATCACTTCGCCGCAGATCGTGCAAGCCTTGCAGCAGCGATTCGACACCGGCTTCCACGCTGCCCAAGTGACCGCTTCGCAGATCGACATCGGGCCACCAGCATCGGCCTTCGTCATCCAGGTCGATGCCGGTAATCGCCCAGCCGCCTTTGCCGCTGCGAGTGATTTGGCACACCATCTGTCGACTGCCCAGCTCAAACGTCCCAGTGGCAAAGTCGCGCATTTCAAAAACATCACCGTGTCGAACTCAAGTCAGTATCTGCGGACAGCCGGCCGGTCCATCATCACGGTGTCGGCCGACTTCGATGGCAACGATACTACCACTCTAGTGACGCTGGCTCAGTCCAATATCAAGAACGAGTTCACCGCCAGCAAGCTCCAGAGCTACGGCCTGAGCTCCGACGCCATCCAATTCGATCTCGGCCAGGAGACGCAGAACCAAAACTCATTCAAGACGCTAGCGCTAGCCTTCCCGATTCTGCTCTGTGTCATGTTTGTACTGCTGGCCATCCAGTTCCGTTCACTGTTGCAGCCACTACTTATCTTCATGGCGATTCCATTTAGTATCTTTGGTGTCATGCTCGGGCTCGATCTGACCAACAACGCCATCAGCTTCTTCACCATGCTGGGATTCTTCGCGCTGGTGGGGTTGAGTATCAAGAACACGATTCTACTGACAGACTACGCCAACCAGGCCAGGCGAGAAGGGATGGCGCCGATCGATGCCGCTGTCGAAGCGCTCGAGGAACGCTTCCGGCCACTGTTTGCCACCAGTATGACGGCCGTCGTCTCGCTGATACCGCTGGCGCTCAGCAGTCCGTTCTGGGAAGGCTTGGCCGTGGTGTTGATATTCGGACTGCTGTCGAGCACGTTCTTGGTCGTGACCGTTTTCCCATATTATTACCTGGCGGCTGAATTCCTGCGGTTGCGCGTCTCGGCCAAAGATTTCTTCTCTTGGCTGATCCCGACCGTAATCGCCACGGCGTCGATTGGCATCATCGCAGACAACGTCTTGGTCGGACTGCTGGCCATCCCGGCATGTATTCTGGTGGGCGTCTTGTACAAATTATATTTCCGCGAGAGTAGATTTGCCTGAGTTATCATCGGGCAGTGTATACTAGAGTTACTAATATGGGAGACACAATATGCTGAAACTAAACTGTCTGATGCTAAGCAGCGAGAATCCGAAGGCGTTAGCGGACTTTTATGGCAAAGTTCTCGAGAAGAAACCAGAGATGGAGGACGCCAAGAATTCCTTCACCGGGTTTGTGGCAGGCGACTGCTTTCTCTCGATTGGCCCGCACGACAAAGTCCACGGCCAGAGCCAAAATCCTGAGCGGATGATCTTCTTCTTCGAGACTGCGGACGTGGAAGCCGAGTTTGATCGCATCAAGGCCATCGCCGGCGCGTCGGTCATCAAGGAGCCTTACAGTCCCAGCAGTGACGGCGTGATCGGTTTGGCCACTTTGGCCGACCCGGACGGCAATTACTTCCAATTGGCGACACCCTGGAAGCAATAGCTGAGTCAGATTATGTAGATAGCAAATGCTTGCATACCAAACAGCAACCGAATACAATATAAACTGACATCCAAATAAGGAAATCAAACATGACCCAAGCTGAAGCCTTGGCGATCTTGGAGTCGGGTCAATCAGCCTTGCTGACGGGCGCTGCCGGATCTGGCAAGACATACCTACTGAACCGTTTCATCGCTCGCGCCAAGAAATCTGGCCGCAATGTGGCGATCACGGCGACGACAGGTCTGGCGGCCACGCATCTCGGGGGTGCGACGATCCATGCCTGGAGCGGAATCGGCATTCACGATCAATTACCAGCCGGTTATGGCCGTACGCTTGGCGATCAGCGCCTCAAGATCATTGCCGCGGCCGATGTACTGATCATCGACGAGATTTCGATGCTCCATGATTTCCGGCTCGACATGGTTGACGCTATCTGTCGCGAAGCGCGTGACGAGCCAGCCAAGCCCTTCGGTGGGTTGCAAGTGATCTTGTGCGGTGATTTCTTCCAGTTGCCGCCGATCAATCGACCCGACAACCGGCAAGGTGGCTTTGTCACCAATTCACAGGCCTGGCAGGCAGGCGATTTCGCCGTGCTCTATCTCGAGGAGCAACATCGCCAGCGCGAGGATGATGTCTTCGTCAGTATCTTGAACGCCTTACGCGGTAGCCGATTGGACAGCACACATATCGCCCAGCTCAATAGCAGGATTGGGGCTTGGCAGAGTGATCAAGCTACCACGACCAGCCTCCACACCACCAATGTCGACGTCGACAGCATCAACCAGACATATCTCGATCGATTGGATGGAGAAGTGCGAGAATATCGTCTGGTCACCACCGGCAAAGCTCGCTATGTCGAGACGCTCAAGAAATCGTGCTTGGCGCCGGAGGTATTGCGCCTCAAGCTCGGAGCGCTAGTGATGTGCATCAAAAACAGCCAGGACAAGAAGTATGTCAACGGCAGCCTCGGCATAGTGACTGGCTTCGAAGAGGTGACGAATTATCCGATTATCAAACTAGCTGCTACTGGTCGCACTATCACAATTCAGCCAGACACTTGGGAGTTGCGAGACGGCGAGACCCGCCGAGCTCAATTGACGCAGTTACCACTCCGCTTGGCTTGGGCGATCACGGTACACAAAAGTCAGGGCATGACACTCGACGCAGCCAACATCGATCTCCGCCGAGCTTTCGCGCCCGGGATGGGGTACGTGGCGCTGTCGCGAGTACGGCGCTTGGATGATTTGACGCTGAGTGGTCTCAATGATATGGCTTTGCGGGTCAGCTCCGAAGCACTGGCGATTGATGCGCAGCTGCGAACCGCTTCTGATGAAGCTCGCCGCCGACATCGTGCCGAATTGGTCGGCGCGCAAGAGCGTTGGGATGTCATCGATCAGCAGAAGGCCGCCAAGCATCAGAATTCCATGCCAGTAGCGGGTAGCTGGGCAGATCGGTTGGCTCAGATGCGGGCAGATTATCCAAACGCTTATCGACCCTGGAGTCCGGCCGACGACGATCAGCTCAAATCACTGTTTGATGCCGGCAAAGGATTGGCTGAATTGTCCAATAACTTTGGCCGCCACCCCGGCTCGATCCGCTCACGGTTGAGGAAATTCTACGGTGACGAGATCAAAATTACACCCTAAGGATTTCTTAATCTCGGCCGATTTGGACGATGTGGCCACCGACATTGTGGGCGAAATAACTGTCGTGACTGACATACAGGATCGCGCCGGTATATCTGAGCAGGGCATTCTCCAGCTCCTCGATCGAAGGTAGATCGAGGTGGTTGGTCGGCTCGTCTAGGATGAGCAGATTTGGGTCGCCTGCCAGCATCCGTATCAACTGGAAGCGTGCGCGCTGGCCTCCCGACAGCCGGCGCAGCGGGATCTGACTATCGATCGGCGGATCAAACAGATACTCGGCCAGGATTTGCATGGCTCGACTGTGCGGCAGTGATCGTCCGGCCGCATGATAAGCTTGCTCGACGGCCTTGACCAACGGCAGCTCGATGAACTCGGTGCCAATCTCCTGCTCATAGTAGCCGATACGCAAGTTTGGATGACAGTTGATGGTACCCGCGTAAACTCTTGAGTTGGGTTGGGTCTGTTGCCAAGCGGCGCGGAGGCAATTGATCAAGGTAGATTTACCGGCGCCGTTGCGACCACGGATTTGCAATTTCTCACCAGTCAGCAGTCGGAAGCTGACGTCGGCAAACAGCGCACCAGCTGGCTCGAAGCCCAGCGACAAATCCTCGACGCGCACCAGCTCGAGGCTGGCAGTCTGGTCTTGTCCGAGGGCGATCGAGATATTGCGATCCTTGTACTTGTCGTAGCGCTCGGCTACTTGTGGCGATAACGCCTGGACCGACTCTTGATCGACCCAAAACGACGGTTTGGCGGTTTGTTCCAGATCATGTAGTTCTTTGCCGAGCCGCGTCTCCATTACCACGAAAGGATTCTTCTTGTCGGCCGTGCCGCTCCAGCCAGCTTTCTTCGATCGCGCGTATGCGATTTGTTGCTTGAGCTTGGCTACTCGGCGCTGGGTGATCTCGTATTGACTCATCTGATTACTGGTCTGGGTCGAATTTTGGCGCAGATAGGCCTCATAATTGCCGCGATAGGAGTTGGCGCTACGGTCTTTGAGCTCGATGATGCGATCGACGTTGGCGAGCACGTCGCGGTCGTGGGTGATGATGGCGATGGTTTGCTGCTTGGATGTCTGCTGCAGCCAATTGATGAAAGCGTCTTTGGCGACATAGTCCATGTGGTTCGTCGGCTCATCGATGAGCAGGAAGTCAGCGTGACTAAACTCGATCTGGACCAGCTGCACGAATCGTTTCTGCCCACCCGACAGCGCCGCGAGTGGTCCGCGCGACATCTGGGGCGAGATTTGATACTTCTCCAGCGCTTTGATCAGGCTCTGCTCAATCTGATCGAAGCCATACTGATGATAAAGCTCGATGGCGTGGCTATAAGCCTCAATGCTAGCCATGTCGGTCCGCTGATCGCCACCGTCAGCGTAAGCTTCGATGGCTCGACTGAGCTCCTGATAGCTCTCGTTTGTACGCAACAGGAAATCCAAGACGGTCTCGTCCTGTTCACCGGTCGGCAGATACTCCTGGTCGGTCAGGGCGATTCGCAAGCCGCGGGGACGTCGGATGTCGCCGATATATTCATCATCGCGACCGGCCAGCACGGCAAACAACGTCGATTTGCCGACGCCGTTGCGGCCGATGAAGGCGACCTTTTCGCCATCGCTGAGACGCAAAGCCAGATCACGAAACAGTAGTTTCGAGCCGATAGTTTTTTCTTCGATGTGGACTTCGAGCATACCCTTCTTTATACCATGAAAAGTAAGCTATCTAACAGTTTTCCCAGAATTGAAATGAATCGCCGGCAATTTCTAGTTCATACGGAAGTTTAAGAATTAATATATACTATTTACAATGACCATTAGGGAGACAGCGACTGTATGACACGACTGCCGCAACCGGGAGGCGATGATGGAATTTGGGGGGATATCCTCAATGATTTCTTAAAAGTCGGCCATAATCCCGACGGGAGTTTGAAGGATAGTGCCATTGGTGCGACCGGACCAGCTGGGCCAACCGGTGCTGGCAGTACTGGGGCCACAGGAGCAGCAGGTTCAATTGGCGCCACTGGTGCAGGCGCTACTGGACCCACTGGCCCGACCGGCAGTACTGGAGGTCAAGGGTCAACCGGAGCGACTGGCGCCGGAAATACTGGCGCTACTGGAGCAACTGGCGGACTAGGAGCGAGTGGAGCGACCGGTGCTATTGGAGCTACTGGATCAGGCGCAACCGGTGCCACTGGCCCAACTGGCAATACTGGCAGCCAAGGCTCTACTGGCGCCACTGGAGCTGGAACAACAGGCGCCACAGGCTCAGTTGGTGGCACTGGTCCTACAGGATTAACGGGGCCAGCTGGCGCAACCGGTGCCACAGGCCCCCCAGGTCCGGCCAACACACAAGGTGCGACCGGCTCTACCGGGCCCGTAGGTTCTTCTGGCGCTACCGGACCGACTGGAGCCACTGGACCGTCTGGCGGTGCCGGTGTCACCGGAGCCACAGGCGCCACTGGAGCTGGGGGTACTGGCGCTACTGGACCGACCGGAGCGACTGGCCCAACCGGCGGTATCGGGCCAGCTGGTGCGACCGGACCCACTGGAGCTGGCGTAACCGGTGCCACCGGACCAACTGGCCTAACTGGAGCGACTGGCCCTTCAGGGGCTACGGGGGCAACCGGTCCAGCTTTTAACTTAGATGCGATCATTTGGCAATCGACCTCTAATGCCCCTCAATTTACAAATGAATCTCCCCCAGACGGTACGGTCAATGTAAGCTACTCCTATACATTTACCGCCACCGGAACGCCGGCTCCAACTTTCTCTGTTACCTTCGGGGTATTGCCGACGGGTCTGTCCCTAGCTTCCAATGGAGTCCTTTCAGGTACACCGACGACGACCGGCACTTATCATTTCGTGGTGACGGCCACCAATGGAGTTTCTCCCGACGCCCAAACTGGGTCTTTGACAGTAAACATTTCCGGCCCAACGCCGCCGAGTTTTACCGCCGATACACCGACCAGCCCAGCAGTGGTAGGAACTCCTTATACTTATACCTTCACGGCCACCGGCAACCCGTCCCCGACCTTCTCTGTGCTCAGTGGCACACTACCAGCCGGGTTGACCTTAGCTTCATCGGGCCTACTTTCCGGTACGCCGACCACCAGCAACACCTATAACTTTGCAGTTCAGGCCGCCAATGGGGTGTCTCCAAATGCTTCTAGCGGGACATTAACTATCGTGGTTAATCCAAATGTTCCCCCGATAACGCCGACGATGGGCTGGTGGGATCCGTCGACGGCCTCAACCGTTCATGCTACTGCCGGTGCCGTGACACAGCTCGATGACAGATCCGGTCTCGGCCGAAACCTAACAGATGCCGGTAATGCAAATAATCGTCCCGTCACTGGCACAAATACAATCGGTGGCCTGAACGCATTGAATTTCGCGTCAAACGGCCAATTGGCTACGTCCGCGATAACGGTTGCTCAACCCATAACGGTGCTCTTGGTTGTCAAACTTACGAGTACGACAAGTTCTTTACGCCAAACCCTAGCTAATCCTAACTCTAACCCGGCCATGGTTATTCAAAACGGCTTCTGGTCGTATTATGCTGGATCTGTGATTCAATCTCCTGTTACTATCGATAATGTGAATGCTCACGTCTGGTCAGCTATCTTCAATGGGGCATCATCACAGCTTTATCTTGACGCAACCCTGATATCGTCGACCAATCCAGGAGCTTCTGGATATTCAAATATCGGAGTAATTTTAGGCATCCAAGGACAGAACTGGCCGGGTCTGATTGGCGAAGTACTCATGTACTCATCGGCGCTGTCACCGACAAACCTAGCCAACGCTCAAGCTTATCTTAAAACTAAGTGGGGGACACCATAATGGCACGAGAAATTAAAGATCCAAGCATACCACATACAACGCCACTAGCCGGGACCGAGGCAGTTCCGCTGAGCCCGAACGGTTGGGCCACTGTCCAAGAGATAGCTAATCTAGCTCCTTCTGGAGGTAGTGGAGGGGGGAGTGGCGGAAGTATTCCTGTATATAACGTTAAAGTATCGCCCTACAACGCTACCGGTAATGGTGTCACGGATGACTCGGCTGCGATTCAGTCGGCTATAAATGCGGCCCAGGCGGCGGGCGGCGGCATCGTCTATCTACCTCCAGGGAGTTATCGCGTCAATACGGGACTATCAATTACGGGAAACGGAATCACCTTTCAGGGATCGGGGGTGCTTTCTACATTCATTACGGTAAGCCAGAATAGCTCCATTATACCGATCAGTGCTGTCGGTTCAAGTTCGTTATCCGCGCCTGTTCCTCGACTTCTTGCTCATGCCCCCGCTGGTCTGGTTATTCGTGACTTAGCCATCACTCAGGGCTCTCCATCTGCGTCATCTGGAACTCCCGGCATGTATGTGGACAACTATTCACTATCACTTCTCGAAAATGTCTCTATCACTAATTTTGATGTCGGATTTCATATCGGAGGAGTACTTGCATTTCGAGCAGCAAATCTCTTTGCAGCGTGTTCCGGCGGATCTGTTGGTATTCACCTCGATGGTAGCCTAGGAGGTGGTCTTAACTCAGCCTATTTCTATTCTTGTATCGTTTGTACTTTCCTAAATGACTGGCTACTCGATGGTACGGTGCTCTCCGATGTGTATTTAGTCAAATGCGAAGGTGATGATGCTGTCAACGGCGGACTCATCATCAATGGCGCGAGTGCATCCAATCCGACAGGCGTCGTTGACATCCACGTAATCAACTGCGTGTGGGACGGCGGGACGACGCTGATCGAGAATATGCCTTCCGGAACGGCGCTCGACATCAACGGCGGCTGGTTCAACACCTCAACCGTGAGCGGTCCTGCCTGTCGGATCGTGAACTCTGCCGGGGTTATCGTCCGCGGATTGCAGTGCTATAACGGGACCAGCGGGATCTCCATCGAGAATTCTTTTGGCATCACGGTCGCTGATTGCATCATTCACGGCAGCGTCTCGGGCTGTCCTGCTCCACAGGTCGGCATACAGGTCATCAGCGGGTCGAGCTACTGTACCATTCACGGCAACACTATTGCAGAGAATATGGTGAGCGGGAGTGCTGGAACGATCCCTCACGGAATCTGGATTACTGGTTCAAGTCATGACATTTCCTTGGCGGGGAACACTGTCTTTCCCACCAATGGATGCGCCATTACTAGTGGTATCCAGGTGGATACTGGGTCGTTTAATGTGCCTATGTCGGCAAACATTGTCACTGCAACCACGCCCTATGTCATCGCTAGCGGGCTCGCAGGTATATCTATCATGGCGACCCCGCTGCCCATCCAGTCGACAGATCCGGGAGTCCACGGTATGATCTGGGTTAATTCATCAACCCATGTTCTAACAATGTCAACGACGTGACACTCGGTAACAACGCCGTCCGAAGAGGTCAATACCGGTGTTCAGATTGCTGTTGGGTGTTCAAATGTCACCGGCAAGGGCAATAATCATTGACAGTCGCGTATCACTATGCTATTATTAGCAGATAATAATAATTCTTATGGATGAATACTGAGTATATCTTCGGATCTCGCTGTTCATCACGAGACATGAATCCGTCGCCACAGGCGGCTGATTCGAGAAGATAGAAAGGTATTTTTGAGTAACAACTCTTCCCCTCGCGGTCGCCGATCGCGACCAACCACGCGCCACTTCAATGGTGGTGCCCAGTCTCAACGTAACAATTTCAACCGTGGCGGCGGCCAAAACCGCAACCGTGCGCGCTCGCAGCATCATGGTCAGACCATCGATCCGCGCCGCTTCGTCAACGCAGCCACCGATCAAGCTGCCGAGGCGCCATTTGTGCCTGAGCATGCTTTCAGCGATTTCGCCCTCATGCCTGAGCTGCAGAACACGCTCAAGGCTCGCGGCTATACTGCGCCGACACCGATCCAAGACGGCGCCATCGAGCCGATTCTGGCTGGTCGCGACGTAGTTGGTCTGGCCAACACCGGTACTGGCAAGACGGCGGCTTTCATCTTGCCGCTGATCCAGCGCCTGAAATCCGGCCAGACCAAACAAAACATCCTCATCATCGCCCCGACCCGCGAGTTGGCAATGCAGATCAACGATGAGTTTCGACTCTTCGCCCGTGGTCTACAGCTGTACTCGGCACTGTGCGTCGGTGGTGTCAATGCCAACCGCCAGATTAGCGAGCTCAATCGGCGCCCACAAGTCGTCGTCGGCACCCCTGGCCGCTTGCGCGATTTGACCGATCAAGGCGCGCTTCGCCTCGACCAAGTCGGCGTCCTGGTCCTCGATGAAGCCGACCGCATGCTCGACATGGGTTTCATCCGCGACATCAAATACTTGATCGACAAACTGCCTCGCCAGCGCCAGACGTTGTGCTTCAGCGCGACCATCTCGCAAGAGATTCGCAAGCTACTCGACGGCCTCTTGACCGACCCGCTGACCATATCGGTGCGCAGCCGCGAGACCAGTGATCACGTCGAGCAAGACATCATCCATACTGAGAACAAAGACCACAAAATCGCCAAGCTCGAAGAGTTGTTGCGCGACCCTGACTTCGGCAAGGTGCTGATCTTCGGCCAGACCAAGTGGGGTGTCCAGCGCCTGGCGGAGACGCTGACGAAAGACGGCATCCCGGCCGTGGTGATCCATGGCAACAAGTCGCAACCGCAGCGCCAACGCGCCTTACAGAGCTTCAAGGACGGCAAGGTCTCGGTGCTAGTGGCGACCGATGTGGCTGCTCGCGGCCTCGACATCCCGATGGTCAGTCACGTCATCAATTTCGACCAACCACCGACATACGACGACTACATCCATCGCATCGGCCGCACTGGCCGCGCCGGTCATCCCGGCAAAGCGCTGACGTTTGTCTAAGCCAGCTTAATACAACCAAGCTTATAGTAACGCTTTTGCTATCATTATAATCAATGAAAGACCTCGATAGACTCCAGCTCGGTCGGCAAATCTACAAGCCGCACTACAAGACCGATAATGCGGCGACCTTCGAAGCGACCTATGATGGTCAGCCAGTCATCGCTAAACGCGGCGACGAGCACCTGCGTCGCGAGGCGGGGATTCTCCAGGCTGTCGAGCGCGCAAATAACGGAATCGCCACCGGCATCCCTAAATGCATCGCTTACCTCGAAGACACTAAACAAAATCATTTCCTCGTCATGGAGCGACTGCCGGGCATGCCATTGATTGAGCTGATCGGCTTGAGTGAAGAGTGGGAGAGTCGACCGTTGCCACCCGCCGAAGCCACTCGAATCACCGACGGCCTGGCGACTTGCTTCGCCGCTCTCCACCGTGCCGATTATCTCTACCGCGACCTCATCCTCGGCCACATTCTGGTCGATCATGCCCGAATTAGCCTAGTCGATTGCGAGTGGTCGGTGTTGATGGACCCCAAAACGCATATCGCTCAGGTCGACAATCGTGCTGGCACCTGGGAAACCATGGCACCTGAGGAATTCGAGGTTGGTAATATCATGACCCCAACGAGTAATACTTACACGCTCGGCATCGTGCTGCTTCAGCTGCTGACCGGTCGCAATCCCTTCTATATCACCAAGGAATCGATCCCCGATGCTGATCAGCGCCGCCATGCCACCCAGCAGTTACAGCAGACGCTACCGAAGATCGCTACGCGTAATCCGAGCTTCGACCAAATCATCATCCAAGCGCTCCAGCCAGAGCCAGCCCGACGCTACCAGACAGTGGCAGATTTCCAGCAGGCACTCGAAGTCATGAAGACATAAGCTTGACAAGATAATCTTAAGCAGTACAATAAGCGTAAGAATTATATTTACATCATATAGAGGGAATTATGGCAAATACCAAAAAGAAAAAGTCCGTCCTTACCAAACTTAGTAAGAATATCACCAAGAAGAAATCAAGCCAATCAAAGTCGCTCTTCTTCTCGCGCAAGGGCTATAGCCGCCAGAAGATGGTGGCACTCATCCTGGTTTTTGTGGCTATCGGCGGCGTCATCATCTATAAGAGTTTCGCCAGCTCGACCTTCGTGGGTATCAGTCAGGCCGACGAACAAGACCAAGTCAACCGCATCAATAACACTCGCAGCGCCAATGGGTTGCCTCACCTCGAAGTCGCCAATTGCATCAAGACGGTCGAGGAATCTTACGTCCAGACCGAAGTGGCTACCGGTGTCGCCAAAGATATCAATCCAACCGTCTTCCTGAATGCCTGCGGTGTCACCGCGGGAGGGGGGCTTGCAAATACTGCCTCCATCGGCAATCCGTGCACCGGGGTCGGCGACAGTTGTTCGGCGACATTATTTACAAACCTCATGAACAGTCCAGGTCACCGAGCCAATATTTTGTCCTCGGGCGTTACCATTGCGGGTACACGTTTCCCGACGAAATACTTGGGTGTTGGTACCTATCGAACTGCGATTGGAAGTATGTTTGTGACCCAAGGCTTCATAGAATGTAATTGTCTGCTGGCTTGGACGCTGTCTGGGAGTGCTGCCGTATCGACTGGTGGCGGCAATCTGGCAAACACCAGTGTCAAAGCCGGTACGGCGGTTGTCTGGCATCACGTGGTCGCCAATAATGGTCCAGACACCGCTTCTTTCCCCGAGCACATCGACAGCTATCACTACAACAAAGTTGGCGTGACGCTGAGTTCGTCTCAGATTCAGGCAGCCGGTATATCGCTAGCAGCCGGTACATCCAGAGATTTCCCAGTGAACGCTACGATTCCGACCAGCGCCACCGTTGGCGACCGATACTGCCATCAGATCTACTACGCGAGTGCTAGCGGGGCAGGCACTGCTGCTGCCGTCAGTAGCATGTCCTGCGTCACTGTCATCAAATGAAATCTATCGTAGAGGAACTAATGGCCAAATCCAAAAAGAAGACCAAAACCAAGCAGAAGAAGTCGTTCTTGTCGCTTCCCAATAACTATAATCGGCTATCGGTCGTCGTCTTCGCCTTGATATTTGTCGCCATCGGCGCGTTTATCATCTTTCATAGTCATGCCGCCAGCAACAATGTCAACGATGAGGTGGCGCAGTATTATGACATCAATCAACTGCGCGCTTCGGTCGGTCGACCAGCTTTGCAGCCATCGGCTTGCCTCGAACAAGCTGCCCGAAGCTGGTCGCAACACGTCGCAGGACTGCCGGGCACGCCTCAGCAGAAGATGACTAATCCTGCCATTTATCATCATTCTCTCAGTGCACTTACGACTTTAGTCAGAGGCTGTGGTTCGCTGGCAGGAGCAAATGGAGAGAACTTCGGCGTCCAAGCCACATCGCTCACGGTCGCTGGAGTACCAAATCCGGCCCAAGGAATTTTTAACAGTATGCAACCACCAAACGATACTACATGCTGTCAAAACGATCATTACAACAACATGATTAATTCATCATACAATTATCTCGGCGTCGGCTCGTATCGCGACGACTCAGGCTATCTCTGGATCACCGAAGAGTTCATGCAGTGCACAGGATCTTGCCCACTGGCCCGAGCTTATGCCATCGCGCCCTCATCGTACTGGACTTTGACCGGTAAAGTATCGGTCTCGAACTGTCTCCCGGCGTGCAAGGCGCTTGATATCAATGTGCATGCCGGCGCCACAGTGGCTTGGTCTCAGGACATAGTCAACGACGGCCCGGTCACGGCCACCTACCAGGAACACATAAATGCCTACCACTTGTCTCCGTCCGGCGCCGTCCTTAGCACCGTTCAGGCTCAGTCGGGCAGCGTGTCGACACCGGCTGGTACCGTTTGGAGTCTGGGCAGCCAACAAACTATCCCATCTACCGCTCAGGTGGGTGAGCGATTTTGTCGCGAAGTATATTACACAAATGCCTCCGGTCCAGGTACGGCCGCGACTATTCAACCAGTACCGAAATCCTGCGTCACCGTACACTAATCTCGATAAATGTATTAAGCCCCAGTTGTCACGACACATCAGCTAATCCCGCTAAGTAATGTTCCATTGGCGGCAGGTATTTGCAGCTAGAGTGTAGCCGCTGGGTATTG
>Ga0265338_10000766_pt1 | contig 54812 bp, 46 predicted proteins | sample 42126metaG_FD_193579 | JGI IMG/M metagenome (GOLD analysis project Ga0265338, IMG submission 193579) | Rhizosphere microbial communities from Carex aquatilis grown in University of Washington, Seatle, WA, United States - 4-21-26 metaG | ecosystem: Host-associated > Plants > Roots > Rhizosphere... | reverse complement strand
CATCATTCTTTTTATAATTCTGACAGGCAAAATAGAGAGCAACAAGTGGATTTGAAGTAATATCTAATAATCTTGTAGGTAAAGCATAATGTTGCATTTTAACTAGTTTTTCAAGAGTGCTTTTTTAATTTAAAAAGTCTTGAGGACTTCGTAAAATTAATTCCCTAAAAAATATATGTTCTTCATTTATTTTTCCATCCCCTCTGTAAATACCAGGTATTAAATTATATTTCCAATCTATATCAGCACAACCACGGAAAAAATATTCATATTCGTATTGATCATTAACTACTCCTAAATTTAGTAATGAAATATATTTGCTAAACAGTTTATATTCATGTTTTGTAGCTTTGATCATAATTTCACTTGTATAATCGTTCCAGAAAGAGGCTTTCCAAAGGTTTTAATGTTTAATTTTAAAAGTTGTAATTCCTCAAACATTTTTTGTAAAGCATTTAATGATTCTTCTCTTTCTTTAATTAATTTTGATAATGTAATTTGTTCTTCGGTGGTGAAATAATAATCTTTGCCACTTGCAATTTCTTTGTCTTTTGCGTTCTTATAAAAATTAAACCACTCATCATAAGCATTAAAATATGTCTTTATTAAACTGACAGTCTCATTTGCTTCGCGAGTATTTAGATTAGTTAAGCATTTGTAAAATTGCTCAATTTGTGATGCACCTATTTCTGTAAAATCACAATTTGTGATATTAAAAAAATTGGCAAGACTCATCAATGTGATTCTCTTTGCATTTTGTCGATCCGATTCAGATATGAAAATTCTCATATAGTTCACTTTTTACAAAGATATTAAATTAATTATTCCATTTAAAGATATTTCTCGAATACTATTTATAATGTCGAAGTAGGATATATTTATTGTCCTTTAAAGAAATAAGTACATTTACATTACAAATTAGTTAATATATAGAAGACATTAAGAAAGTAAATAAATGAAAATGATTTACAGTAAAATAGTTCATTTTCGTAATAATGGGATATATTTAAAGAAAGTACAAAAACCACCACGATTATACCGTAAATTAAACATTCCTTTTTTATAATCTTAACGATGCAAACGTTTATCTTAATCAGAAAGGGAAATACCCTATTAAGACACGTTAACTAAACGTCCTTCGATAATTAAAACCCAACCTTTCTAAATATTATTAATAAAAATAGCTAGCATAATGGTACCGTAAAAGATCAGATTTTCGGCCAGTCTTGATTTTGTACTAATAAGAATGTTTGCCGTATAGAACGCAAAAGGAATTGAAAAGATAAATATCGATTCCAAATAAATCGACGGGAAAAGAATATACATGGTCAAAGTCTGCAACCATAAGAAAAACAATAGGCTGTAATATTTACGGGTCACCACCTTTTTCAAAACATTACGGTAGAGATAGAACGAACCGGTAATGAGGATCAACGAAAGGAATATAAATTGAGCAAGATATCTGAAGTCAAGCACCACCGTACTTGCATTATCGATTAATTGATGTTGCATTATTTGTACTAAAGACAGTGTTTTACCATACATGAAATAGACCGAAAAGGCAAGAATATAAGGAGTTAAAAGGCCTAAAACAGCAACAAGCCATTCACGCCAATAAAACGATCGAGTATTAAGCATAAAGTAAAACATTGCAATAGCAAAGAAAATCAGCGGGAAATAAAATAACGAACCAACCGAAATCAGGAACATTGAGATGAAAAAGGGATCGATAGTCTTTTCAATTCTATAGGTTGGAAAGATAACATGAATTGAAAACAACAAACAGATAAAAGCAAAAAGCAAGGGGTTAAGTTGATGTAATTGATGAAATGAACTCACGAAAAGTACGAAAAGTATACCCGGCAAATAGGTACCTTCGTCTATCAAACGGAACTTCGAGCTCAGTTGATTCAATAGGAAACCTTGAATTAAAATCATTAAACAAGAAATTGACGAAATCCACCAGCTGGCCTTTACCGGAAGCCACAACACCACTTGATACAATGGCATTGCATTATTCTCGAAAACACCTGGAACAAAGACCGGATGAATAATTTCGTTTATCCATAACAGCAAGTTTAGAATGAATAAAAGCGGAATGAGAAGAGGATTATCTTTTTTAAGAAATTTAAACATGCTTAAGGTTATAAATCGAATCCGATATCGTTTCTAAAATAAATGCCTTTGTATGAGATGGTTTTTGCCGCTGTAAAAGAACGGGCAAGAGCTTCATCTTTGTTCGATCCGAAAGAGCTGACAGCAATCACACGACCGCCATTGGTTACAACCTCATGGTTTACGAGTGTTGTACCAGCATGAAAAACCATGCTGTTTTCAACCTTTTCAATACCGCTGATGATGTCGCCTTTTTGGTAATCGCCGGGATAGCCACCTGCAACCAACATAACGGTGGTGCATGAACGGCGATCTATGCTAATGGTGCATTCTGAAAGTGTACCGTTTCCGGTGGCAATGAATAAGTCGAGCAAATCTGATTGAATGCGTGGAACAACAACTTCTGTTTCGGGATCGCCCATTCGGCAGTTGTATTCAATCACCATAGGTTCGCCTTCAACGTTTATCAAACCGAAGAACACAAAGCCTTTATAAGGAATACCGTCTTTTTGTAAACCGTCGATAGTAGGTTTCACAATTCGATCGACAACCTTTTGCATGAATTCGCCCTGAGCAAACGGAACGGGAGATACAGCACCCATTCCACCGGTATTCAAGCCGGTGTCGCCAACACCAATACGTTTGTAATCTTTAGCTTCGGGAAGTAACACATACGACGTTCCGTCGGTTAATGCAAACGCCGACATTTCTATTCCTTTTAAAAATTCTTCAATAACAACCGTATTGCTTGCAGAGCCGAATTTACCATCGAGCATTGCAGTGAGTTCAACAATTGTTTCGTCGAGATTATCGATTATCAAGACACCTTTACCTGCAGCCAAACCGTCGGCTTTGAGTACATACGGTGGTTTTAATGTTTTTAAAAATGCTTTTCCTTCTTCAAGATTAGCTTTGGTAACGCTTAGATATCCTGCAGTAGGAATGTTATGACGCATCATAAACTTCTTTGCATATTCTTTACTTCCTTCGAGTTGGGCACCTTCTTTTTGAGGACCGATTACGGGAATGTTTTTCAATTGGCTGTCGGCAAGAAAGAAATCATGAATACCTTTTACCAAAGGATCTTCGGGACCTACAATAACAAGTTTGATATCTTCGGTAATAACCAGCTTTTTAATTGCTTCAAAATCGCTGACTCCAATTGCTACATTACAACCTACCGAAGCCGTTCCGGCATTTCCGGGAGCAATAAAGAGCTTTGAAAGTTTCGAACTTTGTGAGAGTTTCCAAGAAATAGCGTGCTCTCTGCCACCTGACCCAATAACTAAAACATTCATCTGAATTTCTATTTTGTGCAAAAATACAGAGAATTTTCCATCTTTCGAGGCAAAAGCTTTATTATAATTAGTATTTTCGCCACGTATTTCGTTAAAATTAAACATCCTTTGAGTGCCTTTGTGAACATACTTTGTGTTCCTTCGTGGTTAAAGGCTGTTTTAACTAAAAACTAAAAACTAAAAACTAAAAACTAAAAATTGTATAAAGACATCAAATATTTCAACGGACTTAATGCACTGCGATTTTTTGCAGCCTTTCTTGTTGTTTTACATCATGCCGAACAAATACGTTTGAAGTATCATTTATTTAATCTCAAGCACTATTCATTGTTCAATAATGGAGGGGTGGGGGTAACCTTTTTCTTTGTGTTAAGCGGTTTTTTAATAACCTATCTCTTGCTCAAAGAGAACAGAACCTACAACGATATATCCATTCGCAACTTTTATGTAAGGCGTATATTGCGTATATGGCCGCTTTATTTTATGCTGGTTGGCATAGGAACACTGGCATTACCGTTTTTAATTACAATGATGCATATCAATTATGTCATGCCCTATCATTTCACCCAGGTTTTTGGCTATTATCTGTTTTTCATGCCTTTTATGGTAAATGTATTATTCGGACATCATCTGCTCGAGCCTCTGTGGTCAATTGGAGTTGAAGAACTCTTTTATCTAACCTGGGCACCGGCATTTAAGCTGTTCAAAAAGTATCTTTTCGAAATCATTATCTTTATAATAGCCTTAAAAATAATGCTATCGGCATTTGCTGTTTTTTGTGTTATGGGCAAAACATACAACGAAGTGATAGCCGCATTACAATTTGAAGCCATGGGGATAGGAGGTTTGGGAGCATATATCGTGTTTAATCGTAAAAAGACGATTTCAGATAGTATCTTGTTTTCGAAGCCGGTTCAACTTTTCTTCTATCTTTTTATTTTCAGTTATGTTCTTTTTTGGAAAGAACTGTCGGCAATATCGGCTGTCTTTAAAATACTTTGGACAACCCCAATCGTATCGTCGGTTTGTATGATGCTTTCTTTTTGTTGGTTAATAGTAAACATAGCACTTAACGAACAGAGTATAGTGAAACTGCGATCGAAGCAATTATCGTTTCTCGGCGAAATATCGTATGGCATATATATGTATCATATGCTTGTTGTCTTTGCTGTTGTGGTGGTAGGTACAAAGGTTCTCAACAAGCTTAATCCTGCTGTTTCGACCATCGTGTTTTATATCGTTATAACGACAGCAACAATACTTGTTTCTTATCTGTCTAAACGATTCTTCGAAGAGCGATTCTTGAAACTTAAAGCGAAGTACGAGAAACCTCAACATCGCAGCGTTGAGTTGTAGAAGGTATTTTAGGTATCGAAAAATCACAAACCGAATCTTAGAAATTACTAACACCAATAATTGAGGTATATACTCGAATTAAGGAGAAGGTATCATGTGCTTTAGAAGTGACTTTACAATTCTAGTAAGAACTTCAACGGTTCGTGGAGGAACCCCCAACTTCTATGGGGGTACCTCCAAGCTCTATGGAGATGCCCCCATCTTCCGTGGGTGTACCTCCAAGCTCTGTGGAGATGCTATAATAACAGTTGTAATTACTCCAATAATGCATTTGATCACACAATAGAGAGATAAATCCTTTGTGAATCTTTGTGACTTAGTGTCTTTGTGGCAAAGAACTTATAATTGAAATGAAACCGGCAGTTCAATTCACCATTCACCATTCACCATTCACCATTCATAATTCACCATTCACCATTAATATGAAGCCTTCACTCTAAAGAGATAACTTTTTAATAGCCTTCGGTAAACGGGAATATTCATATATCTTTTTATTTCACCGAATCGACTTTCATCTGATTTACAAAACCCATATACGACGGATTCAAACCTGCCTTAAACGAATATTTCTTTTTACCTGCTGCACTAAAACAAACCACTTCGCCTGTTTTGGTAAAACCATGGGCATCGGTTATGAAAACATCGCCGTTGGTGGGGTGCACAGTTATTCCATATACGGTTTCGATTTTGGTATTGTCGGTAATAAAGTTCTGTCTGATGATGCTTTCGTCTTTTACATTGAGAAGTAAGATGGTAGAACTGGTACCCGAAGTGAAATCGTAACTATATACATAGGCGGTATCGCCTTTCACGGCCAGATTTAGAGCTTCGAAATCGGTAAAGGTTTTCTTCACCGTATCGCTTTTAGAATCGATTATTTGCAAACGCATTTTCACATCAACATAATTTCCCCGCGACACAACATATACATTTCCATATTTATCGGTGTTCATATACGTAGGGTTTATCAGAACGGGAATCTTTTTTATTTCGGTTAATGTTGTAAAATCAATAACCGAAACCGTTTTATCGTAATTCGGATTATCAAGACCTCCCGAATTGGCAATATATATCTTCGTTCCAACAACCGCAACACCATCGGGATTTCGTCCCACCGTAATAACCTTTTCAATAGCGAGCGATGCGGTGTCGATTACTTCAACCGTTCCATCGAACGAACACATAAAGGCCTTGTTTTTACAAAAGCCTATTTTACGAGGTTGACGCGGTTTATCGGCATCAAAAATCGGAATTCGTTTAATACTTTTTCCAGTCTTCAAATCAATTACTTCAAGCTGACTCGATGTGCTGACAACGATATATACTTTACCTCCATATATTTTAAGATCGTTACCCGTATCACCAAGTTTCCTTCCGTTTTGAATATCAAAATAATCGGTCGATGCTGTTGAATCGGCAAAATTATAATAACTAAGGCTGGCATTATTCATATTAAATAATCCTTCGTTTAGAATGTACAAACCTTTTACTTGGTAGGTGGTATCGTATTTCGCTGTTATTTTAGGCGGAACGATTGATTTAATAGGAGCAACCGGTTCTTTCATACATGCTATAAAAAAAATAGATAGTCCTATTAAAACCCTTAGTGCCCCTTTGTGCCCCTCCTTCTTCGCCTTTGTGGTTAAAAAGATTTTCCCACCAAAGTTCCCCCGTGATGTTACCGTATATGTAAACAATTTCATCATTAATATATCATCGTTAAAGTTACAAAAACAGATCTTCCCGGCATCGGAAAGCTACGAATAACTTCGTATTGTTTATCGAAGATATTATTCACTTCAACCTTGCAACGAAGCTTATAATTCTTAACGGGCAGATCGTACAATGCCGAAATATCGCTTACCCACCAACCGGGCAGCATATTTTCGTAAGTGTTTTCGCCAAGCACATATCGGAATCCATTGAATAAGGTGGTATAGCTAAACGTAAATTGCTTTATAGTTGCAGAAAGGTTTGCAGAAAATGTTTCGTAAGGAACATAGGGAATCTGTTGGTTGTAGGTGGTCGATTTCGGATCGGTTACATCTAAAGCTTGTTGATAGCTGTAGTTGCACAATAACGAATAACGAACCCCAGTCAATGCTTTGGTTTGAAACATAGTTTGCAATTCGATCCCTTTACAATCAACCTTGCCGATGTTGGTCATCGACCACACAAACAGATTCTGGGTAGGGATGGCTACAATCTTATCGGTGACACGATTGTAAAAACCATCGATCTTAAACGAACAATATTCTATAAACCGCCAATGCGAATATCCCGTAAAGCCGATATTATATTGCCTGGCATTCTCGGGTTTAAGATTATTGTTTCCAACCAAACTGTAATATAAATCGTTGAATGTGGGCATACGAAAAACATCCTTATAAAGCATTCTAACCTTAATAAAGGGTTTGTTGCTGATTTTATACCCGAGCATCATCGAAGGACGTAACACATTGCGTGGTTGTGCAGCATTGCCCGTTTGGGTTTGTTCGCGAATAACCGATTCGAGCAAGCTTCCATCGGCTTCGAACCGGTTGACCGCATATTGTAGCGATGTTGCGGTGAGCCACGAATAGCGGGTAGGGCGTGCATAGTCGGGCAGATTGGCATCGAGCGTGTTGATATAAAAATCGCTCGAAAGTGATAGATGTAATGAATCGATAATTCTATACGAACCGGCTTGTGATGCATAATATTCGTGCTGTATATAGCGATTATCGAGTTTCCCCTCCGTATTTAAAAACAACGGATCGAGGTAGCGGAGATAGTTATTGGAATATTTGATGGTACTCAACCATTGCAACGGCTTAAGCGGATTGGTTTGATACTGCATATTCGAGAAAAAATCGTTGTTCCACAACCTTTGACCTGAAAACGGATTATAAAAGATAACCGCACCCGGCAATCCTCTTTGTGAATTATAGAAATAGCAATTAACCGATAGTTTTGAACTGTCGTTGAAAAAAGAAACATAGCGGGCATTAACATTTACCGAACGAATATCGGAGTTGCTGCGTTTCATCGTTGTGTCTTTTGACGAACCTAGTTGAATCTTATATGGATACACACCATTTGCCTTGATGTAATTGAACGATACATCGGAAAAAGAATGTCTGCTTATCTTGTTTTGTAGTGAAAAGCGGGGATTCATCATACCGAACGAGCCTGTTCTATATGCAATTTTGAAATGATACAGGGTCGAATCGAACAGCGGATCGGCCGATTGTATATTGATTACGTTGGCTGAAGCATAAAACCGTGCCGGTTGGCATAACGCTGATGATTGACCTATTGATAAGGTAACATTATCGGCATTATCGGTCGATATTTTACCTAAATCAACCTGCCCGCTGGCTACATCGCTAAAGGGGATGCCATCGACAAACACACCGGTATGATTGGCACCCAAACTACGAACCATCACCGTTTTTATTCCACCCACTCCTCCATAATCTTTAAGTATTACACCCGAGAAGGTTTTTACTGCCCCATCGGCAGTGCTTCCACCAACCCTGTCGAGTTCTATTCGAGTGATTTGTTGCATCGGTTCGAGCGATTTATCTTCAACCTTTGGTTTCATAGCTTTTACTTCAACCTCGTTGATTTTAACGGTATCTTTAAGGTTGGTTTGGGCGGTGGTCGATAATGATGATAGTATTAATAAGCTGACAAGTACTACCAAATAGATGGAACGTCCTATCACCCCTCTCTTATCAATAATCAAAACAGCTCTCACAAAGCATTCCCCCCTTCTAGGGGGGGCAGGGGGGGTTCTTATCACCTTATTCATCATTTCCCAATGTAGTCAGAGGTTCTTATCACCTTATTCATCATTTCCCAAAGTAGTCAAAGGTTCTTATCACCATATTCATCATTTCCCAAAGTAGTCAGGGGTTCTTATCAGCGTATTCATCTTTTTCAAAAACAGAACCTGACAAAGGTTTTCAGTATTTGTCAGGTTCTCAAGTAGAACACCATAAGCATAGCATGAAATCATGTCGTGAAAAACATGCTACAGCTTTTTGTATTATTCTACCTATTTCTTAATTACGGTAATAGTTTTTGATTCCGTATCGTTTGTAATGTGAACGGCATAATATCCTGCCGATAGATTTTCGATGGTAAGTAGCGTTGAAGCATTTTCAGCTTTGGTTCTTTCAACCACATTTCCCATCACATCGAGTATCGAAATAATGCTGCCCGCTTTACAGTCTATATGTAATGTTGATGAGCAGGGGTTTGGATAAGCCTTACTATCGTTCGAAATAGTTGCAATACCATCAAGATGATCAACCACATTTACCTTAAAAGTATTTGTAACCGTTGTGCCGTTACTTGTTCCCGAAAGGCTTATTGTTGCCGTACCTATTTGATCGGTAACAAATGTAAGGGCTAAGTCACTGTTTTTTATCGCTGTTTGAACCACCGAAGTATTTGAATTGCCAGTAACGGCGAAGGTTAGCGATGATGCATCGTAAGCTGTAAATAGCTGTGCTAAAGGAATAGTTTTGACCGGAGCATTTCTAACAACGGTAATATCGTTACTATGAAGCGATACGGGTGCATCGGCAGGTAAAACTGTTAAATTATCAAGACAGAAATACGATGGTGTATTCATTCCAAAGCTTCCATTATCAGACGAAGCCATACCGAATTGAATAGATTTTATTAAACCTAATGAACTAAGGTCAACCCAACGCCAATCTTTAACAATATAGTCTTTTGCATTATCGGTAAATCGGTAATCGGCTAAATAGAAAGTAACCGTATCGGTGTTTTTTCCATTATCTTTAACTCCCCAAACTTTTAAAGCAAACCAATCGGGGTCGTTGCCTGTTGTTCCACCGAATTTCTTAGCATATGAGTCGCCATTTTTCATCGATAGATAAGCATAGGTAGCATTGGTAACATAAAAACCATTTACTGAATGACTAACCTTATCACTAAACGTTATTGAAGGTAATGTTCCCCCTAAATATGCAATAGCATAATTCGTACCACCACTATCGGGTGCCGAAATACCTCCTTTGGTAATAGCACTAAATCCGTTTGTATAATCTCCAGTTGTATCATTTCTCATGTTTGAATAGGTAAAGGCATCGATACCCCAAGCCGTTTTTGAAGTTCTGAAAAGAGCTACACCATTACTAAAAACGCTGTCTGTTGATGCAGGAGTAAAATATGAATCTTTATTGAGTTTCAACGAATCGAATGTTGATACGGCGTATGCTTGTCCGTTATGAATTGTAGCAACAGCATCAAGATCGAAACCACACGATGCAAATGGTGTAGGCCAAGGATCGTTCACAATATTTCCTTTCGAATCGTGGGTTGCAAATGCCGGGTCAATATCGCCAACGGCATCAATAACCCTGACAAACCTGATGTTTTGAAGATCTATATCTGTACTGTCGGCTAAATCGTCAAGGTCAAAGGGCGTTCCGTAACCTTGAATCTCATCGCCTGCCATATTCGTGATGTTGCCTGGGAAAAGAGGCGAGAAGCTTCCTATTTGTTTTGTCGTTTGTGTTTTTGAAATCGCGGGGAACCGTACAAAATGCGTTCCATCGGAACTGACTTCTACAAATCCCAATTCAGAAAAAACAGAGTCTTTGCCGTAAGTAAGTCCGTTTTCGAATACCGCGAAATCGGGGCCAACGCCATTGCTGATAGGTCGGTCGAAGGTGACGGTGGCAACCCCTCCATCGCCCAAACTAACAACGCCTAATGCTGTTGTATCGGCTTTGCCTAATGCTGCCGCCGGAAATCCGTAACTTGCTTTATTACTGCCATTAGCTTTAACGCTGGTATCGGCAATGTTTACCAAACCGCGTTGTATGGATATTCCATTTGCCCAGCTTGTAATGGCAGAAGAATCTTTAGCTATTGATTGAGGACTTTGTGCAAAGGAATTCATTCCCACCATGCTCAATACTGATAAAAGTATTATGTTTCTACGTTTCATAGTTTATGTACTGTTAAATTATTCATTTTATGTGTATCAGATGTTTTTGTATCGAACTGCAAGATGGCTAGCACATCTGCAATAGAATTACAAATTGTTTGTTCGTTACCGTGTTTGTAAATCCATTGATTATCTTCGGTTACTTCAATGGTGTATTGCGAGATCACCTGATGATCGCGTTCAAATCCTTCACGTTCCAAAGCCCGGCGGGTCCAGTCGTACGTTGTACCTTTGCCTAATAAATTGACTTTTCGTCCATGAATTTGTTGTGTTTTAAAGGTGCCCGATTTCAAATCGAAATTAAAGCTTTCGTTGCCGAATACCTTTGAGAAATAGCCTTGTAATACCAAATCTTCGGGAGCTCCATCATATATAGTACCATCGGTTTGCATTAGCCAAAGCGTGTCGGACCATTGTAATGCCAAATCAAGTTCGTGGGTTGAAAGAAGAATTGCTTTTTGTGTTGTTTTTGCCAGATGATGAAGCGTTTTCATCATTTCAATACGATGTGGCAGATCGAGATGTGCCGTGGGTTCGTCGAGCATGATCAAAGGGGTGTCTTGAGCTAAAGCACGGGCTATCATAACCCGTTGTTTTTCGCCGTCGCTCAACTGAGCATATAGTTTCGATTCAAAACCAAGCAGCGAACATTGCGTTAAGGCATCGTTAATCTCGTTTTTATCGTATTCGGTGAGCGTACCCATAAAGTTGGTATGAGGATAGCGTCCTACAGCAACAATATCTGAAACCGAAAGATTTCCTCCTTCAATCTTCTCGGTCAAAACAAGACTTAATAGTAATGCCCGCTGATGGGCCGAAAGTTGTTGCAAGTTGGTGTTTTGTATTGCAATGGTTCCTGAAAGCAGGGGTTGAAGTCCTGCAATACTTCGCATCAAGGTCGATTTGCCACAACCGTTGGGCCCAAGTAAACATACCATCTCTCCTTTGCGAATCGTAAGGTTGAGGTTAGCGGCTATTGATCGCTTATTCAATTTATGACGATAACCGATAGACAATTGTTTAACCGTCAAAACAGGATTTGTTCTTAAATAATCGGTAACCGACGGTTTCTGAATATGCATTGTATTCGATTCGACTGTTTTCATATCGTTCATTAATTGAAAACTGTTTTATTCCTTCTATTCTTTAAAATAATTGCCACAACAACCGGTGCTCCAATTAATGCAGTGACCGAGTTAATAGGCAATGTTGTTTGATGTCCCGGGAGTTGCGAAACCATATCGCAAAACAATAACAATACCGCTCCACACAGCATCGATGCCGGTATCAATATCCGGTGGTCTGATGTTTTGAAAAGGAGTCGTGCACAAAAGGGTACTGCTATCCCCACAAAAGCAATGGGACCGATAAAGGCTGTAAGCGTTCCGGCTATCAAGCTTGTGAGACCAATCAAACTGTTGCGCATGGTGGTGACTTTCACGCCTACACTCCGGGCATATTGTTCGCCAAGGAGTAAAGCATTCATGCTTTTTGGAAACAACATGGTTACCGATAATGCTGTTACAACAATGGGAGCTAAAATCTTCATCTGTGTCCATGTTACACCCGAAAGGCTTCCTAAGGTCCATAACAGATAACTCTTAATCATGTCGGGATTGCTGAAGTATTGTAATATTCCAACCAACGAGCCGGTGATAAATCCAAACATCAAACCGATAATGAGTATAGATACCATATCGTTAAGCCACATTGCAACAGCCGACACACAAAGCAAAACGACCGAGGCTCCTATAACAGCAGCAATCACCACACCCATATTTCCTAAACTTGAACCTTGCAAAAGCATCGAGGGAAAAAGTGCCGATGCCAATACGAATAATGCAACTCCCAAACTGGCTCCGTTTCCTATTCCTAATATGGAAGTATCGGCAAGCGGATTCTTGAAAAGAGTCTGCATTTGCAATCCCGTGACCGCCATTCCCGCTCCGGCAAGGATAGCGGTTATTGCCTTTGGTAATCTGAAATTTAAGATAATATAGTGCCAAGAAGGTTTGCTATCAGCTCCTTTTAGAACAGACAATACCGTATCCATCGGTATTTTCACACTTCCCAACATTATATCGAAGAAGAAGAAAACGACCAGCAATACTCCAAATATTATAAACCAAATAGAAGACCTTGACATCTTTATAACTAATAACTAAAAATTAAAAACTAATAACTAAACAAGTCACACAAATCATTCACCATTTACTTCGTAGAGGGCTTCGCCGTTCATAATTCACCATTCACCATTTTCACCTAATCTTTCTCCAATACACCATCTCATAGTCTTTTAGCAAATCGGGATGCAGTATTTTCACTTCGTCTTTCAACAGTACATCGGGATGTACGGTACCGCTTTCCCAATAATCGTTACCTCCTGCTGCATTCAACCGTTTATCGTAATTATATACTTCGCCGTTTTTATATGCTTTAAACAGTTTGTAGCGTTCATCGGCTTTTCCTAATTCGTCGAGTGTGCGTGCTTCAACGTTGAGCCATATATTATCGTTGGCATGGGCATCGAGCACTTGTTCGAAGTTCACGGGTTTGCTGCCGCGGTCGTTTCCTTCGATATGGTAAACGGCTCCGGCATCGCGAACCATTCCGGCGGCATAACTGTTAGCTCCGGGCAAGTACCATGTTCCTTTATAATTCATATTAAACAATACCGTTTGTTTGGGTTGCGATGCGGCTAAATTCTTAATGTTGTTGTATCGTGATTCTATTCCACGAAACAACGAATCGGCCAATGCTTCTTTGCCGTAGAAAGCAGCAACAAATTTTATCCATTCGGCACGGGCAAGCATATCCGATTCCATCCATTCCAAGTTGTATGCAATTGGAATTCCGGCTTCCGATAAACGGGCATCTTGATTGCGAACATTTTCGAAACCCGATTTCATTACCAGGTCGGGTGCAAGTGCTAAGATCTGTTCTATATTATTGGTCATCTGATGATCTACTTCAACAACTTCGCCTTTCTTAAAACGACGAAGCAGGATGGTATCCCATAGTTGGTCGCCGTTCGATACTCCTTTTATCGAGTTTCTTAATCCAAGCATTATCAAAGCACCAATATGGGTACTCGACAAGGTTGCAATGGTGTTAATAGGAATGCGAACAACGATGGTTCCTTTTCGTAACGTCTTAGGTATGTCGGCATTTTTTGCAAGTAAAGCATAAGAGCTTAAGGTATCGCCTTTCCATGGATCAAGCACTATAATTTGTTTCCATGACCCCTTGGTAATGATAGTGAACCCTTTTGCATAATGAATAATCGACCGATATGCAAAACAACTGGAATCGGTTGTGGTTGTTTTTGTTGTAGTTGTTTTAGATTGGTTTCCACATGCGATACCGATAATGCCGATTACAACAATCAAAGCTGCTAAAAGCTTTGATTTACCTCGTAAATGATGAACTGAAAAAGCAAAATATCCTACCATAAAAAACACATTAATAAAACGAATCAATGGTAACTACGGATGGATTGAGGGAATAAAGAGGATAAATTCTTTATTCTTCGCCTTTCACCCGAAAGCTACGAATTTAATTTACGGGCAGGTCTTCTGGCTCGTCCTGTTTCGGCTACCTTCCCATTCTAAAACGAACAGTGGTTTTGAGTACCGAAACTATGAAAGGACTTACAGCTACGGGGATAGCTCCCGAATTGAACGGGATTCCCTTTTAATCCATTATCTCTAAAAAAATAGAGACTAGAACCTGTAAATGTTATGGCTACAAAAGTAAAACATTTTTGAATTGACAATGCATTGAGCCTGAAAATATTTTATAAAAGATGAAAGTCAACAGTCAAAAGATTGTCTAATAATATCTTAAAAGATTAAAGAAAAGTATGCTTCGAATCAAATCTTTGCTTACATTTCCTTTACTTTGTACCAGTATTAGCTAACATACATTAATGAATCAGGAAATTGTTGTAAAAGTCGAAAATGTGTTTAAATCCTTCAAAACGGTGAAGGCTGTCAATGGATTGAGCTTTGATATTAAAGCAGGTCAATTCTTGGCATTGCTGGGTCCGAATGGAGCAGGTAAAACAACCATGGTCGAGATGATCGAAGGTATTCAAATTCCCGATAGCGGACAGATATACATTGGAGGCAAAGACTGGAAACACCATGGTAACGAAATACATCAATTTATAGGAATCTCTTTACAGGAAACACGTTTTATCGATAAGCTTACCGTTCGCGAAACATTACAGGTATTTGCCGGTTTGTATGGTCTTGACAAGAAACGGGTTGATGAGGTTATAGACATTGTTTCGTTAGAAGAAAAACAGAAAGCATATGTTGTGAATCTTTCGGGAGGACAGCGACAACGGTTGGCATTAGGCATTTCGATAATTAATAATCCGAAACTCCTTTTGCTCGACGAACCGACAACAGGTCTCGATCCCAATGCTCGTCGCGAGGTATGGCATATTTTACAAAAAATGAGGAACGAAAGCAATATCTCCCTTTTACTCACAACACATTATATGGAAGAAGCGGAGCAGTTGTGCGATACCATCATCATTCTCGACCATGGTCAAATACTCCAGCAAGGCACTCTCGACGATTTGATTGAAGCTAATGGTGGTAAGGAAATTGTTGAAATAACATTTAAAGAAACCATTACCGGTGATTTTCCTGTGCAAGATGTCGAAGCCTATCATATCGACTGGGATAAGACAGCTCAAAAGGCTGTAATTAAACTTAATGATGTGGATACCGGATTGAAACGCTTTTTTGCAACGATAGAACAAAAGAATCTCAATGTGGCTTCTTTTATAAGCCGTAAAACGACACTCGACGATTTATTTATATCATTAACAGGGAGGCATTTAAATGAGTAAATATTTTGATTTCCGTCAATTTTGGGTGCTTACGGTAATGCACTTTAAAGAATTAATTCGTGAACCTGCGGTTTTATTCTGGGGAATTGTGTTTCCGGTGTTGATGTCGTTGGGGCTAGGTATAGCATTCTCCAAAACTGCCGATTCGCAAAGGAATATAGCTGTTGTTGATACTTCGCATGGACATGATTTTCAAGATTCTATTCCTGCTTTCCCAGCCATGTACAATCACTTATATGCTAAGGTAATTCCTATAAATCAGGCTCAATTTTCGTTTGGCATTAAAAATAAAAAATTGGGTAATGTATTCTTTAATTTTATTCATCTCTCGTGGCATGATGCTATGGTAAAGTTGAAACGTGGAGAAATAAATGTAATAGTGTCGAAAGAACGAGGAAGCTTTCGATACTATTTCGATCCGGCAAATCCCGATGCACAAAATTCATATATGAAATTAACAAAGTTGCTGCAACGCGAAAGAAATGCAGTGATTAAAAATGAAGATAATGTATCGGTTCTTAGTGTGCCGGGAACACGTTATATCGATTTCCTGGTTCCGGGATTAGCGGCCATGGGCATCATGATGTCAATAATGTGGGGGTTGAGTTATGGCATAATAGAAAAACGTTCGAATAAACTCTTGCGTAGGATGGTTGCAACGCCAATGAAAAAACCGTATTTTATTGTCTCGCTCTTTCTTGTTCGAATACTGATGAACTTTGTTGAATCGGCTATTCTTGTGTTATTTGCCATGCTCGTTTTTCATATAACCATTCAAGGAAGTATTATTGCCTTATTTGCGGTATTCTTTGCCGGAAATGTTGCATTTGCCGGTTTGGCAATTTTTGTTTCTGCACGAACTTCCAAAACCGAAATTGGCAATGGTTTGATTAATGTTGTTGTTATGCCTATGATGATGATGTCGGGCATTTTCTTTAGCTATCACAATTTCCCCGATATAGTAATATCTATTATTAAATATCTACCTTTGACCATAGTAGCTGATTCGATGAGGAGCATTTTTATTGAAGGAGCAGGTATAATGCAGGTATTAGTATCGGTAATTGTTCTATCGATAACAGGTCTGGTTTTTTTCATTATAGGGTTGAAGCTCTTTAAATGGTATTGATTTGGCAGAGTAAACTAGTACCTTACTTGCATATTAGCTTTTTAAAAAGAATTAGGTATCGTGAGTATTATCTTTTAATTTTAGTATATTCGTCCTAAATATCAAGAAAGGTAGATGGTAATTAACGAAATCACATTCTGGGGTCGGTTTGAAAATAAAAAGCTTGAGTCCCGATTTCTGCATTCTGTAAATCAAGAAATAGTTACTCAAAATAAGATTGGAATTGTATCTGCCGGTATAGCCTATTTGTTTGTTGCCATTGCCGATTATTTTAAATTAGGCTTTTGTTCGAGCTTCGAATTGTCATTACTGTGCCGTTTTATATTTTTTATTTATTGCCTGTATTGTTATGTTATATTTAAACCGACAATCAGTTATAGAAAATTCATAAACCACTCTTTTATATTTGCAATAACAAATACTATATTGCTTTTTAGTCTTATTTATTGGTTGAATCCCGATAAAAAAATAGATACGATCGATTCAATTACCGTTCCATTCATAACACTTCTGCTTTTTGTGTTTTTACAATTAAAGATATCGTATGTAATTGTCAATTCAATAATAGCCACTGTCGGTTATATTTTTATGCTAACCTTTGTTTTTATAACGTCTTTGGATTTCATAATAAACATGTCGGCTATAATGATTGTTTTGAATATTGCAGGTTTATTCCTTGCTCGTTTTATTCGAATATCGCAAAGGCGGCAATTTGTTCAGTCGCTCGAAATAAAGCAATTGAATAGCAATCTTACCAACGAAATTCACGAAAGAATTGCAATGCAAGATGAATTGGAATATACCTTTAAAGAACTTTCAAGCAGTATAAAATATGCTAAGAATTTACAAATGACTTTCATGCCGGCAGAAACCGTTATTGAAAACATTAGCAAAGATTATTTTATCCTCTTCAAACCGCGTGATGAAGTAAGTGGCGATTTTTATTGGATTAATCATATGGAAGATGAAACCATTATTGCCATTGCCGATTGCACTGGGCATGGTATTCCAGGTGCGTTTATGAGCATATTGGGAATAACGCTTTTAAATAAAATAGTAAAAGAGCTACGACAAAGACTGAATCCTTTTACTGCTGCCGAGATATTAGATAATTTACGAATCGATTTAATATCGTCGGTTAAAAGTACACAAAGCGGTTTCAATATAAAAGATGGTATGAATCTCTCTTTATGTATAATAAACGAAACAAAAAAACAAATACAGTTCTCGGGAGCTTATCATAATCTATGGTTCTTTCGCGAAGTCGATTCAAAACCGATAATGACCATATTCAAAGGCGATAGTATGCCCATTGGAATTCATACAAATATATTCGATGCTTTTACAAATCATATTATTGATATAAAAGATAAAGATTCTATTATCCTTTCAACAGATGGGTTTCAGGATCAATTTGGGGGATTACAAACGAAACGCTTTCAAAGTAAACAATTGAGAGAACTCTTGCTTTCAATGTATTATAAACCTATGAAAGACCAAAAGAGAATTCTTAAAAAGGTATTTAAAGATTGGAAAGGTAAAGAAGACCAAATTGACGATGTGTTGATTTTGGGATTGCGATTTGAATTTGCCGAAAAAGAATCGGGAACACTATTGCTGTAATATCCCATTCCCCTTTAAATTCAATAAAGATTTTGCTACGATGTAGTTCATTTATACGGTTTTCCCACCAACTTTCTCCAATAGTCTAATGCCTTTATCAATATCATATACCGTTTCGAATGTTAATGTCAATCGATTGTTTTTCTCAACAAACATACAACTCTTAGGATGTGTTTTTACAAATTCCAAAACCTTGCTGAATGTATCCGATTGATAAAACGGCGAATCGTTATTGGTAACGAAATAATTGGTCATTTTGCCTTTTTTCATTACGATGCGATCTATGGCAAGATCTGTAGCAAGCCATCGTAAACGTACCACATTGAGCAATGCCATAGCCTCTGATGGGATTTTGCCAAAACGGTCGGTCATCGATTTCTCGAACTCAAGCAAACGATCTTCCGAATCAATATTATCGAGTTCACGATAAAGGCGGATACGTTCGGTGGTACTTTCAACATACAATTCGGGGAACATCAATTCGAAATCGGATTCTATATGGCAATCGTTTACAAATTTGTAATCGTTGGGCAGGGTGGCATGTTCGGCATCGTGGGCATATAATTCTTTAAAATCGTTTTCACGCAATTCCTGCAATGCTTCGTTTAAAATCTTTTGATAGGTTTCGAAACCTATATCGGCAATAAATCCGCTTTGTTCAGCACCAAGCATATTGCCGGCTCCTCTGATATCCAAGTCTTGCAAGGCAATATTAAAACCACCTCCCAATTGCGATATTTCTTCAATTGCGGTTAACCGGCTTCGAGCTTCTTGTGTAAGAATGGAAAGAGCCGGAACCATTAAATAAGCAAAAGCTTTTTTGTTAGATCGTCCCACACGACCGCGCAATTGATGCATGTCGCTGAGTCCGAAATTTTGAGCGTCATTAATGATTATCGTATTGGCATTGGGAATATCCAAGCCCGATTCGATGATGGTGGTGGCAATCAATACATCGTAGTCGCCATTGATAAATGCAAGCATCACTTCCTCAAGTTTGTCGCCGTCCATCTGTCCGTGACCTATTATGGTTTTTGCTTTGGGACATATCTTATTAATTAATGCTTCCATCTCGTTAATGCTTTGAACACGGTTGTGTATGAAAAATACCTGACCGTTGCGGTTCATCTCAAACTCAATGGCATTTTTAATTACATCGTGATCGAAAGCATGAAGCTCGGTTACAATGGGAAATCGATTGGGTGGAGGAGTACTGATAATTGCCAGATCGCGTGCTCCCATTAACGAGAATTGCAGCGTACGAGGTATGGGTGTAGCTGTCAATGTTAATGTATCGACATTCACCTTCATCAGTTTCAGTTTTTCTTTGACCGTAACGCCGAATTTCTGTTCTTCATCAATAATCAAAAGTCCAAGATCTTTGAATCGAATGTCTTTACTAACCAATCTATGGGTGCCTATCAATATATCAATACGACCTTCTTTTACCTTTTGTAATGTTTCGTGTATCTCTTTGGTCGATTTTAAGCGACAAACATAATCGACCGTGCAAGGGAAATCTTTTAGCCGGTTCGAGAATGTTTTGAAATGTTGTAATGCCAATATTGTGGTTGGCACTAACACCGCAACCTGTTTACTGTCGCTTACTGCTTTAAATGCAGCACGGATGGCAACTTCGGTCTTACCAAAACCTACATCACCACACACAAGCATATCCATCGGATAGTCGCGTTCCATAGCAACTTTCAATGCACGTGTTGCTTTTAATTGATCGGGAGTGTCTTCGAAAAAGAACGATGCTTCCAGTTCTTGTTGCATATACGTATCGGGCGAGAAACTGAATCCTTTTTGTGAACGGCGTTCGGCATACAACGCTATCAATTCTTTGGCAATGTCTTTTACTTTGCTCTTTGTCTTTTGCTTGGTTCGTTCCCAAATGCCCGAACCTAGTTTATGTATCTTAGGAGGAATACCCTCTTTCGATTTGTATTTTGAAATTTTATGTAAATTATGAATGCCTACAAACAACACATCACTATCCTGATAATTCAGCTTGACCGATTCCTGCCATTTGCCATTTACCTCTGTTTTAACCAATCCTGAGAACTTACCTATTCCATGGTCGATATGTACCACATAGTCGCCCAGACTGAGGGCTGTGAGTTCTTTAAGGGTGATCGATTCTTTAGGTGAATATCGTTCTTTTACTATATTCCCGTGATGTCGTTCAAATATTTGATGGTCGGTGAAACAACAAATTTTAAGTTCATTATCGACAAATCCTTCGCCCAATTCAATGAGCATTGCAGTGAATCGAAGCTTGGGGAATGTTTCTTTGAAAATATCTTCGAGGCGTTGCACCTGATTGACATTTTCGGTAAAGAAGATATTGGTAAATCCTTCGGTTAGATTTTCTTCGATTGTTGTGCCTAGAAGTTTGAAGTTCTTATTAAACGCCGGTTGTAGTGTTGTTGCAAATACTACCGATTTTAATGGCTCTGAAAGGCATACCTGCCCCATTTCCACCACTTTCTTATTCTTTAAATGTGATATAATGCCCGAAGACGAATCTATCCGGTCGAGCATTCTTTTATGTTCGGAATATTTTTCTTTGGCTTGTTCTTCCAACGAATCGATGCGCGACATTGTCCATCGACTATCGTCGAACCATACTGTTGCCGATGCCGGAACAATAGAAAATACCGATTCGTAATTAGCAATGCTTTCGCTCTCGTGAAGGTTCGGTACTATCGTTACTTCAGTAAGCTGTTCTTTCGACAATTGCGAAGAAATATCGAATGTACGCATGCTTTCGATTTCGTCGCCAAAGAAATCGAGTCGATATGGCTCGGGGTGCGAGTAGGAAAAGATGTCGACTATGCTACCACGAATAGAATATTGTCCGGGACGGTATACAAAATCGGTATTCTCGAACAAATATTCTTGCAAGATATCTTCAATTGTCGCTATCGAAACCTTCTCGCCTTTTGCAATTTCAAGTATCGAATCGCGAAACTCTTTTCCCGAAACAATCTTTTCGACTAAAGCTTCAGGAAAGCTTACAATAATACCCTTGGTGTTCGATCCCACCAATTTGCTTAACACCTCTGTTCGCATTAACAGGTTCGTGTTATCAGCCTGTCCGTGAACTATCGATATTTTGTATGCCGAAGGTAAAAAGAGAACATGTTTGGCTCCCACCAGATTAGATAGATCGTTGAATACCATCGAAGCCTGATCTTCATTCTCCATTACAACTATATGTAATCCTTTGAGTTGTAAATATACTTTTGCCAGAGCTAACGACTTGGACGAACCAACCATACCCGTTGCATGAATGGTACCTGAAGGCATACCCAATGCAGCAATAAGTTGCAACATCGCCGGATGCTGATTGTAACGTTCTATGAGATCTTTGGGAGTCAAAATTAATTACGAATTTTTAATTACGAATTACGCAGAAACGGTTAAATGTTAATTTGTAACTTTTAACTTGTAACTGATTTTAAATAAAAAACTCCTTTCACAGTTGTTGTAAAAGGAGTATGAGTTCATTGTATTAATAGTCTTATCCTATTATTTTCTTATACGCTTCAACATCAAGCAATTCGTCAAGTTGAGAAGCGTCGACAATCGTTATTTTAATCATCCATCCATCACCGTAAGGATCTTTGTTTACCAATTCCGGATTATCTTTTATCAAAGGGTTTACTTCAATAATTTTGCCTGTTACCGGCATAAAAAGATCGGAAACGGTTTTCACAGCTTCTATTGTACCGAATGCTTCGTCTTTTTCAACTGTTTCGCCTTCTGTTTCTATTTCAACAAACACAATATCGCCAAGTTCTTTTTGTGCATAGAAAGTAACGCCAACAAGAGCGGTATTTCCCTCAACTTTAATCCATTCGTGTTCTTTGGTGTATTTTACATTCGATGGGTAACTCATACATTTATTTTTAAAAATTGAAACAACAAAAATACTATTAATTAAGAAAAACGGAAATGAAATAGTAAAAATAAAAAAGGAATTGCTCTTCAACAATTCCTTTTCTTTCGTAAGGGTGGATGATCGGGTTCGAACCGACGACCCCTAGAATCACAATCTAGTGCTCTAACCAACTGAGCTACAACCACCATTTTAGGAGTGCAAAGATAGATAGCATTTTTTTACTGTGCAACACATTGAAAACTTTTTTTATAAAAAATTGATTATCGGTCAAAGAAAACACTCTTCGAGCTGATACTCAACGGAACAACATAAGCAATTTTAATGTCTTCGCCCATCCATCCCAAATCTAATAATGCTTGTCCCAAACTATACATAACCCTGTTATCAACCCTGTTATCTGCTGCAATGCTCAAAGCAGAGCCCATTGCTATACCTAAATCACCTGCATTGAAAACACAGGGAATTGTTGTATGTTGACGTTTTTCGTCGCAATTCTTAAATCCACACATCCCGCATTTTTTCAACCCGATCGGTTCTATTTTACAACCGAAAGCAACAGCAACGGTTGTTCTTTTTACATTTGCCGAATCACGTATAAAACCGGGTAAATCGTAGCTTTCGCCCATTGCGTTAGTATGGGCGGCTAATTGTTGCAAATCGTTGCCTGTTATTATTAAGGTGGAAAGCGAACTTATACCTTTTGCTTTCGGAGCTGTTCGTGCAGCGGCAATCATTAGTTTTGCAACATTAACTAACGTTTCTTCGTGAGCTGCTTGTTCTTGAATTAAAGCCATGATTTGTTATTTTAATAATTCTTTTTTTGTGATTTTACCATTCTCGTCATAATACTTCCAGGTACCGGTAGGTTTGTCTTCTTTAAATTCGCCCTCATAGAGTTTATTCCCATTATCGACCCATACACTCGATTCGCCATCTTTTTTACCGTCCTTATATGATTCTTCTATCCATTTTTTACCATTTGGAAACCATTGTTTCCAAATTCCGGTTTTCTTACTGTCTGAAGTCCATTCGCCTTCGCTCGATTTTTCACCATTAGGGAAAAAACGGGTTTCTTTGGCAATTACTTTCTTTCCATTAATAACCTTTAAATAATTAATCAACATTGGAGTACCGTTAGGATAGGTCGAAACAATCTTTTTTTCAAGCTTCTCAGCACAACTTATCAAAAAGCAGCAAGCAATTACATACGTTATTACGTTCTTCATCGGTTTATTTTTTAATTATTTTATTATGGAATGAGGTGAATTAATATAGTAAAAGCAGTTATGAAGAGGTTGCAATTAGCAGTTAATGTAGGAATCATCTGTATTTACTATTAAATTGAAGACAAAGTTACAGTATTTTTTCTATTCGGAGAGTATGTTCTATAGGTCTTTAGATACTAATTGAAAAATAATTTACGTTTTTTGCGTTAATTATTTGTTAGTAAGATAATCTTTCCTACTTTTGCACTCCAAAGTTTTTTAGCATAGAATATCGAAAATTTATTCACGATGTACGCGATAGTAGACATAGCAGGACAGCAATTTAAAGTAGAAAAAGACGCAAAGATCTACGTTAACAGACTGTCACAAGAAGAAGGAAGTAAAATTACTTTCGACAAAGTATTGCTCGTTGATAACGGCAAGACACCACAAATTGGTACTCCTACAGTTTCAGGAGCATCGGTATCTGCAACAGTGTTAACACACTGTAAAGGAGATAAAGTATTAATCTTCAAGAAAAAACGCAGAAAAGGGTATCAAAAATTGAACGGTTTCCGTCACAGTTTTACTCAAATACAAATAGAAGAAATTAAAGCTTAACAAATCTAAAAAGGTAAAGACCCATGGCACACAAAAAAGGAGCCGGTAGTTCGAAGAACGGTAGAGAATCTCATAGCAAGCGTCTTGGCGTAAAACTATTTGGCGGACAAGTTGCAAAAGCAGGCAACATCATCGTTAGACAAAGAGGTACTAAACATAATGCAGGTGTTAATGTTGGTATTGGAAAAGACCATACATTATATGCTCTTGCTGATGGAGTAATCGTTTTCAAAAAGAAACAAAACGATAAATCGTATGTTTCTGTAGTTCCAGCTCAAGTAGTTGTAGCTTAGGTAAACGTTATATTAGAATAAAAACTCCTGAATAATTGTCAAATCGTGGCATTTATTCAGGAGTTTTTTTATTTTTGTGTCCCAATTATAAATAAATAAAATGTTAACAATCCGCAATATAGTCGACAATAAAGCCGAAGTTCTTCGCAAGCTTGCTAAAAAGAATTTTAAAGCTTTTGATAAAATAGAAACAGTTATATGTCTCGATCAAGAACGTCGTAGCATACAGTCAGAGCTAAACAATCTTCAAGCCGAATTAAATCAGTTAGCTCGCGAAATTGGCGGATTGATGAAGTCGGGCGAGACGGAAAAAGCAAATAAAGCGAAAGAACGGACTGCTCAGATTAAAGACACGACCAAAGAGCTTGATGCTAAACTTGGTGAAATAGAAACTGCAATTCAAGCTATTTTAGTTGTTATTCCAAATATCCCCAGCGATATTGTTCCCGAAGGTCATACTCCAGAAGATAATGTTATAGTTAAAACAGGCGGGGTGATACCTACCGATAACGCAAGCAAACTTCCTCATTGGGAATTGACAAAGAAATACGATATCATCGATTTTGAACTTGGTGTTAAGTTGACCGGTGCCGGATTTCCCGTATACAAAGGTAAGGGAGCCAAATTGCAACGTGCTCTTATTACCTTCTTCCTCAATGAAGCCGAAAAGGCCGGTTATACCGAATACGAACCACCTATTATGGTCAATGCCGAATCAGGTTTTGGAACAGGTCAGTTGCCCGATAAAGAAGGACAGATGTATCATGTTGGAATCGATAATTTGTATCTTATTCCAACGGCTGAAGTTCCGGTTACCAATATATTTCGCGATGTGATTGTAAATGTCAATCAACTTCCGATAAAATGTACCGCCTATACTCCTTGTTTCCGTCGTGAAGCCGGATCGTATGGAAAAGACGTACGCGGTTTGAATCGTCTTCATCAATTCGATAAAGTTGAAATTGTTCGCATTGAACATCCTTCAAAATCCTACGAAGCTTTACAGGAAATGGTCGATTATGTCGAAACATTAGTTATCAAACTTGGTTTACCTTATCGTATTCTACGTCTTTGCGGTGGCGATATGAGCTTCACTTCGGCATTAACCTACGACTTTGAAGTGTATTCTGCAGGTCAGGATAAATGGCTGGAAATAAGTTCGGTTTCAAACTTCGAATCGTTTCAAGCTAATCGTTTGAAACTTCGTTATAAAGACGAGGTTGCTAAACAAACCGCTTTAGCCCATACTCTTAACGGAAGTGCCTTGGCTTTACCTCGTATTGTTGCAGCTTTACTCGAAAACTACCAAACTGTCGATGGTATTAAAATACCTGATGTGTTGGTTCCGTTTATGGGTTGTGATATTATTAATTAATTACGAATTATTAATTACGAATTACGACCCTGCCAGAGGTTTCAAACCCTGGCAGGGTTTATACAAACAAAATGTTTAAGACTTCTGCCAACTACCTTTCGATGATAAAGTTTAGTCATACGATATTTGCTTTACCTTTTGCAATCGTTGGTTTTTTCCTTGCTGTATACATTGAAGGACATCCATTCGAACTAACAAAATTTATATATGTACTTCTTTGTATGGTTTTGGCTCGCAGTTCGGCCATGGGCTTTAATCGATATATTGACCGCGAAATAGATCTTAAAAATGCCCGAACAGCACAACGTGAGATTCCTGCCGGTAAAATCAGTCAGACAGCAGCATTGTGGTTTGTGATTGTTTCTGCCCTAGCTTTTATTACAACTACATGGTTTATTAATTTCATGTGTTTTTGTTTATCGCCGGTTGCATTAATCGTTATATTAGGATATTCCGTTACCAAACGATTTACCGCACTCTGTCATTTTGTTTTGGGTCTAGGCTTATCGCTTGCTCCTATTGGCGCATACCTTGCGGTGACCGGATATTTTTCGATATTACCCATACTCTTTTCTTGCATCGTTTTACTCTGGACAGGAGGTTTTGATATTCTCTATGCCCTGCAAGACGAAGACTTCGATAAAGAACAAAAACTTCATTCTATTCCTGCTAAAACAGGTAGGGTGAAAGCTCTGATGATTTCTAATATTGCCCATTCATTTGCTGCAGTCTTAGTTATTGTTGCAGGACTTTACGGTTCATTTAATTGGCTATACTGGTTCGGAGCGTTGTTTTTTATTTCTCTGCTTTTTTATCAACATCGATTGGTAAAACCAAATGATATTTCGAAAGTTAATCTTGCCTTTGCTACAACAAATGGAGTGGCAAGTGTGGTATTCGGAGTGTTTGTTGTACTCTCGTTGATTGTTTAATTACTTCCTTTCCCCTTTTTTAAATTACATTACGTAATCACTTTGTTATTTCCCATTCATCACATTTTTATAATATGTTGAAGTGTTTTTAGGGTTACAACCATTAAAAGTATTTAAAAATTACATATCTTTATAGTTGTAACCCTAAAGAATAACGAATAATGAGTTAGTCGGTTCTAAAAAACTAATTCAAATACAATAAATAATTTTCTGGTATAATAATTGTAATTTGATGTTAAAATATGAAATAGTTCTATAATACTATATTGTTAGTAAATACACTATCCGTTTAATTTGAATTCTTATAACAGTTTATCATAATCTTTAAATTATTACACATGAAAACAACCAAACCTCTATTTATCTGTTTATTTCTGTCGTTTATCGGAAATATAGCATTGATGGCTCAATCATTTGATATGAATGGAAATCCATTTGTTTCAGACAATACACCCGGATCGATTAGTAAGATCAGTACTAAAACCAAAAGTATGTTAGCTTCAGACAGTATTCGTCCATTGACTGAATTAAATAAACCTGACACTGCCGATGCATATCCATTTATTTCGTCTGATGGGTTACGTCTTTATTTTAATCAAGGGAATACATTATATGTTGCTTCACGATCAGATGTTAACTCAGAATTTACAAATAAACAATTGATAAGTTCTCTTTTTAGTACCAGTCAAATGCAAGGATGTTGGTTGACTAGTAATGAAAATGAAGTATTTTATTCCAGTAATTATTCACTCTATTATTCGACAAGAACATCAACGCAAAGTCCTTTTTCTTCACCACAAAATATTAGTCTATTAGGAAATGTTATAGGCAATTTATATGGACCATCGTTAACAGAAGATAAACAACAATTATTTTTATGTAATTATAATAATAAAGCATATTATATTTTAAAGTTTGTGAAATCAGGAACATCATCGTATACTTTTGCCGATACGATGAAAATTCCAACAGATTATATGCCTGGTCCTGGTCAACTCTCAAAAGATGGACTTAAATATTATGTATCGTTGAAATCGACTACTGACACCGAAAAATTGTGCGTACTCAAAAGAACAAGCTTGGATTTGAGTTTTACCGATTTGACTTTTTTAGATTCAACAATTAATAGCTCTGATATACTATCTAACATACAACCGACTGTTACTGCTAACGAGAGTCTGATTGTATGGGTAAAAAATAATAATAATAATTGGTCTGGCAACGATTTATATATCAAAACCCTTTCAAATATACAAACATCGATACTAGATGTATCTCGTGAAAAAACATTAAATATTTATCCAAATCCGGCAAGTAGCAGTATAACAATAAATACTGACAAAAGAGTAGCAATCACCATATATACATCATCAGGTGAAGAAATTCTTTATAAAGAAATAAACGGGAAAGAACAACTTCCTATTTCAAATCTATCAACAGGAATGTATGTAATGAAAATTACTTCAACCAATGAAGTGAAATCTTTGTTATTTGTTAAGAAATAATAGAGATGATGCATAGACATAAAAGAGACTGTCAAAATGAATTGACAGTCTCTTTTGTCTTTCTATTGAATTGTATCACAAATATTGAATTCTCGGAACAGAATATCCAGTTATAGATTAATCAAGAAATTAATTACCAACATCGGCAGACTCATTCCTTTTTTATATATTTACCTGTGAATTTTATTAACCTAATAATAGAAGTATGGCAGAGAATTATTTTAAAAAGTACCCAAGTAAAGAAGGTTTTTTTAATGAGTATGGTGGAGCTTTTATACCTCCGGTTCTTGAAGTTGAAATGAAGAAAATAAGCGATGCGTATTTTGCAATCAGCAAATCGCATAATTTTATTTCTGAACTCCGAAGTATTCGTAAACATTATCAAGGACGTCCAACTCCGGTTTATTTCTGTAACCGTTTATCTGAAAAATATGGTGCAAGAATCTACATGAAACGTGAAGATTTGAACCATACCGGAGCTCATAAGCTTAATCATTGTATGGGCGAAGCTCTCTTAGCTAAATATCTTGGTAAAAAGAAATTGATTGCCGAAACAGGTGCAGGTCAACATGGAGTAGCACTTGCAACAGCAGCAGCCTATTTTGGTTTGGAATGTGAAATTCATATGGGAGAAATTGACATAGCAAAAGAACATCCTAATGTTGTAAGAATGCAGATTCTTGGAGCTAAAGTTGTTCCGGTAACTCATGGATTAAAAACATTAAAAGAAGCGGTTGATTCAGCTTTTATGGCATATCTTCAAGATCCCGAAACATCAATTTATTGTATAGGTTCGGTTGTAGGTCCACATCCATTTCCAATGATGGTGCGCGATTTTCAACGCGTTGTTGGTATAGAAGCAAAAGAACAGTTTGTTGATATGACCGGCGAATTACCCGATAGTGTTGTTGCATGTGTTGGTGGTGGAAGTAATGCGATGGGAATTTTCTCTGCATTTATCGAAGAAGATGTTGAATTATATGGTGTTGAACCGGGAGGTCGTTCTTTAAATCTTGGTGATCATGCTGCAACAATGTCGCTTGGTACTCCAGGTATAATTCATGGTTTTAAATGCTATACATTACAAGATGAAAAAGGCGAACCCTCGCCGGTGTATTCGGTAGCAAGCGGATTGGATTATCCTGGCGTTGGACCGGAACACAGTATGCTTAAAGATATGAAACGTGTTAATTATGAAGTTATAAACGATAACGATTGTATTGATGCATTCTACGAACTAAGTCGTTTGGAAGGTATAATTCCTGCATTAGAAAGTTCGCATGCTGTTGCCTTTGCTCTTAAATTAGCTCAAAAAGAACCTCAAAAATCTATTTTGGTTAATCTTAGTGGTCGTGGCGATAAAGATATCGATTTCGTTCTTGAAACCTACGGCTTACCTGAAAATCGAAAAAAATAGTTGTTTCAACCAGGTTGAATCAATTACGAATTACGAATTATGACCCTGCTAAGGTTTTGAACTTTGGCAGGGTTAAATTCGTAAATCTTTATTCAATGTTGTATAGATAAAGTAACAAGAATTTATTCGTAATTAGGGTCTGCTGAAAAACGATTATATTCTTAAATATAAGAAATATATAGAAATAAAACTGAAATAAAGTGCAAGGAATATTTGAAACATCGTCACATTATTGTGCATCTTGGAATGCAAGAGATGAAACGAGCGCCCGCCAAAAAAGCGTGCGACGAGTGATTAGTTAACACAATGAGGTAACAAGCGTTTTTTTGGCTTGACTTTTTGTTACTTTTTTGTCAAGAAAAAAGTAAGGCAGAGGAAAATTTAAAATAAAAAAACGATTCTCATTGACATTGAGTTATTCAGTAGACCTTAAGTAATAAGAATTTATTCGTAATTAACTTTTTTGAAGGCTTCTCCGTTCGTAATTCGTAATTGATAATTCGTAATTGATTTTACTCTTCTTTCAACCGTCTATCGTTTAAATCATCAACAATTGTTTTCATCCTGCTTTTACTAAGTGGATAGAATATCATTAATGTTCCGGCAATGAGGCTGGCCAAGGCAGGAACCCAACTCAACATAGCAACAATACCACCAATAGTACCGGATGTTTGTTCTGTATTAGGTTTAAAATTAAATGCAGCAAGAATAAATAAGGTTAATGCACCTCCAATAGCCCATCCGAATTTTTGAGCCATTGTTGAAGCCGACATTACCAAACCAGTTGCTCGACGACCTGTTTTCCATTCTGAATAATCGACCGTATCGGTATACATTGCAAATATTAATGGTGCAGTAGAACCGAAGAAAAAGTTTATCCCAACTTGCAGAGCAAACATTGTTTTGATGTCCGATTTATCGAGAAAGAAATAACACATCGAAAGAATAGATGTAATATACATACAAGTTACATACGATAGCTTTTTGCCGAAGGTACGAGCTGCCCAACCGGTAAGTGGAATAGCTGCAAGTGTAGAAAGAGTACCGAATATCATAAATAACGAGGCAAGATCTTTATTGCCTACAAAGTATTTGAAATAATACATTATCGAACCATTTCGTAAACAAACATGCGACAACATAAATATTCCAATAATAAACAATAATGCCCAAGGTCTGTTTTTAAGAAGGTCGGCTAAGTCGCGTTTAATTTCAGTCTTTTGTTCTTTAGGAGGCTTAACTCGTTCTTTCGTTGCCAAGAACGTTATTAAAAACATAAGTACGGCAAAGATTGAAAAACAGAACATAGCCCATTGAAAGCCCTTCCGTTCATTGACAACCCGCAATTTTATCTGACATTTTTGATAATCTAAATTGCCGGTAATGGCAGAAATAGCAATGGTATCGTGCACAAAACCTTTGGTTAAGAAATGAATCTTTGAAGCAGTATCTATTTCATTCTTTTGTTCAGACCGAAGTACTGATATCGTTAACGACTTTTCCGTTTTACTATCATCAACACCGGTTTTAATAAGAATAAAATTCCAAAAACGTCCGGGCAATGATGTGCTGACAATATGATTTTGTTTGGTTATATCTAATGCTAGTTTCGATGTTCCTTCTCCATATTCAGTAATAACAATCGACTTATTATTTATTATTTGAGCATTTACTACCGAATGATCATTACTTCCTATATAGTTAACGATAGGTAAGGTACCTCCTTCAACAATTAAACCTCCGGTAAACGCCAATATAAATCGATATTGCGAAAACATACTTCGTACATTCGGATTTGATGAAACCACAGCCATCATCGATCCATAAGGGATATTGATTGCCGAATACACAATCATCATTAACGAATACGTAATATAAGCATATATAATTTTAGCATGCATACCTAAGCTTGGCGTTGTAAACGTTAAAGCACCAACAATACCAAAAGGAATAGCAAACCATAAAAGATAAGGACGGAATTTACCCCAACGTGTTTCTGTTCTATCGCTTATCATTCCAAAAATAGGATCGATACAAGCATCCCAAACACGCGTAACTGCAAACATAGTACCGGCAACAGCAGCTCCAATACCAAAGACATCGGTATAAAAATAGGAAAGGAAATATACAAAATTCATCCAAAAGAGATTGGATGCAGTATCACCTAAACCGTATGAAAATTTTTCGAAAAAAGGTATTTTTTCTTCTTTGATATCCATGATAGTAATTTAATAGGTTAGGGTGTGACCAATGTAAAATTGAATAATGTGCATAGGTACTGCTTTTTTCAATACTTTCAAAACGGTTTTTAAGTCGTTAAATAGTTGTGAATGTGCCAAGCTGTTTGTTTCGACGCCCCTCCACTTCCTAATGTTTGAGCCAATTCCTCGTAATCAAGGGCAATTTGACTGTTAACCATTTTGTTGTTGACTATGTTTTGGAGTGAATGCGAGATGGTTTTCGAATTCATTTGCTTTTGCAGATATTCAGGTACAATTTCGCGGTTCATTATAATATTAGGCAGTCCTAAATAGTTTAGTTTTACTAAGATTTTACCAATTAAGAAGGTTATTGGATTTGTTTTGAATACGATGATCTGAGGACATTTTAACAAAGCTGTTTCCAACGTAGCTGTGCCGCATACAACAATGGCTGCTTCCGAAGCCTGAAGTATGGGATAGGTCTTATTAAACAAAACGCTGATATTCTCGTTTGTTATGAATTGACGATAAAAAGCCTCGTCGAAATGCGACATTCCTGCTATAACAAAATGATAATCGGGGAAATCGGGAATAAGTTCCTGCATTGTTTTAAGATTTTCTCTTATTTCAGACCTGCGGCTTCCGGGTAGTATGGCAATCATTTTTTTGTTCGGAAGCTTATTCTCAATTATAAAGTCTTGCTTAGAAATAGCTTTGGTATTTGCTATAATGGAATCTAATAGTGGATGTCCGACAAAGTCAACATCATGATTGTGACGTTCCTTATAGAACTTCTTTTCGAAAGGAAATATACAAAACAAATGATCGACATATTTCTTTATAATCTCGACACGGTTCTCTTTCCAAGCCCAAACAGTAGGCGAAATATAATAAAAGGTCTTAATGCCGAGTTCTTTGGCATGTTTTACAATCTTAAGATTAAACCCGGGAAAATCAATAAAGATTATTGCATCGGGTTTATGATCGGAAATATCTTGTTTACAAAATGCGATATTTTTGAATATGGTACGCAGATGTTTTAAAACTTCTACAATTCCCATAAAATCGTGGTCTTTGTAATGGCGTACTAACGTTCCACCTTCTGCTTTCATCATGTCACCACCCCAGTAACGAAATTCGGCCGACTGATCGTTTTTCTTAATTTCTTTCATCAGATTCGATCCATACATGTCGCCCGATGCCTCGCCAGCTATAAGATAATATTTCATTTGTTTATTTCATTGTTTTTATAAGATTGCCAATACATTTTAATAAAATTAACCACAAAGGCTAAAAAGGAAATCACAAAGGATCACAAAGTAAAACTGCTATAATAGATTATGGTAAATAAACAGATAATATACCTTAGTGATATCCTTCATTTGCCTTTGTGGTAAAATAATCAAACTTAAATTATTCATCCTTTTATAAAAATTCGTAATTGATTAGATATTGCATATAACAACCGTAAGTGTTAACAAAAGAGTCGAGAGAACAACTCCTTGTGCCGACTTATTGTATTGTTTCCAATAGAAAAAGAAAAATGCAAAGAAGCTTGGTAATACACATATTGTAAGCGATTGTGTAAGGATATCCATTTTTTGTATCATCATATAAAAATCGGTAAACGATAGCGATTTGAACGAAAAAAGATAAAACATAGCCATTGATATAATAGGCATTATAATGCCTATTACGATACCAAGCCAGATTGAATTTATTTTCATGAGTATATTTTTAATTTATTTTTATGGTCAGATCAAATTTGCCATGAATAATCATCTTCTAACGTTTTGAAAGATTAGATATGGTAATTTGATTATTATTAAAGACTGTTTTAATTAGTAACAGCTATACATTCAAAATTATTTAAATCTGTTCTTTAAATTAATTACTTCTTTATGGTCGCAGTTTTCGAAAGTTAAAGGAACGATGGTGACATAATTGTTTTTCAACGACCATTCGTCGGTTTCTTCATTATTGGGTTCAGCATTATTAAAATAACCGGTAAGCCAATAATAGTTTGTTCCCATAGGATCTTTTCGTTGGTCGAATTCTTCAATCCACACCCCTTCTGCCTGTTTGCATATTTTTATACCTTTAATGTTTTGCACATCAAGATGGGGAACATTAACATTAAGAAAGGTTCCTTTACCTAAACCTTTATCTAAAACATTTTTCACTATTTCTTTGACGTAGCATTTCATAAAATCGAAATCGGCATCGTCGGCATAGTTTGTATTCGAAAAAGCTATTGATGGTATTGCATTTATGGCTCCTTCGCGTGCAGCAGCAACGGTTCCTGAATAGATTGAACTAATCGATGAATTTGAACCATGGTTAATTCCCGAAACCAATAATTGCGGCTTACAAGGCAATATTTTATCGAAAGCCATTTTTACACAATCTACCGGAGTGCCATTAAGTTCGAATATACTTATCCCTTTTTGTTCTTTTATCCTCTTAAGACGGAGCGGGCTTTTGAGTGTTAATGCGTGCGACATACCCGATTGACTCACTTGAGGAGCAACTGCAACAACATCACCAAATTCGCTGACGGCATCAATCAATGCTGCCATTCCTAATGCATGAACTCCATCGTCGTTTGTAACGAGAATCAACGGACGTTCTGTTTTTGTAATCTTCATTCAATAAAAATTTCTCAAAAATAACGAAAATAGCGAGAACTTTAACGTAATTAATTGCGATGATAGAAAAGAAAGATTTCAATTTTCTTCGGTAATTTAAAAATGTAGTATATTTGAATATAATTAATGTTAAACTAAAAATGAAAGTATGAAAAAAATTGCTAAGATCTTTATTGCAATGGGAATGGTTTGTACCCTATTATTTACAACCGGTTGTTTTGGTAAATTTGCTTTAGTTAGAAAAGTGTATGAATGGAATAACTCAATAGCAGGTAACGATATGTCGGGGAAGTTTGTGAAAACACTCGTTATGTATGGTTTAATAGTTGTTCCGGTTTATGAAATTGCCGGATTTGTTGATTTCTGGATTTTGAATCTAATTGAATTTTGGACAGGAAGTAATCCATTGGCAATGAAAGAAGGTCAAAAAGAAGTGAAATTTGTAGAGCATAATGGTTTGAAATATCAAATTATTGCTACTCATAACAAATTTGAGGTAATACAATTAAATGGAGTGAATAAAGGTGCTGACGAATCGGTTACATTCAATGCTTCACAATTAGCTTGGTATAATACTTCAAATGGTGCTTCAATCAAACTTATTCAATATAAAGTTGAGAATGGAGAAATAATTTCGGCTACCTATTTCGGTACAAAAGGACAAAGCGTCGTTATTAATGAAGCACAATTAAATAAAATGTTTGCAAGTATTGCTGCTCGATAATCAATCAATCTTATGTTAAACAGCCGTATGAATTAATTTGTACGGCTGTTTTTGTTTACTAACGCTCCTTATTCCATTTGTATGTAAAACAGTGCAACTCCTACTATTTTTATTGGCAATACAACCGCTTACCCTTATTCTATTTTGAAATATGAAGCAATATTCATAAGATGTTTTTTTCTGATTAAACTACACTTATACGAAAAGTTAGATTAATCTAACTTTTCAACAGAACGAATTTGAATGTTATAATGCATACAATTGTTAATAGAATACAATCAACAATATTTTAAAATCGGTGAAACTATGAGTTATTATATCACCGTTAGTTAGAAACCCTGTTATACCTATGATAGGCGAAATATTCGCCTCAAAAAAGGCCGCATTTTAAAGTGCTTTTTATAAAACAGTCTCATACTTTCTCTTAAATCATCAAATGCTTTGTTTCGGTGATATACCTAACTTGTAATCTGTATATAGCCAATTATTTTCCAGTGTTTTAAGCATTGAAATAGACTCCTTTCGATTGTAGTTTTGTTTTGTTGATAATTGATAAGTATAGATAGCTACTGCACTTACAAAGTAACAGCAAAAAGAAATAAACAAGTTAAATAGTGTAAACCAATAAATAGAAATGTTATGAAACAAAGAGTAATGAGCCCCGAAAGGCTGCCGTTTTTTGCTCGAATGAGTGAGAACATGAAAAAGCCCAAAGATTGGAAGTTTGGGTTAACCATTTTCGCAGGGAAAATGATAGGTTTAGTTGCCGTATTATTTTTCATGATGATTTTACCGGGAATTTTAGGTACCGATGCAAAAGCTGCCGATACCTATACAGTGCACGAAACCGCAGTAATCAACACTATAAATACAATGTGGACGCTTGTTGCTGCATTTCTTGTATTTGGAATGCAAGCCGGTTTCGTTATGCTCGAAGCAGGTTTTGCCAGAAAACGTGAAACGGTAAATATTCTTGTAGAATGTGTGTTAGACACTGCTATTTGTGGTTTATCATTCTATGCAATAGGATATGCCTTCATGTTTAGTCATGGTAATGGATTTATAGGATATCATTGGTTCTTCTTGCAAGGAGCACCTGCAACATACGAAGCTACCGGCGTTGGTTTATTAGCACATTGGATTTTCCAATTTGCATTTGCCGATACCGCATCAACAATCACATCGGGTGCTATGATCGGTCGTACAAGTTTCCGTGGCGATATGATTTACAGTATTGGAGTAACAGCATTTATCTATCCAATTATCGGTCACTGGGCTTGGGGACCCGACGGATTCCTTTGTATGATGGGTACTCCGGGAAATTTCTTACCCGGATTAGGACAAGGCTTTCGCGATTTTGCAGGATCAACCGTTGTACATACAATAGGTGGAGTTGTTTCACTAGCAGGAGCAATTGTTCTTGGACCACGTATCGGACGAGTATTCCTTCGCGATGATAAGGAAAAAGGAGGTTTGCCTCCAGCACATAGCTTGCCTCTTGCCACTATCGGAGCTTTCTTATTATGGTTTGGATGGTATGGTTTCAACCCAGGTAGCACATTATCAGCAATGGATTTTGGTGGAATAGGTAGGATATCTGCAAATACAACACTTGCCGCATGTGCCGGATCTTTAGTAGCAATGTTGGCTGCATTTTTTGTAGGTCCTTTCAAAGGTAAATTCGATACGGGTTTCGCTTTAAATGGAATGTTAGCCGGACTTGTAGCAATAACCTGCCCTTGTTATTGGGTTTCGCCTCTCGGTTCGGTTATTCTTGGTGGAATTGCCGGTCTAGTTGTATTCGGTGGTGTTTACTTGATGGAATATTTAAGGATTGATGACCCAGTTGGAGCAGTTTCTGTACACGGATTAGCAGGTATTTGGGGAACATTATCTCTAGGCTTATTTGCAAGTGGTGAATACGGAGCTACCGGTCCAATGGGAGCCGACAACTCTGCACCGGTTAAAGGTTTGTTCTATGGTGGTGGATTTGATGTTTTGAAAGCTCAAGCAATCGGAAGTTTTACCGTTACTATTGCAACATTTGCCGTATCAATGCTCCTTATGTATATTGTAATGAAATTACCTTATCCTTTCAAACTTCGTGTTGAACCTGAAGGTGAAACCGGACCGGGCGGACTTGATGTTTGGGAACATGGTGCTGAAGCTTATTCTGAATAATATAATTGAACATGAGCTGTTATAGTGTATAAGAAAGATTAATTTTGATTAACTATAACAGCTTTTTAAAAAGCTCATTAAAGTATTTTGTTTAATAATTAAAATGTATTGATATGAAAAAAATTGAAGCAATAATAAGAGTCTCTAAATTTCAGGAAGTTAAGGAGGCTTTGCATGCTATCGACATAGATTTCTTTACCTATAACGATACTATTGGTGTTGGTAATGAAAAGAAAAGAAAAACGTCGATGAGAGGTCAGGATACGGAATTTATTTCCCGACGTACACTCAATATTGTAGTCAGAGATATTAATCTTCAAAAAACCATTGATTGCCTTTTGAAATATGCTTATACAGGCGAAATTGGCGATGGTAAAATCTTTGTCTACGATTGTTTAGAATCGTATCGAATCAGGACAAAAGAAAGTGGTGACGATTCGTTATTTATTAAAAACTAATTCAGACTATTTATAAACGAAATTTATTCCTTCCCTTTTTGATGCCTACTCTTTCGTTTATAAATACTAAGCCAGTCGATTAATTTGACTGGCTTTTTTGTTTTTTCGATGTATTACCTTAGGTCGAAATATAAAAATATGCTGGTAATGCAAAAAAAATAAATATATAGAGTCAAAAATAGTAGTCGATTGACACAGATTGCTATAATAAAAATATATATAGAACTTCGATTAACGCAATTAGCTAGCTGAACACACTTTTTAAACTCAAATCAACGCAAGAAGCTAGCTGAACACACTTATTAAATTTAAATCAACGCAAGAAGCTAGCTGAACACACTTTTTAAACTCAAATCAACGCAAAAAGCTAGCTGAACACACTGTTTAAACTTGAATCAACGCAAGAAGCTAGCTGAACACACTTATTAAATTTAAGTCAACGCAAGAAGCTAGCTGAACACACTTTTAAAACTTAATTCAATGCAAGAAGCTTGCTGACACAATATTGAACTACGATTAACGCTGGATGTATCTTTAATTAAATTTAAAAACATCGATTAACGCAAGTAGCTTCTCGACAAAAGAATCATACAATGATTAACCAAAATAGCTTCTTAAAAAAGACTAGCTATTCTAAAAAATTAAAAGGGTATTCAACATCATACCCCTATTCTTTAAAAAGGCTGTAGTTTATAGTAGCGTTGTAAAAGAAATATTAAAACAGTTCTATTCCCGATTAGGTATATAAATAATCGTAAACTATTCATAATAATATGGTAATAAGGTTCTGATTCACTATTGTTTTATGTTAATTGATACAGGCATTTATATCAATTGAATATTGAACCCATTCAGGGTTCGGAATCGTTGTCACCATTCTACCACGGGTTTCACCCGTGGCTATTCACATTCAAGGTTCAGGATTTTGCTTTGTCAACAACCACGATTGGTAAGCTATTATTCTCATTTTAATTATAATATAGTAGTGTGTAGCTTCAATTATATTTTACAACTGTTTAAGGATTAAATACATTAAATCGTTAATGATTCACAGATAAATAATCTTATATTCTTGATGTTGTATTTAAGTATAATTGATAATACTATGATAATATGAAAGTGTAAATAGATAAAATAATATTAAAATATAATCACTATATCAAATATAGTTACGATATGTACTTAATAAAAGTTGCTAGTTAATACAAAAAGGTTGTTACGGTACAACAAGTTCAGATGTAATATAATATATATGGTGTAAAAGAATGTTAAAAGAAGCTTAAGAGCTACTATAGTGATATATTACACCAATAACCGAGTCTGTTTACTATATAAATAGTTGTTACATGAGTTATTTTATGAGGAAATCCGCATCAAAATAAAATACTCTATTTCAGTTTATTGTGCATGATCTGCTATTTACTCGTATTAAATATAAGACCTGCTGTAGGTAATATACCGAAGCAATAATCTGTGATTAAACAGCAATTTTCCCGTGTTTTGATTATAGTAATCACTCTTCACTGAAAGTACATTTGTTTAACATTTCATTGATAGTATTTATCTGTCATCGATTTTTAGAAGAGCTTTTAATTGCAAAGTAAAATAAATATAAATATAGCAAAAATGAAAAAAATAGAAGCAATCATCAGAACCTCAAAATTTGAGGATGTGAAGACGGAGCTCAAGAAGATTGGGATTGATTTCTTTTCTTATTGGGAAGCGTCGGGTGTTGGAAATGAAATCCAACGAGGACACCATAGTTATCGTGGCACCATTTACGATACACAGTACATTTCTCGTATGTTCATTTCTATCGTTCTTCGCGATATCAATTTACAGAAAACAATTGAATGTATCAGAAAAACAGCTTTCACCGGTGAAGTTGGTGACGGAATGATTTTCACTTATACAATCGACGATTCGGTAAGAATAAGTAATGGGAAATCGGGTGATGATTCCTTGGTAGGACCAGGCGATTTAAAGCAATTATAAAATAACAAGTAATAAATACTAAAATTCGTAAAAAAGATGAAAAGTAGAAAAATGTGGATGATGGCGTGCATGATGATTATTGCACTAACCGTTGGGTTGTTGGTACCGGCAATGGCAAAAGATGCTGATCCTAGTGGAACGGCAACAGGTGCAATGGTAGATATTGGTGCAAAAGTTGCAAATGCTCCTACAAATGCAGAAATAGCAAATGCTGTTGGGCATAACAAAGTTTCGATAAACTTAGTGTGGCTTTTATTAACCGGTTTCTTGGTTTTCTTTATGCAAGCAGGTTTTGCATTAGTAGAAACCGGATTTACCCGTGCTAAAAACGTTGCCCACACCATGGCAATGAACCTCTTTGTTTATCCGGCAGGGATGCTTGCATTTTATGTTTGTGGGTTTGCCATAATGTTTGGAGGAGTTGGAGCACTAGGTACATTCGGAGGTTTCGATGGTTTGAATCATGAAGTAGGATTTAATCTTTTCGGTCATTCAATAGGATTGTTTGGTACAAAAGGTTTCTTTATGAGTGGTGTATACGACGTTGCAATACTAGGATTCTTCGTTTTTCAAGTTGTATTTATGGATGCAGCAGCAACAATTCCAACAGGAGCTTTGGCAGAACGTTGGAAATTTGCATCATTTGCAATATTCGGATTTATCGTTGGTGGTATTATCTATCCTCTTTACGGAAACTGGGTTTGGGGCGGTGGATGGTTATCTACCCTTGGTAGTAACTTTGGACTTGGTCACGGACATGTTGACTTTGCGGGTTCTTCGGTTGTGCATTTAACCGGTGGCGTTTTAGCTTTTGTTGGAGCTAAAATGATAGGTCCACGTATTGGCAAGTTCAATAAAGACGGTTCTTCAAATGCTATTCCCGGACACAATATTCCAATGGCAGTACTTGGTACACTTGTATTAGCTTTCGGATGGTTCGGTTTCAACTCGGGTTCAACGCTTTCTGGTACCGATTTAAGATTTGCAGTAGTAGCATTTAACACAATGATTGCTTCTTGTGGAGGTGCACTAATAGCAACTTTATGGATGTGGTTTGTAAGAAGTAATAAACCCGATTTAAGTATGATGTGTAACGGATTGTTAGCCGGTCTTGTTGCAATTACAGCTCCTTGTGCTTTTGTTTCGCCGGCAGGTGCGTTAATTATCGGATTGGTTTCGGGTGTTCTTGTTGTTGAAGTAGCAATATTTGTTGAAAGAAAATTGAAGATCGATGACCCAGTTGGAGCAGTTGCTGTTCATGGTGCAAACGGTATTTGGGGATGTTTGGCACTCGGTTTATTTGCCGATGGAACCTATGGTGACGGATTGAATGGTGTAAAAGGTGCCGTTACCGGATTATTCTATGGCGATTCAGGTCAATTTGTTGCTGAATTCATTGGTATTTCGGTTAATATTATTTTTGTTGGTCTTTGCGGATGGATAGTATTTAAATTGCTCGATATATTTGTCGGTAATAGAGTAACTCCTGAAGTTGAATTAACGGGATTGGATGTTCCTGAAATGGGAGCTGAAGGTTATATGGGTATCAAAATGGACAAAAACTCAGAGACGCCCCTCTCTCGATAATTTGTTATCGTTTTTACTTTCGAAGCCGGTTGGATTGTCCAACCGGCTTTTTATTTTCTGTTGTTTTCCGTTGCTTTCGGTAACTTACGCAATTTAAAATCAGTAAAGCAGATAAGTTAATCCCGTGTTTTATTTATTGAATATCATAGATCTACAAGCTACCTTTGTCTTGTTATATTATTAGTGATTAACCGTATAATACATACAATTATGAATATGGTAGAAAAAATAAGTATGGTAGCATATGTTGTAGTTATGGCTCTAACCTATGGATTGATAACGCTGTTATCAGACGGAATAAGTCTTTAATCCGTATTGTTCAGTTAATATCTAATTTGTTCACTATAAACACTTCTCTGAAGTAATGAGGAATAAGGTTGAAGGTTTAATATATTCACTTTGACATAATGAATTGGTTATAGTTATGGAATAGCTTTATAAATTGATAATCTTACATAAATTGATTATCAATTTATTTTTTCCGTTGCCCCATAATTAGTAATGGTTGCTTAATTTAACTTATTCCTTTTAATAAGATAGGCAAGCAATACATTTTGAAAATCTTCTACAATATCAACTTCTACAAAGTCTATGTGATATTGGGTACAACGGGTTTTTAACAGTTCGAAATAATCGCCCACTTTTTCTTTGTATAGTGCTTTAATTTCACCGGGATTAACCCGTAGTTCTTCACCGGTTTCAAGACTGATAAACTTGTGCGGACGATTCTCAAAACTAAATTCCTGTTCGCTTTTACGATCAACCACATGAAATACAATTACCTCGTGTTTATTAAACCTGAGATGTTGTAAAGCCGAAAATAATTCTTCGGAATCGGCAGTATCGAACATATCGCTGAATATGATGACCAAAGAACGGGTTTTAATATTCTCGGCCAGAAGATGAAGCGAATCGGCTAGGGACGTTCCTTTATTAAGTGATGTTTCTTTTTTATGGTGATTAACCAATTCCGAAAGCTCATTATATAAACGTTGGGCATGTACCGACGAGAGCTTTGTTTCGGTATGTAAATCGACATTCTGAGAAAAAAGAGTTAAACCAACAGCATCGCGTTGTTTTCTTAATAGATAAATAAGAGCAGCTGCACAAAACGACGAAAAAGCCAATTTGTTTTGATATTTGCTATCTTTATAAGGATACAACATCGACGATGATGTATCGATAGCTATATGGCATTTAAGATTTGTTTCTTCTTCGTATTTCTTAATAAAAAGTTTATCAGTACGGGCAAATAACTTCCAGTCGACATGTTTTACCGATTCACCTTGATTGTATATTCGATGTTCGGCAAATTCGACTGAAAATCCATGATACGGACTACGGTGCAAACCGGTAATAAATCCTTCAACGATTTGCCGAGCGATAAATTCAAAATTATCGAATTGTTGTAATGCTTGAATGTCGAAAATGTTTTGCATGCCGATATATGTTTACCTCAAGATTTCATCAAGGATGTATTATTCCTGTCGTAATCCGTGTTATAAAGTAATAACCCCGTTTATTGATTGAGGAGTTACAAAAATAGTATAAAAAAAGCGTTACCAAGCCGGTAACGCTTTTTTTATACTATAACCATAATTATAACATAGCATCAAGCTTTTCAGTTATTTTAACACGTTGAACAGCTCCAACAAGTTTATCAACCAATTCACCCTTCTTCAAAAACACAAGAGTAGGAATATTCCTGATGCCGAACTTTTGAGCTATTTCGGGATTTTCGTCAACATCACATTTTAATATAACTGCTTTCCCCTCATATTCTTTTGATAGATCTTCAACTATAGGACCAATCATTCGACAAGGACCACACCATTCAGCCCAAAAATCAATCATTACCGGTTTGTCTGTAGCTTCTACAATTTCGCTATAGGTAGCTTCTGTTACTGCTTTTGCCATTTTTCTTCGTGTTAAAATATCATTATTCTATAAATTCAAAAATAGTAAATCAATTTCTACTTTTACGATTAGACGAATTATAGTTATGAAACTGTTTTTAACAATTGAGAAATTATAGTTTTATTCCTTTTTTTAATCAGTAATTCGTAAATCGTAATTTGTAATTCTGTATTTTTGCTCAAAATTTAAAACTCATACAATGGCGACAAAAGAATATAAAAAAGTTGTTTTGGCTTATTCAGGCGGACTTGATACATCTGTTATAATTCCTTGGTTAATAGAAAATTATCATTGCGAAGTAATTGCATACGCTGCAAATGTAGGTCAAGACGATATACCTGAAGAAGAATTAAAGAAAAAGGCTATCGAAACGGGTGCATCAAAATGTTATGTACTTGATCTTAGAAAAGAATTTGTTGAAGAATATGTGTGGCCGATTTTAAAAATGAATGCCCGCTACGAAGGAACATACTTGCTCGGTACATCGATTGCACGTCCATTGATTGCAAAACATCAAATGCTTATTGCTGCAAAAGAAGGTGCCGATGCTGTTTCACATGGTGCAACCGGTAAAGGTAACGATCAGGTACGTTTTGAACTTACCTATATGGCAATGGATCCTACAATCGGAATCATTGCTCCTTGGAAAGACGATAAATGGACTATCACGTCACGTGAAGAAGCTATTGATTATGCTGAAAAACGTAATATACCTCTTGGCGGCATTTCTAAAACGAAAATATATTCTGAAGATGGAAATCTTTGGCATCTTTCGCACGAAGGTGGTGTTTTGGAATTTCCCGATCAAGAACATCAATACGATATGCTTAAATTAAGCAATACATTCGAAAAAGCTCCTGAACATGGCGAATATGTTACTCTCGATTTCGAGAATGGTATTCCTGTTTCATTAAACGGAACTAAAATGGATGGTGTATCATTAATTCGTAACCTAAACAAAATTGCAGGCGAAAATGCTGTAGGATTACTTGATATAGTTGAGAATCGTCTTGTAGGATTAAAATCACGTGGTGTTTATGAAACTCCTGCAGGAACAGTATTATATCGTGCCCACGAAATGCTCGAATCTTTAGTACTCGATAAACCAACGCTTCATGAAAAACAAAAAATGTCGCAAACCTATGCAAATCTTGTATATAATGGAGAATGGTTTACTCCCCTTCGTCAGGCTTTAGATGCATTTGCTAACGAAACTCAAAAAGTGGTTACGGGTAAAGTAAAGGTTAAATTGTATAAAGGAAATATTATTCCAACTCATATATCATCGCCTTTCTCTTTATATGATGATAAATTAGGCGGATTTACCGATGTTGATACTTACGACCAAAAAGACGCTATCGGATTTATCCGTTGCTTTGGTTTACCGCTTAAAACAAGAGCCTATAAACTCGGAAAAAAAACTAATATAAAATTCTAATTATGAATGGTAAATTTTAATTGTGAATTATGAATGGTAAATTGTGAATGATTTGCCATTGGGATAGGGTAAAGGCTTGTATCGGAAATTAATCTGGTACAAGCCTTTTTTTAAATTATGAATTATGAATTATGAATTATGAATTATGAATTATGAATTATGAATTATGAATTATGAATTATGAATTATGAATGAAGTCTCATATTCACCATTCACCATTCACCATTATTTTGTTCATTTCCCTGTTAATAAATAACAACACAAGCCTTTCCTAATATTCATACATTTGTACAATAGCTCTTGGGCATTGATTGAAAGACGTTTGCCAAAAGATTAACCATTAAAAGATTTAAATGATGAAGAAAATACTGGTAACGATAATAGTTGGAACATTGGCATTTTCTGCATGTGCTCCTATTCAAAAGCTTTTAGGAAAGAAAACGAAGCTCGATATATGTTACGAGAAGAACGATTCTTTACAAAATGCCCTTTCTCAAGAAAAGACAAAGAATACCGAGCTAAGTAGCAGTTTGTCAGCATTAAAAGATTTAGAGAAAAAACATAGTCATGCTATCGATTCATTAACGGCATTAGCAAACGGTCAGCTTGATTCAATTGCAAAACTGACGACTCTAAACAATGAATTGGTTAAAAAGCAAGAAAGATTATCGAAAGATAATGCTACCGAAGCAAAGAAAATAATGAGCGAATTGCAAAACACTCGCGAAGATCTTCAAAAACGTGAAGATAAGCTCACAAGTCTACAATCCGATTTGGAAAAAGAACGTGCACGTTTGGAAAAGTTAAACGCCGATATAGCAGCAAAAGATGCCCAGTTACGTAATCTTCAGTCGATGTTGCATGCAAAAGATTCTGCAGCAAATGCATTGAAATCAAGGTTATCGGCAGCATTAAAAGGATTTGAAGGTAATGGGTTAAGCATTAATATTCGTGAAGGTAAAATCTATGTATCATTAGACGAGCAGTTATTGTTCGAGCTTGGCAAATACGAAGTAAATCCAAAGGGAGCCGATGCATTGAAAAAGCTAGCAAGTGTATTAGAGAAAAATCCCGATATCAACATCCTTGTTGAAGGACATACCGATAATACCGGATCGGCAAAGTTCAATTGGAAATTGAGTACCGATCGTGCATTAGCAATATCGAGCATACTATTGGAAAATCCTAAAGTCGATGGTAAGCGTCTAACAGCAGCTGGTCGTGGACAATTTTCACCGATCGACGATAATACCACCGTTCAGGGACGCACTAAAAATCGTCGATGTGAAATTATCCTTTCACCCAAACTTGATGAGCTATATAAGTTAATAGAAAACTAATAAAAAGATAAAACAAAAACGCTCCAATGCTCTTGTGGTTTTGGAGCGTTTTTATTTTATAAGTCATTTAGAATAATAGTATTGTTTTAGTGTTAAAATGTTTTAATTTAGTGTAATAACAAAACAATAAACAGTCAACATTTTTTAAGACTAAACAGAATCGAATAAAAAAATCAAAATAGACTAAAAAGCATACACAAATATTTGCATTTAATAATTCTTACCATATATTTGCAGTAACAGAATTCGATATGCAAAACGTAAGAACTGCTCTCGAATCTTTAACTAAGAAGTTTACGAACCAAAAATAATACACCTTCCATGCCTCTCTTTGATGCACACTTGGGAGGTTTTTTCTTGTTAAAAAACATAAGATGGATAAGATTGAATATAACAAAATACCAACCTCGTACGAAGATCAGATTGCTTTATTGAAACAACGCGGTCTTCAAATACCTGATGATGGTAAAGCGTTGAGGTATCTTCAACAAATTAGTTATTTCAGGTTAAGTGCATATTTTTTGCCGTATCAGAATATAAAAGATCGATTTAACGAAGGGGTCGATTTTGATCAGATACTCGATACATACCGATTTGATCGTGAATTACGATTACTTGTATTCGATTGTATAGAACGTATAGAAGTTGCAATCCGTTCGCAAATAACTCAAATACTTGCTCATAATTATAAAAGTTCGCATTGGCAAGACAATCCGCTTGTTTTTCTTCCTCCTTATAAAGACAAGAGAACAGGATTGATGACAAGTCCCTATAGCGACTTACAGCAAATTATTCAAAAAAGCTGCACAGCAAAGCATCCCGAAGTTTTTATAAAACATTATAAAGAAAAATATTCCACACCAACCAATCCTCCATCGTGGATGTGTATGGAATTACTAACCATTGGTGAGTTATCGAGGTTGTATATGGGATTAAAACATAATAAAGACAAAAAGGAAATTGCAAAGTTCTTCGGCTTACATCAAACGGTATTTACCTCATGGCTGCATACCCTGGCATACGTTCGCAATATATGTGCCCATCATGCACGGTTATGGAATAGAGAGTTTGCAATAAAACCCGAAATATTATTGAAGCCTAAAAACGAATGGATTGATACGGAATACAATAATAACAAACGTACTTTTTATTTCTTATGTACATTGAAATATTTGCTTTGGGAAGCAAATTCATATAATAGTTTTACAACTAAATTGGAAGCCTTATTTGCTAAATATCCAAATGTGCCGATTAAATTTTTAGGTATACCATCCGATGGTGCAGGCACTATTTTGGAATGGCAGCAAGAACCGCTTTGGCGATAAATCTTATGATTATTAGAGTTTAATTCGAACTTCTTTTAACGCAAGTAATTGACTTCGAACAAAATTTCAGTTATTGTATCAGCATTCTTGAGTTTAAATAAGAATGTGAAAGATTTCGTTGATTTATAATCATTCCTTTAATAGACCTTTAAACGTATATAATTACTTTTCCTTTTTATTTATACTATACCGATAGGTTAATCGGTACGAATATTTTCGTTCAGACGACATTTTACCTTGTCTGAATATATGTTAACAGGCTTAGCCTGTAAAGATAAAAGCGGCGAAGGTAGAACCTTCGCCGAACCAGAGTGCTTAGGCATTATTTTAAAAATGTTAACGGCACTTTCTCCCAACTTTACTCCCAATGTTACTCCCAATGTTTCAATATGTTTTATTTGTAGAACTAAAAGTAAGGTTGTTTTGAAATTGGTAATGAATTCAATGATTTTGATTCATAATAGTCTATGTTTTCAATAAACGTATCACGTTTTGTAGAGACGTTGCACGCAACGTCTCACCGCATAACTAATAATTAATAACTAATAATTAAAAAACATTATCTTAATTAGATATTCAATTTTCTAAAATTGCAATGAATTAGTAGTCAAAGCACGATAAACACCAAAACCTTATAACCTTATTATAATAGATTTAGTTAACCCTTTGTATAGTATATGAATTACGCCAAATGAGTTTAAATCAAAAACCTTTTTATATTGTTTTACAACTACTTTGAGCAGTTCAATTATTGAATTATGTTTTGCAATGCTATTCTAAACTACAGCCATTATATTTTATAATACAACGTGACAAAATCGATATCTGCCATGGAAGTATCGATTTTTTATAACCTGATTATCTGCGGTTAATAACTATATATCTAATTTAATTGCAATAAAGATATAACTATTCTTGTTTTTGAACAAACAATGTCGTATGTTTGCGACATAAAACATAGGCGAATGATAAAGAAAGATAATTTTGATTTAGAATTACAAGAGTTGGCACAATTTGCCAAAGTTATATCACATCCGGCTCGATTGGCCATACTAAAATATCTGGCAGAAACGAAGACTTGTATATCGGGAGATATTACCGATTTTATTCCCCTGAGTAGAACAACCGTGTCGCAACATTTAAAAGAATTAAAAGAAATAGGTTTAATTCAAGGAGAGGTCGATGGTTTAAAAGTTAATTATTGTTTGTGCGGATCAACCATTTCAAAATACAAGGCACTTATTGATGAATTCTTACAAGAAATTGAATGTACCGATACAAATCGTTGTTGTTAAACGAAGAATGGAGAATGGTAAATGGTGAATTATGAATGGTTGATTAAGGTTTAGAAATTAAAAGAAATAAGAAGTGATGAAAATATTAATTTTATGTACAGGAAATAGTTGTCGCAGTCAAATGGCACACGGTTTTATGCAATCGTTCGACAACAGAATGACCGTTTGTTCGGCAGGAACACAAGCGGCAGGTAAACTAAACGAAGGTGCTGTTGCAGCTATGCAAGAAGTAGGCATAGACATCAGTCATCATACAAGCGATCAAGTGGAGCAATATATTGGTCAGGAATGGGATTATGTAATTACCGTTTGTGGTGGTGCTAATGAAGCTTGTCCGGCATTTATAGGAAAGGTTAAACACCGCCTTCATATTGGGTTTGACGATCCATCGCATGTAACCGGTTCTGAAGATTTCATTAAAAGTGAATATCGTAGGGTGAGGGATGAGATAAAAGAAGGATTTTATAATCTTTATGTTGAACAAATAAAACCACAATTATGAATGCCGAAGATTTGAAACTCATTGTTAAAGATAAATACAGCGGTATTGCTTTACAAACCAAAGAACAAAACGAAACATCATGCTGTGGTGTTGGCGGAAGTTGCTCAACAGTCGATTATACGATCTTTAGCGAAAACTATAAGAAGCTTGCAGGATATAATCCCGATGCCGATCTTGGTTTAGGTTGCGGAATACCAACCCAATTTGCACGTATAAGAGAGGGCGATAGTGTTCTCGACTTAGGTAGCGGTGCAGGAAACGATTGTTTTGTGGCTCGTGCCATTGTTGGCGAAAAGGGTAGGGTAACCGGATTAGATTTTACCGATGCCATGCTTTCGAAAGCTACGGCAAATAATGCTAAACTGGGATTTACCAATGTCAGCTTTGTGAAAGGTGATATTGAAGATATGCCATTGCCCGATGCAACATTCAATGTTGTTGTTTCTAATTGCGTGCTTAACCTAGTACCCGATAAAACGAAAGCTTTTGCTCAAATTATGCGGGTCTTGAAACCCAATGGACACTTCTGTGTTTCCGATGTGGTGATAAAAGGACAATTACCCGAAAAACTTCGCAAAGATGCCGAAATGTATGCCGGTTGTGTTTCGGGTGCTATTGAGATGGACGAATATCTTGGAATCATTTCCAAACAAGGTTTCGAAAACGTTACCGTTCATAAACAAAAGGAAATAGAAATTCCTACAGATTTATTACAAAACTACTTGTCGGACGATGAATTACTACAATTCAAATCGAAGGAAATCGGAATCTTTAGTGTTACCGTTTCGGGATATAAACGAGAATTAATGGTGAATGGTGAATTATGAATTATGAGGGAGATCGGTTCGGTGATGGGACTGGTCGTTGTAGAATGAAAAGGGGTATTTAACCACAAAGGGAAACGAAGGTTAACACAAAGGAACACAAAGGTTTCTTTCCGGTTTTAAGATCACTATCTTTTATATAATCTTAAGGTATATCCTTTGTGTTCCTTTGTGAAAATCCTTCTTCGCCTTTGTGGTTAATAAAATAATAAAACATTTAAAATATAAACACATGAAAACACGACTTAAATTTTTAGATCGCTATTTAACGCTTTGGATTTTCCTTGCAATGTTCATTGGCGTATTTGCAGGATGGTTGAGTCCATTGGTAGCTGCATTTTGGAATAGCATGTCGAGTGGAACAACCAATATCCCCATTGCAATTGGATTAATTGTGATGATGTTTCCACCGCTTGCAAAGGTAAAGTATGAAGAGCTGGGCGAAGTATTTAAAAACTATAAAATACTGGGATTATCGTTAGTGCAAAACTGGATAATCGGTCCCCTATTGATGTTTGCTCTTGCCGTTGCATTATTTAAGCTTTGTCCCGGTGAGCATAATGCTAACTTACCCTATGTATATGGAATAATAATGATTGGTCTGGCTCGATGCATTGCTATGGTAATCGTATGGAACGACCTAGCCAAAGGCGATACACAATATGCCGCCGGATTGGTTGCCTTTAATAGTGTGTTCCAAGTGTTGTTGTTCTCGGTTTACGCCTATTTCTTCATAGCCATTGCTCCGGCATGGTTTGGAATACCGACAAACGAAGCAGTTGACAAAATAACCATTGGGCAAATAGCAAAAAGTGTATTTATCTATCTAGGTATTCCCTTCATAGCTGGGTTCTTAACCCGTTTTACGCTGATTCGTGTTAAAAGCAAAGAATGGTATCATACGAAATTTGTACCTAAAATAAGTCCGCTTACGCTTATTGCATTGTTGTTTACCATTGTGGTGATGTTTTCGCTAAAAGGAGCATATATTGTAAAGATACCGTTTGATGTTGTGTTGATTGCCGTGCCATTGCTCATTTATTTTGTGATAATGTTTTTCGGTTCGTTCTTTATGAGCAAGAAAGTGGGAGCAACATACGAACAATCGACAACACTTTCGTTTACCGCGGCAAGCAATAACTTTGAACTTGCAATAGCTGTAGCAATAGCCATATTCGGTTTAAATTCGGGCGAAGCTTTTGCTGCGGTAATTGGACCGTTGGTAGAAGTTCCGGTAATGATTGCACTTGTTAATGTAGCATTGAAGTTTAAAAAGAAATATTTCGTTAACGTGGCAGGTTTTTAAAACCTGCCACGTTTTGCAACCACCAGATGTTGCAGGTTTTTAAAACCTGCAACATCTATATTTACCATACAAAAGGAAAAATCATATACCGGGTTTTTAAAGTATATTCTGAATAACCAGACAGTTCTGTTTTTAATGTCTTATCTTCTAAATACGTTCTGGTTAACAATAGAATGATTGAAATACATACCGGAATAATACACCACAGAGAGCCGAAAAATAAAGGGAAAGCTATTGTTTGAATAACAGAACCCAAATAAGCCGGATGTCTAACAATTCGATAGAGACCGGTATCACAAACCGTATGTCCTCTATCGGTTTGAATACGAACGGTGCTTGAGAAAAACTTATTTTGTTTTTGTGCAATGAGAAAAAGAAGTTGCCCAAGCATAGTTGCTACTATTCCAAGCAGATATATACTCCAATGAAAATCGGGTGACCAATGATAGTGTCCCGAATCAAGTCCAACCACTATATATATACTAATTGTGACAAGTAACGATAATCCTAAAATCAATTTGTCCCATTTCTTTACACCTTCGCCCGGCTTTGAACGTTCATTCATTAAATCTGAATCTAAACGTAGAGCAGTATTTTGAACTATGAACATACATAGCCCAATAATGACATATAGCAACCCTTGCCAATAAACGAAACGTCCGGCACTTATAAAAATGATTGAGAAGAATAGTAATACTCCTATTGCTTGTTTCATAAATAGATTTGGTTTCATAAAAAAGGCTGTTAATAGTTAATAGTTTTTAATTTTTAGTTTTTAGTTTTTAGTTAAATAGACTTTAACCACAAAGGAACACTAAGGTATTTCACAAAGTCGCTCAAATAGTTAATAGTTTTTAGTTTTTAGTTATTAGTTAAAAGTTTGCTTGTGATTAAAAATAGAACGATCAAAAATAATGGTAAAAAGGATGATTTAAAACAACCGATTTCTATTTATATTTACTCAACCAATTAATGTGAGAAGAATGGTACTGACCGTTAATAAAGAAAGCAAGAAGACAGCATTTGATCAGATATTTAGTCAAATAACAGAACTAATCGATAATGGAACTCTTGCAATAGGAGCCCGTTTGCCCTCAACCCGCGAACTGGCAAAGATGGTAGGAGTGAACAGAACTACCGTTATTCATGTATATGAAGAATTGTGGGCACAAGGGTACATCGAAAGCACACCCGGATCGTACACAACGGTTAGAAAAAGAAAACCGGTGGTTTTCAAAACGTCAGAAAACAATACATTTTCCATTGTTGAACAAAATCGCTATACCGATCATCTCGATTTACAATACGACCTTATGATGCATTACCTCGAAAACGGTAAGACAATAGAACAGGGGAAAATTAATTTCTTACAACTCTCGCCCGACACTCGCCTGCTCGATATGAAACAAATAAAAGCTTGCATGAGGAATGTTCTTAACGATTCAAAAACAAACCCTTTCGATTTTGCACATGCCAGAGGGTTTCAACCGCTTCGACAAGAAATTGTGAAACACATGAAATTACATAGTATTCATGCCGAAGATAAAAACATCTTGGTTACCAATGGTTCTTTACAATCATTACAATTGATTTTTCAGGTGTTTTCAAAACCGGGAGATTATATAGCAATAGAGAATCCGACCTATTCGATTATTCTCCATTTTATTAAAATATTCAAGTTAAACATCATTGCAATACCTATCACAAGTCAAGGAATGGATTTGGAGGTTTTAAAAAGAGAGATAAAGCATACACCCATACGGTTTATTTATACTATGCCTACCTATCAAAATCCGACGGGAATATCAATGCCACAAAAAAAGAGGGAAGAACTTTTACAAATTTGCGAAGCTACGAACGGTATTATCATAGAAGATAGTATAGAGGAAGAAATGAATTATTATGAGAAAGCACATTTACCAATCAAATCGATCGATCAAAAAGGTCAGGTCATTTATCTTGGTTCTTTTGCAAAAGTATTGGCTCCCGGACTAAGAATTGGGTGGATGATCGGTTCACCGGAGTGTATAAAAAAACTTACTGTGGTAAAGGCTATATTTGAGATATCGTCGGGTACCATAAATCAAATGTTTCTCTATCATTTTTTTAATAAAGGAGCTTTTGAATTACATCTTCGGAAAACAACAAGGGTTTTCCGAAAAAGAATGAATGTAGCTATTCATGCAATTAAAAAATATATCCCTGCCGATCAGATTGAATGGACAGAACCGACCGGTGGATATATGATATGGTTGAAATTATTACATAAGAAAATCGAAAACATTGAATATCATATTTCCGATTATGGGGTAATGATACATAACGGTCAATATTTTTTCGTGAACGATCAACCCTGCAATTATATTAGAATATGCATATCGCAAACCAACGATAGCGAGATAGAAGAAGGAATAAAAAGAATTGGAAATGCAGTTAAAGCCCTAATAAAGGAAGAATAATTACGAATTGAGAATTACGAATTACGGGTAAAAGGGGGTGATTTGATTATTCGATAACCTTTTCTCGTTGGAGAGATGTTCCAGGTTTTTAAAACCTGGAACATCTTGTGCAAAATGGAACGAGCCAGTTTACTCTATAGTTGTTTTAATCGCTATTTTTCGAAATGCTGCCTGTAACGGTAGTAATGTTTCTTTATTTCCGGTTCTAAGTTTCGCAGTGCCATCTAATAATGAATCTAGCACAATATCAACCGATTCTTTTCGAGTGATATTGCAGATTTCAATTGTTGATGCAATGATAGACTCAAGATTGGTTGATTCGTCGTACCAAAGAACTAAAGATTTTACCGCTGTAGTTCTGGTCTTTTCTTTTTTTGTTGCAACATTCGTGTTCATAATAGTATGTTTTAGAGTAAGATGATTTATTTATACCTTTAATAATATTTGTTCTTATAGGGTAGTATACAATTAGCATACCGAATTTTATTTTTCCCTTTTGCTAAGGTCGAAAAGATGAAAAAACGAGCTGTTTTTTGTACTAAACTTGTTGAATAAGATATAATGTAATGTCTTCAATAGTATGATAATTAAGATGCTATATTTTATTTTGAAATATTTTCTATTAGGTAAATAAAAAATAAAAACTAAGAGTTAAAAGTTAAAAACGGTAGCTGTTAATTGAGTTTCTCAATTAACTATTATACTGATGAATTTATAATTGCACTAAGATTAATCGTGATACAATCGGTTATGGAAAAGGTCTTCGATATAGATATTTTACGATTACTTATTTTGGTTTACACAATCTAATTTATAGTCTCAATTAAAGCATGTCGTAATAAAAAAAACAGATATTCAATTCAAAAGATGAGCTGTTCACCACAAAAAAAGGTAGGTTACATATAAAAAACGATATATAGTTTTAAAAAGATGGTACATAAATTTGAAAAGATTAAATAGAAATTGTAAAAAATGCCATATAAGATTCAAAAAAAAGG
>Ga0265338_10000765_pt1 | contig 54848 bp, 57 predicted proteins | sample 42126metaG_FD_193579 | JGI IMG/M metagenome (GOLD analysis project Ga0265338, IMG submission 193579) | Rhizosphere microbial communities from Carex aquatilis grown in University of Washington, Seatle, WA, United States - 4-21-26 metaG | ecosystem: Host-associated > Plants > Roots > Rhizosphere... | reverse complement strand
GGCAGTCGCTGCCGATCCCGCGGGAGGTCGGGAACCGGGCCGGGGAAGCGACCACGCTGAACAACATCGGCCTCGTGTACGACAGCCTGGGCGAGGCGCAGCGGGCGCTGGAGTACTACGGACAGGCGCTGCCGATCCGGCGGGAGGTCGGGGACCGCGCCGGGGAAGCGGTCACACTGAACAACATCGGCGGCGTGTACGACAGCCTGGGTGAGCGGCAGCGGGCGCTGGAGTACTTCGGGCAGGCGCTGCCGATCATGCGGGAGGTCGGGGACCGGGCCGGGGAAGCGACCACGCTGAACAACATCGGCACGGTGTACCGCGGCCTGGGTGAGGCGCAGCGGGCGCTGGAGTACTTCGGACAGGCGCTGCCGATCCGGCGGGAGGTCGGGGACCGCGCCGGGGAAGCGGTCACACTGAACAACATCGGCATGGTGTACGACAGCCTGGGTGAGGCGCAGCGGGCGCTGGAGTACTACGGTCAGGCGCTGCCGATCACGCGGGAGGTCGGGAACCGGGCCGGGGAGGCCGTGACCCGCTACAACATGGCGATGATCTACCGCGCTCAAGGGGACCTCGGCCGGGCGGTCGCCGAGCTGGAGCAGGTCGTCGAGCTGGACCGCCAGGTCAGCCACCCCGACCTGCAATCCGACACCGGAATGCTCCAGCAAGTCCGCCAGGAGCTGGCGAACTCGAACCACGGTGGCGGCAAGCCACGCCAGCGGTAGCCTGACACCGAAACGGCAACCTGACGCAGAAATACCTGCTAGCCACTTTGACAACTAAAGGGCATCGGATGTCTTCCCGGCCGGCCACGCCCGAGCGGCTGCCTGCGAAGCCTGCCCCCGGGGGTGACGGCGGCGCGACCCTTTGCTGTTGTTTCGACTTCCCATCAGATTAGTCAAGTCCTTCACTGACCCCCGTATAGTGGTCGACTATCGACCATACAGGCATGTCACAGCGTTTTATCGAAAAATGGACATCAGGCTGTCCGGTGCCTGTTTGATGGTTGAATCGTACCTGTTGTCCGTTTTTACGGGAGGGGTGTCCTGACTATCGGCTGACTGGGCTGACTGGTTCTTGCTGTCTGGCCTGGGGGTTTGCCTGGCTGGTGCTGGCTTCGGGGCGGGCGGCGGGTTACGGCGGCTGGTCCTGGTGGCGGTGCCCGGTGCGGGCTCGTGGTGGTGCGGGGCGGCGGCCGTCGGCCGGGTGGCCGGGTGGCCGGGTGGCCGGGTGGCCGGTGGTTCGGGGGCGCGCTTCGCGCGCCTCGTGGCGCGGCGGGTTCGCGGGGGCGCGGTGGCCGGCCCCGTGGGGCGTTCCCGGTTTTGTCGGCCGGTTTCTGACCAAGAAACCATCACCTCAGCCGTCTCACGGGAGTGTCGTCATGGCGGACGACAAGATGGCCCCGTGACAGGTCGTCCGGTGGCTGGCGGTGGCGCTTTGCGGTTAGCGGTGGCGGCTGGTCAGGCGGCGTCCTCCCGGAGGGTGATGACGACGTCGAAGCCGAGGGCTTCGAGCTGACGCCGGGCGTTGCGGGCCTTGCGGCTGCGGTCGGTGTGCCGGGCGTGCCAGTCGGACCCGAGGTCGCGGTAGCGGGCGGCAGGGTCGTTCAGCAGGTGCCAGACGATGACGAGGATCGACCTGGCCACTGCGCATCCGGCTTTCTTGCGCCCGCCACCGCCGGGCCGGGAGGCGATGCGGCGGAAGCGCTCTCCCAGGAACGTGTCGGTATTCGCCGCGGCGCTGGCGGCCAGGACGCAGACCCGCTTGGCGTAGGTGTTGCCGTGGCCTTTCTTCCCGCGGCCCTTGCGGGGGCCGGACTGCCGTGCGGTCGGGGTAAGGCCGGCCCAGGACACCAGCGCGTCCGGGGTCGGGAACCGGGACATGTCCAGTCCGATCTCGGCGATCAGCGCCATGGCGGACTGCCTGCCCATCCCGGGGATCTCATCTAGGCGGTCCGCGGCCGGGAGAACCGCGGCGTCCTGGCCGTGGCCGGCTTCCGGGCCGGTGGCGCCGCCGGCGTCCACGCCCCATGCTGCGGAGATCGTGGCCAGGTGCGCGGTGGCCGCGTCCTCGGCGTCCCGGATCTCCTGTTCCAGCAGGTCGACCTGCCGCAGCAGGGACGCGGCGGCGTGCGCGTGCTGCGGGCCGAACCGCATCCCGGACAGCGACTCCTCGAGCGCGTCAACCCGCTGGATGCTCATCCTCCCCCGGCCCAGGGCCGCCAGGGCCCCGGGATCGCGCTCGCCCGCGATCATCGCCTCGATGACCGCGCGGGCGGTCACGTGGCCGGCCAGTTTCGACACCGCCGACGACAGCTTGCAGAGGGCGTCTTCCAGCAGCTTCTCCAGCCGCTGCCAGCACCGGGTCCGGTCCGCGGTCAGGTCGAAGACAAGCCGGGTGTGAACCCGCAGCGCCCGGATCTCTGGCGGCGGCACGAACGAGGGCCGCAGCATCCCCATCTCGGTCAGCCGGGCGATCCAGCGCGCGTCCTCCTTGTCGGTCTTCGGCCGGCCCGGCAGGTTCCTGGCCTGAGATGAGTTCACCAGCTGCACCTGAAGCCCGGCCTCCTCCAGCACCGCGAACCAGATCCGCCAGTAGTCGCTGGTGGCCTCCATCGACGCCATCTGGACGCCCTGCTCCTTCAGCAGTGCGGCCAGCTCCGTGATCGCCGGGACGGTCGCCGGCACCGAGTGCAGCTGCGACCTGCGCTGCTTCTTGCCCTCCGCCGGAGCCATCCGCACGCACACGACCGCGGAGTCCTTCGCGACGTCGATCCCAGCGACGACCTCGTAACGAAGCTGATAGCCCTCGTCCTCCACCACCTGCGCACTCATCCGCTTCTGCTTCTGCATCCGCTCGGCCACCCGCGCCTCCCTTGCCCTTGACCCTGGCTGACTGCAGGCGGGCCGCCCGGGGACCAGGTCAGCAGGCTCAGGAAGCCGAAGTCTGACCAGCGCGCTCGCAGCAGCAGAAGGCGACCCTCACGGGCCAGGTCCCGACGCCAGGCTGTCAAACGGGCTCAGGTCCCACGGAACCGTCGGCGTCACGGGCAGCCCGATGCCATCCAACCCCGCCAGCCGCCCGCACGCGCCCGGAACACCGACCCGCGAGCGGGCTAACCCCGGCCAGCCGCCTGCCCGCACCAGCCCGAGTTTCACGCGAACGCGACCACCCCCCGGTGAGTACGGCTGTCAAGGCGGGTTCGCTTGACAGAAACCGGGAGACCTTGACGATTGAAAGCGGGGGTTGGGTGAGCGCATTTCTCACCCAACCCAGCAGGAGCAGGTTTTGGCCTTCCGGGGTTGCCGTTGCCCTCACGGCTGCCGGGCGGTGAGTGCTGGCGCGGGGAATCCGGGCTGGATGCCGGTGCCGGGGAGTGGGTCGCCCAGCAGGCGGAGCATGACGCGCGGGCCGGCGTAGCGGTTACGGCCGTGGAGCCAGCGGGTGTTGCTGAGCAGGAGGCCCTGCCCGGTGCGGAGCTGGATGGTTTGCAGGTGCTGGGTGATGGCGCTGCGGAGCAGCGGGATGGCTTGGCCTGCGTCGGCGGAGAACGTGGCCAGGTCGTCGAGTCGGAGCCGGATGCGTGCCCGGCCGGGGCCGGTGGTTTCGCAGACGGGGCCGTGGTAGCCGCCCGGTGGGCCGAAGCGGGCGGCTTGCGGCGCGGACAGCGCCCGGAGGGCGTCGGGGTGCTGCCTGGCGAGGGTCGCGGTGACGCGGGAGGCGTCGGCGAGGAGCGTGCTGCCGCCCTGGCTGGCGTGCCGCTGGCAGGTGAGCATGAGCAGGCCGGGCGGTTCGGGCAGGCTGGTTCCGTCGGTGTGCGGGATCAGCTCGGCGTCGGTGAACGCGGCGTAGCCGGGGTCTGTGGCCTGGGTGTCGGTGATCACGGTTACGCCGTCGGGCCCGGCGTCACGGTGCGTGCGGATGCTCATCAGGGTGGCTGCCGCGCTGGCGAGCGCGGCGCGGTCGGTGATCCCGGTAAAGGTCACCAGGCCGTGCTCGTGCAGCAGCGCGATAACGCGCGGCTGCTGGGCGGGGTCGAGAATGTCGGCATGGTGGACGCGGAAGGTGTCCATGGCTGCTCCTGGGGGGCGTCGTGGCTGCTGCTGCCGCCTGGGTGCGGCGGTCTGGCTGTGACGGGTAGCGGCAAGCTGTTACGTGCGGCGGCGCGTGCGGCGGGCTGCGGTGTAGGGTCGGCTCAGTTACGGCGGCCGGAGGAGTTGAGCGGGCAGGTGAGTGTTAGCGCGCCGGAGCGGGGCGTTGAGGCCGGGCGCAGGTTCCCGGTATCGGTCAAGGGCGTGGCGGTCCAGGCTGGGAAGGTGCTGCTGCTGGAGAACGAGCGGGCCGAGTGGGAACTGCCTGGCGGGAAGCTCGAACTCGGGGAAGACCCTGCTGACTGCGTGGTGCGCGAGATCAGCGAGGAGTCCGGCTGGCAGGTGACAGCGGGGCCGCTGCTGGACTGCTGGCAGTACCACATCAGAGAGGGGCAGGACGTAGTGATCGTCACCTACGGCTGCCAGGTCGCCAGCGCCGCTCCCCCTGTAGTCAGCCACGAGCACAAGCGGGCCGGGCTGTTCGGTCCCGGTGAGGTGCCCGGCCTGGTCATGCCAGAGGGCTACAAGCGGTCGATCGGAGCTTGGTTCGCCCGGCTGGGCGGGTACGCCGCCCCTTAACGGCGGGCTGGTCAGCCTGGCGGGAAGTCGGGCAGCAGGAACAGCAGGAGGGGACTGCCGGTGTCGGTGATGTTGGCTGTCCAGTTGCCGGCCGGCCCTTCGATGGTGAACCAGAGGGCCTTGCACGGGTGCTTCACTTGCCCCCCCGGCAGGCGCAGGTTCTGGCCTTTGGCCTTTGGCTTGGCCTGGCTTGGGGGTGTACGGGCGGGGGCCGCCGGCTCGGGTCAGGTGGTGTAGTAGCGCTTGTTGTCGTCTCTGGTGATGATGCCGGCGGCTCAAGGAGCCGCTTGGCGCGGTCGACGGTGGCTGCGGAGGTGTCGAGTGTGCCGGCGAGTTTCCTGCTGCTGGTGAGGGGGGTGCGGGGCGGCTGGGCTTGTGCCTGGCGGGTGATGGCGGCGGCGGCGCGAAGGACGCGGTAGTGGCATGTTTCCCACTGGGTGAGGGTGGCATCGTTGATGTGCGGCATGGCGCGGGGGTTCCTCGGGTCGGGGTCCGGGACGGCGGGCGCGGGCCGGGGCTGGTGGCGGGCTCGGGGTCTCAGGGCTTGCGGGCTAGGCCGCCGTAGAACACCAGGGGTGCACCGGGGGCGCAGGCTTGGGCGGGCCAGTGGTTGATGTCGGTGAGTCCGGGGGGCCTGAGCTGTAGGCCGTCGAAGAACCGCAGGATTTCGGCGCGGGTGCGGGGGACGGCGGGGGCGGAGGCTTGCTGGTAGACCTTTTCCGCCGCGAGTGCCTTGTCCTGCGGGGTGGCGTCGCCGGTGATGTGGGAGACAGCCAGGGCGCTGCCGGGGGCTAGTTCCCGGGTTAGTGCCTTGACGATCTGGCGGGGGTGGTCGTCGTCGGTGAGGAAGTGGAGGATGGCGAACATCAGGACGGCGACGGGCCGGGTGAGGTCGAGTAGCTCCCCGGCCCCGGCTAGTACCGCGCCCGGGTCGCGGATGTCGGCTTGCACGACTCCCACCAGGGGTGATCCGCTGGCGAGCAGTGCCCGCGCGTGGGCGGTGACGACGGGGTCGTAGTCGACGTAGGCGACGGCTGCTGCGGGGTTGTGGTGCTGGGCGGTCTGGTGGACGTTGTCGCGGGTGGGCAGCCCGGAGCCGATGTCGAGGAACTGGGTGATGCCCTGCGCTTCTGCCAGGTAGCGGACCACCCGCCCGAGGAATTCGCGGTTCTGCCGGCAGGCTGCCTGGCTGTGGGGGATCTGTTCCAGTACCTGCCGGGCGGCGGCGCGGTCAACGGCGTAGTTGTCTTTCCCGCCGAGCATGTAGTCGTAGATCCTGGCCACGTTCGGGAGGGAGGGGTCGAACCCGGTCGGCGGCCCCGCGCCTTGCGTCATGGGCCTGTTCCCTTTCCGGTTCCGCCGGGGGCGGCCTGCTCGGCGGGGACGGTGATCACGCGCTCTCGGGGGTCGCAGTAGGCGCACTGGAGCCGCTGGGTGCGCAAGAGGTTGCCGGGGCTGAGCGGGTCGGGTGCCTCGCTGACGGTGTGCCAGTCGTGGGCTTCGGCGCCGCAGTCCTGCAACTGTTCAAGGACGAGCCGCATTAGCTCGTCTTCGGTGGCGGCCTCGGCTTGCGCGCCGTGCCACGTCGCGGTGTGCGGGCCGGCCCCGGGTTGTGGGGGCGTGGTGAAGGTGAGGGCGGCGTGCCGGTAGCGGGCGGTGAGCATGGCCCGCTGGCCGGCGGGGGTGCTCGGGTCGGGGTGCATGACCTCGGGGTGCCAGTCCCGCATCATGAGGGCTCCGCGCGGGCGACGTAGTAGCGGCCGCCTTGCAGGGTCAGGAACCCGTGGCCGGCTAGCAGGGTCTTGGCGCGGGTGACGGTGCGCTGGGAGACGTCGTGCTCGTCGGCTAGCGTGGCCAGGGAGGGCAGGTCGTCCCAGGTGCGTAGCTGGCCGCCGTTGATTTTCGCGGCGAGTGAGGCGGCGACCTGCTCGCTGCTGCTGGCTGATGCGCGCCATTGCTTGATCAGGGTGTCGGTGCCGCCTGTCTCGGCGGCCGTGCCGTCGCTGGTCATGGCTACGCCGCTCCTGCCTGCCAGGCGGCGCGTGCCCGGCGGTCGAACTCGGCGGTCATGCGCTCGTTCTCGTTAGCTAGCCGGGTGTCGGCGGGTTCCTGCTCGTGCTGGCCCCGGACCTGCGCGCGGGCGGCGAGGAACTCAGGGTCGTCCAGGCTCGCGATGTCCTCGGGCCTGGACCCTGCGGGGCCGTGCCCGGCCGGCGCTGTTGGAGGGGTGGCGGTATCCTGACTGGTTTTCATGATCGCCCTGGTGGTTCCGGTGGAGGTTCGCGGGTCCGCGTCGCCGCCGTCCGTTCAGGACCGGATGGCGGCGGCGCGGCTTTATCCAGGCTGCCGGGCACGCAAGGTCGTAGGCTAGTGACTGACGGGAACACATGTGTACGACCGTGAACGCGTTGGGACGGCAGGGTGGACGGCTCAGTTCTGAGAGACTGGCGGCGGTCGCGCGGCTGGGATGCCCCGGAAATGGCGCGGCGGCTTCGTGGCGCGGCGGGAGGCAGTTCGCTGCCTGAGCCGGACAGCCTGAAGCGCATGATCTGGCGCTGGGAGCGCGAGGGGCTGCGCAGCGAGCGCTATGAGCTGCTGTATGCGCAGGCGCTCGGTATCCGGCCTGACGATCTTGCCGGCGGTCCCGCTGGGGCGGGGGTATCGTCGCTGCTGCCTGAGGCGGGCAGTGAAGGCGGTGATGATCCGGTGCGGCGGCGCGAGTTCGGCGTGGTGGCCTTGGGTGTCCTTGCGGGGGTCGTAGTGTCCCCGTCGCAGGTTCCGGAGGCGGTCTCCATGTCGCATGTGACCGCACTGCGGCAAGATGCGGCAAAGCTGTGCGATACCGAGTGGCACCTTGGCGGGTCCGCGTTGCTGGATCAGGCCACGAAGCTCTATGCAAGCGCCCGTGCGCTTCTTGACACCAGCAGTTATACCGGCGCGGTCGGGACTGAGCTTCAGGCCGTCACGGCTGAGCTGGCCGCAGGGGCGGGTTTCATCGCGTTCGATGCCGCGCGGCAGGGGCTAGCGAGAGGGCTGCTCACCGAGGCGGCTTTCCTGGCCGTCGGGGCGGGTGACTTGCTGGTGAGCGCTGATTCTTACTCGCTGCTGGCGCTGCAATCGGCTTACCTGGCGGGATCGGCGGGTGACGGCAGGAAGGGACTGGCGCGGGAGGCGCTGCGTTTCCTGGACCTTGCCGCTGGTGCCGCTAGGCACGAGGCGTCCCCGAAGGCGCACGCGATCATAGCCATGCGCCGCGCGAGGGCGTACGGCCTTCTGGAGGATGCGCGCGAGGTGCGCGCGCACATGACGGTGGCCTGGCGTGAGCTTGAACGCGGGAGCCACCCGGCTGACCCGCACTGGACGGCGTTCGTGACCCCGGCGGAGGTTACGGCGCATGAGGCGATGGCTTATCTCGGCTTGGGGCACCCCGAGCGCGCGGCGGGCATGTTCCGCGATGTCCTGGATGATAACGGCTTGCCGGGGCGTAACCGGGCGCTGTACCAGGCCAGTCTCGCGGCGGCGCTCACGGCTGCCGGGGACCGGTCGCAGGCGGTCACGGAGGGGACGCGGGTGCTGCCCGCGCTCGAAGGGGCGGTTAGGTCTCCCCGGACGGTCAACCAGCTTCGTCCTGTCCGCGACCATGTTCCGCGTGACAGCGAGTTCGCTGTCAGGTTTGACGCGGTGGCGGGTGCGGCATGACGCGGGCTTTGGAGTTCCGCCGCCTCGACGCGGCAGCGGCGCGGGAGGCTAGGGGGGTCGTCGAAGCGGTCTTTCGTGATGCCTTCTGGGAAGACCTTGAAGCGGGGGACCCGTTTGATACGCCCGAGGCGTTCATGGGCCGGTTCGATGCGTACGCCTCGAACCCTCTGCTTGACCTGGTGATCGCGTTCGAGGCCGGTGAGGCGGTCGGGGCGGCGTGGGGTTGGCCGCTCGGTGAGGGTAGCCGCTGGTGGGACGGCCTGGAGTCTGAGCCGGAACCGGGCTTCACCGCTGAGGATGGCACGAAGACTTTCGCGTTCTCAGAGATCATGGTCGTCCGGGGATACACAGGGCGCGGCGTAGCTCACGGGCTCCACGATGAGCTTTTGCGGGGCAGGCCCGAGAGGCGGGCCACGCTGCTGGCTGAGCCGGAGAACGTTAACGCTTACCGGGCTTACGTCCGCTGGGGGTGGCGGGCGGTCGCCAAGCTCCGTCCGCCCTGGCCGGATGCCCCGGTGTTCGACGTTCTCATGTTGCCGTTGCCGTTGGCGGCCCAGGGCTGATCGTGCTGGTTTCACCCGGGCTGTTGCCGTGGCCGTGGCCACGGCTGGTGTAGCGCGCGCATGGGCTGCCGGGCTGGCCGGTGAGAGTTTCCGCCGGGCACTGTCCCCGTGCCCGGTTTAACCCGCACCTTTCATCCTGCCTTTGCCTTTGCCTGGTTTAACCTGCTGTTGCCGTCCTGCCTGTGCCGTCGCTGTTTTTGATTTGGTTTTTGATTTGGTTTTTGGTTTTTGTTTTGTGAGAGGGTGGTTGGTGTAATGGAGTGGGGGAGGGATTGACCAAGCTCGCGGAGCGGGTTTGGTCAATCGCGGAGGAACGGAATGGAGGCAACCACCCGGCCCCAGGTCAGGCGGTACTTTCGGGACTTGTGCGGGGTGGACTGCGCCCGTGGCCGCGTAGCGGCTGCTGTCCGGGGTGCGGCCTGGGGTGGTGCGGGGGCTGCGGGCCGCTGTCCGGGGCGGCGGTGCCTTTTCCCGGTGAATTGGTAATGCCCGCGGTGCCTGGTTTCGGCACCGCGGGCATTACCGGGGCGGGCGCGGTCCTGGTGGCGAGGGTCGCCCGGTTTTTGTAACGGGGCGCGTAGCGCGCGCTTCTTTGGGCTGGCTTGTTTGATCTAAGGTCGCGGCCGGTAGAGAGCGCGGGCGCGCGGGCGATGCTTTGTTCGCCCGTGGGTGATGGCCGTTGCGTCGCTCTGCGTAAATACAAGAATTTTAAGATTTGCTGTTCTGTATTTTTGTCCGGGGCGCGTTTTGCTGTCAACCCCGCTCTTGACAGGAAGCGGGCGCACTGGCAGATCAGGTATACCCCTAAGAGTGTTCCGGTAGGTGTCAAGAGCTTGCCGACCGACGAAGCTCGCTGTTAGCGGCCCACACGCGCGTTGCCAACCAGGCGCCAAGTGTGATTGTGTTAGCGAGCATGTACGGAGAGCAACCAACCAAAGGGGCGGTCACGGCCTGGTACAGCCTGGATCGGCGGCACTGGCGCTGGTACTGCGGGCTCTGTAACGAAGAACGCGGAACGACAGCGATCGAACCTGACTATGACGGACCAGTGCTGACGGCTGTGCACAACCACATTGATCTCGCCCACTCGGACGCGGAGATTGAGATCGAGGTTAAGAACGCCGACGGCGACGTCAACGGGGGCGAATAATGTCCTGGTCTGGACAGGGGCTGGGCGGGCTGGTCCCGGTGTTCGGACGCGCGGACGAGACGGCGGGACTGCTGGACGAAGAAGACGCGCGGTACCGGCGGGATGTGGTCGCGTCGGGCTCGGTCGCGGCGGTGGCGGCCTGACCTGGGAAGGCCGCCCGATCGCGGGCAAGCCTACAGCCGCCCCCCGTGTCAAATCCGCCACTCCGTAGGCGCGGGACTGAGCGTCTGCCGTCGGGTGTCGGGTGTCGGGACCTGCGAGGGAACTGGCCGGATGGTCAAGAGCGCGTTGACTGTAAGGCCGGGCCCTTGACTATTAAGCGTCAACCCCAGCACGGAGCACACCTCGTGTGATAATCACCTCAGTGAGGCGATTCACTCTCCCACGACAACTCTCCCAGGAGGCGAGAATTGGCAACGGGTTCTTACATTCCTAATTTTCACGAGGGAAGCCGCTCCGAGTATATTGCCCAATACATCTTCAGCGCATTTGGAACATCGGTCCCAGTGCCGCACCAGGAGGACCACGGCATCGACCTATTTTGTACTATTTCTGAGCGCAAGGGTTCACGTGCATGGCCAATTGCCTATTACTCAGTCCAGGTCAAGAGCACCGATGAGGCGTGGGTATTTACAGGCCGTGAATCTGTAGACTGGCTACTCAAGTACCCAGCGCCCTTGCTGCTGTGCGTCGTGGATAAAAAGCTAGCCCAGGTCCGTATCTATCAGATAACAGCCAGGTTCCAGGCGGCGGTAAGGTCGGAGCCTCCCAGTGCGATTAGGCTAATGCCAGGCCTAGGCGGAGAGGGAGAGGTATGCAATTGGGGTGACCGTGCCGATGGAAAATTCGAGTTGAGCGCACCCATTCTTCAATTTACAATTGAAGACCTCTTGGATGAAGAGACATTCAAGAATATTCGACAAATATTGGATTTCTGGGTTTTCCATGATCTCAGTAACGTGCGACGACTGCAAATGGGACTGCGCTCCGCCTGGATGATTTCATCGTATACAACTAACATGCTCCCGGGGAATTTCTTTCTTGTGACCGATTCTGAAGTCCATGTTCCACAAGAGATTCGAACCGCCGGTGAAATGATGCTCTGGGAACAGCTTGATTGGCTGGGTCCGATCATGCTTAGCGCCAACGATCGGCTAGGGGCGCTCCTTGCAACCCTAATGCTCCGTCATATCCAGCTAGAAAACGATGAGCTTGACACTAGCCTGCACAAGCCTTTCTTGTACTACGGGCTTCGGCGAAATGGAAAGCTGGACGCTACTATGGGTACAACCGGGGTTGATGATCCGTTCGCACCATTTGATGCCTTGCTCAAGAAGCTTCAAGATGAGTGCACCGATGATGACTTACCGGTGGAGGCTGGGAGTACGAACTCGAACTCAGCAAGTAGAGCGGCTGTCGTCAGGACTTCCACGCCCTGCTCTCTTGCACGTGCGGTTAGCCGCTTCTCATTAGTGATCAGCGCACATCGCTCTGTCAGCGCGGTGTGCGCAATCACAGCATCACGAGAGTGCTTATGGCTCCCAGATCTGAGCGGCTCGAATATGTCATCGCCATCCGACAAACGACAAAAATTGAGCCGTGACACGTCACAGACCGTGACGCTTGTGTAGACCGGCTGACCGAGGAAGACGAGTAGGTTGAGCAACCACTGGCGCTTCTCCAAGTCGGGTGTCGCAGCGATCTCGTCAACAGTGACATGAGTGTAAAACACCTCAAGCCGCGCTGATCTGACAGCCTTTTCGATGGCCTCGTACGCACCAGGAACGTTGAGCACTGGATCGAGCGCATTGGAGTCGAGCAGGACGCGACGCATCGCTAGAAGGTTCGCATCGAGGGGGGTTGATCGTCCGTCTATTCTGTCGCCGGCAACGGCACCTGTACGTGTACAAGCGTGAGGTGGCGCCGAGCTTGCGAAGCCTCCATCGGCAGGCGCGGCGCTTGTCGGCCGTGTCGATATGCGTGGTCTACAATCGCTTGAACCGCTATCTCTCGACAGGCGAGGTCGTTGATCGCCATGCGGAGATCAACCACCTTGGCGGCGAGTGCTGAAATGCCGGGCCGGTACCTTCCGCCCGCTAGCGCCGCCGTGGCTGCGGCTTCAAGCTCGACGAGCACAGTCTCGGCGCGCTTGGCCATGAGCTTCAAATCTGGTTCTTCATCCGAGGTCATGCGTCCGAAGGTTATCAACTCCTGGCCAATCGCCGCTTGGAAGCTGGCAGCCCGGCCGGGGCCTCACATAGAGGGCACATCAACGTGAGAACTGCCCGGAAACGCTGAGAACCAGCGAGATCTCAGCGGCAGGTCAGCGGTGTATCAGATCCATCGACCGAGGTCAGAGATACCCCGGCACGAGACCCGGCCTACAGGCCGGGTTCTTCGCGGCCAGGGGGCCGCTGGTCTTTTCGGATGAGGGCGCGCAGCGCGCCTTTCCCGCTTGTGATCTTCGGTTTTGCGCGCCTGGTTTTGGCGCGGGCCTGGCGGAGCCGGGCCGGGGCGGCGGGCGGGGGATCGTGGGACGGCGGTCAGGGGGCACCTTCCGTCCCGGCCCCGCTGGCTGCGGGGCCGGGGCGGGCGGCGGCTGTCGCGGGGCTGGCCCTGGCGCTCCCTCCTGTCGTGGCTGCTGCCTGGTCCTGGTGCTAGGCGGCGGCGGGAAGCGCCGGCGTCGGCGCGGGGGCCGGCGCGGGTGCTGTCCAGCGGGCGTTCATCATCGCGCCGATGCGCTGCTCGGCGTCGGCAGAGGGGTGGATGTAGAAGCGGAGCGTGGTCTCCACGCTGTCGTGCCCGAGCACCATCGATATGTTCGCCAGCTCGCGCGGGTCGGCTTCAAGTGCCTCGGTCGCGAACTGGTGCCGCAGCCCGTGGGTGTGCGCGCCCGTGATCCCCAGGTACGCCGTGATGTTGCCGAAGCGGGTAACCGCCGTGGCGTAAGACAGGTAGGGGGTGCTGCCCGGCCCGGGGCACAGCGGGCCGTCCGGCAGCGCCTGGACCATGTCCCAGACCATCGCGGGTACCGGGATGTCGCGGTACTCCCCTGCCCGGCGGTGCTTGAGCGGTTCCAGCTTCCGCCCGTCACGGCTGGCCTGCCAGCACAGGTGTAGGTACCGGGTACCGTCCGCCCGCACCCGGAAATCGGACTTGCGGGTTCCCAGCGCTTCCCTGATGCGCAAGCCCATCGTCCGCTGGAGCCACGCGGCGATCCCGATTCCCGGCAGGGTCCGCATCCGGTTGCGCCCGGCGGCGTCGGGGATCACGGCGGCGGGGACGCCGGCGGCCAGCGCGCGGACGGCACTGTCGGGAAGGTGCGGGGACTTGTGCCGCTGCCGGCTCTCGTACTCCTCGGCCGTCACCGCGCGGGGGGCAAGCTCGATGCCTGACAGCGCATGACGGGGAATGGTGCCCTTGCGGACGCATTCGTCAAGCGTCCCCACAATGACGCGGCGGACGTTGCCCCGGTACTTGTCACTGAGGCGGATCAGCTTCCTGTTCAGCAGCTCCCGTACCTCGGCGTCCATCCGCGCTACCTCAAGCACGCTCCGCCCGGCCAGCAGGCTCACCACGGCGGGGTTGCGGAGGTTGCTGCGGTAATTCTCCTTGGACGCCGGCCCGGCCTTGTCGAGATTGTCAACGTACTTCCCGCACAGCGGCAGGAATTCGACGTTGCCGGCGCGGGGGTCGGTGAAAAGCGCGCCCTGTGCCTGCTTGCCAGCCGAGAGAGTGAGCTGGAATGCCTCCGCGTCCGCGAGGGTCCCGAAAGACTGCTCACGCTGGCGCGAGTTAACCGAGTAGCGGACCGTCCACTTGTGCGCGCAGTCCCCGGACTGCGCGGGCTGGCAGGTGTGCTGACATGCCCCGATGCTGCATGCCTTGTTGCTCTCGGGCCGGTGGAAAACACGCGAGCACTTCCTAACGATCGTGGCCTGAACTAGCGTATTCTGACCTTTGGCGGCCTTTCGCGTCACTTCACGACTCCTGACTATCGCCTGATTCCGGGGCGGCCCTTAAGCTATTAACCTGCACTAATAGCTATTATTCCGGTTTCCATCAGTTTGGAACGGTTTCCCGGGCGATTTGCCGGAATTGTCCCGGCCGAAGTGATGGGAAGTGAACGCAGGCCTGCCGAACTGATGGGAAGTGGAGGCCGGGCGGGGTGCGGGAGCCGACGGAGGACGATGGTGGGGTCAGCGAGGGTGGCTGGGGCTGGTGGGACGGCGGGGTTAGCGGGGGTGGGAGGGGGTGCCGGGGCGTCTCATCACGTGGCGCAGCCAGAGCAGGCCGAGGACCGGCAGGACCAGCGGGACGTAGCCGTAGCCGCTGCCGTAGCCCGACCACACGGTGGCGTCGGGGAAGGAAGCCGGGTCGGCCAGGCTCCAGGTGCCGACCGCGAGCACGCCCGCCAGCTCCACCGAGCAGGACAGCACCGCGACCCGGCGCGCGGTCGGCCCGCCGGTCGCCAGGGTGACGGTGGCGACGACGTAGACCACGGCGGCGACGGCCGACAGCGCGTACGCGACCGGGGCGTGGCCGAACTTCGTCGCGATCTGCACCGCCGCCCGGGCGGTAGCCGACAGCGCGAAGATCGCGTAGACGGCGACCAGCACCCGGCCCGGCCCGGTCCTGGTTGACGTCGGCTCAGACACCGATGGCCGGCCAGATCTCGTGCAGACGCACCATCAGCACGGCCGCGACCAGCCCGGCCACCGCGATGACGGCCGGGCCCCAGCGGGACCGCTCGACCGCGCCCCAGAACCCGGCCACCAGCGGCACCAGCGGCATCGCGGCCAGGTAGCCGATCAGCGTGCCGAGGCTGGCCGGGCGGCCACCGCCCGCCAGCTTGGCCACCACCAGGCCGACCAGCACCAGCAGCAAGATCTCGAGCACGCCGAGGGCGGCCAGCAGTATCCCGCCCATCCGCCGGTTGAGCGCGGTCATCAGCAGCGCGTAGGCGGCGAGGGCGAGGCCCGCGACGACGATCGTCGTGGGGACGGCACCGTTCACGGACGACATGTTACTACGTTTCGTAGTAACGAGCGCACGGATCGGGGCTGGCGATTCCGGCGACGGCCTATCTAACCTGGAGGGAGGCCGAGACCACGACGGGGACAAGGACACTGCGATGGATGATGGCACGCTCGCCGCTGCTGAACTGGAACGACTGCGCAAGGACTTCACCGCCAACCCGGCCTACCGGCTCGCGCAGAACGCGGTGACCCGGGTGACCGTCGACGACGTGGCGATCAACCGGGAGATCGTCAGCAGCATCGACCACTCGCTGTCGACCACGCTGGACGACTGGAAGGTCACCAACCAGGAGAAGAGCGGCCGCTGCTGGCTGTTCGCGGGGCTCAACCTGCTGCGCGTCGGCGTGATGGGCAAGACCGGGCTCAAGGACTTCGAGTTCTCCCAGAACTACGCGATGTTCTGGGACAAGCTGGAACGGGCCAACTACTTCCTCGAGGCGGTCATCGAGACCGCCGGCCGCGACCTGGACGACCGCACCGTCGCGTTCCTGCTCGACACGGTGGCCGGCGACGGCGGCCAGTGGAACATGTTCGCCGCCCTGGTGGAGAAGCACGGCCTGGTTCCCAAGGGCTACATGCCGGAGACGCAGAGCTCGTCGAACACCGCCCGGATGAACTCCATCCTCCGCTACCAGCTGCGCCAGGGCGCGCACACCGTCCGCTCGGCGACGGCCGACGGCCTCGAGGCGGCCCGCGCCGCCAAGGCCGAGATCATGCCGGCCATCTACCGGATCCTGTGCATTCACCTGGGCACGCCGCCGGAGCGCTTCGACTGGCAGTGGACCGACAAGGACAAGCAGTTCCACCGGGACGGCGTGCTCACCCCGCGGGAGTTCGCCGCCCGCTACGTGGACCTGCCGGTCAGCGACTACGTCTGCCTGGTCAACGACCCCCGTCCGTCCAGCCCGTTCGGCCGGACCTTCACCGTCGAGTACCTCGGCAACGTCGTCGGCGGCCCGCCGGTCACTTACCTCAACGTCGAGACGCAGCTGATCAAGGACGTCGCCGCGGCCACCATCGAGGGCGGCGAGCCGGTCTGGTTCGGCTGCGACGTCGGCAAGATGATGAGCAACGACTACGCGTACTGGGACGCCGGGCTCTACGACCTGCCGTCGGTCTACGACACCGCCTTCGACCTCGACAAGGCCGCCCGGCTCGCCTACCGCGAGACCGCGATGACGCACGCGATGCTGTTCACCGGCGTCGACGTGCTCGACGGGGCGACCAGGCGGTGGCGGGTGGAGAACAGCTGGGGCGGCGACCGCGGCCGGGACGGCTTCTACACCATGGACGATTCCTGGTTCGGCCAGTACGTCTTCGAGATCGCCGCCCGCAAGAGCGCGCTGCCCGCCGGGCTGCAGGGCGCGCTGGACGCCGAGCCGATCGTGCTGCCGGCCTGGGACCCGATGGGCGCGCTGGCCCGGTAGCGGCCGGGCGGGCGACTCGCGGTCGAATGCGCGTCAGCCGTTGCGCCCCCGGTCGTAGGCGGCCTGGGCGGCGGCGACCGCGCTGCCGTGCCGCTTGGCCCAGTCGGTCAGTTGCCGCAGCGACTGGTGGAGCTCCTGGGCCATCGGCGTCAGCGTGTACTCCACCTTGGGCGGAACGACCGGATGGACGGTGCGCACGAGCAACCCGTCTCGCTCCAGCTTGCGTAGATTCAGGGTGAGCATCCGCCTGCTGATCCCGCGGATCGAACGTTCCAGTTCGGTGAATCGGACCGGACCCTGCGCGGCGGCTACCAGGATGCCGATGCTCCACTTCCCCGAGACGTGATCGAGGACCTCCGAGACCGGGCATGCCTCGGCGGCCAGGGCTGACACATCAATGTGACTCTGGGACATGAAAGTGCCTTCTTCCGCCGGGCTCATCAGTAACCAATGATGTACTCCGTATCAAATCGTGCACCGAATGGTAAGGATGCCCAATGCTCGGGGAACTCGCAGACCGCACCGCGATCGTGGACGCCGCCACTGCTTACGCGACGGCCGTCGACACCAGGAACTGGCAGACGCTCGGCGCGCTGTTCACCGATGACGCCTGCTGGGAGTACACCGGGTCGGGAGAACGCCTCTTCGGCCCTGAAGCGATCGTTGCCAGGATCAGCTCCAGCCTGGAGCGCTTCGACGCCACCCATCACCTGAATGGCAACCATGCCGCCGCAGTGCACGGCGACGAGGCCGAGCACACCTGCTACTACCAGGCCCAGCACGTTCGCCTTGGCCTGCCCGGCGGCGAAAAGTTCCTTGGCGGAGGCCGCTACGACGACCGCCTGCGCCGCACCCCGGACGGCTGGCGGTTCACTCACCGCAAGATCACCAACGTCTGGAGCGACGGAAACCCCGCCGTGATCGCGTCCTAGCCACCCCTGGCGCCGCCCCTGGGCGCCGCCCCTGGCCCCGGCCCCTGGCCGTGGTTGTGGCAACCAGGGCGCAATAGCGCCCTGGTTGCCACAATCACGCGGGGCCACCGCCAGCCCGGGACCCGGCGGGCGCTGGCCCGGTAGCGGGCCCCGGGCAACTCTCGTACCAGGAGCGCAGGCCTGCGATCCGAGACATCGGTATCGACGGCAGTCACCAAACGGCCAGTTTATATTTTATGCTCCGCTCGAATAGCGGCGGCGGGGGCGGCCCGGCTAGGGTGTCCGCATGCGCTACGGCATCAGCGTGCCCAACCTTGGCGAGTTCGCGGATCCCCGGCAGGCCGGCCAGCTCGCGCGGCGGGCGGAGGAGGCCGGCTGGGACGGCTTCTTCGTCTGGGACCACGTGGTGTTCGCGTACGGGGTGCTCGACACGGCCGACCCGTGGGTGCTGCTCACGGTGATCGCCACGATGACCGAGCGGATCAGGATCGGCCCGCTGGTGACCCCGGTCGCCCGCCGCCGGCCCAGCGTGCTGGCCCGGCAGACCACGTCGGTGGACCGGCTCTCCGGCGGCCGCCTGGTGTTCGGGGCCGGGCTCGGCTTCACCCTGGAGGCCGAGTTCGGCACCTGGGGCGAGCCGGCCGAGCCGCGCCTGGTGGCCCAGCGGCTGGACGAGGGGCTGGCGCTGCTGACCGGGCTGTGGTCAGGGGAAAAGGTGGACTTCGCCGGTGAGCAGCTAACCGCGTCCGGCGTCACCTTCCAGCCGGTTCCGGTGCAGCGGCCCCGCCCGCCGGTGTGGATCGGCTGCGACTGGCCGTCCCGGCGGCCGCTGCGGCGAGCGGCCCGCTGGGACGGCGTGGCCCCGATGATCATCAACCCGCAGGACGGTTCGTTCGACCCCGCCCCGGGGACGGTGGCCGAGATCACCGCCGCCGTCGGGGAGCTGCGGATGAGCAGCGACCCGTTCGACGTGGTGATCACCGGCCGCACCCCGGCCGGTGATCGGTCGGCCGCGGCCGACCAGGCCGGACAGGTTGGGGCGGCGGGCGCCACCTGGTGGCTGGAGGGCTTCCGGCCCGGGCCGGGCGAGTACGCCGCCGCGCTGGAACGGATCGAGGCCGGGCCGCCGCGTTGACGGTGCTGGGTCAGCCGCACCCGTTCCGGCTCGTCGGTTGGTTCTTCCGAACGGGTGCGGCTGGCTGCGGCCGGCCCGCCCGGTCAGCGGAGCGGGGCGGGCAGGTAGCGGGCGCCCGCGCCGTCGGTGGCGGCGATGTCGGCCGGGTTGGACATCGCGCACCGCTTCAGTGACAGGCAGCCGCAGCCGATGCACGAGTCAAGGCCGTCGCGCAGCCTCTCCAGCGCGGCGATCTGGTCGTCCAGCCGGGTGCGCCAGCCGCGCGACAGCCGGGTCCAGTCGGCCCGGGTCGGGGTACGCGAGTCGGGCAGCGCCGCCAGCGCGGCGGCGATCTCGTCGAGGGTCAGCCCGACGTTTCGGGCCGCCCGGATGAACGCGAGCCGCCGCAGCACGCTGCGCTGGTACCGGCGCTGGTTGCCCGCGGTCCTGGTTGCCTCGATAAGGCCCGCGCGCTCGTAGAAGCGCAGCGCTGACGGGGTGAAGCCGCTGCGGGCGGCGATGTCGCTGACGGTGAGCTCGTCGGTGCTGCGCACGGGGGCCGCACCTTCCCTTGACTTGAAGTTAACTTCAACTACAACAATAGGCGGCATGAACAGCACATCGCAACCAGTAGCCCTCATCACCGGGGCGGGACGCGGGCTCGGCCTGGCGCTGGCGCGGGCCCTGCTCGCCCGCGACTGGCGGGTCGTCGTCGACGCCCGCCGGGCCGGTCACCTCCCGGCCGCCCTGCCCACCGCGGTCGTGGTGCCAGGCGACGTCACCGAGCCGGCCCACCGGGACGCGCTGGCCGCCGCCGTCGGCCGCCTCGGCCGCCTCGACCTGCTCGTCAACAACGCCAGCGACCTCGGGCCAACCCCGCTGCCGCGGCTGGCCGACCTGCCGCTGGCGGCGGCCAGGCGGGTGCACGAGACCAACGTGCTCGCGCCGCTGGCCCTCACCCAGGCGTTCCTGCCGCTGCTGCGCGCGTCCGGCGGCAGCGTGCTCAACATCAGCTCGGACGCGGCCGTCGAGGCCTACCCGGGCTGGGGCGGGTACGGCGCGTCGAAGGCCGCGCTCGACCAGCTGTCGGCGGTCCTCGCGGCCGAGGAGCCGGCGCTCGCCGTCTACGCGGTCGACCCGGGTGACATGCGGACCGAGATGCACCAGGCCGCGTTCCCCGACGAGGACATCTCCGACCGGCCCGCGCCCGAGACGGTGGTCCCGGCGCTGCTCCGGCTGATCGCGACGCGCCCGCCGAGCGGCCGGGTGCGCGCCGCCGAGCTGACCGGGGCGGCGGCATGACCGGCACCGAACTCGCGGCGCCGGCCATCGACTTCGTGCTGCCGGACGGCCTCCAGGCAACCGAGCCGCCGCCGGCCAGGGACGGGGTCCGGCTGCTGGTGGCCGGACCCGGCCGGATGACCCATGCCCGGTTCAGCCAGCTCGGCGACTTCCTCGCCCCCGGGGACCTGGTGGTGGTCAACACTTCCGGCACCCTGGCCGCGGCGGTGGACGGTCACTGGGCGGGCGCGCCGGTCACGGTGCACTTCTCGGCCGAGCTCGAGGACGGCGGCTGGGTGGTCGAGGTGCGGCCCGCGACTGGTCCGGTGGCCGGCTTGCGGCCCGGCCAGGTGATCACCCTGGACGACGGCGCCGCCCTGGTGCTCGACCGGCCACGGCCCGCCGGGCAGGCCCGGCTGTGGCGGGCGCGGGCGCGGATCGACGGCGGGGCGGCGGCCTTCCTGGCCCGTCACGGGCGCCCGATCAGGTACGGCTACGTGCCGCGCCAGTGGCCGCTGGCGGACTACCAGACCGTGTTCGCCCGCGAGCCGGGCAGCGCGGAGATGCCGAGCGCCGGGCGGCCGTTTACCGCCCGGCTCGTCACCGAGCTGGTCAGCCGGGGCGTGACGGTGGCACCGATCGTGCTCCACACCGGCGTGTCCTCGCAGGAACCGGGCGAGCCGCCGCAGCCGGAACCGTACCGGGTGCCCCCGGCCACCGCCCGGCTGGTCAACTCCGCCCGCCAGGCGGGCGGCCGGGTGATCGCGGTCGGCACCACCGTGACCCGGGCGCTCGAGTCGGTCGCCGAACCGGACGGGACGGTGCGCCCCGGCCAGGGCGTGACCGGCCTGGTGCTCGGCCCGGCCCGGCCCGCGCGGGCGGTGGCCGGCCTGGTGACCGGCTGGCACGCGCCCGGCGCGTCGCACCTCGCGCTGCTGACCGCGGTGGCCGGACGGCGGCTGGTCGAGCGGGCGTACGCCGAGGCGCTGCGCACGGGTTACCGCTGGCACGAGTTCGGCGACAGCTGCCTGCTACTCCCGTGACCCGTGTGACCGCACCCGAACGATGACCGGCGGTCCTGGCACCGTCAGCCGAAGCTCCTGAGGTGCCAGGGGGCCGCTAGGTGGACCGTGAGGAGCGCGATCACCAGGCCGGCCAGCAGGGCAGCGGCCAGCAGCGACAGCCGGACGCCGCGCCCGCCGACGACGGCCGCCGCCCGCGAGACCGCCCGGTGGCTGCCGTGCCCGCCGCCGCCGGCCTCGGCCGCCAGCAGCCGGCCGACCCGGGGCAGGTACCACAGCACGTGAATCAGCATCGCACCGAACCAGACGATGAACGACCCCTTGTGCAAGAACAGCCAGGGCTGGCGCCCGGCGGGCCCGGCGACGGCGAGCGCGATCCCGGTGCCGAACACGCCTGCCGTCGCCGCGATGATGACCGGGCCGAGCAGCCGCAGCAGCAGCGCGGGCGGTCCCTTGCGGTGGTACTCCGCGTTACCGGAGTAATACCGGGTAAAGCGGTACATGACCGAGCCCGCCTTCAGCGCCACCGGGCCGAGCAGCAGCATGCCGATGAAGAAGTGCGCGGTGAGCAGGCGCCCCAGGCGCAAGATGGTCACGCCTTCGGCGGCCAGCAGCAGCAGCAGGACCGCCCCGGTCAGGGCGGTCAGCCGCTCGTTGCCGTCGGCGCCGCCGGACCGGCCGGCCTCGACCGTCGGAGGGCGCTGGGAACTGGACTGGGAACTGGACAGGGTCACGCCACTAGACATATCCAGGATTGCTGTGGAGGTCGGCCCAGACTTCTTCAGTAATGGTAAAGACTTCTGCTGAATTTCCTCAACTGGCCCGTCAAGCTGGTCCGTTCGCACTGGTTACAGGGCTTGCAGGCCCTCGAGCACCTTGCGCAGCAGGCGCTGGTCGGTCACCCGGCCGCCGCGCGGCGCCGCCTCCCGCACCTCGATCAGCCCGTCGTGCAGCAGGTCGCCGAGCAGCACCCGGACGATGCCGAGGGGCAGCTTGACCAGCGCGGAGACCTCCGCCACGCTCACCGGGACGCGGCTCAGCTCAAGGATCTGGCCGCACTCGGGGCCAACCGGGGTGGTGTCGGCCGGCTTGCGGGTACGCACCACCATGTCGACCAGGTCCAGGTAGCGGGAACCGCGCGGCCGGGTGCGGCCGCCGGTGACGGTGTACGGGCGGGAGACCGGCCCCGCCTCCTCATACACCCAGCCTTCTTCTTCTGCCCCCATTGCCGTGGCTTACCGGGGAACCGGGGGGCCCGGGACAGGGAACCGCGGATGGGCGACCATGTGCTGCCCGACCCGCTTGACCAGCACCGTCATCTCGTAGGCGATCTGCCCGGCATCGGCCTCGGAGCTGGCCAGCAGGGCCAGGCAGGTGCCCTGGCCGGCCGGCTGGATGAACAGCAGCGCCGCCGTCATCTGCACGATGGTCTGATTGACCTCGCCGGTGCCCAGCTTCTGCCCCGCGCCGTAGCCCAGGCTCTGCACCCCGGCCGCCAGCGCCGCCAGGTGATCGGAGTCCCGCTCGCTGAGTCCGGGCGACCGGCCAAGCGGCAGGCCGTCAGGCGACAGCACGACCGCGCACCTGACGCCGTAGCAGGTCGCGGAAAGGTTAGCCAGCAGCCAGTCCAGCTCTCCCACGGCAGTTCCTCCGCGCATCATTCGTCCCGGCCGGTCGGGTCCTGGTGACTGTCGCCGTCGCCCTCCGGCAGGTTGACGCCGCGCCCGTTCCGCCAGCCGAGCTGGATGGCGGACATCAGCGCGCGGGCCTGCTCGGGCGAGCGCGCGGCCGGGCCGGGATCGTGCTCGACCTCGGGGCCGGCCGCGTGCCGCTCGCGCAGCCCGGCCGCCATGCTGGTCCCGGCCTGCCGTCGCGGCAGCCCACCGGGCTCGGCCTGCGCCAGCCCGTCCTCGGCCGGCGGCAGCTGGTCTCCGGTCGGCGGCGGCCGGTCGGCGGCCGGCGCCGGGGCGGGTTCCTGGGCGGGAACCGCGGGCCCGAGCGCGCGCCCGCTGCGCGGCACCCGCCGGCCCGCCAGCACTTCCGCCGCTGACGCGCGGATGGCCGGGCCGTGCCCGGCGCCAGCCAGGTCGTGCCCGCCGCCGACCGGGCCGTGCCCGGCGCCGACCGGGGCGTTGGCGGTACCCAGGGCGCCGCTCCCGGCGGCGGCGGCGGCGTAGGCGGCGCCGGCTCCGGGCCGCGCCCCGTCCGGGAGGTCTTCCTCGGCGATGGCCAGCGCGTGCGGCAGCAGCACGATCGCCGTCGTGCCGCCGTAGCCCGACATCCGCAGCGAGACCATCACCCCGTGCCTGGCCGCCAGCCGGCTGACCACGAACAGCCCGAGCTGGTCGCTGTCGGCCAGGTCGAACTCCGGCGGGTTGGCCAGCCGCTCGTTGAACGCGCTCATCGTGCCGGGCGGGATGCCCAGTCCCCGGTCCTCCACCTCGATGCTGTAGCCGTTGGCGACCCGGCCGCCGCGCACCTGCACCCGGGTACCCGGCGGCGAGAACTGCACCGCGTTCTCCACCAGCTCCGCCAGCATGTGGATCAGGTCGGCGACCGCCGTGCCGAGCACGAAGTCACGCGGCTCGGCGATCAGGTCGACCCGCTCGTAATCCTCGATCTCACCGATCGCGCCGCGCATCACCTCGATCACCGGCACCGGCTGCCGCCACACCCGGCCCGGCGAGGCACCGGACAAGATGATCAGGCCCTCGGCCTGCCGCCGCATCCGGGTGGTGAGGTGGTCGAGCCGGAACAGCTGGTCAAGCGCGTCCGCGTCCTCGGTCCGGCGCTCCATCTCATCCAGCATCCGCAGCTGGCGCTGCAGCAGCGACTGGTTACGGCGGGCCAGGCTCCGGAAGACCAGGCTGACCCCCTTGCGCAGCTGCGCCTGCTGCACCGCCGCCTCCACCGCGGTCAGCTGCACGACCGAGAACGCGTCCGCCGTCTCCGTCACCTCACGGACCCGCGTGCCCAGGGCCAGTGGCGGGGCCTCGGCCGCGACGTCCACGTCGGCCCCCGCCCGCAGCCGGCTGACCACCCGCGGCAGCCGCTCGTCGGCCAGCGTGCGGGCGGCGCCGCGCAGCCCGGTCAGCTCGCGCCTGATCCGGTTGCCGAACCGCAGCAGCAGGAACGACGTCACGATGACGACCAGGAACCCGGCCCCGCCGACCAGGACCAGCCGCAGCAGGATCACGTCCCCGTCGTGCGCCTGCTGGCTGGTGCTGCCGGCCTGGACGGCGTACCCGGCCGCGGTGGCCTTCGCGAAGACCGACTGGACGGCGGCCTGCCAGGCCTGCGGGGTGAACGGCACCCGGGCACCAGGGCCGGCCGCCACGACCTTGTTCTCCAGCTTCTGCAGGCTGGCGAAGCCGGGCGAGTTGAAGACCGGCAGGTACGGGTCGGGACCGAGCTGCCAGTAGACCGGCGAGCTGCCCTGCTGCTCGAGCAGCCGCTGGTTGTCGACGGTCTGCGTGAACTGCCGGTAGAGGGCGGGCGACACCCGGCCGCCGGACACCAGCGCCCCGCCCACCAGCGCGGCTTCCTGCCCGATGGCGTCGACCGCCTGCCCGCTCTGCAGCGCCGCCTGGCTTTCCTGGTACCACAGCAGGGACTCCTGCGGGTTGAACAGCGCGTTGACGAACGGGTAGATGACCTGCTCGGTTGCGTTGTAATCCTGGAAGGCGGTCAGCGGGGAAACCGTGCCCGTGTCCACCTCGGCCCGCAGCGTGCCCAGCTGGCCCAGCTTGGCCAGCAGGGTCGCGGTGGCCGACTGGTCGGCGGCCGCCACGTGGCCCGCGGTGGCGGCGACGCCGGCCCGGAACGCGGTCACCGCCTTGTCGGTCAGCGCCCGCTGCCCGTCAAGCGCCGTCCGCGGCGGCCGCGGGCTGGCGCTCTGCCAGGCGAAGGTCGCCGCCCGCTCGCCCTGGAGCTGGATGATCATCGCCTCGGTGGGAGCGCCGATCTGCCCGTTGATGGTGTCCGCGGTGCGCTTGGCGAGGGCCTCGCCCAGGGTGCTCGACGCCGCGTACACCCACAGCGCGATCAGCGAGATCAGCGGCAGGACGAGCAGCAGCGAGAGGGTGGAGCGAATCGAGCGCTGCTGGGCCGCCCCGTGCGGGCGGTCATGCCGCTCATGCCCCTTGCGCCTGCGGCCGGCGTAGCCGGCCCGGCTCGGCGGGCGCCGTGGCCCGGTGTCGTACTGCGCCCCGCCCGGTGGCCACTCCCCCGCCGGCGGCTGGTCGACGTAGGCCGGCGGCTGCTCGACGTAGGCGGCGTAACCGCTCGGCTGGGGCACCAGGCGCGGCCTGGCCGCCTGCTCCCGGTCTGTTCTTCCCGGCATCGTCACCGTGGACCCATCCCAAAGATTGCGACTAAGTCAAAACAGGGCAGCACCGCAAGGGCCCTGGCCGGCTAAGATAACCAAAGTTATCTATATATTTGCACTTCGTTCAAAAGACCCTAACAGGGCCTTCCCGGCCACACGGCCAACATTGCGCAGTTTGGTGCAAACCAGCCACCTTCAGGCTGGGTTACAGGGCTTGCAGGCCTTCGAGCACCTTGCGCAGCAGGCGCTGGTCGGTTACCCGGCCGCCGCGCGGCGCCGCCTCCCGGACCTCGATCAGCTCGTCGTGCAGCAGGTCGCCGAGCAGCACCCGGACGATGCCAAGGGGCAGCTTGACCAGCGCGGAGACCTCGGCCACGCTCACCGGGACGCGGCTCAGGGCAAGGATCTGGCCGCGCTCCGGGCTGAACCGGATATCACCGGCCGGCTTGCCGGTGCTCACCACCATGTCGACCAAGTCCAGATAACGGGAACCGCGCGGCCGGGTGCGGCCGCTGGTGACGGTGTACGGGCGGGAGACCGGCCCCGCCTCCTCATCCACCCAGCCGTGGCCTTGGTCTGCCCCCATGCCGGGTTACCTGCTAACCGGGCCCGGGGCGGGAAGCCGCTGCTCGGCGATCATGTACTGTCCCACCCGCCTGACCAGCAGCGCCATTTCATAGGCGATCTGCCCGGCGTCCGCCTCGGCCCGGGCCAGCAGGGCCAGGCAGGTGCCCTGCCCGGCGGGCTGGATGAACAGCAGGGCCTCGGTCATCTGCACCATGGTCTGGGTGACCTCGCCCAGGTCCAGCCGCTGCCCGACGCCGTAGCCCAGGCTCTGCACCCCCGCCACCAGGGCGGCCAGGTGCCCGGACTCCTCCTCGCTGAGCCCGGGCGAGCGGCCGAGCGGCAGCCCGTCCGGCGACAGTACGACCGCGCAGCTGACACCGGCGCAGGTCGCGGAGAGGTTGGCAAGCAGCCAGTCCAGTTTTCCCATGGCCGTCCCTCCGCGCGTCATTCGTCCCGCCCAGCCGGGCCCCGGTGGCCGTCGTCGCCATCGGCCGGCAGGTCGGCCTCGCGCCCGGCCCGCCAGCCGAGCTGGACGGCGGACATCAGCGCGCGGGCCTGATCGGGCCTGCGCGCGGGCGCGGGCGGGGCCGGCTCTGCCCCGGGTACGTAGCGCTCGCGCAACTCGGGCGCCAGGCTGGCCCCGGCCTGACGCCGCGGCAGGCTGCCGTCCTTGGCCGCCGCCGACCCGTCCTCGGCCGGCGCCGTCCTGTCCTCGGTCGGCGCCGTCCACTCCGTGGGCGGAGGCCGGAGGAGGTCGTCGGCCGGGCGGGCGGCGTCCCGGGCGAGGGGCGCGGGCGACAGCCCGCCCCAGTTGCGCGGCACCCGCCGGCCCGCCAGCACCTCCGCCGCCGATTCCCGGATCACCGGGGCGTGCGCGGCGCCGGCCGCTGCGCGCGCAGTGCCGGCCGCTGCGCGCGCTGGGGCGTCCAGCCCGCGAGCGGCACCGCCCGGTGCACGGGCGGAACCCGTCAGCGCGGGCCTGGCCCCCGCCACGGCGTAGGCATCCCCCCTGGGCTCCCCGGGCGGCAGGTCCTCCTCAGCGATGGCCAGCGCGTGCGGCAGCAGCACGATCGCGGTGGTCCCGCCAAAACCAGACCTGCGCAGCGAGACCATCACCCGGTGCCTGGCCGCCAGCCGGCTGACCACGAACAGCCCGAGCTGGTCGCTGTCGGCCAGGTCGAACTCCGGCGGGCTGGCCAGTCGCTCGTTGAATACGCTCATGGTGACCAGCGGGATGCCGACCCCGCGGTCTTCCACCTCGATGCTGTAGCCGTTGGCGACCCGGCCGCCGCATACCTGCACCCGGGTACCCGGCGGCGAGAACTGCACCGCGTTCTCCACCAGCTCCGCCAGCATGTGGATCAGGTCGGCGACCGCCGTGCCGAGCACGAAGTCACGCGGCTCGGCGATCAGGTCGACCCGCTCGTAGCCTTCGATCTCACCGATCGCGCCGCGCATCACCTCGATCACCGGCACCGGGTCCCGCCACACCCGGCCGGGCGAGGCGCCGGACAAGATGATCAGGCCCTCGGCCTGCCGCCGCATCCGGGTCGTGAGGTGGTCAAGCCGAAAGAGCTGGGCGAGCGCGTCGGCGTCGTCGGTATGCCGTTCCATCTCGTCCAGCATCTGCAGCTGGCGCTGCAGCAGGGACTGGTTGCGCCGGGCCAGGCTGCGGAAAACCAGGCTGACGCCCTTGCGCAGCTGCGCCTGCTGCACCGCCGCTTCCACCGCGGTCAGCTGGACGACCGAGAACGCGTCCGCCGTCTCGGTCACTTCCCGGGTCCTGGTGCCAAGGTCCAGCGGCGGCGCCTCAGCCGCCACGTCCACGTCGGCACCCGCCCGCAGCCGGCTGACCACCCCTGGCAGCCGCTCAGCGGCCAGCGCCCGGGCCGCCCCGCGCAGCGCGGTCAGCTCGCGCCTGATCCGGTTACCGAACCGCAGCAGCAGGAACGACGTCACCACCACGATCAGGAACCCGACCCCGCCGATCACGATCAGCCGGAGCAGGATCATGTCCCCGTCGTGCGCCTGCACCGTGGTGCTATCCGCCTGGAGGGCGTACCCGGCCGCGGTGGCCTTGGCGAATACCGACTGAATGGCGCCCTGCCAGGCCTGCGGAGCGAACGGCAGCCGGGCACCGGGGCCGGCCGCCACCACCTGGTTCTCCATCTTCTGCAGGCTGGCGAATGCGGGCGAGTTGAAGACCGGCAGGTACGGGTCGGGGCTGAGCTGCCAGTACACCGGCCTGCTGCCCAGGTGCTGCTCCAGCCGCTGGTTGTCCACCGTCACCGTGAACTGCTGGTACAGCGCGGCCGGCATCTTCCCGCCCGCCGCCAGCCCTCCGCCCACCAGCGCCGCCTCCTGGCTGATGTCGTCAACCGCCTGGCCGCTCAGCATCGCCGCCTGGTTGACCTGGTACCACGGCAGGGCCGCCTGCGGGTTGAACATCGCGGTAACGAACGGGTAGATGGCGTCCATGGCCGCGTTGTAGAACTGGAAGGCGGCCAGCGGGGTGACGGTGCCGGTGTCCACCCGGGCCCGTACCGCGCCGAGCTGGCCCATCGTGGCCAGCACGGTCGCCGCGGCCGACCGGTCAGTGGCCGAGACCTGACCCGCGATGGCGGCGGCGCCAACCCGGATCGCGGCCACCGCCTGGTCGGTCAGCGCCCGTTGCGCGTCGAGCGCCTTCCGGGGCGGCCGGGGGGTGGTGCTCTGCCAGCCGAAGGTCTGCGACCGCTCCACCTGAAGCTGGACGACCAGCGCCTCGATGGGGGCGCCGACCTCGTGGTTGATGGAGTCCGCGGCGCGCTTGGCGAGCGCGTCGCCCAGGGTGGTGGACGCGGCGTACGCCCACAGCGCGATCAGCGAGATCAGCGGCAGGATGAGCAGCAGCACGAGGGTGGAGCGGATCGACCGCTGGCGGCCCGCCCGCCGCTGCCGGCCACCCCGGGCGCCGGCGTCGCCGCCGCTGCGCCGGCGCGCGTGGCGGACCCGGCCCGGCCGGCGCTGGGGCCCGGCGCCGTGCTGCGCCTCAGCCCGCGGCCGCCCCCCGGTCGCGGGCTGCTGGTCGACGTAGACGGCGTACCCGCTCGCTTGGGGCACCAGGCGGGGCCTGGCCGCCTGCCCCCGGTCTGTTCTTCCCGGCATCGTCACCGCGGACCCATCCCGAAGATTGGACGAAGTCAAACAGGGCAGCACCGCGTGACAACCTGCGGCACGGAGGTAACTTTATAATTAATTTGTATAAATTATCAGATCTCGGGAAGCGCATCAATAGCTCTCACCTGGCATTACGTCCTAGACGGGATGAGTCACGCGACCGGCAGCAGAAAGCCGGTAGCCGACCGAACACCTTGGGTAACACCCGGGCTGGCCGAGTCAGCCGCTCCCGTTCGGCTGATCCCTATCTTGATTTCCCGAACGGGTGCGGCCGACTCCGCGGCCGCCCTGCTCGGTAGGCTCATCCCGTGCACACGATCGGGCTTGTCCTGCATCCGCAGCGCGACTCGGCGGAGGCGGTGGCGGCGGTGCTCGGCTGGGCCGCCGGGAACGGGGCGCAGGTCCTGGGCATCGGAGATGAGATCATCCGGCTGAACTGCGCGGCGACGGCGGTCTCGGCCGGCGAGCTCGGCCGGCGCAGCGACCTGGTGGTCAGCCTGGGCGGGGACGGCACCATGCTGCGGGCGATGCGGCTGGCCGACCGGCAGCGGGCCCCGGTCCTCGGGGTCAACCTCGGCAAGCTCGGCTTCCTGGCCGAGGTCGACGTGCCCGACCTGCCCGCCGCGCTTTCGGCCATCGACCGCAAGGACTTCACCACCGAGCCGCGGCTGGCGCTCGACGCCACCGTCGGCTCGGCCGTCTTCACCGCCTTCAACGACGTGGCCGCGGTGCGCGTACCCGGGCAGGGCGGCGCGGTGGTCGCGGTCCGGGTCAGCGGGCAGCCGTTCGTCAGCTACGCGGCCGACGCGGTGATCGCGGCGACCCCGGCCGGGTCGACCGCCTACAGCTTCTCGGCGGGCGGCCCGATCATCAGCCCGTCGGTCGAGGCACTGGTGATCACCCCGGCCGCGCCGCACTCGGCCTACAACCGCGGGGTGGTGCTGTCGGTGACCGACCAGGTCACCCTCCAGCTGCTGCCGGCCAGCGGGCGGCTCGCCATCGAGGTCGACGGGCAGGTGTCCTGCTACGCCGAGGCGGGCCAGGGCATCGACCTGCGGGCCCGGCCCGGCGGCGCCCGGGTGGTCCGGCTCGGGCAGACCACCTTTTACCAGCGCGCCCGGCGAAAGCTACGGATCACCGACTCGGCCGAGATCCCGGCCCCGGTGCCGGGCAGCGGCGTGGACGAGTAGCGCGGCGGAGCATCCGCTCGGCGTCGGCCGCGCCGAGGCGCGCCGCTGGCTCCTTGCGCAGCAAGCCGCTGATCACCGGCCACAGCAGCGGCCCGGCGTGCACGGCCGGCTCCGGCTCGTCCGCGACCGCGGCCGTGAGGCTGGCCAGCGCCCCGCCCGGCCGGTCGAAGGGCGAGTGCCCCTCAACCGCCGCGTACAGCACGGCGCCGAGCCCCCACAAGTCCTCCGGCGGGCCGGACTGCCCGCCGCGGGCACGCTCGGGCGCGACGTAGGACGGCGACCCGACCAGCGCGTCCACCGTGGTGACGGCCCAGGTCCCGGTGGCCCGCGCGATCCCGAAGTCGGTCAGCACCACCCGGTCCGGCGCGAGCAGGATATTGGCCGGCTTGACGTCCCGGTGCACGATGCCCTGCGCGTGCGCGGCCCGCAGCGCGGCGAGGACGCCGAGGCCGACCCCGGCCGCCCGGCTGGCGGACAGCGGCCTGCCCTGGCTGAGCAGGTCGTGCAGCGACCAGGGGGGCAGCAGCTCCATGACGATCCAGGGACGGCCGCCCTGCTCAGCGATGTCGAATACCCGGACCACGTTATGGTGGCTGAGCCGGCCCGCCGCCTGCGCTTCGCCGACGGCGCGACGGCAGGCCGACCGCTGCTCGGCGGCGGACAAGCCAGCCGGCCAGACCAGTTCCTTTACCGCCACCGGGCGGCGGAGCAGCTCGTCGCTGGCCTGCCACACGACGCCCATGCCGCCCCGGCCGATCACCGCGGCCAGCCGGTACCTTCCGGCGATCAGGTGCCCGGGCTCAGCTGACTCCATGTGGCCCGGTTACCCGGCCGGGTCGCACCCTAACGATCAGCTGCCGCCACCGACGATAACGAATTGATATCTTCGGCCGGCCGCCGGCGCGGGCAGGCGGCCGCAGTCACGGCCGATGTTCAGCAAACTCCCAGGCTGCTGCCTTACGCTGGTTGCCTCCGGTTGGTCACGACTGGATAGCGAAAAGGTAAATGACGGCATAAGGAGGGACCGGGCATGCGAGCCGGCGTTGTCGCCCTGCTTGTCGGTGCTGTTGCCGCAGGCACCCTGCTGCTTGTTCCCGGTCAGGCCGGGCCGACCGAGATGGCCGCCAAGCCGGCCGCCCAGCCCGGCGCCCAGCCGACTGCCCAGCCGGCCGTCCTGGCGCACCCGGTCCCGGTGACCACGACCGCGCAGGCCAGTCAGCCCTTCGGCGGTACCGCCGCGGTGGGCGCGCTGTTCACGCTCAGCAGCGGCAGTCTCGGCACTCACTTCTGCACGGCCAGCGTGGTGCACAGCGCCCACGGCGACCTGGCGGTCACCGCCGCGCACTGCGTCACCGGCACCCCGGGGCAGATCGTGTTCGTGCCCGGCTACGCCAGCGGGCAGGCGCCCTACGGCGTCTGGCCCGTCACCGCCGTCTACACCAGCCCGGGCTGGCAGTCATCGCAGGACCCGGACGACGACGTCGCCTTCCTGCGGCTGTCCGGGGCCGACGGCGTGCCGATCGAGGAGGTGACCGGCGCCGAGCAACTGGACACCAGCCACCAGCAGCCCGCGCTCGTCCGCGCGATCGGCTACCCCGACGACACCGAGCAGCCGGTCATGTGCACCAACTGGTCGCGGCCCTTCAGCCCCACACAGCTGGAGTTCGACTGCGACGGCTTTCCTGACGGCACCAGCGGCGGCCCGTTCCTGGCAGACGTGTCGGCGGCCGGCCACGGCACCGTCATCGGCGTGATCGGCGGCTACCAACGAGGCGGCGACACCTCCCAGGTGTCCTACGCGTCGACCTTCGGCACCATGGTGACTGGCCTCTATCAGAGCGCGCAAGCGGGCGGCTGAGCCTGGCCGGTCGTCCTCGTCGCGGGGTGGTTTCGCTGCGGGGTGGTTTCGCTGCGGCCGGGGGCTTCAGGCGCTCACGCGGGTGGCACCGTGGCGCTCGGCCGGGCCGGCCGCGGCGGTGAGGCCGACCGGGGCGACGTCGGCTGAGGCGCTGGCCGCGGTGAGCGAGCAGCGGTCCTCCGCGTGCTCGACGATGATCATGGTGCCGCCCGGCCCGGCGAAAACCGACCACGTGATGCCGGGCATGTCCGCGTGCGCGCGAGTCCACCGAGACATGTCCTGCTTGGTGGTGATGTGCGCGATCTCGGTGACGCCGGTAAACACCGTGTCTCTCCTTTCGGCGGAGCACCGGTCAGCACTCCGCAGCGACGTGACTGCCTGCGGGCAGCGGGGGGCGCGTGGGCGTCGGAGGGCACGGTGCGGCCGGGGTCATCGCCTGATCTTGCCGGGCTGATCCGGCCTGCCGTGCGCCGGAAAAGGCACGCGGCAGCAGCCGCCCGCTGCCGCGGGCGACCTCAGGATGGTTCGGCGGCGCACCGCGGCAGACCTAGCACGACCAGGGGGAGTACCAATGGTCTAGACCGCTTTTCGCGCTCCTAACTAATATCAGACGCACTTAGGGCACGCGAACACACTCAGGCCTAACGTGACCCATCCGACATCAGGCCCAGCGGCAGTCCAATTAGTCACTCGACTCGCTGGCGGGCGGGAGGGTCGTCGAGGGACTACTGCACGATCACGGGCATCGGCCTGGCCGGCTTGGCGGCCGCCCGGCGTGGTCACTCGGCGAACCGCGTGTTTCGAGAGTGTTTCTTTCCCCGCGAGCGGGTATGTCAACTCGTCAAAGGCTCCCGCCGAAACCCTAAACCTGCCCTTGGGGGTGGAGCGTCATGAAGGTCGAAGACGGAATGTCCGCGCTGGTCCTTACCATCGGACCAGCTCACACGCTGCGCGAAGCGGCCCGGATGATGGCCGCCCGCCGGGTCGGCGCCGCCGTCGTGGCGAACTCGGATGATGCCGGGGTCGGCATCCTCACCGAGCGGGACATCCTGCTTTCGCTGGCGGCCGGCGAGAGCCCCGACACCGAGGCGGCCGGCGACCACTGCACCCAGGACCTGGTCTTCGCGGGGCGCCACTGGACGATGGAGGAAGCCGCCGCGGCCATGGTCCGCGGCGGATTCCGGCACCTGGTAGTGGTGGAGGGGATGGACGTGGTCGGCCTGCTGTCGATGCGGGACATCGTCCGCTGCTGGTCCGCCGCCCGGGTGCCCGCGCAGGCGGGCGCGCCGGACGGCACCACCGCCGCCCAGCCCGCCTGACCTCCGCTCAGCCCGCCTGACCCCTGTTCAGGAAGCCCTGCTCAGGAAAGGGACAGCAGCGCCGCCAGCCGGCGGTAGCCGGCCTCGTAGTCGTCGCCCCGCCCGGCGATGATCTGCACCGCCACGTGGTCGGCGCCGGCCTGGTGGTGCTCCGCAAGGCGCCGCCCGATCTCGGCGTCGTCGCCCGAGATCACCAGCCCGTCGATCAGCCGGTCACTGCCCTGGCCGGCGACGTCCTGTTCGGTGAAGCCGATCCTTTGCAGGTTGGTGGTGTAGTTGACCAGGCTCAGGTACGGCTTGACGACCGACGGCCGGCCGAGCTCGCGCGCCTGGGCCGGGTCGGCCTCAAGGACAATCCGCTGCTCGGGGGCTAGCAGCTTCTCCGGGCCGAGGATCTCCCTGGCCAGCCGGGTGTGATCGGGCGTCACCAGGTAGGGGTGCGCGCCCGCCGCGCGCGCGGCGGCCAGCCGCAGCACCCGCGGGCCGAGGGCCGCCAGCACCCGCCGCTCGACCGGCACGCCCTCGGCGTCGAGCACGTCAAGGTAGTTCACCAGCGTCTGGTACGGCGACTGGTACGCCGCGACCGTCTCGGGATGGCCGACCCCGATGCCGAGCAGGAACCGGCCGGGGTGGGCGGCCTCGATGCGGTGGTAGGACCGTGCCACCTCCACCGCGTCGGCCGTCCAGACGTTGACGATGCCGGTCGCCAGCTTGACGGTGCTCGTCGCGTCGAGCAGCGCCGACACGTGCGCCAGGTCGGCCGGCGGCGAGCCGCCCTGCCATATCGCCGCGAAGCCGAGCGATTCCATCAGGCGGGCCCTTTCCGCCGTCAGCACCGCCGCGCGGCCGAACACACCGTAACGCCCTAGCTTCATGCCTGCCCGCCTTCCTCGTCGTCAATGACATGATCATCATCGCGAACGGGTGCGGCTGACTGCCAGGCCGCCCTACTCCCCCCCACGGCCACCCCGTCACGGGCGGCCTGGCTGTGGCCGCTGTCCCCGGTGCCTGCCGGGACCTGCCCGCTGGCGTTCTCCCGGCGCCGCTGACGGACATAGAGCGCCACCGCGGCCAGCACGGCCACCGCCACCACCCCGGCGATCACGTACGTCGGGCCGTGGAAGCCGTTGGCCACGCTCTGCCAGTTGGCGCCGAGCGCATAGCCGGCCGCGCCGAGCGCTGCCGTCCACGGGATGCAGCCGAGCGTGGTGTAGACGCCGAACCGGACGGCCGGCATGGCGGCGAACCCGGCCGGCAGCGAGATGAAGGTGCGGATCACCGGGAGCAGGCGGCCGAAGAACACCGCGGCCGGGCCGTGCCGGTCGAACCAGGCAACGGCCCGGTCGATCTCGTGCTCGCGGACCCCGACCCGGCGTCCCCAGCGGCGCACGGCCGGCTGGCCGGCGTACTTGCCGACCGCCCAGGCGACGTAGCTGCCGACGACGTTGCCGAGGACTCCGGCGATGATGATCCCCGCCAGTGACGGGTGCGCCCCCGCCACCGCCCCGCTGGCCAGCGCGCCGCCGAACAGCATGATGACTTCGGACGGCACCGGGATGCAGGCCGACTCAAGCAGCATCAGCAGGAAGACCGCCAGGTACCCGTAGTGGGTGATGAAGCTCTGCACAACTGGTCCCTCTCGTGCGGACGGCGCATACGTATCAGCCCGCGTACCCACGGCCTCATATGATCTACATTGATGTAGAAATTCTACACGGATGTAGCCGCAGGATTCTCGCTGACGGCCCCGTCCGACGGCACCGTCCGATGGCCCCGTCCGATGGCACCGTCCGATGGCACCGTCCGCCGACACTGAGAGCCGAGAGCGAGCCCCGCCGATGACGCACCTCACCTATGCCGAGGCCATGCTGGTCGGCCTTGTGCAGGGCGTAACCGAGTTGTTCCCGGTCTCCAGCCTGGGCCACAGCGTGCTGATCCCCGCCCTGATCGGCGGCTCCTGGGCGCAGGACCTGAACGTATCCGCGCCGGAGTCCCCGTACCTCGCGTTCATCGTCGGGCTGCACGTGGCCACCGCGATCGCGATGATCATCTACTTCCGGCGGGACTGGGCGCGGATCGCCGGCGGCTTCCTGAGCTCGATCCGCGACCGGCGGATCGCCACCGCTGACCAGCGGCTGGCCTGGATGATCGTGCTCGCGAGCATTCCGGTCGGCATCGCCGGCCTCGCGCTCGAGCACCTGTTCCGGGTGGTGTTCAGCAAGCCGGTGCCGACCGCGCTGTTCCTCGCCGCCAACGGCGTCATCCTGCTGGCAGGCGAGCGCAGGCGGCGGCGAACGACCGGCCAGAAGGCGGCTCCGGCCCTGGCGGCGCAGGCGGTGACAGCGCAGGCGGTGACGGCGCAGGCGGTGACGGCGCAGGCGGTGACGGCGCAGGCGGGCGCCCAGGCGGCCCGGCCGGCCGGAGCCGGGGCCGGCCGCGCAGAGCCAGCCAACACAGTGCCAACCCGCGCAGTGCCAGCCCGCGCAGTGCCAGCCAACACAGAGCCAGCCCAGACCGAGGCCGCCCGCGCGGTCGCCTCCGACCGGCGGCTGTCCACGATGGGCCTGGCGAACGCGGTCCTGATCGGCTCGTCCCAGGTCCTGGCCCTGCTCCCGGGCATCAGCCGGGACGGCATGGTCACCGTGACCGGGTTGTTCCGCGGCCTGTCGCGCGAGGACGCGGTCCGGTTCTCGTTCCTGCTGTCCGCTCCCATCATCCTGGCGGCGGGCCTGCTGAAGGTACCGGACCTGACCGGGCCGCTCGGCAACAGCATCCGCGGGCAGGTACTGGCCGGCAGCCTGATGTCCGGCATCAGCGCCTACCTGTCGGTCCGCTTCCTGGTCCGCTACTTCGCCAAGGAGCGGTCGCTGGCCCCGTTCGGCATCTACTGCCTGGCAGCCGGCCTGGGCAGCCTCGCCTACCTGCTACTCCGCTAGCACCGCCCGCGAGCCGCCGCGAACGATCGCCGTCCACACCCCCTCCCCCGGTCAGCGGCATTATTGCGTAAGTCTTCGGTATTGCGTAAGTTTCGTGCCGCCATGGCACGGGGCCCCTAAGTTAAGGGACTCTTGGTGCCATCGGGGCCTAGGCCAATGCCACTTAGCTTGTCGGGCATCACCCGCGGCCAGGCCGCGCCACCGCAACCCCAATCGTCACATCGACCCAGGCCAGAGCATGATCACGGAAGATTACTACCATGATCACGATAGTAATCTTCCGTGATCATGAAAAGCTTTCGATTCCCGCTCTTCGGCAGGGTTTCCCTGGCTGCACCTGAACCCCGCTGGCACCACAGGTCCCTTAACTTAGCGGCATTGGGGTCTAGGCGCATCCACCAGATACCCTGAACCCAGCCGATAATCGATGGCGCTACCTGTTCACGGGGAGCGCTCGCCCGCTTAGCGGCATTGAGCTAGGTCAGCACCAGATTTACGCAATAAATCACTCGCCTACACGAATGTGATTAGAGTGGCCGTTGTGGCGGCGGCCGCCCGTAGGCAGCGCCGACTGTGGCTTGAGTGACTGGCGTGCTACCGGCCGTGAACCGTCAGGACCTCCGCCGTGAACCGCCGCCGCCGTGACTCTCGTGGTACCGGCCGCTGCGGACCGCCGACGGGGACCGCCGGGAACCGCGGGGACCGCCGGGAACCGCGGGGACCGCCGGGACGCCTTGCCCGCGCTTAGCCGCCCTTGCCCGCGCTTAATGAAAATGATTACCATGACTTGCGTGACGGGGAATGAGCGGGCCGACGTGATGCTGCGGCTCACCTTCGGCGCCACCGGGGGAATCGCGTTCTCACCGGACGGGGCGCTGCTGGCGGTGGGCGCCGGGCACCACGTGGAGATCGCCGAGGCGCCCGGCGGCCGGGTGCTACGGCTGATCAGGGGGCACGCCTGGACGGTGGCCGGCGTTGCCTTCTCGCCCGACGGAGCCGCGCTGCTCACCGGGTCCTACGATGGGACCGCCCGGACCTGGGAGGTAGCCACCGGACGGCCGCTGGTCACCTTCACCGGGCACCAGGACGCGGTCTACGCGGTCGCGTTCTCGCCCGACGGGTCGCGGATCGCCACCGCGTCACAGGACCGGACCGCCCGCGTCTGGGACGCGGCCACCGGCACCGCCCTGGTCGCCACCGCCCTGCACTCCGAGGCCGTGCAGGATGTCGCCTTCTCACCCGACGGCACCCGGCTGGCGACCGGGTCGAGCACGGGCGCGCACGTCTGGGACGCGGCCACCGGCCAGCGGGTCGCCTCGTTCTACCAGCACGACGACACGGTCACCGCGGTCGCGTTCTCGCCCGACGGGACGCTGGCCGTCACCGGCTCCCTCGACGAGACGGCCCGGGTCTGGGACGCGGTCACCGGACAGGAGCGGGCCCGTACCGGCCGCCACGGCTACGTCAACGCGGTCACCTTCACACCCGACGGGTCGCTGCTCGTCACCGGGTCCCGCGACCGGGCGGTGCGGCTGTGGGACGCGGCCACCGGCGCCCCCCGGTCCGCCCTGGACACCGGCGACGAGGTGTACGCGGTAGCGGTGTCGGCGGACGGGTCGCACGTCGCCGCGACCACCACCATCACCGCCCGGACGTGGGAGCTCGCCACCGGCAAGCCAGCGGGCACCATGAGCGGGAGCCACCACCACCTCGAGGCGGTCGCCCTCGACCCCACCGGGACGCTGCTCGCCCTCGCCTCCACCGACAAGACGGTGACGATCTGGGCGACCGCCACCGGCGAGCCGGTGCTGACCCTGGCCGGGCACGGCAGCTCGGTCAAGGGGGTCGCGTTCAGCCCGGCCCGCCCCCGCGAGGCCGCAACCGGCTCGCTCGACGGCACCGCCCGGACCTGGGACCTGGTCACCGGCCGCCCCCGGGCCACCCTGGAGGGCCACCAGACGTGGGTCTACGCGGTCGGCTACGCGCCGTCGGGGGCGGTGATCGCCACCGGCTCCGGTGACCACACCGCCCGCACCTGGGACGCCGTCACCGGCGCGGGGCGGGCGGTGCTGCGCGGTCACGCCGGCTCGGTCAAGGCGGTCGCGTTCGGGCCGGACCGGTCGCTGCTCGCCACCGCCTCCGACGACCGCACGGCGCGGGTGTGGGACCTGGAGAGCGGCGAAACCGTTCGGACCCTCATCGGGCACGAGTCCTGGGTGGAAGGGGTCGCGTTCGCCCCGCGCGGCGACCGGCTGGCGACCGGCGCGGCCGACGGGACCGCGCGGCTCTGGGACGCCGCCACCGGGGACTGCCTGGCCACCTTGGCCGGGCACCGGGTGACGGTGGAGACGGTGGCGTTCTCGCCCGACGGCGCGCTGCTGGCCACCGGCTCACTGGATGCCACCGCCCGGCTGTGGGACGCCGCCACCGGCGCGCACCTGCTCACCCTGGCCGGGCATGACTCCACCGTCTGCTCGGTCGCGTTCGCCCCGTCCGGCGCCCGCCTCGCCACCGCCTCGGCCGACGGCACTGCCCGGCTGTGGGACGCCGCCACCGGCGACTGCCTGGCCACGCTGGCCCCGCTGCCGTCCGGCGGGTACGCCACCCTGCTGCCCGGCGGCGGCTACAAGCTCGGCGGCGACCCCGGCGACTGCCTGTGGTGGGCGGCCGGGCTGCGCCGGCTCGGGCCCGACGAGGCAGCCGCCCGCTCCCCGCGGGTCCGGCGGCTCCCGGCCGGCGCCCTGCTCGGCTAGCCGCGGCTAGCCGGGCAGCTGGATTTCCGTGAACACCGCCTGGTGGTCGCTGCTCGGCACGGGGTGCACCGAGTAGTCCAGGACCGCGCAGCTCAGGTCGGTCAGCACGTGGTCAAGCGGCAGCACCGCCCGGCGGTCGCCCGGCAGCCCCCAGGTGGGGGTGAGCGCCCGCCCCGTCTGCCGCCCGGCGTCGGCGTAGCCGCGGCGCAGCACCGCGCGGAACGCGGCGTGGTCGAGGGTGGCGTTGAAGTCACCCGCGAGCACCCGGGGACGCTCGCCGGGCGGCGGCAGCACCGCCAGCTCGTCCCGCCACCGGGAGGTGCCGCCGAACTGGCGCAGGCCCGGCGAGCACGGGTGCACGCAGATCAGCTCGACCGCTTCCCCGCCCGGCAGCGCCAGCAGCGCGGTCGGCTGCGCCATGTAGGTACGCGGGACGGCCGGGCCTTCGCCCAGCGGGAAGCGGGCGTAGATACCCGAGCCCTTCGAGCCGCCGCGCAGGTCAAGCCGGGTGTGCGGCAGCAACTCGTCCAGGCCGGCCTGGACGAGGCGGCCTACCGAGTCCGCGGTCAGCTCCTGCAGGAAGAGCACGTCGACACCGAGCTTGCGGACCAGGTCGACGACGACCTCCGCGTCGGCCAGGCCGAAGTACGCGTTCAGCGAGAGCACCCGCAGCACCGGCCCGGAGGCGGCCGGCCGCGGCCGGGGGACCGTGCGCGGCCGCACCACCAGGCCGAGCGCGGCGGCCGCGAGCGCCACGGTCGCGGCCGGCCCGCGGCGCCGCGCCAGCCGCAGCCCCAGTGCCGCCCACGGCGCGACCGCGGCGACCTGCGGGGTGAACGCGAAAAACTGCACCAGCGGGACCTCGGCCCGGCGCACCCGGTCGGCGCCCGCGATCCTGGCCCCCGCCCACAGTGCGAATCCCCCCGCCACGGCCCAGGAAATGTTCGATCCGAGACGTGCCACGGTGACAGCCTACGGCCTGCGGGGGCCGGGCCCGTCAGCCGGGACAGCCACCGCCCGCCCCAGGTGTTGACGATAAGTAATAAGCCGGCGACAATCCGTAATCCTATGATCGCATTCGGTGACCTCGCGGCAACCAGCGCCGAGCGGCGCGCGGCGGGCAAGGCCGCGCGCAAGCGGGTGCGCCGGGGCGCCCTGGGGTACTGGGGCGCGGCCGACCGCGGCCACGACGCGCTGGCCACGATCCTGTCGCAGGACGCGACCAGGGACCAGGCGCTGGTCCCGGTCAGGCACCACCGGATGGCCGCCTCGGCCTGGAACTACTACCGCGGCGCGGCCGCGGTGATGGCCGCCGACCTGGCGTCACAGCCCGACAGCGGGCTGACGGTGCAGCTCGGCGGGGACGCGCACGTGCTCAACTTCGGCCTCTGGGCCACCCCCGAGCGTCACCTCGGCTTCGACCTGCGCGACTTCGACGAGACGCTGCCCGGGCCGTTCGAGTGGGACGTCAAGCGGTTCGCGGCCAGCCTGGTGGTGGCCGCCCGCGAGCACGGGGCCGGGCGGGCGGCGGCCGACGCGGCGGTCACCGCCGGGGTGGAGGCCTACCGACGGCGGATGCGCCGCTACCGCGACCAGCCCGAGCTGGACATCTGGTACGACGCCACCCGGGCCGACCAGCTGATCGGCTACTTCGAGCCCGCTGACCGCGACCAGGTGTCGGTCTACATCGAGCGCAAGCGGCAACGGCGCACCAGCCGCCGGGCGTTCACCAAGCTGACCGAGATGGCGGACGGGCGGCCGCGGATCACCGCCGACCCGCCAGTGCGGTTCCCGGTCAGCGACGCCGAGCAGGCCGAGATCGCCGATGAGCTGCTGGCCGGGTACCGCCAGACGCTGACCGACGACCGGCGCGCCCTGCTCGACCGGTTCACGCTGACCGACGTGGTGCGCCAGGTAGTCGGCGTGGGCAGCGTGGGCATGCGGGTATACCTGGTCCTGCTCGAGGGCCGCACCGCCGCCGACCCGCTGTTCCTCCAGCTCAAGCAGGCCGGCCCGGCGGTCTACGAGGCGCACGCGGGGGCCAGCGGCTACCCCAGCCACGGGGCGCGGGTGATCGCGGGCAAGCGGCTGCTGCAGAGCGCCACCGACATCTTCGTCGGCTGGGGCTCGATGGGCGGCAACGACTACTACGTGCGGCAGTTCCGGGACATGAAGATCATCCCGAGCACCGAGCTGATCGTGCCCCGGCTGACCGAGTTCGCCACCGCCTGCGGCGGCACGCTGGCCCGCGCGCACGCCCGCGGCGGCGACCCGATGGCGATCGACCGCTACCTCGGGAAGGGGCCGCAGTTCACCGAGGCGATCGGCGAGTTCGCCCGCCGCTACGCCGAGCAGAACGAGCGGGACCACGCGCAGCTGGCCGACGCCATCGCCACCGGGCAGGTGGACAGCCACCCCGCGTAGGCCCCGCCCGCTGCCCAGCCCAATGGGGCACTCTCTGAGCGCGCCCCAAAGCGTGTTTAAGAAGTGTCCCTTGGGGCTGGGCGGCCTGGGTTCCAGCCGTTACCGGCGCCGTGGTTGTGGCAACCAGGGGCCTATACCGGCCTGGTTGCCACAACCACGGGATGCTGGCCGCGCCTCGCGGGCTTTTTAAACACGGCCTAGTGCGGCATCTCGGCGACGCCCTGGGCGACCGCGCACGGCGCGCACAGCGGCACGTCCTTGGGGCCAAGGTGGCGGGTCAGCACCGCCCGGCCGTCGCACACGTTCATGTCAGCCGGGTGCGCGTTATCGCACGGGCACTGGCAGACGCCCCAGTTCCCGGCCAGCACCATCCGGGCCGCGTCCACCGCGGTGCGCAAGGCCGGGTCGAGTTTTTCCACCGCCTCGGTCGTCGCCGCGGTCACCTGCTGCCGCCACTGGCCGAGGGCGGCGGTGGCGGCCTGCCACGCCGCAGCGAACTGCCGGGCTGGGTTCTCCGGGTAATCCCCCATTCCAGGATTTTCGCACTTGTCCACGCCGATGACCAGTGCGGGGTGGCCGCGGGTGTGAGGCGGGCGCGCGGGGGCCGGGGTCAGGGCCCGGTGTTACCGTGAGCCGCGTGACCAAGATCGCGATCCTCGACGACTACCTCGGCGTCGCCCTTGACTACGGTGACTGGTCCGCGCTGCCGGCCAGCGCCGAGATCACCGTCTACCGCGAGGCGATCGCGCCGGAGCGCCTGGTCGACGAGCTGTCCGGGTATGAGGTCGTCGTCATCACCCAGCAGCGGGCCCGGTTCCCCCGGCCGGTGCTCGAGGGCCTGCCCCGCCTCCGGCTCATCGTCTGCAACGGGCGGACAAGCAACGTCATCGACCACCCGGCCAGGATCGAGCGCGGCATCCTGCTGTGCGGCACCGCCGACACCAGCCCGGCCGCCACCGCCGCTCCCGTCGGCTACCCGGTGACCGGCGGCCTGCCCGCCCCGTCGGAAATGGCCTGGGCGCTGATCTTCGCGGTGGCCAAGCGGACCAGCATCGAGGACCGGGCGATCCGCGCGGGCGGCTGGCAGACCGGGTTCCCGGTCACGCTCGCGGGCAAGACCCTCGGCCTGCTCGGCGCGGGCCGCCTCGGTGGCGCCATGGTGCCGGTAGCCAAGGCGCTGGGCATGGACGTCATCGCCTGGAGCCAGCACCTGACCACCGGGCGCTGCGCCGAGCTCGGCGTGACCCGGGTGGCCAAGGAGGAGCTGCTGGCCCAGGCGGACGTGCTCGGGGTGTTCCTCGTCTTCTCCGAGCGGTCGCGCAACACGCTGCGGGCCGCCGACCTGGCCGCGATGAAGCCGGGCGCCATCTTGGTGAACGTCTCCCGCGGCCCGATCGTCGAGGAGGCGGCCCTCATCGACTCGCTGCGGGGAGGCCGGCTGGCCGGGGCAGGCCTGGACGTCTTCGACCGCGAGCCGCTGCCTTCCGGCCACCCGCTGCGGTCGCTGGACAACGTGGTCCTCACCCCGCACCTCGGCTACGTCACCGAGCAGGGGTTCCGCTCCGCCTGGCGGCTGATGGCCCAGGACGTCGCGGCCTACCTGGCGGGCGAGCCGGTCCGGGTGGTAACCGACCCGGCTGACTGCCCGCCGATGGCACCGCAGTAGCGGTCGGCTGCGACAATGCGCGGATGGAGGAAGACGACGCGTGCCCCTGTGGCCTCGGCGACGGCTACGCGGCCTGCTGCGGGCGGTTCCACCGCGGCGTCCCCGCCCCGACAGCCGAGTCGCTGATGCGCGCCCGGTACTCCGCGTTCGCGGTCGGGGACGCCGGCTACCTGTTGCGCACGTGGCACCCGTCGGTCCGCCCGTCCCGGCTGACCCTCGACCCGGCACTGCGGTGGACCCGGCTGGCGGTGCTCGGGACCGACCGCGGCGGGCTGTTCGACGACGCCGGCACGGTTCGCTTCCGGGCCGTCTACGTCGAAGACGGCAAGCGCGGCGTGCTCGCCGAGACGAGCAGCTTCGCCCGGCGCGACGGGCAGTGGACCTACCTCGGCGCGGCCGGGTGACCGCGGGCCGGCCAGGGCCATCCCGCACCCGTTCGGACTGACCCTGTTCTTATTGCGGCCTGGCCGGCTGGTCGAGCGCCGCCCGCATCGCGGTCATCGCCGCGTCAATCGCGATCCGGGCGGTCACCGCGCTGGTGTGCGCGCGGTCGAGCTCGCCCAGGCCGATGCAGTCGAACGCCACCCGCGCGTCGTGGATGGCCGCCTCCAGCTCGCGCATGGCCCCGGCCAGCACGGCGCCGTTGCCCGCACCGCCCGGGTCCATGCCGTTCAGCGTGGTCATCATGACCCCCTCCTGCCCCTTCCGGGTGCTGTCGTCGCAGATGGAGGGGCCCCCTACCCGAGGGCCGGGCGGTCATGCCGGAACGGCGCATAAAGGGCGCGATGCCGGGTAGCTGGCGGTCGTGGCGAGATCGGAAGTAGCCGGGCACTCAATCCCCGGGATTATCGTGTTCTTCTTCTGGCTGGTGGTCGTTATCGTGGCCATCTTCCTGCTGGCGTTCATCGTGCACTGGGCGGGCGGCGGACTACTCGACGCAAAGCTCGGGCATTTCTTCCTGAACGTCGGCTTCAACTGATTCGACAACGACAAAGGTCGCGCCGGGCACCCGCTGCCCGGCGCGACCTTTTTCACGCTCAGGGCGGCCAAAACCAGCCCCCGTATATCGGAATAAGTCATGCCCGGGCGGGTAGCTGGCGGCCGTGGCTCGAAGAACAGTAGGCGGGTACGCACTCCCCGGGATTGTCGTTTTCTTCATCTGGCTGGTGGTCATCATCCTGGCCATCGTCCTCCTGGCGTTCATCGTGCACTGGGCCGGCGGCGCCGGCCTCAACCTGCACATCGGACACTTCGTCCTGAACGTCGGATTCACCTGATCCGCTCCGACAACGGCCGTGCCGGGCACCCGCTGCCCGGCACGGCCGCATTTACCCCGGCGACCTTGCCCTCAGCTAACCCGGCACCCGCATAACTTGGCGCTAACCGGGTACCCAGCGTCATTACCAGCGGTTATTCGGTGCGAATGATGAGGACATTGCCATGGCCCAGCAACTACAGACCCTATTCATTGACGACCTCGACGGCGGCGAGGCGGCCGGCACCGTCCGGTTCAGCCTCGACGGCACCGCCTACGAGATCGACCTGAGCTCCGCGCACAGCGAAGAGCTGCACCGGGCCCTGAACCAGTACATCCCGCACGCGCGCCGGGTGGGCAGCATGGCCAGGCGCGGTTCCCGCGGCGGGCGCCGGGGGGCCACGGTCGACAACGCCAGGGTGCGCGAGTGGGCCAGGGAGCACGGCCTCGACATCAAGGAGCGCGGCCGGGTCCCGGCCAGCGTCATCCAGGAGTACCAGGCGGCGGCCGGCCGCTGAGCCCGGGCCGCCTGGCCTGCCCGGCTGCGTTACCCGGCTGCGTTACCCGGCTAGCCCGGAGATCAGGTTGATCGACGCCGCGATGATCACGGCCACCAGCGGGAACGACAGCCACGCGTGCCGCAGCGCCGTGCGCCGTATCTGCTTGGACTCGATGTCGGTGTCCGAGACCTGGAAGGTCATCCCGATGGTGAACGCCAGGTAGGCGAAGTCGGCGTAGTCCGGCGGGCCGGTGCCGTTGAAGTCGATTCCGCCGGGCGTGTCCGAGTAGTACAGCCGCGCGTACTTCAGCGTGTAGACCGTGTGCACCAGCGTCCAGGACACGAACACCGACAGCACCGCCAGGCCGGCCCGGGCGTACTTCACGTCCCCGGTTGACCCGCCCGCGCCGACCAGCACCACCCCGACCGCGATCAGGCTGGCCACGGCCGCGCCGAGCAGCACCAGGTCGGCCAGCTCGCGGCCGGGATCCTCGCGCGTCGCGTCGGCCTGGGCCGCCTCCGGGTCCAGCCGCCACACGGCGAACCAGCACATGCTGAGGTACACCAGGGCCAGCACGTCCCAGCCGATCAGCGGCGCCGCCCGGGCCGCGCCGCCCAGCGCCGCGCCGGTAGCGACGAAGACCGCCACGACGAACGAGATCAGCAGCTTCGTCCGGGCCGAGGTGATCATCCGGGCGGCGGCTGGCCGGGGGGCTGCGGACTGGGCTGGCATGCCACCAGGATGACAGCTGGCCTGACTGGCTTGCAGCCTGGCGGGGCTACTGGGCGGGCCGGGTTACTGGCCGAGCAGCCAGTGCCCGGGCGCAACCAGGTCGCGAGCCTCCGGCGGCCCCCACGACCCGGGCGCGTACGACCGCAGCTGCGGCGGCCGGGACAGCAGCGCCCCGGCCGCGTCCCACACCGCGGCCAGCCCGTCCGGGCGGGTGAACAGCGAGCGGTCGCCGAGCAGCACGTCGTGGATCAGCCGGACGTACGGCGGCAGCGGGTCCGCGCCGGGCAGGGCGGACAGCGAGATTCCGGCGTGCGCGACGTCGGTTTCCAGGGCTGGCCCCGGCTTCTTGGCCACCAGCGACAGGTCGATCTCGCCGTCGCCGGCCAGCGAGAAGCACAGCACGTTGGCGTCGGGCGGCAGCTGCCCGGCCAGCGGGCCGGGCGGCTCGCGCAGGATCAGGCTGACCCGCTGGGCCGACGCCGCCAGGCGCTTGCCGGTGCGGAGGTAGAACGGCACGCCGCGCCAGCGGTCGGTGTCGATCCAGAGCCGCGCCGCGACGAACGTGTTCTGGCTGGACTGCGGGTCGATCCCGGGCACCTCGCGGTAGCCGTCGAACTGGCCGAGCACCACCTCGGCCGGGTCAAGCGGCCGGAAGCAGCGGATGACCTCTTCCCTGGCGGCCTGCAGGTCGAGCGGGCGGAGGCTGGCGGGCGGCTCCATCGCGACCTCGGCCGCCACCTGGAACAGGTGGGTCACCAGCATGTCGAGGACCGCGCCGGTCGCGTCGTAGAACTGCGCCCGGTTGCTGATGTCGAGCGTCTCCGGCACGTCGATCTGCACCGACTCGACGTGCTCGCGGTCCCAGCTGGCGGCGAACAGCCCGTTGGCGAACCGCAGCAGGTGCAGGTCCTGGGTGGCCTCCTTGCCGAGGAAGTGGTCGATCCGGTACACCTGCTGCTCGTCAAGGACCGAGTGGACCACCTGGTCCAGCTGGTGGAACGCCTCGGGCGAGGTGCCGAACGGCTTCTCGTAGACCACCCGCGCGTCCTTGGCCAGGCCGTGCTGGCCGAGCGCCTGGGTCAGCTCGGTGAAGGCGACCGGCGGCACGGCCAGGTAATGGACGAGCTGCGGGTCATCGCCGAGCGCGTCGCGGGCCTGGCCGATCACCTCGAGCAGGCTGCCCGGGCTGCCGGTGTTGAAGCCGCCGCCGGCGAAGAACACCCGCTGGGCGAAGGCCTCCCACTCCTGCTGGTCCGGCTTGCTGTCGAACTGGACCAGCGCGTCGTGGAAGTGACCGCGGAAGTCCTCGTGGGCCACGTCGCCGCGGCCGTTGCCCACCAGCCGCCAGTCCTTGGGCAGCAGGCCTTCACGGGCCAGCCGGTAGAACGCGGGGAGCACCATCCGGCTCGCCAGGTCCCCAGTCGCCCCGAAGAGGACGAAGACCGTCGGCCCCGGGTCGCTGACGGTCGCACCATGTGCAGTGGTAGCCATGCACCCAAAGCTACGTCGCGGCCACCTGCTGCCGGTGGCCGGGTCGGCCAGTAGCGTCGCGCGAAGGCCGATTGACGGCGGCTCCAGCCGTATTGACACTTACGCATGTCTAGTCACGTCGGCCCCGCTAGCAGGTGATTCATATATCCCGGGGCGATACGCGTCCGTGATTGTCCCGTGATAGCGCAGCGTGATCGTAACGTGATGACGCAGTCACAGCTGGGTTGAGGGCTCTGACCTGCGACGGCGTGATTTTCCTGGTTCGGCCGCGATTGGTGGCTTGGCCTGGATATGGTTGCTACGCGTGTTACTCGGGCGCTGGCGAGCCGCTGGCCTGGGACGGCTACTTCTTGAGACGGGTGTAGGCGAGAATGCTAAAGCTGTCTGCTCCAAGCAGGCACACCTCCGGCAGGCACAGCCGCCCCGCCAAACCGGACAGTAAGAACGTTAAATGGCACGGCCCGGCCCTGACCCTGTTGCTCACCGTGACCGCCGCGGGGCTTTCATTTGCCCTGTACCCGGCCCCGGGGGCGATGTCGCTCAGCGATCACAGCGGCGGCGTCGACACCGTGCCCAACCTCGCCAACCTGCTCGGCCAGGGGGAAGTCAGCTCATTCGCGCCGCTCCCGGCGCCCATTGCCACCGCCACCGCCTCGGCCAGCCCGACCAAGGCACGGGGGAAGGTCAGGCCCGGGCCGGTTCCCACCGGCGGACCGACCAGCTCGCCTACCTCGTCCGCGCCGGTTAACGATTCCGGCTCCCCGGTCGGCGGCGCGAGTTACGCCGGATCACTGGTACTGAGCGAAACGGGATCGCAGCTGACGTCGTGGAATTCGACCAGCTCGTTCTGCTCGGAAGGGTCCTGGCAGGTCCCCGACGGCGCGGTGGGCACCGACGCCAGCGGCGACGCGACCATCTCCACCACCGGTGCCGCCGGCAGCTGCGGGGCGCTGGTCAGCCCGCAGAGCTACTCGTCCGGCGTCATCGAGGCGGAGATCAACTTCCCGGCCCTGCCCGGCAGCGCCGGGACTATCGCCGACTGGACATCGTTCTGGCTGACCGACGGGGCCAACTGGCCGCAGGACGGCGAGCTCGACGCGGTCGAGGCAGAGCCGGTGACCGGGGTGAACGCGACGGCGTGGCACAGCGGCAGCAACGGCAGCGAGTTCAGCGCGTCGACCGACGACTTCTTCCAGACCCAGCTGCCGAAGAACGGCACCAACCTGACGCCCGGCTGGCACACCGTCGACATCGTGTACTCCCAGGGCTTCATGGCCGTTTACTACGACGGACAGCAGTACACCAGCTACTCAAGCGGCAACGTCACCGGGTCACCGCTCAACATCTACATCACCACCAGCGTCACCCCCGACATCAGCTCGGTCGAGCAGCAGCTGGGCGGCCCGCCGAAGAACTCCGACAGCTCGCCCGCCACCGTCGCGGTTAAGTACCTGAAGGTCTGGTCCTTCAAGGGGTAGCGGCGCTCAGTCGCTGAGCCCGGCCACCCCGGCCAGCCCAGCCGCCGAGGCGCCGGCCGCGGCGCTGACCCCGGCTTCCTGCTCCCGCTGGACACCCCGCTTGAGGCCGATGAAGGGCGCGGGCGCTGGGCGCGGCCCCCATCCCGAACCTCCTCGATCCGGTTAGCAACGGCCGGTAGGCAGGGCTTGCCGTACTTTTTAGTCTCTGTCAAAATTATGCCGTCCACCTGCGGACACGTGCAGCCAAGGAGGGCGCAAAATGGGTCGGCTTGACGGCAAGGTCGCGATCGTCACCGGGGCAGGCTCGGGGATGGGCCGGGAATCGGCACGGCTGTTCGCCGCCGAGGGCGCCCGGGTGGTGTGCGCGGACCGCAGCGGCGCGCAGGACGAGGCGGCCAAGGAGATCGGCGGCGGCGCGGTCGCCGTGCAGGTCGACGTGTCGGACAGCGCCCAGGTCAAGGCGATGATCGACACCGCCGTGACCTCCTTCGGCCGCCTGGACGTGCTGTTCAACAACGCCGGCTTCGGCGGCGCCTACGCCCCGCTGGCCGACGTCGACGAGGAGACCTTTGACCGCATCGTGGCGACCAACTTCAAGGGCGTCTACCTCGGCATGCGGCACGCCATCCCGGTGATGATCAGCCAGGGCGGCGGCTCGGTCGTGAACACCACCTCGGCCGCCTCGCTGGTCGGCATGAAGAACCTGTCGGTCTACGGCGGGGCCAAGGGCGCGGTGGTCATGATGAGCAAGGCCGCCGCCCTCGACTACGCCGAGTACGGCATCCGGGTCAACTGCGTCTGCCCCGGTGTCACCTGGACCGGGCTGGCAGGCGGCGGCGTCGACGAGCCGCCGCCAGACCGCCAGCCGCCGATTCAGGCGCCGATCAAGCGGTGGGGGCTGGCGGCCGACATCGCCCGCGCGGCGCTGTACTTCGCCAGCGACGAGTCGTCCTTCGTCACCGGCACCGCGCTCGCGGTCGACGGCGGCTACAGCATCGGCCCGCACGGCGACGCGGCCGCCCCGCCGCCCCGGTCGCACTAGGCCGCCCCGGTCCCACTAGACGGCTTGGTCGCACTAGACGGCTTGGTCACCGCAGGCCCCGGGGCTCGGCTGGGCTGGGCGGTTATCCTGGTCAGGCGGCGGGCGGCGGTAAATGCGGTTCCGCCCTCGGCTCCCGGTGCCCGCTGGATATATTCGTTCCATCCGGTTTCACCCTTAATTTCGATTCATCGATTCCGGGACACCGGCCAGTCCGGCTGGCCGGCCGCTCGGCCGGCCGCGATGGGGCCGGGCCACACCAGCGTTTTCATTGCAAGCCAGGGGAGCTGAGGGGTTCATGGGACAGGCCGACGCGCAGGGGCCGGCACAGGCAGGCGGGGCCGCCCAAGCGGGCGGGGCGAGTCCGGGCGACCGGGACCGGCTGAAGCTGCTCGGGATGATCCACGGCTACTGGATCAGCCAGGTTGTGCGGGCCGCGGCCGACCTGCGGCTGGCCGACCACCTGGCGGACGGCCCGCTCACCGCGGCCGAGGTGGCCGCCCGCGAGTCAAGCGACCCGGCCACCACCTACCGGCTGATGCGCGCGTGCGCAGGCCTCGGCCTGCTCGGCTACGACGGTGACAGCCGCTTCAGCGTGACGTCGTTCGGCACCCTGCTGCGGGCCGGCGTGCCCGGGTCACTGCGTGACACCGCCCTGGTCTTCGGCGCCCCCAGCCACTGGCTGCCGTGGGGCCAGCTGCCGGAGGCGGTCCGGGCCGGCGGTACCCAGGCATCGGCCGTGCTCGGCGCCGGGCTGTTCGACTACCTGGCCAGCCAGCCGGAGGAGGCGGCGCAGTTCTCCGGCTCGATGGCGGAGATCACCGCGACCAACGCGGTGGACGCGGCCACGGTCGTCGACACCGCCGGCGTCTCGCTGGCGGTGGACGTCGGCGGGGCAACCGGCGAGGTGGTCCGCGGCCTGCTGCGCGCCAACCCCGGGCTGCGCGGCATGGTGCTCGACCTGCCGCAGGCGGCGGAGGCGGCCCGCCGGGCGGCGGACGATGACGGCCTCGGTGACCGCTTCACCGCGGTGCCCGGCAACTTCTTCGCCGAGGTCCCCGGGGCCGACCTGTACCTGCTCAAGGCAATCCTGCACGACTGGGACGACCCGTCCTGCGTGCGAATCCTGCGCAACTGCCGGGACGCCGCCTGGCCGGGCGCGCGGCTGATGGTGATCGAGAACGTGATCCTCGACCCGGCCCGGGACCGGTTCGCCGCCCTGCTCGACATGAACATGCTGGCCGTCTCCACCGGCCAGGAGCGCGAGCTGGCCGCCTACGACGAGCTGTTCGCCGCGTCCGGCTGGAAGCGGACCGCGATCCACCCGCTGTCCGGCGGCCGGTCGCTGCTCGAGCTGGCGACGGTCGGCTAGGCAGGTCCGCGGGCGGTGTGACTGGCTGGCGTCGCTCCGCCCGCCCGGGCCGGCCGGTCAGGCAGACGGGCCAAGCAGCAGCGGGAGCTCCACCAGCGACCGGATGGACGTGGTGAACACCGGCTGGAAGCCGTCAGGCACCCGGTAGTCGGGGATGCGCGCGTGCCACTCGCGCAGCGCGATGCGCAGCTCAAGCCGGGCCAGGTGCGACCCGAGGCAGCGGTGGATGCCGCGGCCGAAGGCGATGTGCCGGTTCACCTCCCGGTCGAAGCGCACCACGTCCGGGTCGTCCAGCGCCGCCTCGTCGGTGTTGGCCGCACCGAGCAGCGCCGTCACCACCTGCCCCTTGCGGACCGGGCAGCCGTCGATCTCCGCGTCCTCGGTCGCGAAGCGGGCCACCATCATCACCGGTGACTCCCAGCGGAGCAGTTCCTCCACCGCGTTGGGTATGACGGACGGGTCGGCGACCAGTTCCTGGCGCCGGTCGGGGTGCAGCGCGAGGTGCAGCATCATGCAGTCGAGCGACGCCGAGACGGTGTCCAGCCCCGCCGCCAGGAACAGGAAGCAGATGTCGAGGATGTCCTCGTGGCTGAGGCGGGCGCCGTCCACCTCGGCGTCGAGGAACGAGCTGATGATGTCGTCTCCCGGCCGTGCCTGCCGCTCCCTGATCACGGCGTCGAAGTAGGCGTAGATGGCGGTGGCCGTCTGCTTCAGCAGCGCCACCGAGTCCTCGTGCCCGCGCGGCTTGCCGGTGATCGACTCCGGCCGGATGAAGCCGTCCTTCAGCTCGAGGAACCGGGGCAGCTCATCCAGCGGCAGGCCAAGCAGGGCGAGGAAGACCTGGGAGGGGAAGCGCACCGAGAACTGCCGCACGAAGTCCACCGCGGGGTCGGCCGCGATCTCGGCCACCAGGCCGCGGGCCAGATCGGTGACCGGGCCCTCCATCGCCTTCATCCGCTGGGGGGAGAACAGGGGGTCGAGGATGCGGCGGTACTGCCGGTGCGCGGGCGGGTCGATCTGCAACGGGATGAGCGGCCGCTCGGCGCCGGTCTGGGTGGTCCCCATGCCCGAGGAGAACACCTCCGGGTTGGTGAGCACCGCGGCGACGTCGGCGCTGCGGGTGACGAGCACGAGCCGGTCGCCAACCGGCAGCGCGCCCTGGGCGCGCAGCCCGGGGAAGATCGCCTGCGGGGCCACCAGGAACGCCGGGTTCTCCAGCGGGTTGCCCGCGGCCTGACTCGACTGAGCGTCGCCAACCGCCATGAGAACCTCCTTGTTGTCACTTAGCCGCGAATTTATACTAAGACCAAAGAAAGGGGAAGCCCAGCACCGGCGCGAGGCGAGGCGCGGCGAGCGGGAGCGCGGCGAGCGGAAGCGCGGCCGCCACGGAGAGCCGGCGGCGGGGGCCCAAGATGGCGAGAGGGAACGGGTGCCGGCTAACTGGGTATCCGGCGACGAGTAGTACCGTGCTGAGCAACCCGTCCGGTAAGGAGCACTCGTGGCGATAACCGCACTTCTCGATCTGCAGCTCAAGGCCGACGCGCTGGAGACAGCGAACGCGGTGCTGCACGCCACGCTCATCGACACCCGCGCGTTCCCGGGCTGCCTGGGCGTCACGGTGCTGGTCGACGCGGGCGACCCGGCGCACGTGGTGGTCTACGAGACCTGGGAGTCGATCGAGCACGACCGGGCCTACCGCGCCTGGCGGGCCACCCCGGAAGGCACCTCCGGGCTGGGCGGCATCCTGGCCGCCGCGCCCCGGCTGACCCTGTTCACCGTGGCCGAGGGCGTCTAACCGACGGCTCCCGGTTCCTGCTGGCCGATCGCCCTGGTTAAGGCGGCGGTAAAACCCAGTTGGCGGTGCGGGCCGATGTCACTATCGTCGCCTGCGTGGCCGCCGCGGAACAAATGGATGCTGTGCCCGATGGGGTGCTGGCCGCGTTCGGGGTGGCCGGGATCGTCCCGGTGCGGCTGCCCGGCGGCCAGGGAACTACCTGGCGGGCCGGGCCGGTGGTGCTCAAGCCGGCCGATTCGGTGCGGGCAGGCCGGTGGTTCGCTGAAGTCTACGAAGGCCTGAACGGCCCCGGCTTCCGCGTTCCGCGGCCAGTGCGGGCGGTGAGCGGGGACTGGCTGGCGCTGGGCTGGGCGTGCTGGCAGTGGGTGCCCGGCACTGCCGCTGACTGGTCCGGCGTCTCACCGCGCTGGCCGGAGCTGATCGCGGGCAGCCGGGCGCTGCACGCCGCGCTGGCCGGTGTCCCCGTGCCGCCGTGGCGCGGCACTGAGGAGAACCCTTGGGTGGTCGGCGACCAGGTGGCGTGGGGCGAGCGTGATCCGGGCACGCTGCTCGGCCCGGCCGCCGGGGAGCTTGCCGGGCAGGTACAGCTGTTGCTGGCCGCGCTGCGGCCGGTTTGCCTCCCCGATCAGCTGGTCCATGCGGACCTGGCGGGGAACGTGCTGTTCGCCGACGGGAGGCCACCCGCTGTCATCGACTTCTCGCCGCTGGAGCGCCCGGCCGGGCTGCCGCTCGCTGTCGTGGCGGTGGACGCGCTGCAGTGGCACCAGGCGCTGCCCCAGGTTCTCGACCAGCTCGCCGACGAACCGGAACTCGACCAGCTGCTCGCCCGCGCACTGATCTACCGCCACGTCACCGAGATCGTCCGGCACGCGGGCACACCCGGCATCGACACGGTCGCACGGGCCGGGCGGCCGGTAACTGACCTGGTACTCGCGAGGCTCGCCCGGTGACGCGGAAACGACCGGATGGAGCCCGACAACGTGCTTCCCGGGACGGTCGCGCCGAGCTCCTGCTGGTGCGCACCGAGTCGGCCGCGGTGACGGTGGGCAGCCTGCTCTGCTACCCGGGCGGCTTCGAGTTCAGCGTGCACGTGCGGGTGCGCGAGCTGCCGGGCGACGAGCTGTTCCCGCTCAGCGACCCGTTCGGACCCGGACGACCCGGACGGCGCATAGCCGGCTAAGGCCCGGGCGGGGTTAGCCGGTCCACCAGGCCCCAGGCCAGGGCAGTGGCGGCGGCGAGCGGCTGGCCGCCGAGCGCGAGGCAGAGTGTCCGCCAGCGGCCGATCCGGCGCGGGATGCTGACCGTGCCGCCCGCACCGGGAATCAGCCCCATGCCCACCTCGGGCAGGGTGAACGTGGTACCCGGGTCGGCGGTCACGGTGGCGGTGAAGGCGGGCAGCTCCACCCCGGCCCCCACGCACGGCCCGTGCAGCCGCGCCTCGGCGCGGTCGCGCAGCGCGTGCAGCAGCAGCCCGGCCCCCGCCTGAGTGCGCACGAAGTGCGCGGTCACCAGGTCGGGGGCGGTGCCGAACTCGGCCAGGTCGCCGCCTGAGCTGAAGCAGGGGCCAGCCCCGTCGAGCACCACCCGGGCGATCGACTGGTCGAACAGCGCCACCCGGAGCGCGTCGGTCAGCGCGTCACGCAGCTGGCGGCCGTAGGCGTTGCGCCGCTCGGGCCGGTTCAGCGTGATCCGCAGGCATTCATCCACGCCGCAGCGGTACCGGCGGACCAGTACCGGCTCGGCCGCCAGCGGCGGCGGCGGGCGGTCCTGGCGGCCTGCCAGCCAGGCCCTGAACTCGGGGCCGGCCAGCAGCGCGGAGTACGCCAGCGACTCCACGTCAAGCGCCTGGGGAACCGCCAGCCCCTCCGTCGCGCGCAGTACCTGGCGCAGCACCAGCGCCGCCCGCGGGCTGGCGCCGGCCGCGACGGCCAGCGCGGCCAGGGCGGCGTCCGGGTCGGGGACCGGCACGCACTCGCGCCCGGGCGGCCCGCCCGGGCCCTCAAGGCCGGACGGCCCGCCGGCCGTGAACGTCGGATCGGGGCCAGCGGTGAACGTCAGGTCAAGGGCCCGCATCAACTGCGCTGCCC
>Ga0265338_10000764_pt1 | contig 54866 bp, 55 predicted proteins | sample 42126metaG_FD_193579 | JGI IMG/M metagenome (GOLD analysis project Ga0265338, IMG submission 193579) | Rhizosphere microbial communities from Carex aquatilis grown in University of Washington, Seatle, WA, United States - 4-21-26 metaG | ecosystem: Host-associated > Plants > Roots > Rhizosphere... | reverse complement strand
ATCGGGAGTCCTTCGGGCTGGACGCCGCGCGTCGAGACAACCGCGTGACTCACGAGTGTTTCGCCGTCGAACGCGAGGAAATGGCGCGCGCCTGACGAGAAGTATTTGGTGAACATGTGCCGGAATAGGTTGTCTTCATGTGCAGCAAGGCACACGTCGATGACGGCTTGCCGCAGCCCCGCCGCGGCGAGCTCCTCGCTCGTGAAGACCCGGACCGAATTCATGCGAGCATCCTTTCATCCACAGGGAACTCGACGCCGGGCGGAGAGCAGATCGTCGGCAATCGACGGGTGCGACGAGCGCCGCCACATCGGCAGGTATGCGCTCCGGTCGTCAGCCGCGCGAGGCGAGTCTGCGTTCCTCGTCGATACGGTGGAAGTCGTCCGGCGTCGGCCGGCGTCCCGAAGCGACGATCGCGCCCATCCGCTCGAATACGAGATCGAAACCACCCGGCGTGTAGATCTCCAACACCTTCGCAATGTCGTCGCCCTTGTTCCACTGCCCATGCGGCACCCCACGGGGAAAGAAGACAACTGACCCGGCTGTCAGCTCGAACTCCTCGTCAGCAAGCGTTGCGCCTACCGTCCCGGATACGACGATGATTGCCTGATCCTCGTGCGCGTGCGCGTGTGGCGCGACGTTCTCACCTACGGGCATATCGACCGCCAGCATCACCATCCGGTTGTCGGTCGCATCCGTAGGGATGACTCGGCGAAACGGAGTATTCGGGATCGGCTGACCGCCACCCCAAGGAGTGTGCATTTCCGAGACCTCCGGCTCTCGCGGCGGAACGACGACTGACGCACAGATTGCCCTGATCCGGAGCGCTGATGCGAACACCGTGAGGTGCGACAACCAGGACCTTGCCAGGGTTGCGCCACCGGATCCGCTAGCCGGTCGCAGGCGCCAGATCGGCAGACACGGCGCGGCTCACACCTGCTTGCGGTAGCGCACCTCGTACAACCCGGAGTCGCCGAACGGCTTCATGCCGTCGTCGTGGTGCCAGCCCTCGCGTTCATAGAACCGGCGCGCGCGGTCATTGCCTTCCAGAACCCAGAGCGCCAGGTCGCGCCGCCCCGTGGTGGCGAGCGCGTGTTCTGCATCGCGTAGTAGTGCGTATCCGTAGCCGCGCCCCCAATGCGACGGCGCGACGTAGAGCACCCAGAGCTCACCGCGGTGTGCGTCGTTGGGCAGGTCTCGGTACGCACCAAAGGCGCTGACGCCGACCACTTCTCGTGCCCCGTTGGTTGTGACCCGGATCTCGGCCGGTAACCCGGCGTTCTCGTAGCCGTCCCGTAGCCACTGAGCCCATTGGGTCGTGGACCGCCCATCGTCCAGCCCGTCAAGGATCGAGTCAGGCAACAGCCCGCGGTAGCCGTCGCGCCAACTGTCATTCTTCGTCCGCGCGATCTGTTCCGCATCCGAGATCTCGGGCGATCGAACGAGCGCCTCGCCGTCCACACGCACACATTGCCTGCTCCGGCGCCGTTATGCGAACACCGTGAGGCGCGACAACCAGAACTTCGCGAGAGCTGCGCCAACCGATCGCTTCCACCGTGAGGTCGGACGAAGCTCGACAACTCCAGCGCCGTGCCGCCACCAACCGATTCGAGCGCCAGTGTTCGGCGCGGGTCGTCGGACTACGCGCGCACCGCACCGGACGCGCTCGACGGGAGCCCCGTTCCGCGACTGTTGGTCGCGGTAACCGTGCACGTATAGATCTTGCCCGTCGTGAGTCCGGTGAGCATGATCGGTCCGGTCTTGCCGCTCTTGGTCTTCGCCACGCCGCCGTTCGACGACTTGCACGTGGCCGAGTACATCGTGACCGGTGCGCCGTTGTTCGCGTGCGCGATGAACGCGACCTTCAGCGCGCCGCCGGCACTCGTCGCTCTCACCGCGGTAGGGGCCGACGGAGCGCCAACCGTGACCGCGTTCGAGAATACCGAGGGCGGACTCGTCCCGTAACGGTTCTCGGCCTCGACCTTGAACCGGTAGCTCTTGCCGTTCGTCAGGCCGGTGACCGTCGCAGCCATGTTGACCCTCGGCGGATTGTAGAACGACTGCGGGGTGAGCGCGGTTTGGCCGAGGTACGGGGTGACGATGTACGGGATGATGCCCGAGTTGCCGTCGTCCACCGGGGCGGTCCAACGAACCGCGGCTTGCCCGTTGCCGGGTTCGGCGACCGGACTGCGCGGCGCCGTCGGCGCGTGCGCGATGTCGGACGGCACGAACTTCTTGGAGGGCTGTGACAGCGGACTCGTTCCTTGCGCGTTCCGCGCGTAGGCCGAGCAGGTGTAGAGGTCTTCGTCCTTCAAGCCGGACAGGGTTATCGGGCTGCTCGTTCCAGATGCGAAACCGCTCGGCGATGCCGGGCGCCACGACACGTCGACGAACGGTGGGCACGACACGAAGAAGGTGGTCGGGCCGGCGCCGGTGCTGCCCGGTGTGAACTTCACGGTCACCGACCCGTTCCCCGGTGTTGCCAGGTCGATCGTCGGCGCGGGGGGCGCGGTCGCCGGTCCGGCCGGAACGAAGCTGTTCGACGCCGCGGATGCAACGCTGGTCCCGATGATGTTCGTCGCGGTCACGGTGCACGTGTAGGTCGAACCGTTCGTCAGACCGTCGACGACAACCGTTCCGGGAGCACTCGCCGTCGATCCCGTGGCGCCGCTCGATGATGCGCATGTCGTGGTGTAACGCATGATCGCGCTCCCACCGTCGTCGGCGGGTGGCGTGATCGTCACCTCGGCGAATCCGTTTCCGGCCGTCGCGGTGCCGATCACGGGCGCGCCCGGCACCGTGGTGGGCGGAGTCGACACGGTGATCCGTCCGATCGAGCCCGAGTTGGTGAACCACAACGCGCCGTCGGGCCCGGCGGTGATCTCGTTCGGGTACGTGACGCTGGGACCGGCGAAGTACGAGAGGGCGCCGGTGGTCGTGAGCCGCCCGATCTCACCGTCGGCGAGGTTGGTGAACCACAACGCGCCGTCGGAACCGGTCGCGAGCCCATTGAGCTGGGGCGTGATCTTCGAGAAGGTGTAGGGAACGGTCACCTTCCCGGCGGTGGTAATGCGCCCGATCGCGTTGTAACGGGTGAACCACAACGCGCCGTCGGGACCGGTCGTGATGTTTCCCGGTAGGTAGATACCCGGGTCGGTGAACATCGTGATGGTTCCGGCTTTGGTGATCCGCCCGATCGCGCTGTTCTCGATGCTGGTGAACCACACGGCGCCGTCAGGTCCGGCCGTGATGTCGCCCGGCCCGATGATGTTCGCGTTCGTGTAGATGGTCACCGCGCCCGCGGTGGTGATCCGCCCGATCGAATGGCCGTTACCGTCGGGACCGGTGTTCGTGAACCACAAGGCGCCATCGGGACCCGCCGTGATCCGGACCGGGTGGACGATGCCCGCGTTCGTGTAACGGGTGAACTTTCCCGATGTCGTCAGCCGGTTGATAGAGTTGCCATCGACGTCGGTGAACCACAGCGCGCCGTCGGGCCCGCTCGCGATGTCGACCGCTTGCACGTTGGCCGGGTACGGGAAATGGCTGACGGCGCCGGCGGTGGTGATCCGGCCGATCGAACGCGTGTCGGTGAACCACAGCGCGCCGTCGGGCCCCGTGGTGATGGCCCCGGGGATCCCTATGCCGGCGTCGGTGTACACCGTGATCGCGGCACCCGCCGCGGGAGCGGTCAGCAGCGCCGCGACACCGGTGAGCGGCATCGCGAGGGATGCCGCCAGAACCAAAACCCGCACCCGCCGACCCCGCCGCCGCACCATGACCCTCCCCCCGAAGGTGGACCCATTGAATCAGGCTCCTCCGCTCAGCACCAGACGATGCCTCACCTCAATTCGCAGCGGCCGGCAGCGATTCTTTTGACGATCCGTACCCTCGTAGGGCACTGATGCTCATAGGAGTGAGCCCGACGCGGCGGAACGTGCACTTTCGGGTCGATCCCTTCCGGACCACGCAGGTAGGCCATCAGCCAGGCGTTCTCGTATCGACCGACACCGCCGACGAGGCCGTAGCCCGCGCCGGCGTTGTTCTCGAGCCTTCGGTACCTCGCCGCGGACGGCTACTAGCGTCGCTTTCATGAGCGACATCGATCATGGCGCGGTCTACCGCAGTGTCCGCGTCCGCATCGCGGCTCTCGTATGTGAGCTCCCGGAGGAGATGCTCGACCTCGTTGCCCCGGCGACTCCCGATTGGCGGGTTCGCGATGTTGTGGCCCACCTTGCGGGCGGAACTGCTGACATCGCCTCCGGCAACCTCGCCGATGTGGCGAGCGATGAGTGGACCGGCGCTCAGGTGGATGCCCGGAGGGACGTGCCGATCGGCGAGGTGCTCGACGAGTGGGCACGTTGCAGTGCGATCGTCGAACCGATGATCGCGAAGCTCGACCCGCTGATGCGGGCGATGCTGTTGACCGACGCGGTCACCCATGAGCATGACGTGCGCGGCGCGCTCGGTGTTCCCGGCGAGCGCGACTCCGACGCGATCGCCTACGCGTTCCGCGGTGTTTCCGGCGGCATCGGCGCGCAACGCGGCGAAGCCGGCGCGTTGCGGATCGTCCACGACGCCGGCGAAAGGGTCGTCGGCGGTGCCGGCGAACCAACTGCGACGGTGCACACGACTCGTTTCGAGATCGTGCGGGCGAGCGTCGGGCGCCGCTCCTACGACCAGATCGCGGCCTGGGACTGGGAGGGCGACGCTCGACCGGAGAGCGTCGTGCTCGCACGGTTCGCTCCACCGCGCGTCACCCCGCTCAACGAGTAAACGGTCCTCGGAGTGTCGTCGCGCGTCGTCTTTTGTCGATCGCGCCGGCGTGTGCTGTGATCCGGGATGTGGCCGACCTTCCGAAGACGCAATACGTGGAAACCGCCGACGGTTCCTATGTGGCGTATCAGGTGTTCGGCGACGGTCCTTTGGACATGGCACTCATGCCGACATCCTGGTCGAACGTGGAACTGGCGTGGGACGATCAGTTCGCGGCTCGCTTCTTCCATCGGCTCGGCTCGCTCGGCCGACTCGTCCTGTTCGACAAACGCGGGTGTGGACTCTCGGATCCGGTCGCTCGGCGCGCGATCCCAACCGCCGAGGAGTGGGTCGACGATCTCATCTCGGTGCTCGACGCGGCCGGGAGTATGCAAGCGCACCTCATCGGCATCGACGCAGGCGGTCTGGCCGCACTGCTCGCCGCCGCAACGCATTCGTCGCGCGTCTCGAGCTTGGTGCTGTACAACACCTTCGCGCGGCTGAGCCGAGCGCCCGACTACCACCTGGGCATGCCGTCGGACCTTCAAGCGTCGTCGGTGGCCGCGATTCGGCGAGACTTCCCGACTGGGATATTTCCGGAGATCGTGGCACCGAGCCGAGCCGGCGATCCCGCGTTCCGGCAGTGGTGGGCACACTTCGGGAGGCACTCAGTCGGCATGGGACCTGCGATGCAGATGCAGCAGGCCGCGTTCGCGCTCGACGTACGAGATGTGCTGGGAGCCGTGCACCAGCCAGTGCTCGTCGCGCATCAGGCGGGCAACCAGTACGTACGCGCCGCGCACGGACGGTACCTGGCCGAGCATCTCTCCAATGCCAAGTACGTCGAGTTGGCCGGCAGCGACCATCTCTATTTCTCCAGCTCGACCGACGAGCTTGCCGAGCACATCGAGGAATTCCTGACCGGCGCCCGTCATACGCAGAACGTCGACCGCACGCTCGCAACCGTGGCGTTCACCGACATCGTGAACTCGACGCAACACGCCGTGACCCTCGGAGACCGTGGGTGGAAGGAGCTTCTCGACCACCACGACGACGTCGTACGTCGCTCTCTCGCACGCTTCAGAGGTCGGCAAGTGAAGAACACCGGCGACGGCATGCTCGCAGTGTTCGACGGACCGGCGCGCGCCATCAGCGCCTTGGTCATGATCAGAAACACGATGCGCGAGTCCGGCCTCGACGTGCGTTCCGGCGCGCATACCGCCGAGATCGAGCTACGCGACCAGGACGTCGCCGGTATCGGTGTCCACATCGCGGCGCGGGTCTCCGGGCTGGCCGCGGCGGGTGAAGTGCTCGCGTCCCGTACGGTCGTGGACCTCGTCGCCGGTTCCGGCATCGAGTTCGAAGACCGCGGCGACCACGAGCTGAAAGGCGTTCCCGGCTCCTGGCACCTTTTCGCCGTCTCGGGTTGAACGCAGCCGGAACCGGGCCTGGTCTCACGGGTCGCCGGGGGGAATACTTGAGCGGTACGGAGGCGGGGGGGGAAGCCGTGCGACGTCTCGGCAGGGGGTTGGCGGCGATGGCGATGGCTGCCGCCGCGCTCGTTCCCGTGTCGGCCGCCGCGGCCGCGCCCGCGTGGTCGATCGTGCCGAGTGGCAACGCGCCCGCCGTCCCGACCGGCGGCTTGGTCACGGTCGCGTGTCCATCCGCTGCGACGTGCTTCGCGCTCGGCAGCTACGGAAACGTGAGCGCGAGCGCGACCATGATGCAGCAGTGGAACGGGTCGAGGTGGACGCTCGCGTCGGCCGCGCCCCTGCCCGGCCCGGCGGGTGCCACCGGCCCCTACCTCTCGGACCTCGAGTGTGTGAGTGAGACCTTCTGCGTCGTGGCCGGCCTGTACCAGGTCGACGGCATCTCGCATCCCCTGGCCGAGCGCTGGGACGGCAGTGCGTGGAACGTCATGTCGATACCCGACGTAACAGGGCTCTCGTTGTCGTCGGTCGCGTGCCCGAGCGAGACGAGCTGTTTCGCGACGGGCTACGGGACCACCTATCCGCAGAAGACATTCGTGGAGCACTGGGACGGCAACGCGTGGGCGGCGATGTCGACTCCCAACATCGCGAACACCGATAGCAGCCTCTCGAGGATCGCGTGTGCATCCGCGACCCTGTGCTTCGCGGTCGGCACAGCCGGCAACGGCCCGGTGACCCCGCGCACGCTCGTCGAGCAATGGGACGGGACGTCGTGGACGATCGTTGCCAGCCCCAATCCCTCCGGCACGAACCTTTTCCCCTTCCTCACCGACGTGGCGTGTCCGAGTGCGACGGCGTGTTACGCGGTCGGTAACTACACCCAGGGGCGGACAGAGAAGACGATCATCGAGCGCTGGGACGGCGCCAAGTGGTCAATGGTCACGAGCCCCGATGTCGAGGGTGACATCACCGGTCTCGCGTGCCCGACCGCGGCCAACTGTTTCGCCGTGGGCCCGGCACAGAAGGGCTCGAACGGAGCGCTCCACTCCGTCGCCCTGCGCGGCGGCACCGGGAGCTGGTCGACCGTCGCTTATGGGGCGGACGAACCGGGAAGGGACATCATCAGGGACGTCGCCTGCGCGAGCCCGAGCACGTGCTTCGCGGTCGGGTACAACGGGTCGAAGAACCCCGTGACGATCGAGCAGTGGAACGGCACGGCTTGGACGAACCTCACCGTTCCACAACCCAGCCTGCCCGATAGCACGCTGTCCGACGTTGCGTGCGCGGGAACGGTGTGCTTCGCGGTCGGTCATTCGGAGGCGCCGCTGGGCCACCCGACGAACGCCCTTATCGCGCGGCAGACGCCGAGCGGCTGGAAGGTGGTGACCAGCCCGAGCCCGAAGGGTGGACAGCTGGTCACGCTGACCGGCATCTCGTGCCCGACCCCCACGCTGTGCTTCGCGGCCGGTCACTCCGACCAGAAGACGCTGATCGAACGCTGGAACGGCAAGGCGTGGTCGATCGTGCCGAGCCCGAACAACCCACAATGGGGCGGCCAGCTCACCGACGTCTCGTGCGCGAGCGCGAAGTTCTGCTTCGCGGTCGGCAGCTTCCCGGGTGAGACCATCGAGACCCTGACCGAACGTTGGGACGGCGCCACGTGGAAGATCGTGCCGAGCCCCAGCCGTCGCCCGAGCCCACAGTTCGAGACGGAAGGCGTGAACAACCTGCAGAGTGTGTCGTGTGCCAGCGCGACGAGCTGTGTCGCGGTCGGCAACGACGCGGGCTATCTGTACGACTTCACCGAGACGCTCGCCGAGCATTGGAACGGCTCGAAATGGGCGATCGTGAAGAGCCCGAACCCGGCCAAGTTCAGCAACCTCGCCGCGGTCTCGTGCGTGGCTGCGAAGAACTGCTACGCGGTCGGGAACGCAACACCATCGGCCAACTCGACCGCAACGATGCAGACGCTGATCGTGCACTGGAACGGCTCGGTGTGGACGCGCGCGACCAGTGCGGACCCAACGCCTGCGCCGCGCAACACGCTGCTGGGTGTCTCGTGCCCGAGCGCGACCAGTTGTGTCGCGGTCGGCGATTCGCGCACGGGCGGGGTCGACCACACGTTGGTCAAGCGCCTCAGCGGGAACACGTGGTCGATCGAACCGAGCCCGGATCCGGCGGGCGCGATCCAAGCGTCGCTGCACAGCGTGGGGTGCACGAGCGCCGCCGCGTGCGTCGCCGTCGGTGACTCCACCGGACCGCAGACGCTCGTCGAGCAATACCGCTGACGCGCTCCGGGGTCGCTCGGTACCCGGAGAGGGCATTTCTGCAGTTGGCCTAATCCTTTTGGACGTCTGCGGTGTGTCATAGGCGAGTGAGTGATACCTGATGCGAGGTGCGCCCGACGGGTTCGAGGCCTTGTTCCGAGGCGAGTACGCGCGGCTGTCGCGCGGACTGGCCTCGTTCGGCGACGGCGCAGAGGAAGCAGTGCAGGAGGCATTCGTGAAGGCCCTGGTGCGGTGGTCCCACGTGAGCGGTCTCGACGACCCGGCGGCGTGGGTGCGCCTGGTCGCCGTTCGTCAGCTTCTCAACGATCGACGAACCCGCTCGCGGGAAACAGCCGCGACCGCCCGACTCGGTCGCGCGACCGTCGAGCCGGCCGATGCCGCTCGGTTGGATGTGTCCGACGCGGTGCGCGGGCTGTCACCACAACAACGAGTCGCGGTCGGGTTGCGGTACGGCGGCGGGTATCCGATCGGCGCGGTCGCCACCGCGATGGGGATTTCGGAAGGTGCGGCCAAGGCGCACCTGCACGTGGCTCGGGAACGGCTCCGGGTTGCGTTGACGGAGGATCGGAATGGATGACGACGATCGTCTCGATGCGACGCTCGCAGATCTGATCGACCCGCCGGCGGTGACGGCCGCCGACGAGGACCGCACGTTTCGACAGGTCGTCGAGCGCGCCCACGGTCGGATCCGGCGTCGCCGCCTTGTGTCTGCGGCCGCCGCGACGGCAATCCTCATCACCGTTGGGGCAATCGCCGTTGGTGCCCGTCCGGCGCGGGAGCTGCAAGTGCAGGCACCGGCATCGTCGACGCTTCCCGCAACGACAGTGTCTCCGTCGCCCGCGCTTGCGAACCTCGGCCCGTGTCCCCAGCGACAGCCCACGACGTCGCCGAGTGCGTCGAACGCGGGCATCCGAGGGCTCGCCGGCAAGCTCGTACCCATACAAGCGACGAACGTGCGCGTGTGCTCGTACTTCCGCGTCGGCAACACCGCCGAGCTCGACCGTTTCGGTCGGCTCACCGGTGCCGCGGCGGTCGCCTTGGAGCACACCGCGAACGGCCTGCGACTGCCGCCCCGCCTGAACATCACCCGGTGCCCCGGGAGCCCGCCGTTCCTCGTGACGTTCGCGAACGCCAACCGGCAAATCACCGTCGGGGCCTACTGCGGCGGCGTCTTGTCGAATGGCACGTTCACGGTCTCGAACTCGCAGCAATGGTTCAACGAGCTGGATCTCGCGCTCACGACGGACTGCCACCGGCAAGCCTCGAGCACGCCGAACCCCAGCCTCGTTTGCACCCCCGCACGCGGGACGATCCGGGGAACCCTTCGGCTGGGCGGTCCCACCCGCCTTCCGGCACGGAACTGCCCGGCACAACCAGTGACGGTGCGCAAGCTGTGCCTGCGCACCGGTTACGAGCTCGGGCCTCAGATACCCGGCACCGTCACCATCACCGGCACCAACGGGATCCGCCGGCAGGCAACCACGACCGCGACCCGGCCGTTCAGTGTCGACCTCCCGCTCGGCATCTACCGGGTGACGGGAACCCGCTCGTCGACCACATCGACATCAACATGCGCCCCCAAGGGTCCGTTCATGGTTCTCGACGGCTCCCGATTCGACGTCGAGATCGTGTGCAAGTGACGATCGAGCACCCGCCTCAGCGACGGGCCACGACGTGCAGCTGCGAAGCGAACCACCGATAGGGATCGCGACAACCAGCTGCGTCCTCGGCGTCGAACAGCGCCGCGAGATCATCGTCGGCCGAGACCTGAACGTCAGCGTCGATCGCATCGTTGAACACGCGAACGCCGTACCACGATTCGATGCCGAAACCGGCGTCGACCAGATCGCGCTCAACGGCTTCTATGCGATCCGCACGAGCGCGCACGCCGAGCTCGTTCACGTACTCATCCGAGTCCATCGCGGCCAGCGCTCCCGCCCAATCTCGACGCATTGCCGGACGGAAGCCGAGCGCATGACCATTCCGAAACGTGATGGACAACCGGCCTCGGTCGGCAACTCGCCGGGCGAGCCGCGCAACCGCTTCGTGACGGCTCGACATGTACATCAGCACCCCGTGCGCGCACACAAGATCGAAGCGCCTCCCGAACAGCACGTCGTCGAGCTGCTCGATCGCCCCGTCGAGGAGCTCTACAACGAGCCCGGACGAGGCTGCTTGCTCGGCGCAGAGCGTGCGCAGCGCCGCGGACGGTTCGACGCCGGTGACCCGGCATCCGATTCGCGCCAGCTCGATCGCCTGCGTTCCTTGACCGCAACCGACATCGAGCACGGTCATGCCGGCGACGACGTGGCGTGACAGTTGGCGACGAATCAACTCCTGTCGGATCACATTGCGAAGATTGCCCAGGCGCTCGACCCACAGCGCTTCCCCGGATTGAAAGCCCGCCATCGTCTACGTCCTCGTAGCCAGCCGGTCCACAGCTTGCCCCGCCCCAGGACGCCTCTGCCACCGGCGCGGCACCTGCGCGCCGGGGTCGCTCAATACCCGGAGCGGGCATTGCGTGTCCCCGGAATCGGATCGGGTTTGCGCGGCCCGATCGGATCTACTGCGGCCGCGCGGCCGCCGCGGCCACGCTCGCCATGTCTCCGTATGCGGGCGCTCCCGCGGTCTCGTAGGCGAGATGGAGCGTGCCGTTGGGGTAGGTCACGGATTCGGTCAGGCGCAACGCGGTGGGCACGACCCCGCCGGCGAACACCCGCTTGCCGCGGCCGAGCAGGAGCGGGTACTGCCACAGGTTCAGCCGGTCGACGAGGCCGAAGCGCAGCAGTGACTGCACGAGGTCGAGACTGCCGATGACGTGGACTTCGTCGTGGCGCGCCTTGATCGACGTGATGCCCGCGGCGAGGTCGTCGGCGACCAGGGTCGAGCCCGGCCAGCCCAACGGTTCGGCGAGCGTGCGACTGGCGACGTACTTGGGGACGCCGTTGAGCAGGCCGGTGAACGGGATCTCCTCCGGCGCGGTCGGCCAGAACCCGGCGAAGATGTCGTAGGTCCTTCGGCCGAGGAGCAGGGCCTCCATGCTCCTCGCTTGCTCGAACAGGTCGCGGCCGGCGTCGTCGTCGTGGAATGGCGCCTGCCATCCGCCGTGCGGGAAGCCGCCGTCGCGGTCCTCGTCGAGCGCTCCAGGCGCCTGTGCCACTCCGTCGAGCGTCACGAACTCGGTCACGATCAGCTTGCCCATGGTGTCGTCCTCTTCCTGGTGGCGATGCGTCCCTATGTAGACGACACCACCGCGCCGAAGTCATCGCCGTATGACGCGCCGGGTTGCCCGACGTAGTAGCGCGATGTCTCGTCGAAGCCCGCGGCGCGAGCCGCCTCGGCCATCTCCGGCGTGGTCGGCTTTGCCGGCACGATCGCGAGCACGGCACCATGCTCAGCCGCGAGCTGGGGCACTGTGCCGACATCGTTCGGCGAGACGAGCGCCGTGACGAGCAGCACCGGGCCACCGGGGTCGTAGACGGGTGGCGCCGGTATCACCAACGCCTCGATGCCGTAAGCCGAGATCGGACCGAATGCCGGCGCGCCCGACACTGACGCGTCACCTGCCCGAACCCACCACGACTCGCCGATCGTCAGGCCGAGCGACTCCAACATTGCGACCTTGGCGTCGTCACGTCGAGCGGTCACGACTCGCAGAGCCTCGGCGCCTCGCTCGCGAAGCAGGGACCACGCGGCGAGAAGCAAGCGTCGACCGTCGCTCATCCAAGCATCGTCAGCCACGACGGCGAAGTCATCGACGAAGCCGAGAGGAGCTTCGGGCCACCAGGGCGGACTGCCGGCTGCCTGAAGTTCACCGAGCACGAAGCCGCGCCCGGTGCCGATGCCGACATACCGTTCGTTCGCAACACACGACGCGAGGTGCGGTTCGTGAACCTGCCGGGCGTTCGCGGCCGGGCGCCAGAACACCGGCGACATCGCTGCGTAGACCGCTCGCCGCTCGACCATCACGTCGGCCATCCACGGCGCATCGTCGGCCGTCAAGGCTCGCAGGTCCTGAGCGTCGCTCACGCGTACAGACTGCCCGCGGTGGGCGCGGAGTGCCACCGGCATTGCACATGCACTGCCGGCGATTCCTTTGCAGATCCCTGCCCTGCCCGCCGGAGACACTGAGCAACAAAGAGGCGAGGCCGCGAGCTCACGGGCCCGCCGGCATGAAACGCGTGGGGCAGGTGACAACGGACGCCGTGGTCGATCGGGCTGCAGCTCGCACCGGCCACGCCAATACGATGCGGCGATGACGGCATTCGGCGCGGTGTTGTTCGACTTCGGGCACACGCTCTTCGACACGATCCCGGCCACCGGCTGCACCGCTGCATTCCGCGCCGCGTCGGGCCACGACGTGGACGCGAGTGCATTCGCGGACGCGTGGGAAGCAGTGCGGCAGCGGTCGCGGCAGCCCGACGAGCTCGCCAAGGGGCGCGACGTGAGCGCGGAAGCGCACCGACGCCTTTGGCTCGCCCTGCTCGCCCCGCTCGACGATCTCGCGCCGGGGCTCGCCGAGTTCACGTACGGATTCGAGAGCAGCGCCCGCGGCTGGCGGCCGTATCCCGATACGCGCCGCGTGCTCACCGAGCTGCGCGACCGTGCGATACCGGTGGGCGTGGTGAGCGACTGCGGCTGGGACATCCGGACCGTGTTCGAGGCACACGATCTGCTCTCACTCATCGACGCCTTCGATCTCTCGTACGAGCACGGCATCTGCAAGCCCGACACCCGAATCTTCGAGTCGGCGTGCGCGCAGCTCGGGGTCGAGCCCGCGACCACCCTCATGGTCGGCGACAGCTGGCTGACCGACGGCGGCGCCGCGGCGATCGGGATCGCGACGCTCATCCTTCCCGCGCGCGACCGCACCGAGTCGCCCGCACTCGCGACCGTGTTGGAGCTGACGCGCTAGAACCGAGAACGCGAGACCGCTACGCGCGCCGGCCGAGGCTCACGAGGTACTCCTTGCGGTCGAGCGGATTGTTGTCGGTGCGGGCGCGGCTCGGGACCGGTCCGCGCACCGGCTCGTAACCGGCAAACTCGCACTCGAGCACCCCTTCGCCCCGCGTGAGCGCGGGGAGCTGTTGCTGCAGCTCGTAGACGCGCGCCGCGGGAATCTCACCTTCGATCGTGCACGACGAACCGTGCGGCGCGGGCGTTCGCGGGGTCGCCTGCACCCGCGCGAGCGCGGGCACCATCGTGCCGAGCGTGTCGGCCGGGAGCTCGAGGTGGAAGTGGTGGATCGGTTCGAACACCGTGGTGCCGGCCTGCTGCAGCGATTGCATCACGACGAGGGGCGTGAGCCCTCGGAAGTCTTCGCCCGTGCTCGACATCGCCTTGTTGAAACGCTGATGGGCGTGGCTCTGACGGGGCGCGTAACCGGAGTGCGTCATCGTGACGATGCAATCGACGACCGGCCAGCCGTTGAGGCCCTGGTGCAGCGTGCGGTGCACGGTCTCCTCCACGGCCTTGAAGAACGCGAGCGGCATCGTGCCGAGCACCTCGACCGCGGGCCGGAACTCCACACCGGAGCCGATCGGGCCGGGTTCGACACGCAGCCCGACGGTCGCGAGGAACGGATTCGGCGCCTTGCCCATGATCTCCACCGCCGCACCGGTCGCGTTCGGCCGCTCCACGCAGATCGTCGTCGTCTCGCGGAACTCGACCTCGATGCCGAACTCGGTCGCCAGCGTCTCCTGGATGACCTCCTTCTGCACTTCGCCGTAGAGCGACACGAAGATCTCCTGACGCACGTCGTCTTGGCGGAGGTTGATCAGCGGGTCCTGTTCCTCGAGCCGGCCGAGCGCGAGTCGTAACGCGCCCATCTCGGCGGCGCGACGGGGAACGACAACGGTCTCGAGCGTCGGCGGCGCGAAGTAGTGGGGATCCGGCGTCACTCCCGCGTTGCCGAGCGCGTCGCCGATCCTGACCGCGCCGAGCCCCCAGAGCTTGCCGATCCTTCCGGCCCCGACCGACGCGCGCGGAACGTCCGAGCCGTTCTCGAAGACGGTGATCGCGGTGACCTTGCGCTCGCGTCCCGCGCCGAAGGGGAGCCGGTCGCGCGTGTGGATCGCGCCGGAGAACACGCGGACGTACGCCACCCGCTCGCCGGCCGCGCCGCGCTCGACCTTGAACACCTTGCCCGACACCGGACCGTCGGCGTCGCCCACCGCGGCCGGCAGCAATTCCGTGATGCCCGCGATCAGTGCGTCGACCCCTGCGCCCGTGATGGCCGAACCGAAGAGCACCGGGTGCACGAGCGCGCGCCTGGCCTGCGACGCGAGCGAGTCCCGGAGTTGCCGGTACGACACCTTGGCCGCGTCGTCGACGTACGACGCCAACAGGGTGTCGTCGCGTTCGGCGAGCACGTCGGCGAGCGCGGCGACGAACCCGGAGTCGCCGGCGCCGTACGGCACGAACGTCGCGTCGCGCCGGCCCCGGTTCCGCGTCGTGCCCATCGTGACGATCGCGGGAGTCAACTTCGCGGCGATGGCGTCGACGACGCGCTGATCCTGCGCGCCGCCCCGGTCGATCTTGTTCACGAAGATCAACGTCGGGATGCGCAAACGGAGCAGCGTGCGCATCAGCACGCGCGTCTGGGCCTGCACACCCTCCACCGCCGAGAGCACGAGCACGGCGCCGTCGAGGACGCTCAACACGCGTTCGACCTCGGCGATGAAATCGGGGTGGCCCGGCGTGTCGATCAAGTTGACGGTGACGCCCGCGACGACGAACGACACCACGGCCGACTTGATCGTGATGCCTCGTTGTCGTTCGAGCTCCAACGAATCGGTCTGCGTGTTGCCGTCGTCGACGCGACCGATCTCGTCGATGACACCGGCGGCGTAGAGCAGCCGCTCGGTCAGGCTCGTCTTACCGGCGTCTACATGCGCCAGAATTCCCAGGTTGAGCGTTCGCATCGAGCGTCATGTCCTTTGGATAGGCGATCCCTTCCCGGATGGACATGAACGCTCGCCGCATCTCGTTCTCCCTGGTCAGTGGTGTTGCGAGAGTGCAGCAGACCGCAGTGGCGGCGGCAACCGATTTACCGGCGCCGACTACCCAATTCAACTCTCGCCGCCCGGAGGTCGATATATCCGGTCGGCGAGAAGGGGACTCCAATGCACTGCCCAGAACGTTTTCGTCGCGCCGCGATTTGGGTCGCGGGCGCGTCGTTGATGCTCGTGCCGTTCGTGCGACCCGCGGGCGCGGTCACTCCGGTGCAGTGCACCGAGCGCTCCGCCCACGCGCCGGTCGAGACCGGTGACGTGCTGGTGAGCACCGCGATCCTGAGCGGATGCACACCGCTCTCGGCCACCGGGGGTCGGGGCACGGCGGTCACCAACTTGAAGACCCACGTGAGCAAGACCACTTGGGCCGACGGCAAGGGCACGACGATCGCCGACCTCAACGCGTTGCGCGGTTCGGGCCCGAGCCGCTGCCCGAACGGCACGACCTTGTTCGTCATCGGTGGGCGCGTCGTCGGCGGGTCGGGCGCCGCGTTGCACGTATTCCGAGTCGGCATGAGCGTGAGCGCACGCGTGTGCGTGAGCGAACGGCTGCCGGCGACGATCGAACCGGGCTCGTCGTACAAGTTCGCCGCGAGCGCGCCGCGCAACGTCACGAGGAACACGCGGCCACCCGAGACCACCACGACCGGGGCGCCGACCACCACGACGACGGCCCCGAACGGCAACAACGTTCCGCCCGCGGTCACGTTGACCGCCGGCTTGGCCGACTGCCCCGCGAACTACCAAACCGCGATGATCACACTCGTCAACACCGATCGCCGGCAGACCGGCAACCTGCCGCCGCTCTCCGAGAACGCCAACCTCGACTGGGCCGCGCGCAAGCACTCCGTCGTGATGGCGACGACCTCGATCATGTCGCACAACGGTTGGGACACCGAGATCCACGACTCGAACTACGTGGTGGGCTCACCCGGTTGGACCGGACAGAACATCGCGTACATGACCGGCCGGTACGCGCCCGACACCATCGAGTCGAACTTCTTCAACGAAGTGCCACCCGACGACGGCCACCGCCTCAACATCCTGAGCGCGAACTTCCACAACATCGGAATCGGCTGCATCATCAACAAGTCGACCGGCGCGTACTGGTGGTCGCAAGACTTCGGGAGCTGACACACGCGCCGATCGGCGAACCGCGCGTCAGCTCACCTCGAGCACGGGTTCGGTCGGCGGCGGGTACGCGCTCACGAACGGAAGGACCGCGTCGACCTCACCGCGCCACGCCAGCGCGCGCATCTGCCCGACGCTGCGGCGACCGCCGAGCGTCCGGAACAGCTCGTAGCGATCAGCGGTCACGGACGCGATCACCGGGCTCGACCCGACCGTCCAGTGATCGCGGCCGTCGCCAACGTCGACTGCACCGACCGCGGCGCCTTCCAGTGACTTCTCGAACGTGACGAGATACGAATCGAGCGCCACCGCCAGCGTCTCGTCGTCGTCCGGACGAGCGAGCCCGAGCGCATGCCGCACATCGCCGACGTGCTGGAGGAGGTCTCCGACGAAGTGACTCCCGAGGTCGTATCCGAACAGGCGTAGACCGTCTTCGAACTGGGGCGCCTCGCGGTCCCACTCGTCGGCGAGCTCGTCGAGGCTGCGCCGTTCGCGCGACCTGACCTGGGCGTCGGTCCAACTGTCAGGATCGCCGCCGAACTCCTGCGCGTTGAGGTCGGCCGCGATGCCGACGAGATGCGACACGACATCGTGCACCGACCAGGCGGGTGTCTCGGGAACCGTGGTGGCGAGCTGCTCGGCATTGCATGACCGCAAGAGCGTTATGAGCGATCGACGCGTGCGCTCGTAGATCTCGCCGCAGTCGACATCGCGATCAGGGATCATGCGCTCTGTTCTCCCACAATTCGCGGCCCGGGGCGAACGGTGTCGACCCGCCGGCTGCCACTCGCGGCATTATGGACGCATGTCTCAGGATCGCGAGTTCATTGCAGTGATGCCCGGCGCGGAGCCGTTCTCGGCTCCGGGTGGTCCCAACGGCGTGTTGGTCGTGCACGGCTTCACCGGCAGCCCGCAATCGATGCGCGGGCTCGCCGAAGCGTTCGCGGCGGCCGGCTTCACCGTCGAGCTGCCGCGGCTGCCCGGTCACGGCACGTCGGTCGACGACATGGCGACCACCACCTTCGCCGACTGGTCGGGCGCCGCCGAACGCGCCTACGAGAATCTCGCCGGCCGCTGCGAGCGCGTCGTGGTGGCCGGACTGTCGATGGGTGGCACGCTCGCGACCTGGCTCACCATTCGCCATCCCGAGATCGCCGGACTCGTGGTGATCAACGGTGCGGTCGCGCCGCTCGACCCCAACATTCGCGAGGGCCTCGAGCAACTCGTCGCGCAGGGTGTGGCTCGCATCCCCGGGCCCGGCAACGACATCGCCGACCCGAGCCAGACCGAGCTCGCCTACACCGAGACCCCCACCGCGCAGCTGCTCTCGCTGCTCGACGCGGTCGACGCCATGCAATCGGAAGTCGCGCGGATCCAGTGCCCGGTGCTCGTGATCAGCAGCGACCAAGACCACGTCGTGCCGCCGATCTCGAGCGATCAGTTCGCCGAGCGCGTCGGCGGCCCGGTCGAACGGGTGCGGCTCACGAAGAGCTTCCACGTGGCGACGCTCGACTACGAACGCGCCGACATCGAGGCCCGAGCCGTCGCGTTCGCGCAGCGCGTCACCGGCGCCGACGCGTAGGAGATCTCCGGTTCCCGATTGACTTCGAAAGCGTTAGCTATAACTTACCGTTCGTGGCCACTTACCAAGCGGGCGCCGTGCTCGAGGCGCTCGGCGACCCGACCCGCCGGACCATCTTCGAGATGCTCGGCGAAGGCCCGCAAGCCGTCGGCCGGCTCGCGGAACGGCTGCCGGTGAGCCGGCCCGCCGTCTCGCAGCACCTCAAAGTGCTGAAAGCGGCGGGCGTGGTGGTCGACCGGGCTCGGGGCACACAGCGGATCTACGAGCTCGACCGGCACGGACTCGCGACGCTGCGCGCCTATCTCGACGACATCTGGACCAACGCGCTCGACGCGTTCGAACAGGCGGCCGAAGCAGCCGCCGAGGAGGATTCATGACCTCGCCGACCGAGACCAGCGAGACCACCGTCCGCAAGCAGATCACGGTGAACGCACCGATCGCGAAGGCCTTCGAGGTGTTCACGACCCGCTTCGACTCGTGGTGGCCGCGCTCGCACCACATCGCGTCCGTCGACATGGCCGAGGCGATCCTCGAGCAACGCGCGGGCGGCCGCTGGTACGAGCGCGGCGTCGACGGCAGCGAGTGCGAGTGGGGCAAGGTCTTGGAGTTCGACCCGCCGAGCCATCTCGCGTTGTCGTGGCACATCAACGCCGACTTCAAGCACGACCCCGGCCCGGCGAGCCGCATCGACGTGTGGTTCACCGAAGAGCGCGCCGGCGTCACGCGGGTGGAGCTCGCCCACTCGGAGCTCGACCGGCACGGTGAGAACTGGCGCAAGCTCCGCGACGGAGTCGACAGCGGCGGCGGCTGGGAAGCGCTGCTCGCGCGGTACGGCGAAGTGCTCGCCGGCTGATCGCGAGCTCTACGCGTAGCGCGCGGCGGGCGTGCCGGGTGGGTTGTGAACACCCGGCCGCGCGTCCGGGTTCGGCACGCACACCTCGCACTCGAGGCCGTCGGGATCGCGGAAGAACACGCTCAGGATCGGTCCGAAGTCGGTGACGAACTCGTCGGCCGCGCCCCGAGCGATCAACCGGCGGCGGATCTCCTCGAAGGCCTCGAGCGATTCGGCTTGCAGCGCCAGATGATCGAGCCGGCCCCGGCCGAAGATCGGAGTCTGGCGCTCGGCCTCGGTGTTGCCGGCGATCTCGAAGACGTTCAACTCCGCAGTCGGCCCGACGTGGATCACGGTCATCCGGACTTCGGGGTGCTCGTCGACCTCGGGACCGTCGCGCAGCACTTGCGCCTCGAACACTTCGGTGTAGAACGCCTGCAGCCGCTCGGTGTCGTTGGTGAGCACCGCGACGTGATTGAAGCCATTGAGCAACACCGGGATCGACCTCCTGCGCGAGCCCCGACGGGTCACTGCGGAGAATAGGTCGAGAAGTCGGCCCAATCAGCGGGCCACGTCACCGAGCACGGAGGTGGGGCCGAACGCATCGGCGACGTAGCCCATGCCAATTCAACCGGAATCGGCGCGAAGTCATTCCGGCGCGAGCGTCTCCAGCACCTCGTCGACACCGGGCGTCGCGGCCATCTCGGAGGCGATCTCCCGGGCCCGCACGCGATACGAGCGCGCTCGCAACGCGTCGGCGATCGCGTCGGCAATGCGCGGTGCATCGACCTCGGTGACGACTCGCCGGGCTCCGTCGGCGCTCGCCGGCTCGGCCTCGACCGTGACGCCCGCGCCACCGCTCGCGACGCGGCGGCCGTTCTCGAACTGATCGGCGAAGACCGGGACGATGACCATCGGCAGACCGGCGGCCAGCGCGCCGAAGACCGTCCCCGACCCTCCGTGACACACCACCAGGTCGGCCTCGGCGAACACGCGCGCTTGGTCGACCCACGGCTCGACGTGCACGTGGCCGGGGACCGCGCCGAGACCCGTTGGGTCGAACCGGCGACCAACAGTGAGCAACACGCGCGCGTCCAGATGTTGCACCGCGTCCAGCGCGGTTCGGTAGACGCCGGCCGCGAGCGACATGTGACCCATCACCGTGCCGAAGGTCAGGTACACGAGCGGCGCGTCGGAGCCGTCCCACCAGTCGGGCAACGGCGCGGCGGTTCCGGCCGCGGGTTCGCGGAAGCGCACCGTCGTCGGGAACGGCGACGGGTCGAGCAGCTCGGGGAACCGGGTGAGATACGGCGACGCGCGCAGTTCCTCGACGAGACCGGCGCGGTGCTCCTCGAGCGCGGGCGCGGCCACCGCGATCGACCCCGCCTCGGCCTCGGCGAGCGAGATCGCCACCTGCGCGGTCGGAATCGACCGCGCGAACGCGACCACGGCCGACGCGTACTCGCACGGCTCCCGCAGCACGAAGTCGGGTTGCCAGTCGGCGCAGACCTGCTCCATGTGCGGGAGCATCGCGCCAGTCGCGAGCCGGCCGAAGAGCTCACGATTGCCGAGCACCGACGCCTCCAGCGGCGGAGCGAGCGGCAGACGTTCGCGGATCGGCGCGATCACCGCCTCCGGCGGCTCGCCGCCCGCGCGAAACGGGAAGCCCGCGAGCTCGACCATCTCCTGCAGCGCGGGCGGACCCACCACCACCACGTCGTCGCCCCGGCGCCGCGCCGCCGCGAGGAACGGCAACAACGGATTCAGGTGACCGGAGCCACCGAGCGAGCACGCGACGAGCATCCGCACGACGCCAGAGCCTACGAACCGATCACGCGCGGGCGCGATCGAGTTTCACGGGCAACCAGTAGTGGTCGCCGGACCGGTGACCGCGTAGACGGTTGCCCCTTCAGCCGATTGCAGCACGACGCGCACGTTCGGGTCGGTTCTCGTCCACTGCGACTCCGGCGGCTCGTCGGGCGGTTCGCCGCCGGGCAACCCGATGTGCCAACGCGCGAGGTCGACACCGATACCGATCTGGGTGCCACCCACGGGCACCACGACGTACTGCACGCGCGCCCGCCGCACATCGCGCCGCCACGCATCGCAAGTAGGTACGGGATGCCAGTCGCCGTTCGGGCCGTGCTCACCGATCATCTGCACGTGGTTCTGCAGGTGCGCGCCGTACAACGGATACGAGAACGTGAAGCCGGAGTAGCCGACGCGCGCACCCGGGAGCGAGCTCGCCCAACGCGCGAGGTCGAGGCCGGCAAAGCGGTCGCGCTGATACGTGTGTTGGACCGGCCAGCCGATCGCCACGATCGCCACGACCGCGGCGCACACCACCACCCGACGCAGTGCGGTCGGGCGGCCGGCGATCGACGCGCCGCGCCATGTGACCGCGACCATCACCAGCGCCGCGACGAACGCGACCGTCAACGCGACCTTCGCGTGGTTGACCGACCAGCTCGCGCGGCCTTGGGAGGAGATCTGGGTCGCACCCAACGCGATGCCGAGCGCCGCGGTCGCGAGCCACGAACCGTGCCGCCATCGACGCGCCACGAGGGGCACGATGGCCAGCCCGATGGCGACCGCGGGCAGGAGATAACGAAGGTCGTACGAGAAGAACCCGGCAGTGAGCGCCGCGGTGCCCGGGCTCGCGATGAAGTGCGCGGCCCAGATCGTTCCCGGTGTGACGACGAACGCCGCGATTGCGACCGCCCCCACCAGCGGCGCGACGAGCTCTCGCCCGCGCAGGCTCGCGACACCGATGCCCAGCGCGATCGCGACGATGGCCATGATGATCGGCCACGCCGATCCGAAGCTCGCGCGCAGCCCGGGCACGAGCGCTTCCCGCCAGAGGCGGCCGTTGCCGAGGTTGCGCAGCAGGCTCGAGGTGTAGGGGTCGATCGACGGCGTCGGCGGGCGCGGCAAGTGGAACGAACCGATGCCGATGGTCACCCCCGGGATCGGGCTCCCGACCCGGAAAAGGTTGCGCAGGTACCAATAGCTCCCGGTCGCCGCCGCCGCGCCCGACCAGGCGATCATCGTCGACATCCTCGATCGCTTGGGAGTGAGCACCGCGAGGCACACCGCGAGCGCGAGCACCGGGCCCACGAACGTGACCTTGCTGCCGGTCGCGAGCCCGGCCGCGAGACCGCCGAAGATCGCGGCCGCGCGCTCGGCGTCGTCGCGCGCGCCGGAGTGCACGACGAACGCGAGACTCGCGAGCAGGCCGACGATCCCCAACATGTCGTCCTTGGCGGTGCCCGCCTCCACGACGACGACGATGGGGATCGTGAGCGCGACGGCGACACCCGCGAGGCTCGCCGACCCGACTCCGCCGCGCTCGCCGATGCACCATCCCGCCAGGAGCGCCACGAGCACCAGTGCGAGGTTCGCGAAGACCGACAGCACATCGGAGCCCATCGCGAGGAGCGCCACCGCGTGGAGCATCGACGCGTTCGCCGGGTAGTAGGTGATCAGCGCGTCGCCGTTGAGGTACTGCAAACGGCTGGTCCAGCCGCTCTGCACGAACGCAGCCGCGAACGGCATGTGGTACCAGAGGCTGTCGCCGTTGCCGCCGCCGCCCGCGTTGCCCACGCCGAACGAGACGGTGCGCGCGACCAACGTCGACCACTCGGCGCACACGAGCGCGGTCGACGCCGACGCCACGATCACGTCGCTCACCGGCCGGCGCGCGGTCACTCCGGTCGGCTGGGTGGCGGTCGTGGTGCGGTGGCACCACCACACCGAGCCGAACCCGAGCCCGAGCACGGCCGTGATCAGCGCGCCGCGCCGGAACTGCCCGACCGTCCCCAGCAGCTCGCCGATCACGACGACGCCGGAGATCGCCCCGATCAGATCCGCGAGCAGTCCGAGCGCGGGAGTCCAGCCCGGTGCCATGCGCCGGCGCCACGCCCTCGCGCCCGCGAAGGCCGGCCCGCAGATCAACAGCAGGCGCCCGACGCCGAAGAGGTAGCCCGTCGCCGTCAGGGTCGGACCTCCCGTCGGTCACCCGGCTGCGTCGCCAGTATGCCGAAGGCCGGCCACCTCCTCGGGGAGCACAAACCCCTTGATTCTAGAGTACTAGCATTCTAGTATCGACCGGTGGCGCCCGGTGAAGAGGTCAAGCAGTTCAACGTGTACCTGCCGGTCGAGCTGATCCGCGCGGTGAAGCACCACGCGGTCGACACCGAGCAATCGCTCTCGGCGATCGTCGCAACCGCGCTCAACGAGTTCCTCGCGCGTCAGACGCGCACCAAGAAGGAGAGAGCCCATGGCCACTAACGGCATCGTCGGCTACTACGTGGACACGCGTAACTACGGCGCGACGGCGGCGTTCTGGGCTTCGCTCGGCTTCCGGAGCACGTTCGAAACCGATCACGGATCCGGTCAGTGGGAACACCCCGACGGCGGTCCGTACGTGTTCATCAACGAGCAACAAGACGCCCCGCTCGAGACGCATCCCGTGCTGGCCGTGAACGACTCGGAAGCGTTCGCTCCCGATCGCGCGCCCGACTACGCGATGCCGTTCACCCCGCAACACTGGGGGCTCACCCAAGCGCTCATCCGCGACCCCGACGGGCGATGCGTGAGCCTGCAGGCGCCGCTACCGGCCGGCGTCACTGCTCCGGACGCGGACGCGCATCATCGCGAGAAATACTCCTGAACCACGCGAACTCCGACCAACCCACCGCGGCGAGCAGCACGACCGCACCGGCCACCACGCACCCGTCGCCGACCGGCACGTACCAGTACGCCGGATGGGCCACGTGCAACCACGCGTGCGAGAACAGCGCGAAGTGGCCCCACAGCGCGAGCAGGATGATCAGCGTGGCCGGGACCGCGACCGGGTTCCGTTCGACGCGCGTCGGTGTCGACGGCGCGACCGCGAGCAATGGCAGCCCGACGACCAACGGGAGCGTGTATCGCCCCTGCCAGCTCCCCAGACCGCTCCGGTTGTAGGTCGCGACTTCGGCCGCGAACGGGATCAACACCGCGAGCACGCTGCCGGCAAGGAGCGTGAGCATCGCTCGCCGGCTGCCGGCCCACGCGATGGCGACGACGAGCGCGAACGCGAGCGCCCAGCACACCTCCGTGACGAGCGGAGTGCGCACGGTCAGGTATCCCAGGTAGCCGATCGTCTGCTGGAGGAGCCGGCCGACGTGCCCGGCGGAAGCGCGCAGCGACTTCGCGAAGCCCGTGCCCGACGCGGGCGGCTCGTAGAAGACGACGTAGCTGTGGAACACCACGCTCCACACGGCCACCGCGAGCGTGGCCGCGGCGCTGCACGCGAAGACGATCTTCTCGGAACGGGAGCGGAAGACCTCGTTGCCTCGCGACGGGTCGATCGACATCAACGAGAGCACAACGGCGAGCACGATGAAGAGCCAGCCGGTCTCCCGACAGGTCGCGAGCACCACGGCGCTCGCGCCGCCGAAGGTCGCGAGCTGGCGGGGCGAACGCGTGCTCGTGCCGTGCACCATCGCGAGCACCACGGCCCACAGGCATGTGGCCGACGCGATCTCCAGCCCACTCGGGTTCACCGAACCGGCGAGGTTCAACGCGAGCGGCGTGAGCCCGGCGAACAATCCCGCCGCGAGCACCAGCGGCCGGCGGCGCATCGACATGAACACGAACGCCGCCGACGCGAGGAACGCGGAACAGAGCACCGCGCTCGCCAACCGCATCAGCAGCCAGCCCGTGCGGTTCGGGGCGAACAACGACGGCCACCCGACGAGCACGTAATACAAAGGGAATCGCCGACCTTCGCTCGTCGCGACGATCTCGGAGGCGGGCCGGTCGGAACCGACCGCCTCGCACAACGAGTCCTGGGTGAGGCGACGATCACACGGGTAGCGCAGCGACTCGTTGTAGAGCGTCACCGGGATGCTCTGGATCGACCCGGTGCCGTGCGTGTACGAGCCGATGTGCGGGAACACCTCGCCCCGCACCGCCGACGCGGCGCGGAACACGTGGTCGACCTCGTCGGGGAACTCGTTGATCGGAGTCACCAGCGCCCAGCCCACGGCGATCAGCAGGAAGCCGGCGAACCACGGGAGCCAATGAGACTTCGCGTCGTGCAAGAGCACGTCCTGTCAGCGCGAGGGAGCAGTTGCCGATCCCGAGTCTGACCCACACTCCCCGACCGGAACCGGATCTCCCGACTGGTCACGCGGCACCGGTAATTTGCGCCGGTGGTCCCCGACGCGGCGTCGACATTCTCCACGCCGCGCCTGCGGGCGGAGCAACTGCGCAGCGACCACGCCGAGTACCTCGCCCAGCTGCACACCGACGCCGCCGTGATGGCGCTGATCGGCGGCGTCCGCGACTCCGACACGTCGGCGGAATGGCTCCGGCGCAACCTCGAGTGCTGGGAAGAGAACGGCTTCGGCCAGTGGATGCTGCGCGACACGACCGGCCAACTCGTCGGGCGGGGCGGCTTGCGTTGGATCGACCCCTCCGTGGGAGAGCGGATCGTCGAGCTCGGATACGTCTTTCAGCGCTCGGCCTGGCGCGCCGGGCTCGCCACGGAGGCATCGAACGCGATCATCGCCGTCGCGCGCGACCACTACCGCCTGACGCAGTTGGGCGCCATCACGCTCGTGAGCAACGACGCGTCGAGCCGGGTGCTCACGAAGTGCGGCTTTCGATTCGAGCGGATGGTGGAGCACCCGATCGGACCGCACCGATTCTTTCGCCTGACCCTCTGACCGGATCGCGATCGCCGGGCGACCCGCGCGCGGTTCAGCGGGAGCGGGCGACACGATCGAGGCTCGCGTCGAGCGCGCGCCGGGCGTCGTCGATCGGCGCATCGAGCTGGACGATCGCGATCGCGAATTGCTCGGCCGCCTCGGCGAGCTTGCGCTCCCGTTCGCGGGCGCCGAGCGGCGGACGTTGCGGCGCGATCGACGTTCCCCGCCGCCCGTCGCTGACGATCACTCCCTCACGCACCAAGGCGTCGTAGGCCTTGCTCACCGTGCCCTTCGCGATGCCGAGGTCGGCCGCGAGCTGCCGGATGGTCGGCAACGGTGCGCGCTCGGGGAGCGCACCCGAGCCCGCCATCGTCGCGAGCTGACTCCGGAGCTGCTCGTAGACGGGCACCGCCGACTCCGGGTCGACCCGCAGGATCATCGCTTGGCGGGCCACGCGACGCGGCGGGCCGCGAACGCCATCACCCAGGCGCAGCCCGCCGCGAGCGTCGCACCCAACACCGACACGCCGCGGGCGAGCGAGTTACCCGTGACGACCCAGACCTCCGTGGCGGCGAGCGAGGCGAGCATCCACGCGAGCGCGCCGCCCGCAGCATCGAACGACGCAAACGCCCGGGCGCGCAACACGTCGTCGGCGCGCGCCAGGGGCTCGGGCAGCGCCGGGCGCGAGCGCCATACCACCCGATGTTGCATGAGCGTCACGATCACGAGCACTCCGGCGGCCGACGCCCCGACCGCGACGCGCGCCGCGTCGACGCCACCCGCCACGGTGCTCACACCGGTAACGACCGCGGCGAGCGCGGCCCCGCCGAGCATCATCCGGTGCAGAGACCTCGAGCGGTACGCGCCCACCAACCTCGGCGCGACGGACGCGACACGAACACCGCGGCCGGCGCGCCGCAGCTGATGCGTCTCACCCAGAATGGCGCCGCCGAGATACCCGGCGACCGTCGCCAGGAACAGACCCACGAGGCTGACCCGGAACTCGGCCACACCGGAGAGCGATCGCACGACGAACGTCGCGATCACGCCGACGCACACCGCGATGCTCGACGTCGTGCGGAAACGACGGGCGCGCGACAACGAGCGACCGATCAACAAACGGACCGCCGGGGTGTCGTCGAGGTGGCCGCTCACCATGACGGCTCGTACGTCGTTGACCGCGACCGGCGCGTAGGCGCGGCGCAAGAGGTACGCCGCACCAACGAACGGGATCAGCGCGAGCACCAACACCACAATCACGACGACTCCCTTGACTGTCCCACGATCATGGGACAATACTGGCGACGTGTCAACCGTCGCGACAAACGACCCGCCCCCGCCCGTCGACGCCGTCGACGAGTCGGAGCGCGACCTCGTCGACGCGCTCGTGCCGAGGCAGCGCTCGAGAACATGGGGTGCGGCGATCGCCGTTGCCGCACTCGGGTTCCTCGCCGTCGTCGCGTTCGCAACGACGTCGGGAACCGTCGTGCCGCGACTGTCGGCCACGCCCCAGAGCTGGTCGGCCGCCCGAGGAGTCGAGCCGACGTTCACGTTCACCCTGCACAACGACGGGTTCCGTCCCGCGACGATCACCGCCGTCGCACTCGGCGCGTCGGGTCTCGATCACGGCCGGCTCGACGTCCACTTCCCGGTGCGGCTCGCGCCGCATCACGACGTGAGCATCACCGCGACGTTCACGGGCCTGCGCTGCGATCGCATCGACCCGCGCCAGTACGCGTCGGGGATCCGTGTCACCGCCCGCGGCGATCTTCCGTTTGCCACCACGGTCACGGCCCGGCTCCTCAACCACTTCACCAAGCCTTTCGTGGGCATGCGCACCTACTCGGGATCCGATCCGCTCCAGATCGGCTGGCCCGCGGGCATCACGCAAGACGCCTGCGCGCACCCGTAGCCGATGGGCCGGCCGGTCGACACGTCATCGATGGTGGTCGGTGACATCCGGCTGACGATGATCGCCGACGGGTACCACCGCTGCGATCCGACGCGTACGTTCGTCGGCAGCACCGAAGCCGACTGGGACGCGCACCGTCATCTGCTCGACGCTCGCGGACGCGTCGTGATGACGATGGGCGCGCTGCTCGCGGAGCTCCCCGACGGCCGGCGGGTGCTCTTCGACCTCGGATTCGGAGCGCGCACCGTGATCCTCGAAGACCTCGCGATGGAATTCTGGGGCGGCCGGCTGCTGTCGAGCCTGGCGCGCGCCGGGTGCACCCCCGCCGACATCGACGTGGTCGCGTACAGCCACCTGCACGCCGACCACGTGGGTTGGACCACCGATCTGGCGCAGGAAACGCTCACGTTCCCCCACGCCCGGCACGTGTTGGCCCGCCCCGAGTGGGACTACTGGGCGAGCCGTCCGGGCGCGGGCGGGCCGAGCGAGCAAGACCTCGCGGCGCTCTCCGATTGCGTCGAGCTCACCGACGGCGAGGCGACGCTCGTGCCCGGCATCGAGATCATGCCCACGCCGGGGCACACGCCGGGCCACTGCTCCTTCCTCGTGTCGTCGGGAACGGCGCGCGCGGTGGTGCTCGGCGACGCGATCCACTGCCCCCTCCAGATCAGCCATCCCGAGTGGGCATTCGCCGCCGACGCGAATCCCCAGGCCGCGCGCCGGGCCCGGGAGCACCTGCTTCGCGAGCTCGACGCGCCCGACACGGTGGTGGTGGGCCCGCACTTCGCCGACGCCGTGTTCGGACGCGTGCTCGCGGGGACCGCGCCCCGTCAGGTCGCGTTCGACGTCGCGCCGCCCGCCGGGCCCCAGACCGTCGCGCCGGACGCGTCGCCCGGCAGCACAATTCTCCCGGCGCTCAATTAGACAATTAGAGGTCGCGCAGGAGTGCGGCGAGCGCCCCTCGTTGCGCGGCGGCATCGGCGTCGACCAGCTCCCGCACGAGCTGGGGCAGCGGCGCCGGGAGCCGGACTCGGCGGCGGGTCACGACTCCCCAGGTCGTGAGGATCTGCGACTCGAGAAACGAAGCATCGGCGCCGGCCGGCAGCACGCCGACGACCCGCGTCATGTCGTCACGGGTCTCGTTGCGAACGTCTCGCAGCGCGAGACCCAACTCGGCGAGCGCGTCGTCTCCTCGCGCTCGACTCCCCCGAGCCACCTGGACCCGGGCCGCGATCGCCTCCGCGATGGTCGCGTCGCCGATACCCAGCGGCGGATGCGACAACACGATCAGCTGCTCACGTTCTGTCCGCTCGTGGGTCAGGTGCGCGGTCATGACCAGCCCCGTGGGCTTGCCGGCCGCGAGCGCGACGTCGTCGCACCCGATCTCGCATCCGGTCGGCGACTCCGGCGGTCCGATGCCCGCCACGATCTCGCGGTCGGAGAGCGCCGGGTCGTCCACCAGCGCGAGCAGCGTCGCGACGACCCGGCTCGGCGAGAAGGGCGGCGCGGACCCGTCGACGTGGAGATCGCCGTTGATCAGCCGGATCGGCAGCCGCGGCCCGCCGCGCTCCGCGGCCAGGGCGGCCAGACCGGCGCGAGACAGCCGCGCCTCGGTGTACCGCGGGTTCGCAGGCGGGTCGATGTCGTTCGCCGAGCCGTAGTTGCCGTGGAAGTCGACGAGCCGGGCGTGCACCCGCCACGGCTGCGCCATCAGGCACAGCGCGTCGTAGCCGTAGCGCGGGCCGACGCCGAATTCCTCGGCCAACACGTCGACGACGTTGGCGCACTTCCGGTGGTGACCGTCGGGCCGCGCCCCGATCCGGTCGAGGGCCTCGAGCACGCACCGATCGACGACCCCGAGCCGCCAGTGATCAGGCACCGGCCATGTCCTTCCCGAAGCGAAGCCGGAGCCTCACGACGTCGGCGATCGACGCGACCCGCACCGCGTGCCGCCCGACCGGTATCGACACGGCGGTCCGCGCCAACGCGGTGTGGTCGGCGCGGCCGCGGCGCAGCAGCACGTCGACGGCCCCGACCGGTGTCACCCGGGTGACGATGTCACGCGTCGCGAGCACGTGGTCGGTGGGTCGCCCGACCCGGCCGACGCTCCCGAGCGCATCGAGCGCGTCGAAGAGCCGCCCGAGATTCGCCGCCGAGGGCTCGGGCACGAGATCGAGATCGCCGGGCACGTGATCACGTCCGTGCAGGAGCAGCGCGCACCCGCCGACCACGACGAACTCCGCGCCGCGCGCCGCGAGGAACGCCGCGACCGAGAGCAAATTCCCGCTTTGCCGGCAGCACCCGGCTGCCGGCGGCCGCGTTTGCGGTGCTGTTGACGAAAGGTCGGAGCGGCGAGCAGGCGTCATGGTTCGGCGTCGGGCTCGACCCGGGCCGCCAGACGCTTGGGCGCGGCGAGGAGGTACGCGCCGGACACCTCGGGCAGCGCGAGGCAGAGCTTCGAGAATCGGGCCCTCGACCTCACGGGGTCCGGCATCGTTGGTTCTCCCCGGTCGAGGCCGCCGCAGCCGGGCCGGCGGCGCGCCAGCATCGAACCAGCCTCGCTCGACCTCCGCAACCGCGGCGAGCCGAGATTCGGGCGCGCCGATGTCGTCGTGCGATCCGGAATCGCGACACAGACTCAGGGTCCGGTTGGCAGCGTGCGCCCGGTTCGGCGAGGCTCCGGCCCGTGGAAATATCGCTCTTCGACGAGGTCGGTGAAGCCCTGCGAAGCCTGGCGCCGACGGACCTCGGCGAGCACCACTACCGGGCTCATCGATACGGCGTAAAAGCCTGGTTCGGGCCCGCGACGCCGCCTCGGGAGCACTACGAAGCCCAGGTCGTGGGGCCCGACGTCGACCGCCGGGCCGAGGTGCTCGCGATCGAAGTGGGCTTCCACTCCGAGTACCCGAAGGCCGCCGAGAACGACGCCGTCATCGCGCATCTGGTCGCGAACGAGGCGCGCTGGCGCCGGGGCGTCGGCAAAGAAGCCCAGGTGGGAGCATTCTTCGGGCGTTCGGACCACTGGCGACGGGTCTCCGAGACCTGGCCCGACCCGGACCTCGGCGACGGCGGCCTGGTCATCGAGATCGCCACGCGGCTCACCGACTACATCGTCGCGATCGAGCCCGTGCGCCGGCGCCGAACGCGCTGAAACAGTCGCGGATCGACCGGGTTAGGCCGTTCGGCCTATGTGATAATCGGCCGAACGGAATCGCTGGTATTGATTGCAAAGGAGGTGTTCGGCTCTTGCGTCCCAAACGACATTTGCACCGCGTCGGTCGGCCCCGGATCGGATCGGCCGGCCTGTTGAGCATTCGCGGTTTTGTCGTTCGAACCGGTCCGATGTGGCCCATCGCTGCGCATGATCACTTTGAACCATCAAACAGCACCCATGTTGCTGGTGGGGAGAAACCGCTGTGATGTTGCTCGAGTGCAGCACTGTCCACCGCTGTAGCCGGCTGCGCACCTAATCTCGGCTCGGGTCGTGGTGTGAATGGAGCCCAGCGAGGTTCGAGAGGTTGCCGCGTCGCGATTTCGCCATATTTGACCCCCGCACGCTAAGGTAGGCCGAATGGACCACCGATGAACCGAGCATGGCCATCGAGTCTTGTGAGCGCCGGTGCGAGTGTGCACAATGAACACCGAAGTCGCTTCCTGTGACAGGCTCTCTGTGACACCGCGGTGTGACTGATGTCGCAGCGCCGAAAATTCCCGGCCCGTTTTCAAAAATCAAGGGCTTTCGCGTATGACACAGCCCCGATCCTGTGTTAAAAATTCTCGGTAGTGGGGCCGGGGATGAATAAGACCCGCGCTCGTCGTTCTCGATGTGCGGGGGTTGGGATGCCGTCTAAGAAGTCGCGAGGGAACGCTCTCTTCAATGGCGCGAGCCGAAGACAAGAGCGCGACGTCATCGACGCCCTCGCCGAAGAGGTCGCCACGCTCCGCGAGGAGAACCAGCGGCTGGCCCGCGAGCACTTCCGTCCGGCATCGGCGAGCCGCACGGCCGCCGAGATCCGCAAGGTCGCGGCGGCGCTCGAGGAGCACCCCGCCCGAGGCGACGACGGCGCCGACTCCGCGGTTGCGATCGCGCTCGAGACCGAGATGATCCGGCGCGGGCTCGTGGAGGTCTGCGAGCTGCTCCAGACCATGGCCGCGCAGCTCTCCGCATCGCTCACCAACGGTGTGCCGCTGCACGAGATCGACCGTCGCCTCCGTGAGCGGCCCGTGGAAGCCGAGCGCCGCCGGCGCGAGGGCTTGGGCACCGGCGCCGTCTCCGGCACCGCGATCCTCACCAACACCAACACCGCCAAGGGCCTGCCCAACGGCAACGGCAATGGCGCGTCGCACAACGGCCACCACGAGATCCACACGACGGAGCCGCACGAAGAGGTCGCGGTTGCGTCGGCGCGGAGCGCCGGCAACGAGCGTCATCTCCAAGTGCTCGCCGAGGGTGGCGACGCACCGATGGTGATCGTCAAGGGCACGCCGGGTGCGTCCGAGTGGGACTCTCCCCGGTCCGCGGTGTACGACCGCGTGGCTCGCGCCGAGAGCACCGTCGGCACCAAGAGCGAGGTCGTCTCGGCGATCGAAGAGCCGAAGTCGACCGAGGCCTCCAACTCTCTCGGCCGCTCGGGCTACTACGACCGCGTCCAGCGATCCGATGGAAACGCCACACGATGAAGTCCTGCCGACTCGGCCGGACACTCGAGATCGCGGACTCGAAGGTCGTCGCGAACGTCACTACGGGATAGGTAGAAGAGCGATGGACAGGCACACTGGGACCGGGCGCCCGCGAGTGCTGATGACAACCGAAGGCACGTATCCCTACGTGCTCGGCGGTGTGAGTCGTTGGTGCGATCAGCTGCTGCGTGCGCTCCCCGAATTCCGTTGGCTGGTGCTGCCCGTGACCGCCGGCTCGTTGCGGCTCGCCCCGCAGTTCGAAGTCCCGTCGTCGGTCGAGTTGCTGCCCGAGATCGCGCTCTGGTCGAAGGAGCACCTCCCCTTCACGTTCCGCCGCCACCAAGAGGTCGACGTCGACCTGCCGACGCGCCTGATGCGCGAGATCCTCGGGTGGCAAGCCGAACCGAAGACCCTCGTCGACTGCCTCGTCTGGTGTCGCGAGCACCCCGACGCGATCGCACCGTCGTTCCGTCGCGAGGAGTCGCTCGAGCGATACCTCAACGCCCTGCGACCCATGGTCACGCAGGATCACACCGAGCTCGGTGAGCGACTCCCCTGGGACTTGCAGAACGCGATCGAGCTCTACCGACTGCTCCTCTGGGTCGCCCGCACGGCCGCGTCGCCGACACCGGAGTGCGAGCTGCTCCACGTCACCGCGGCCGGCTGGGCCGCGATCCCCGCGCTGGTCCACCAGCGGCTGCACGGCACGCCGATGTTGTTGACGGAGCACGGCGTGTACGTGCGCGAGGCTTACATGTCGGCCGCGCGCTCGGGGAACACATCGGCGGCTCGGGTCGTGCAAACCCGCGTCGCGCGCGCACTCACTCGCGCGGCTTACGGCTCGGCCGACGTGATCTCACCCGTCACCGGCGCGCACCGCGCCTGGGAACGCGCGCTCGGCGTCCCCGAGCAGCGCATCCGACCGATCCCGAACGGCGTGCACACGCCGGAGACGACCCAGCCGCTCCCCGGAACGCTCACCGTCGTCTCCGTCGGGCGGATCGACCCCCTCAAGGACTGCGAGACCCTGCTGCGCGTCGCGGCCGAGGTCCTCACGCGTGTCCCCGAGGCGACGTTCTTGCACTACGGACCGGTGCAGCCCGGTGAAGAGGCGTACGCCCGCCGGTGCGTCGACCTCCACCGCCGGCTCAACCTCGGTCACAAGTTCCGCTTCATGGGCTCCACCAGCGATCCCTCCGGCGCGATGCGCCTCGCCGACGTCGTGATCATGACGAGCGTCTCGGAAGGGCTGCCGCTGTCGGCGCTCGAGGCCATGGCCGAAGCGCGGCCGGTGGTCGCCACTTCGGTCGGCGGCATCCCGCAGTGCCTGCAAGGATGCGGCATCGTCGCGCCGCCCGCCGCGGTCGAAGACCTCGCGGGCGCCGTGGTGATGCTGCTCCAGGATCTCCCGCTCGCGGCCATGCTCGGCGAGCGCGGACGAAGCAGAGTCGAACGTGATTACGACGAGCAGAGCTTCGTGCAGCGATACCGGTCGCTGCTCGCCGAGCTCTGCCTGAGCGCAGAGGCCGCGGCATGAGCGACATGCGTACCGAGCACGCGCTCGCAATCGTGCGCGGACAGCTCCGACGGGTTCCGGCCGACGCGCTCGAAGCCGCGGTCGTGCTCGAGGCATCGGCCGGCATCGCGCCCGAGCGCGCGCTGGATCTCGGCCGGGCCACGGTGAAGGCCGCACGCCACTCCACGCGCGACCGCGGGCTCCTTCCCGCCACGATGCAGCTGCTCAGCAACTCCGAAGACGACACGGTGACCGCTCGACTCGTCGCGCTGCTCGCGTTCATCGGGCTGCTCGCGTCGCTCGGTGTCGGAGCGGTCGGCGCGTGGCGCGCGGCGATGGTCGTCGGGTTCGCGTTGCAAGGACTTCTCTTCCGCCGCTACGTGACGGGCCAGGACCGACTCGGCATCGTTCGCCGCTACCCGCTCGGCGCGCTCTCGTGTGTCGTCGTCGCGGCCTGCTGCGCGACCGTCATCGCCGGCGACAAGATGTTGGCGGCGTCGCTGATGGCCATCTGGATCGGCGGCATCGCGGTTGCGGAACGGGGCTGGACACGGGTCTACGTCGGGCTCGCGGCCGTGCTCGCGGTCGCTCGCCTCTCGCACCACCTCTCGCTCACCGACACTGCGCTCGTCGGCGTCGTCGCGACCGCGGCGCTCGTCATCGCGGCCGTGCTCACCACGACACCGTCGAACCTCCGGCCGTGCTCGTGGTCGCGTGGCATCTTCTCGGCGATCGTCGCCGGCGGCTTCGGCATGCTGATCTGGCTGCTCCCGCACACCTGGGCCAACCTCTCGCCGACCGTCGCCGCGATCCCGCTCGTGCTCGCGCTCATCGGATCGACGTGGGCGGCCAGCCACCTCAACGGGCTGTGGCATTTCGCACCCCGGGTCTTCTCGGAGACCGAGCTCAACGAGAACGCGCCCGACACCGCACGCGGCGTCGTGCACGAGGTGTTCGGCGGGGCTGCGGTCCGCCTCTGCGGCACGTGGGTCGCGGCGCTGATCGTGATCCTCGGGCTCACCGTGTTCGCGAGCCTGCGCCCGGGAGTCACCGACGCGCTCGAGCTGATGATGCTGCTGTTCGCGATCACGACGCTCGCGGTCGAGACCGCGTTGCTCGACACGTTCCAGCACCCCGCCGCGGCGTTCACCGCCGTCGTCGTGGCCGTGGGCACCACCCTGGCGCTCACCCCGTTCGCCTCGCGGTCCGTCGTGATCGCGATCGGGACCATCGCCGGCATCTTGTTCGCCTCGACCCTCCTCGCCCGCCAACTCCACCGCGCACCCCTCCTGTTCGTGACGCACCTCGCCTAGCCGGCGCGTTGCCCTCGACATGCGCAAACCGACGCCGAGGTTGCGGATCGTCACCGCGCTCGTCGCGATCGGGCTCGTCGCGGCCGCGATCGGGCTCGGCGTGTCGAAGGGCGGCAACTCGCCGCGCCGGGTCGGCTCACTGATCCGGGCGTCGGCGCCCAGCGCTCCGCGCTCACCTACGGCCACGGCCGGCAACGGTCGCGCGACCGTGAAGTGGACCGCGCCCAAGAGCGTGAACGGATCGCCGGTGAGCGCATACATCGTGTGGCCCTACCTCGGCACCCAACAGCAAAAGGCCCACGAGTTCCACTCGAAGGCGACGACCGCGGTCGTGACCGGCCTGATCAACGGCCGCGACTACACGTTCCGGGTCGCGGCGCGCAACGGCGTGGGGATCGGCCCGAAGTCGTCGGCGTCGCCGGGAGTGTGGACGCGTTGGTACCCGGCCCGGGGCGCGGCCTGGCAGTGGCAGCTCACCACTCCGGTCGACACGAGCGTGAAGGTCGGGGTGTACGACATCGACATGTTCGAGAACTCGAAGGCCGTCGTCGACAAGCTGCACAAGCTCGGCCGCAAGGTCATCTGTTACGTCGACGTCGGGTCGTGGGAGAGCTTCCGCCCGGATCAGGCGAAGTTCCCGGCGTCGGTGCGGGGCGCCACGCTCGACGGTTTCTCCGACGAGCGGTGGCTCGACATCCGCAAGATCAACCTGCTCGCGCCGGCCATCAAGGCCCGGTTCGCGATGTGCAAGAGCAAGGGCTTCGACGCCGTGGAGCCCGACAACGTCGACGGCTACTCGAACGACTCCGGGTTCCCGCTCACCCCGAACGACCAGCTCACCTACAACCGCTGGATCGCCCAGCTCGCCCACTCGATGGGGCTCGGCGTCGCGCTGAAGAACGACGGCGACCAAGTGGGCCAGCTGGTGAGCAGCTTCGACTTCGAGCTCGACGAGCAGTGCTACGAGTACCAGGAGTGCGGCTCGCTGACTCCGTTCATCAGGGCCGGCAAAGCAGTGTTCGAAGTCGAGTACAACGAGAACCCGGCGCAGTTCTGCCCGGTGATGCGGCAGTTCGGGTTCAGCTCCATGAAGAAGGACCTCGACCTCGACGCCTCCCGCACCGCCTGCTGACCGTCAGGGTCGGGGCGCGCTCACGCCGGCGGTCGGGAGTCCGGGCCTCCCGACCTGCGCCGGCCTAGAGCACGAGGACGGCGGCGCCGGTGAGGCGGTCGTGGGCCAGGTCGCGGAGCGCGACATCGGCCTGATCGAGCGCGTAGGCGGTCGTGCGCACCGAGATGCCCAAGCGGGCCGCCAGGCGCAAGAAGTCGTCGCCGTCGGCTCGCGTGTTGGAGGTGACACTCCGGAGCTGGCGCTCCTGGAACAGGTCGCGGTCGTAGTGGAGGGCCGGGATCTCCGACACGTAGATCCCTGCGAGCGCGAGCGTCCCGCCGCGGTCGAGCGCGCGGAGGATCGGCGGCACCAACTCCCCCGCGGGTGCGAAGAGGATCGCGGCATCGAGCGGCTCGGGCGGCGAGCCGTCGGCGGGTCCGACGGACGCGACGCCGAGATCGCGCGCGTGCTCCCGCGCCGCCTCCGAGCGGGTCAGCACGTGCACGGTCGCGCCCTGCGCCATCGCGATCTGGGCCGCGAGGTGCGCCGACGCACCGAATCCGTAGATGCCGAGGCGTCCGCCCGGCGGCAACTCGGCGCGCAACAGCGCGCGGTAGCCGATGATCCCCGCGCACAGCAGCGGCGCCGCGTGCTCGTCGTCGAACGCGTCGGGCAATGCGTAGGCGTACGCCTCGCCGACCACCGCGTACTCCGCGTAGCCGCCGTCGGCATCCCACCCCGTGTAACGAGACGACTCGCAGAGGTTCTCGCGCCCGCGCCGGCACCAGTGGCACCGACCGCACGTGCTGCGGAGCCAGGCAATTCCCGCGCGGTCGCCCACGCGGAAACGCACGCACTCGGAACCGACCGCGTCGACGACTCCCACCACTTCGTGTCCGGGAACGACGCCGGCGTGCTTGGGCGCCAGCTCCCCGACCGCCAGGTGCAGGTCCGTGCGGCACACGCCGCACGCGGCGACCCGCACGCGTATCTCGTCGGGCCCGGGCTCCGGGATCGCGCGATCGACCCGCTCGAGCGGCCCCGCGTCGATCGGCTTCGGCTCGCCGACGACCCAGGCCTTCATACGCGCGGCTTCGGGTACTGCGGATCGATGCCGTGCAGGGTGTCGATCAGGATGCGGCTCACCACCCAGTTCCGGTACCACTTGTGATTCGCGGGCACGACGTACCAGGGTGCGTCGTGAGTCGACGTCGCATGGAGCGCGTCGGCGTACGCCGCTTGATACGCGTCCCAGTGCTCTCGCTCGGCGAGGTCGCCGGGCTGGAACTTCCAACGCTTGTCGGGCTCGTTCAGCCGCGCCTCGAACCGTTTCTCCTGCTCCGCCTTCGAGATGTGCAAGAACAGCTTGATCACGGTGGTTCCACCGTGCGCGAGCAGGGCCTCGAAGGAGTTGATGAGCTCGTACCGGGCCTTCCACGTGGCCTCCGACACGAGCCCGTGCACACGCGTGACGAGCACGTCCTCGTAGTGCGAACGGTTGAAGATGGCGATCTCACCGGCGCGCGGCGCGGCCTGGTGGACGCGCCACAGGAAGTCGTGCGCCAACTCGAGCGCCGTCGGCTGCTTGAACGAGCTGACCCGGGTGCCTTGCGGGTTGACGCCGCGGAACACGTGCTTGATCGTGCCGTCCTTGCCGGCCGCGTCCATCGCCTGCAACACGACGAGCACCGACCGCGTCGCCTCGGCCCAGAGTCGATCCTGCAAGCCGGAGAGCTCTTCCACCAGCGCGGGGATCGCGGCCTCGGTCTCTTCTTTCGCTCCGGGCGCGCCTTCGGTGGAGGCGGGGTCGAGCTGGACCAGGTCGACGCGATGACCGGGCTCGACCCTCCAGCGACTGGACGCAGATCGGGAGGGCACCACCGGAACCTACCCAGCCGCGGAGCGTGGAGTGCACCGCCGCCGTGCACCGTCGCGACCCGGGGTAACGCACGCGGCACCGCTCAAGCAGGTCGTTCCGGCGGCCGAATTGGCTGGGTGGGGCAGAATCCATTCCGGGGGGTAGCGGGCGGACGCTACTCGTGGATGCTGCTGGCCAGCGCGCTCACGGCCGCGGCCTTCATCGTCCTGCACAGCCTCGGAGTGCTCGGGACCCTCCCGCTGTGGCTGCTCATGTCGATGTTCGTCGCCACCGCCGCGGTGACGCAGGTCGCGCTCCGTCTGTGGGGCACCGACCCGACCGATCGCCAACTCTGGGCCCTGCTCGGCGTGCAGGTGATGACGGTCACCCTCATCATCTACGCGATCGGCTGGGGACCGACCCTGGCGATCGGGTACGCGTTCGTGGTCGCCGGCCTGCTCGAGGAGATCGGCTCGCGCGTGTGGCGCCCGGCGCTCGTGTGGACCTTCGTGGGGATCACCCTCGGCCAGCTCACGATCGCCTTCGGTTGGGTCCATTCGTACGTCAGCGCCCCCGACGTGCACGGGCTCGCCGCCCTGTCGGCGCTCGGCGTGGGCTTCGTCGTGCACCTGCTCGGCACGAAGACGGCCGAACAAGAGCGCATCGAGGCCGAGCTGCGCGCCAGCGAGTTGGAGCTGCGCGCCAGCGAGGCCAACGCCCGCCAGCTCTTCTTCGACAACCCGCAACCGATGTGGGTCTACGACGCGCGGACGCTCGCCTTCCTCGAAGTGAACGAGGCCGCGATCCATCACTACGGCTACTCGCGCGAGGAGTTCCGGGACCGACTCATCAGCGACGTCCACCCGCACGACGAAGCCGAGCGGCTGCTCGCCGAGCTCGGGATCCAAGGGTCGGAGATGCAGCGATCCGGCGTGTGGCGCCACCAGCTGAAGGACGGCCGCCGCATCGACGTCGAGGTCAACTCGCACCAGCTGCCGTTCCTCGGTCGCGAAGCCGTGCTCGTCGCGATCCAGGACGTCACCCAGCGCAACACCCTCGAAGCCGAGCTCCGGCACCAAGCCTTCCACGACTCGCTCACCGAGCTGCCGAACCGCGCGCTGTTCGCAGATCGGGTCGACCACGCGATGCGGCAACGGCGGAGCGAGCACACGACGGCCGTGCTGCTCATCGACCTCGACGCGTTCAAGACGGTCAATGACAGCCTCGGGCACACCGTCGGCGACCGGCTCCTCGTCGATGTCGCCGCACGGCTCCAGTCGGCGTTGCGCAGCGCCGACACCGCAGCCCGCCTCGGGGGCGACGAGTTCGCCATCCTGCTGGAGCGGCTCGCAACCCCGAACGCGGCGTGCGAGACCGCGCAACGCCTGATCGACGCGCTCGAGGCTCCGTTCTTCATCGCGGGCAAGGAGATCTTCATCCACGCGAGCGCGGGCCTGACCTACGCGGGAACGCACGGCGAGAGCGCCGACGAGCTCCTGCGCAACGCGGACGCCGCGATGTACCGCGCCAAGAGCCAGGGCAAAGGGTGTTACCGCGTCTACGAGGCCGAGATGCACTTCGCGGCCGTCGCCCGGCTCGAGACCGAGACCGACCTGCGGCGCGCGTTGCAAGAAGACGAGTTCGTCGTGCAGTACCAGCCGATCGTCTCGCTCGCCGAGAACCGCGTGGTGTCGCTCGAGGCGCTCGTGCGTTGGCAGCACCCGACGCGCGGGCTCGTGCCACCGAACGACTTCATCCCGATCGCGGAGGAGAACGGGCTCATCGTCGAGATCGGTCGCCAGGTGCTCGCCAAGGCGTGCCGCGACACGCGCGTGTGGCAGAACCGCCACCCGCGGCAACGGCTCACCATCGCGGTGAACCTGTCGACCCGTCAGCTCGCCGACCCCGATCTCGTCTCCGACGTGGTCGAGATCCTGCGCGAGACCGGGCTGCACCCCGGCGATCTCACGCTCGAGATCACCGAAACCGCATTGATGAACGACCCGGAGGTCGCGATCGCCCGGCTCCACGAGCTCAAGGCCGCCGGCGTGCGCCTGGCCATCGACGACTTCGGCACGGGCTACTCGTCGCTCGGCTCGTTGCAGCGCCTCCCGGTGGACACGTTGAAGATCGACAAGACCTTCGTCGACCGTGTCGCGCGCGGGACCGAGTCGGCCGGCGTGGTGCACGCGCTCATTCGGCTCGCGAGCACGCTGCAGCTCGACATCGTCGCCGAAGGCGTGGAGCACGACGATCAGGTCCGCCGGCTCGTCGAGTTGGGGTGCGACCAGATCCAGGGCTTCTGCTTCTCCCAGCCCCTCGCGCCGGGCGGCATCGAAGACCTGCTGCACCAAGGCGACGCGGGAACCAACACGTACGAGAACGTGACCACCGCGCCCGACGGCACGCAGCGAGTCCGCGACATCAGCCACGGCTGATCCGGGCGACCGGTGGCAGACTGAGGCGATGGACGACACGGTCGGGTACGAGCTCGACGGTCACATCGCGACGATCACCTACAACCGGCCCGGCGCGCTCAACGCGATCAACGCCGACATGCGCCGCGGCCTCAACTCGGCGTTCGACCGGTTCCGCAACGACGACGACGCGTGGGTCGCGATCGTGACCGGTTCGGGCAAGGCGTTCTGCGCCGGCGCCGACATGCGCGACGGTGCCGGCGCGGCCGGCGAATTCGCGGGCACGTTCTGGGAGAAGCCGACCGTCAACTCGTTCGAGAGCGGTTGGGAGATCTTCAAGCCGGTGATCGCCGCGGTGAACGGCTACTGCCTCGGGTACGGGCTCACCCTCGTGACGTGGTGCGACTTCGTGATCGCCAGCGAGCGCGCCGAGTTCGGCTTTCCCGAAGTGGGGATCGGCGTGCCGACGATCGTGGGCGCGATCCGGCTCCCACAGCGGATCAACTGGCAGTACGCGATGGAGCTCCTCCTCACCGGCGAGCGCATCGACGCCGGGCGCGCGAAGGAGATCGGCCTCGCCGGTTGGGTCGTGCCCCACGACGAGCTGATGAACGAGGCCCGCGCCCTCGCCGGCCGGTTGGTGCGCGCCGCGCCGCTGGCCGCGCGGGCCACCAAGGAGGTCGCGGTCCGCTCGCAACACCTCACGTCGGTCGACGCCATCCGGTTCGGCGAGACGATGCGCCGGGTGGCGGCCGCGACCGACGACGCCGCCGAGGGCGGCCGGGCATTCCGCGAGGGCCGCGCGCCCCGCTGGCAGGGCAAGTAATTCGCCGAACCGCGGCCGCGAGTCGTGCGACCATCGCGTCGTGAAGTTGCACGTCGTCGAGCTCCGGGACCCTGACGACGCGTACTCCGAAGCGCGCGAGTTCCTCTTCACCCGGCCGATCGAGCACAACGTGTTGCTCACGGTTCTCGGCCAGAGCCGCGAGCTCGCGATCGAAGGCCGGTTCTGGGTCGTGCGCGACGCGGCCCGTGTCGTCGGCTTCGCGATCCAATCGCCTCCGGGAATGCACGTCGGGCTCGCCGACATGGACGACGAAGCGACCCGCACGCTCGCCGAGGCGATCGAGCCGCCGATCCCGGGCGTGATCGGCCTCGCCCGAGTGACATCCATCTTCGCCGGCCACTACGCGCAGCATCACCGCCTCGCCGCGAGCCCCCGGGAAGGCGGCCGCATCCTCGAGCTCGGCCCGCTCCGCAACGTCACCACCGCGGCCGGTTCGCCGCGACTCGCCACGATGGAGGATCGGCCCACTTTGGTCGAATGGTCGATCGCGTTCGCCGGCGACACCGACACGAGGCACGGACCGTCGACGGAGATGATGGAGCGCATCCTCTCCCGGCGGCAGTGGTGGGTCTGGGACAACGGCGGCCCGGTGTCGATGGTGCGGTACTCCGACACTGCGGCCGGCGTCGTCCGCGTGCAGCACGTGTACACACCGCCCGAGCACCGGGGCAAGGGCTACGCGACCGCCTCCGTGCACCACCTGAGCGGTGAGCTCGCCGGTCGAGGGTTGCGCTGCATGCTGTACACGCAGCTCGAGAATCCCACGGCGAACGCGATCTATCTCGGGATGGGCTACGAGCCCGTCGCCGAGGTGCTCAGCTACGACTTCGGCTGATCGCGCATCGGTCTAGGCCGGCGGCGGATACGACGGCGGCCCCGGCGGGCCGGGAGGTCCCCACTGCGGCGGGTATTGGCCGGGCGGGGGCGGGTACGACTGCGGCGGGTATCCCGACCACGGCGGCCCCGAACCGGGAGGCGGTCCCCAGCCCCCGTACATCGCGCGCTTCGCGCGGCCGCGGCGCACAATGCCCACGATCAGCATGATCACGCCGCCGACCATGACCGCCCCGCCCACCGCACCGACGGCGAACCACACGGCGACGGATCGCACGGCATCCGAGAGCGACCGCGCGATCACCACCGTCGTCGACGTCGTGTTCGTGAAGGTCAGGTCGTATTCGCCGCCCGACGGTGCGTCGAACGCGAGCGCCCCCGAATACACATCGGACCCGCGAGTCAGCGTCTCGCTGCTCTCGTCGACCTCGACCGGGACCGCCGAACCGTCGGATGCCTGCACCGACAGCGCCGCCGGTTCCATCCGGATCGCAGCCGGCACGTCGTCCTTGGTCGACCCGAACGTCGAGCGCGTCCCCGTGTGCTGGTACACGATGTACCGCGTGTGGTGCAGGTGCACCCGGATGTCGCCCGGCACTGCGTAGGAAGGCGAAGTGAAGGTGCCGACCAGCGGGATCGCGATGGCGATCACCGACACGACGCCGATCACGAGACCGATGCCGATCACGACGAACGAGGCCATCAGTCGCGGTCCGGGGGGCCCGCGGCGCGCGGGCAACGGCATCGGCGGCGGCATCATCACGTCAAGCTCCGACGCCCTGCGGGACCCAACGGAACCGGCGCGCCGCGACCACGAGCCCGACCGCGCCCCACACCGCGAGCAACACGACGTCGTGCTCGGTCACACCGGTGCCGCCGCCGACGCCCGTGACGGCTCGTTGCATGCCGTCGGCGAGCGGCGCGAGCGGGAACACGTGACCCACGTTCGACAACCAGTCGGGCAAGGCGCTCACCGGGATGAAGATGCCGGACACGAACGAGAGGATCACCGCGGTGAACGGCCCGACGCTCGAAGCGGCGTCGACGGTCGGCGTGTACGCCGTGATCGCCATGCCGAGCGTCGCCATCGCCGCGGTGCCGAGCGCCACGTACACCGCGACGCCCGCGACGGCACTTCCGGAGACGTGCACTTGGAACGCGATCCGGCCGATTGCCAGCAGGGCGACGACCATCGCGATCGCGAACACGATCGTGCGCAGCATGTGCGCGGCGATGAACGTCCACGACCGCATCGGTGTGCCACGCAGCCGCTTCAGCTGACCCGACTCGCGCTGGGTCGTGACCGCGACCGCGAGCGTGGAGAAGCCCTGCAACATGATGGCGTACGCAGCAAGGCCGGCGGTGAAGTACGCGCGGGTACTCACCGAGTGGTGATGAAAGGTGTCGGTCGAATTCTTCCCCGAAGAGAAGATCGAGTTGAACATGATCAGCAAGATGACCGGGAACACGATGCCGAACACGACTGATCGCGAGTTCCGGATCGTCGCGACGAGGGCGTAACGGGTCTGGCGGAGCAGGATCCTCAGGTCACGCACGAGATCCACCGCCCGCGGCGCCGTCGCCGGGCGCATCGTCGCCCACGAGCTCGAGGAAGACGTCTTCGAGATCGGGCCGGCGAACCTCGAGATGCTCCAAGGTCACCCGGTGCTCGTCGGCCCACGCGAGCAGCCGGCGGAGCAGCGCCTGCGGATCCGCGGCCCGGATCGTCGTCAGGTCGCCGACGTTCTCGGCGGCCGCGTCCACCGTGGTGCGCAGCGACGCGAGCTCGGCCGCGGCGGGCGAACGGAACGTCACGATCGTCTCGGCGCGCAGGCCCTCACCCAGCTCGTCGGGGCGACCGAGCGCGACGATCCTCCCGGCCCGCAAGATCGCGACCCGGTCGGCGAGGTGCTGCGCCTCGTCCATGTAGTGGGTCGTGAGGAACACGGTCTTGCCGAGGGCCTTGAGTCCCTCGATCATCGACCACGCCTCACGACGCGCGGCCGGATCGAAGCCCGTCGTCGGCTCGTCGAGGAACACGAGCTCGGGATCGCCGACGAGCGCGACTCCGACGTCGGCGCGCCGGCGCTGGCCTCCCGACAGCCGCCCGATGCGCGCGTCGCGCTTGTCGTGCAGGCCGACGAGCTGGATCACCTCGTCGACCGGTCGCGGCCGCGTGTAGAAACCGGCGAAGAGCGACAGCGTCTCCCGCACCGTGAGCAGCGGATCCAACTCGCACGACTGCAACACGAAGCCCAGCCGGTCGCGCCACTCGCGGGTCGGGTGCGCGGGATCCACGCCGAGCACCGAGACCTCGCCCGCGGTTCGCGGTCGGTAACCCTCGAGGATCTCGATCGTCGTGGTCTTCCCGGCGCCGTTCGGCCCGAGAAATCCGAACACCTCGCCGGTGGCGACGTCGAGATCGATGCCGCGCACGGCCTCGACCGCGCCGTATGTCATGCGGAGGTCGCGGACCTCGATCGCGGCGCTACTCATGGGACTCGGCAATGGTACGGGTGCACCGGCGTCTACGGTGCCGGTGATGCGTCGGTGTCTCGTCGTCCTCGCGCTGGCGTGCGCCTCGGCCGCGGGATGCGGCAGCAGCTCGCATGCCGCCCCGTCGGCGGCGCCGACGACCTCCACGAGCCGAGCCTCGGTCGTGCCCACATCGAGCGCCGCGCCCGCGCCGGGCATCGACTGGTCGCACCTCCACAACCCGATCGTGACGTCGAAGGACCACGCCGTGAAGGACGCCGCGCTCGTCGCGGTCGGCGGTAAGTGGTTCGCGGCCTTCAGCGCAGTCGACGCGCGCGGCACCTGGCGGGTGGGCATCGAGCACTCGGCCGATCTGCGCGCGTGGTCGTCGATGACCTTCATGCCGCACGACCCGTCAGTGGAAGGCGAAGCGTCACCCGACGTCGTGCGGGAACCCGGCGGGCCGCTCGTGATCACCTACCAGTCGTTCGTGCACGACCGGCACGGCGGCCTCGCGAAGCTCTACTACCGCACGACCTCCGACTTCGTGCACTTCTCGGCCGCGCGCCAGTTGCTCCGACCGGTGCTCACCGCGCCATCGGATCGCCTCATCGACCCCGCGCTCGCGTGGACGCCGGCCGGGCTCCTCCTCGGCTTCAAGACCGGCCAAGACATGCAGGCGTTCGAGATCGCGCGCTCGACGACGGGCCGGCTCGACGGACCTTGGAAGCTCGTCGGCAAGCCCGGCATCCGGGTCTTCGGCGACACGATCGAGAACTACCAGTTCATCGAGATCGACGGGCGGTGGAAGCTCCTCGCGACCTCGAACCAGCTCGACCGGCCCTATCTGTTCGATCTGGTCGGCAACGCGAGCCGACCGTCCGGCTGGCTGCGCTGGTCGACCGGCCGCGAGCTCAACGTTCCCCAGGAGTCGTGGAACACCGGCCGCGGCATCACCGGCTCGACCTACGAGCACGCCAACTGCGCGTACCTCGTCGACCAAAGGTCACGAGATGGGCACTTCTACCTCCTGTACGAAGACGCTTCCGAGATGTCCAGCTTCGGCGGTGAAGGTCACGGTGCGCTCGCGCTCGCGCGAAGCGTCGATCTCACGCACTGGTCGGTCCCAACGGGATAGCGGCCGCAGAACGCGCTCGCAATCCGCGTCACCAGCGTTTACGGTCGCCGTGCCCGGGTAGGTATCGACGCGCCCCAGGAGGAGTCGGGCGCACGGGGAGGGTCATCATGCAACTCGACCAAGGTCGTCACGTTGCCGCAACGCCGGAACGCGACCGGCCGGCGACCGTCGGGTCAACCGACCTCGAGCGAGACACGGCGCTCCCGCTCGACCGCAATCGCAACAGTTCCGCCGCGAGCGATCGCACCACCGGCTTGGCCGCCGCGATCGGCCGCCTGCTCGGCGGGACGCCCCCGATCGCGATCGATTGCTACGACGGCAGCCACATCGGGCCCGAGTCGTCGGACGCGACCCTCGTGGTTCGCTCCCCGAAGGCGCTGCGCTACGCGCTGACCGCGCCCGGCGAGCTCGGCATCGCGCGCGCGTACGTGTCCGGCGAGCTCGACGTCGACGGCGACATCTTCGCGGCGCTCTCGCTCCGCGATCAGCTCCCCGACGTGCGCCTCGGCGCCGCGGAGTGGCTCGACCTCGCACGCATCGCGGGCGCAGCCGGCCTGCGGCCGCTGCCCCCGCCACCCGAAGAGGCGCGACTGCGCGGGCGGCGCCATTCGAAGGAGCGCGACGCCGCCGCGATCGCGCATCACTACGACGTGTCGAACGAGTTCTATCGACTCGTGCTGGGCCCGTCGATGACCTACTCGTGCGGCGTGTGGCCTTCGGCAGACGCGACACTCGAGACCGCGCAGGCAACGAAGTACGAGCTCGTGAGCGGCAAGCTCGGGCTCGAGCCGGGAATGCGACTGCTCGACGTCGGCTGCGGATGGGGCGGCATGGCGATCCACGCCGCGCGCCACCACGGCGTTCACGCAGTCGGCGTGACGCTGTCGCACCGGCAGGCCGAGTGGGCCCGGCGCGCGGTTCGCGACGCAGGCCTCGAGGACCGCGTCGAGATCCGCGTGCAGGACTACCGCGAGCTGCACGACGGCCCGTTCGACGCGATCAGCTCGATCGGCATGTTCGAGCACGTCGGCGTGACGCAGCTCGACCAATACTTCGCATCGCTCTTCGCGTTGCTGCGCCCCGGCGGCCGTCTCCTGAATCACGGCATCTCGCGACCCTCGTCGCCCCACGAGCGCCCGCGTTTCGCGCGCCGCGGCTTCATCGATCGTTACGTGTTCCCCGACGGCGAGTTGCACGAGGTCGGCAGCGTCGTGTCGCGCATCCAGAAGGCAGGCTTCGAGGCGCGACACGTCGAGGGTCTGCGGGAGCACTACGCGCTCACGCTGCGCGCATGGGTTCGCAATCTCGAGCAATCGTGGTCTGACGCAATCGACGAGGTCGGCGCCGCGCGCGCTCGCGTATGGCGGCTCTACATGGCCGCGTCGGCGCTGAACTTCGAAGCCGGGCGCACGCAGATCCACCAAGTGCTCGCCGTCAAGGACGATCGCGGCGCGAGTGGCCTCGCGTTGCGTCCGTCGTGGGAACCGGTGGCCGCGTCGACAGGTACGCCGACGTCCGCTCGATAGCACGCTCCTGACGCACCGCTCCGAAAAACCACGAGCCCCGTCGCAGAACGACGGGGCCCGTGTACGAGGATCGAGTGGGGGTCGATCCTTCAGTGCCGGGATCGTATCGCCCACGCATGCGCGCGTGCGAGGACCGTGCGCGCCGCGCGACGTGACGTGTCGGAGACCCCTCGCTGAAGTCTGGCCGTCACTCTGCGTCCTTTCGCGCGTGACGCGCGCAGACGTCTACGGGAAGAGACCAAGCACGGGAGCCAAGACGGATCCAAGCTGGCCGCTGTAGGGCTGGAGCGCAGTCGCGAGGTTCGAACACGCGTCTGCGAGCTGCGCGTTGCCTTGCGTGAGTGACGACAATTCGAGACAACCCACGCTCGGTGACTCCAGCACTGCTTGCAACTCTGCTCCCCCGCCGCCGTTGACCAACGTGGAGCAAGCAGTCATCAGCGCGCTCGCGTCCTGGCCGCCTTGCTGGATCACCTGCGCCAGCTGCACGCAGGCTTGCGTCACGGCACCACCCACTTGGGGCGGCACGGGATTCGGCAACGGACCGCTCGGCAACGCGGGCAGTGTCGGCAACGCCGGGAACGTGAGCGTCGTCGTCGCCTTGGTCGGGGGTTGCGTCGTGGTGGTCGCGCCGGCGAGCGGCTTCTGGTCGGTGAACTGCAACTCGGTGGTAGGAGCCCCCGGAACCGGGTCGGAACGCCCGCGCCGGGGGATGACCGCGGGCACCCGGTCGACCGGATGCGAGGGGCGGGACCGTATGCGGAGTCCGCACCGGTCGACCAGGGCCCACGGGTTCTCGGAATATCCATGTCCACGCCGCCGATCCGTCGCCGGCGCCGGATCGGACTGGAATCGCCGCCCGGAGACGGATGGGCGCGACCCGGCCCGCAAGAATGGCCGCGATGCGCATCACGTTCCTCGGCCACGCGGGCTGCTTCGTGCAGACCCGGCACGGCTCGGTGCTCTGCGACCCGTGGTTCACCCCGGCCTACTTCGGCTCGTGGTTCCCGTTCCCGCGCAACGACGGGCTGGCACCGGCGCCGATCGGCGCACCCGACTACCTCTACATCTCGCACCTGCACCGCGATCACTTCGATCCCGAGTGGCTCGCGCGCAACGTCAACAAGCGCGCGCGAGTGCTGCTCCCCGAGTTCGGCATCGACCTGCTGGCCCGCGAGCTCCAGTCGCTTGGGTTTCGCGATCTCGTGCGCACGAAGCACGGCGAACGCCTCGACCTCGACGGGCTCGGCGTGACGATCCTCGCCATGACCACTCCCGCCGACGGTCCCCTGGGCGACTCGGCGATCATCCTCGACGACGGAACGGCCCGTCTCCTCAACCAGAACGACGCCCGGCCCGGCGACCTCGACGCGCTCCACGCGCTGGGACCCTTCGACGCCCAACTGCTCCAGTTCTCCGGGGCGATCTGGTACCCCGTCGCGTACGACTTCCCGGCCGCCGAGAAAGACCGGCTGGCGAGGGCGAAGCGGATCGACGAGATGGAGCGCGCGCAGCGTTACGTGGAGGCCGTCGACGCCGCGCACGTGTTCCCCTGCGCCGGACCGCCGTGCTTCCTCGACCGCGACCTCGCGTTCCTCAACGACCTCGACCGCGACCCGGCCAACATCTTCCCCGACCAACCCGTCTTCCTGGAGCAGCTCGCGGCGCACGGAGTCGACCGCGCCCATCTCGTCGTGCCCGGGTCGACGATCGATCTCGACGCCGGTGCGTGCACGATCACGCATCCCGACACCGCGGAGCTGACGAGACCCTTCGAGCACAAGCGCGAGTACCTCGAGGAGTACGCGCGCGACTGGGCCGGATGGCTCGAAGCCGAACGCGCGACATGGGCGCGCCCCGGTCACGACATCGTGGCCGAGCTCGCGGCGTGGTTCGAGCCGCTCCTGGAGGCGGCGCCGATCACCTCGGCCGGCATCGCCGGCAACGTCGTGATCGACGTCGGCGACCCCGACGCCGACGTGTGCATCGACTTCGTGGAGTCGACCGTGCGCCCGTGGCGCGGCGAACCGTGCGTCTACAAGCTCGAAGTCGAACGTGCGCTCGTCGAGTCGCTCCTCGACGACCACGTCGAGGACTGGGTGAACTCCCTGCTGCTCTCGTGCCGCTTCACCGCGCACCGCGACGGACCGTTCAACGAGTTCGTGCTGACCTTCTTCAAAGCGCTCTCCCCCGAACGCATGGCGTACGTCGAGCAGTGCCTCGGCTCGGTGCGGCGGCGCACCGACGAGTTCTTCGAGCGCGACGGCTGGCGCATCGAGCGTTGGTGCCCACACCGCCAGGCCGACCTCACCCGCTTCGGTGAGGTCGAAGCCGGAGTGCTGACGTGCAGCCTGCACCACTGGCGCTTCGATCTGGAGACCGGACGCTGCCTCACGAGCGACGACCGGCACCTCCGGAGCGAGCGCGTGACGCCCGACTGACGCGCGTGCCAGGATCGCCACCATGACCGGCGAAGGTGTGGCGTTCAATCACGTCGGGCAGTGCGTGACCGATCTCGAACGGTCGAAGCGCTTCTACTGCGAGCTGCTCGGATTCGTGCCCGACCGGGAGATCAACCCGCCCGACACGTTGTCCGCGCAGTTGTTGGGGCTGACGCCGCCGCTGGCGATGACCGCGTCGTATCTCGTGCGCGACGGCCTCGTGCTCGAGCTCTTGCACTTCGCGGCGCCGGGCCGGACCGAGCCCTACCGACCGCGGGCGATGAACCATCCGGGCCTGACGCACATCTCGCTCTCGGTCGAGGATCTCGACGGCGTGCTGGCCCGGGTGGGCGACTACGGCGGTGAGGTGCTCGCCGACTCGAACATCGGCTCGGGCGTGTTCGTGAGGGATCCCGACGGCCAGCTCGTCGAGCTCCTCCCCATGTCGTACCGCCGCCACCTCGACCCAGGCGCAGATCCGGAGGCCCGGACATCGCCCCGATGAGTCGCGGGCGTCAGAGGGCCGGAGGTCGGAGCCGCATCAAAGCGGCTTGCTGTTCCGGAAGGCGCGCCGGAGCAGGGGCGTGCGGGCGTCGAGGATCGCGCCGAGCGTCTCGTCGACGTCGTCGTCGCTCGGGATGAACGGCATCGCCGGTGTCCGAGCCTCGTCGCCTTCGTCGCCCTCGGCCGCGTCGGCCGAGATCGCTCCGTCGGCCGCTTCGCCGCCGGCGGTCGGCTCGAGTCCGGGCAACGCACCCGGCTCGGGCGACTGACTCGCAGTGGCGGCCTGGCGGCGGACGCGCACTCGGCGCACACCCTTGCCGAAGCTGTTCTTCGCGACGGGAACGTCGCCGTTGACCTCGGGCGCATCGGCGCGCTCGTCGTGCAGCTCCCAGCCCCGCGGGAGCACGAGCGCGGCGGCGTGCCGGTTGCAGAGGTCGCCCTGCGTGCGCGCGGCATGCTCGTCGAGCTCGACGAGCCACGCCTGGCGTTGTGTCGGCTGGAAGCGAAGTGTGACCGAGGCGGGCGCGCCACAGCCGGGACGCGCGCACAGGCGCTGGTATTGCGAACCGTTACGCAGTGACCACTTCGGACCCGAGCTCATGGCCTGACGGTCGTTCCCCGCACGTGCGCGCCCCCTGCCACCTGAATCCCTTCACGGTGTCGTTGCTCACTGCTCAGCCGTGCTCGTCTGCCTTCCGGGCAACTGTCGGGGGGCTGACCGTTGCGCGGCGGCACTGCACTATACCGGGTCAAACGGTACCGGAACTGCGAAAAGCCCGCGAGAGAAGGGGACTGTGCGCGTCGAGGAGACCACGCAACTCGTCTTCCAGGGCGATCCCGGCCGGGCCGGCCGCGAGTTGGCGGGTCAGCGCGCCCGGCCGCCGCGGGGGATCGTCGAGCGTGAGTGGCTCGACCGGGGCCGGGCTCGGCACCGGCGCCGCGTGCGCGGCGGGCGCCGGCACCGGCGCGGGATCCGGAGCGGGAGTCGCGACGGATTCGCGCGCGCCGCGCCGATCCTCGAGGCGCCAGCCGCGCGGCGGCGTCAGCGTGCGCGCATGACGTGCGCAGAGCTCGCCCGCGCGCGCGTTGCCTTCGAGCGGTGTGTCGAGCCACACCGTGCACGCCTCGGAGTCGAACGTGAACGTCGCGACGGCGGCCGCACTGCAGCCGAAGCGAGCGCACTGCCTCGTTACATGTCCACTCGCGCGACGCTCGATCATGACATTGAAGGTACCTGCCCGACAGTGATCGAAGGTGGCAATCTGACGGCCGAGTCGTCGAACGCGCGATGCTGACGCGAATGCAGGACGATTGGCTCGTGCGAGTGCCGGCATCGTCCGCGAACATCGGGCCTGCGTTCGATGCGGTGGCCGTCGCGCTCGGTGTCCACCTCGAGGTGTTCGCGGCGGGCGACGATCCCGCGCCCGAGACCCACCCGGCAGTGCGCGCCTTCCGCAATGCCGGCGGCCGCGGCCCGCTGTGTGTCCGGTCGCGTTTTCCCGGAGGGCGCGGACTCGGCTTCTCCGCGGCCGCCCGCGTCGCGGGCCTGCTGGCGGTGCACGCGCAACGCGGTCACAGCGCACGCGAGGCCCGCGCCGAGACGCTGCGCGTCGCAACCGACCTGGAGGGCCACGCCGACAACGCGGCCGCCGCGCTCTACGGCGGCGTCGTGGCCGTCGCCGGTCGCCACGTGGTCCGGATCCCGCTCGCGCGGGAGCTCGCCGTGGTGGTGTGGATCCCGGAGAAGGAGACCGCGACCGCCAGCTCCCGCCGGCTCCTGCCCGATCAGGTCACGTTCGACGACGCGGTGTTCAACGTCGGCCGCACCGCCCTGCTCGTCGCGTCGCTGGCCGCCGGGGCGGTGGAGTCGATGCGCGTCGCGACGGAGGATCGCCTCCACCAGAATCGGCGTCTCGCCCGCGCGCACGAGACGCGCGCCGCGATCGGCGCGATGTTCGGCGCCGGTGCGTTCGCGGCGTGGCTCTCGGGATCGGGACCGTCGGCTGCCGCGTTCGTCGCTCGCGAGAACGCAACGCGGGTCGCGGCCGCGTTGCCGAAGGGCGGCCGCTCACTGGTGCTCGACATCGACGACGAAGGGGCGGTCATCTCATGAAGCTCGACGCGAAGTGCGTGGTGGTCACCGGTGGCGCGAGCGGGATCGGCGCCGCGCTGGCGAGCCGCTTCGCGGCGGAGGGTGCGCGCGCGGTCGTGGTCGCCGACCGGGACGCGGCCGGAGCCGAATCGGTCGCCGACCGCATCGGGACCGGGGCCACGGCCATGGCGTGCGACGTGAGCAAGCAACCCGAGTTGCAATCGCTCGTCGACACGACCGAAGAACGGTTCGGGCCGATCGACCTGTTCTGTTCCAACGCCGGGGTGATCTCGTTGGGGGGCGCCGACGCCTCCGACCAAGACTGGCGGGTGAGCCTCGACGTCAACGTGATGGCCCACGTGTACGCGGCGCGCATCCTCGTGCCGCGCATGCTCGAGCGGGGCGGCGGATACCTGCTCCAGACCGCGTCGGCGGCGGGACTCCTCACGCAGCTCGGTTCCGCTCCGTACTCCGTCACGAAACATGCCGCGCTCGCGCTCGCCGAGTGGCTCGCGATCACCTACGGCGAGCAGGGACTCAAGGTGTCGGTGCTCGCGCCCCAGGCCGTGCGCACCGCGATGACCGCCGGGGTGGTCGACGGGGGCGTCGCCGGCGTCGACGGCATGCTCGAGCCCGACGCGGTGGCCGACGCGGTCGTCGCGGGCCTCGACGCGGAGTCGTTCCTCATCCTGCCGCACCCGCAGGTGCTGGAGTACTTCCAGCGCAAGGCGTCCGACTACGAGCGGTGGCTCCGGGGCATGCGCCGACTGCAAACGCAGTTCGGCGGCGCGGGAACGCCGGCATAGGCGGCCGACCCGACCCGATCGGTTCGGCGATAGCGTCGACTTCATGACGGAACCGCTCGTCCTCGCCGACGATCCGCGTCCTCGCGTGCGCCGGGTCACGTTGAACCGGCCCGCGAAACGCAACGCGATGAGCAACCGCGTGCGCGTGCAGCTGTTCGACGAGTTGCGCCGCGCCGACCAGGACCTCGACGTCAGCGTCATCGTGATCCGGGGCGCCGGGCCGTGCTTCTCGGCCGGTTACGACCTCGATCCCGACCCCGACCAACCGCTCCCGCGCCCGATCGCGATCCGCGACGGATTCTGGAGCCGCTCGCTCGTGGAGGGCTGGTTCGAGCTCATGGACATGGCCACGCCGATCATCGGCCAGGTGCACGGCTACTGCCTCGCCGGAGGATCCGAGCTGGCGGCCGCGTGCGACCTCCTCTACGTCGCCGACGACGCGACGATCGGCTACCCGCCGGTGCGCACGATGTCGCCGCCCGACCTCATGTGGCAGCCGTGGTTCATGGGCATGCGGCGCGCGATGGAGGCGCTGCTCACCGGCGACTCGATGACGGGCGCCGAAGCGGTCGAGGCCGGCTTCGCAAACCGCGCGTTCCCCGCCGATCAGCTCGAGCCCGAGGTGCTCGCCATCGCCGAGCGGGTCGCGCAGATCCCGGGTGACCTCCTCACGCTCAACAAGCGCACGGTGCACCGGGCGATGGAGGCGCAGGGAATGCGCACCGGTCTGCGCGCGACCACCGAGCTCCAGGCGCTCGGGCTGCACCAGCGGTCGTCGAAGGAGTACATCCCGAAGTTGCGCTCGGCCGGCGTGAAGGCCGCGGTCGACGCGCGCGACGCTCCCTTCGGCGACGGCCGCACGCGCCCGTCGTCATGAGCGCCCTGGACGAACCCGCGATCCAAGCCGCGGTGTCGGCCGTCGCCGCGCACCAAGACGAGGCGCGCGCGGAGCTCGAGTCGCTGGTGCGGATCCCGAGCATCAGCGCCGATCCGGCCCGTCGTGACGACGTTCGGGCGAGCGCCGAGGCGACGGCCGAGCTGCTCCGCTTGCACGGCCTCGAATCGGTGCGGCTGTCGGGTGTGGAGGGCTCCCACCCCTACGTCATCGGCGAGTGGATGCACGCCGGCCCCGACGCGCCGACTGTCCTTCTCTATGCGCATCACGACGTGCAGCCGCCCGGCATCGTCGACAACTGGGACAGCGACCCGTTCGAGCCGAGTGAGCGCGACGGCCGCCTCTACGGGCGGGGCAGCGCCGACGACAAGGCCGGCGGAGTCGCGCACGCGCACGCGGTGTCGGCCTGGCTGAGCACGAACGGCGCGCTGCCCTGCAACGTGCGCGTCCTGATCGAGGGCGAGGAGGAGATCGGCTCGCCGACCCTGCACGCGTTCCTCGAGGCACACCTCGACGAGTTGCGCAGCGACGTGCTGGTCCTCGCCGACGCCGGCAACTGGAAGGTCGGCGTGCCCGGCCTCACCTACTCGCTGCGCGGGCTGGCCGCGGCCGACATCGAGCTCCGCGCGCTCGACGGCCCCGTGCACTCGGGGATGGCGGGTGGCGCGGTGCCCGATCCCGTCACCGCGTTGGCGCGGGTCATCACCGCGCTGGTCGACGAGCGCGGCGACGTCAGCATCGACGGTCTCTGGGACGACGTGCGACCACCCAC
>Ga0265338_10000763_pt1 | contig 54901 bp, 62 predicted proteins | sample 42126metaG_FD_193579 | JGI IMG/M metagenome (GOLD analysis project Ga0265338, IMG submission 193579) | Rhizosphere microbial communities from Carex aquatilis grown in University of Washington, Seatle, WA, United States - 4-21-26 metaG | ecosystem: Host-associated > Plants > Roots > Rhizosphere... | reverse complement strand
GGTCACTGGGCGTTTCTCCAAACACGTCATCCGCCAGCGCATCCAGGAGATCCCTCCAAAACAAGTCCACGTTCACTTGTTCCTGGGCTTCCTTCACCGCTTCCCGACAATGACTCACCAGCCACCGACGATACTCTTTTATCTGTTTGTCCGTGTGGGATACCTGCGGCAATAGTTTCTCCAAGGCCACAAACGCCGCGTAGGCTACCCCATGCACCGTTCGCGCCCTCGGGTCCATCTCCTTCATTTCTGGATCCGCCAGCCATTCCCGGACTTCCTCGACCACCGCCTTCGCAAAGACCTTGCGGTTCCGCATCAAGAACCGCCCCATCACGTAGAAATCATTTGCATGGTCCTGGAACCAATCAAAGTGATTCGGAAACCCCACCCGGTTCGCCGACGCTACCTGCACGTGGGCAAACCGGGATTTGAGCTGCGCATCTGGACTGGTCGCCACCCCGGTGACAATCGCTCCCGTCAAAATCTTTCGGCGGGCCTCCCCCTCAAACACCTTCTTATTGCCGGAAGTCCGGTCAAAGATATTCTTCAGCTTCTCGGTGAACGTGGCAATCATGTTCGCCTGGAACTCCTCAAACCACACGGGCAAGTTGCCGTATTGTTGCAGCGCAATGGACATTCCCACTTTTGTGCTGTCCAACAAGGCCAACCCGTTTTCGCACAAGAACCCCCAAACCCGCATCATCCACCGCGCCACCGACGTCTTGCCTTGCCGAGGTTCACCGTGAATCCATAAACACGGAAACCCACCAAAGGCTGAAAAGATTTCCGGCGCAGCCGCGAAGGAGAAGACAATCCCCATCGTCATCCAGCCCGAGTAACTGCCCAGCGTCTCATACATGCACGTGCTCACCTGCTGGAACATCACCATCACCGCTTCCTCTTCCGTACTGACCGGCATTCCCCACTTCTTCAGAATCGAGATGCCCGAGGTATCGGGATGCATGCGCGGCTCTAAATGACAGAACGGCTGGTCCTCCACGTCCCGGTCGCCGAGCTTGTAAGCTTGATTGTCAAACCAGACGATTTCATTACGGTCGGCCCGCAATTCCTGGCCGCCCGGATCGAACGTCACGTCCTTAAAAAACCAGCACTTCGAATCCTCGTGATATCCCCGCAACGCCACCTCGGCCACGTCCTTACGCGACACCTCATGTCCCATGTCTGCGTGCAGGTCCTGCAACTCCCGCTCACCCGCCCGCCACGCCGCGCCCGCAATATTATTCAAAAGCCATTCCCGAAACTTGGACGGCTGCGCGAACATCGACGATGGCAGTCGCACAATTCCACTGACGGCTCCGTGAATATTGTAGAGCCGCACCAACCGGTCCCGGATGCCATTCCCACAATTTAGGACGTAGTGCGCTTCCATGTAGAAGTCACTGATGCGTTCAGGAATACCCCCACCAGTGCCCGACGGCCCGTTCAGCACCAGCTCGCACGCCCGCTTGACCTCCACGTCCGCATGGTCTGACGCCTTGCTGAGGAGTTCCGTCCAGGCCTGCACCTGGGGATCCCGCAACGGCTTCAAAATATAGTAACCACCCTTGAGCCCTTCATACCGCTTGGCCAGCATCATCAGAAACCCACGAGAGGATGGCTTTACCCATTCCCGGCTCCCTTTCAGTTTGGCCACCAAGCGCTTTAACCGTTTAGCAATCGCCTCTTCCGCATGCCCACCGATGGGCAACTTGTCTTCATACGAAATCCGTTCGAGCGCGTTCTTAATCAGCCGCTCCTCTTTATCCTCAAAGAACCCTGTCTGCCACAGGTCTTGAACGAACTGCGCCTTCTTCAACACCTGCAGCCATTCCCCCCTCACTCGGGAAGCTATCTGTGGCCACGCCTCATCGAGCACTACCTTGGAGCCATTCAAGCGATGGGCCAAAGCCCCGTCCCAATCCGCTTTACCCTGTTCATCCCGCCACTCTTTTGGGAGCACGCATACCTTGGCGTCGTAGCCTTCCCGGTTTAATAGCTTCGCCAGGAACCGCGCATACACCTGCGCATCGTATCGTTGCCAGTCTTTTTCCTGATAGCCTGGGAGCTTCGGATCCCCCTTCTCCTCATTGTCGTAAGCAATCACGACCTGGCGCATATCCCCCACGCTATCCAACCACTCCTCGATATCGGCCAGCATCATCTTGGCCATCGTAATTCCCGGCAACGCGCCCATCACCGCTTGGCCGCCCAGCACCTGCCACAGCGCGCCCGCCTTGAATTCCCCCTCCGTCAGAATCGCGCACACCGGCTTAGCCTCCACCACATGGCTGGCCTTCCAGGCTCGGCTGGGTCGTGCCACATAAAACCGGGGCGACTTCTCACTCATCATCCCCTTGTGCGGGCGCAAATGGATCAAGTCCCCATGCTCGTCAAAATACGGAATCAAGATCGGATGATTCCACACACACTCCGTCAACGGTTTACCGTCCTCATCCCGCACCTTTTTGCCGTCCTCATCTCGCTTAGGCACCAGGCTCATGCCGTAGAACTGGGCATTGGGCGCCGGCGCGTTTCCTGGCTTCTTCGGGTCCGACCACAACCCGCAATCCACCAGCACCGCCGGGGGAAACTGTTCCGCCATCTGCAACAGCAATTCCTTGTTGCTCTGCGGATTGGACCGATACCCCAGCGCTTCACAGCTCGCCCGCGTCAAGCCGCGTTTGTGGCTGGTTTCCGTTTGGTCCGCGTCCGACCAGTGCAGACGTGCGTAAAACCACCGCAACGCCTTCATCGACGGCGAGACGTTCTCATCGTCCGGGGGCTCCGTCGGCCCCGGTGGCTCCGGTGGCTTCGGGGGTTCCCCGTCCTTCGGCAAGTCAGGCAGCACCGTCAAACTGGGCGGCCCCGCCGCCTTGGAAATGGTCGGGGGTGTGGCTGCCGGTCCCGCAGGCTCAGTACCATCCACCCCCGCCGTTCCCGCGCTATCACACGCAGGAAGCTCTTCGAACACGGACCCCGCCGTGTCGGACTCATTCGAAAGCGTTGCGTCGTCGGGCTCGGAAGGAGGACCGGCCGACGACGCAGTGGTGTCCACCTCACCCGGCGGAACACCGTGAACTGTCGACTCTCCATCTGGTTCACGAGATTCTCCCATGGTGCGCATCGGCTGAAGAGGCTCACCCGGGTCAGTGCCCGCAGACGGTTCTGCTGCCACGGAAGTACCGTCGTGTGGCGCAGATTGAACTGGAGACGACAAATCGGTTTCAGGGGGAGGCAACGGAATCTTGTTCTTCCGCCGCTGTTGCCCTGGCATAATGCTCGGCGAATTCGCATCCGCTTCCTGCCAGACTCCCGCTTGTTTCAAAAAAGTAATCGCCGCATCCCGGCGGTTCAGACCCAGCTCCTGGGCCAGGAACCCCACTTCTTCCAAGGCCTTCTTGCCCGTCGGGCAATCAACGTGGTGGCACTTGAAGAACTCGACCCCGCTCTTGTCCGGGAAGAGTCCCGCGCTTTTGTTCCCGCAGAAGGGGCACTTCGGAAACGACTTCCAATTCCCATTGGCCGGCCCTTTGCCATATTGCTCCATCAACCGGCGCAGAGGTAATCTCTGCCGGGCCGCGTCTAACTTGACCGCGAAATCGTTCAAGGGTTTTTAGGCGAGCAAGGTTTACTGCAAGAGCGGGTGGAACGTCGACGGAGGCGCGCCATAACTGGTGGAGGCATGCATTCCCCGCACCGCCGAGCGCATCGCCTTACCAGCGGCTTGACATGTCAGATAGCCCGCTTCCTGCAAATCGGTAATTGCCGCGAACACACCCACCCAGTATTCGGGCCGCTGCACAATCGCCTCCTTCTTCTCCGGTGAGAGGGCAGGATGAATCGTCTTAGTTTTCTGGCTCATCGTTTCCTTTCCATGCAGGCAGCGACCGCCGCGCCCGCAATCAAAACAATTCCGGTGACCGGTTTACGCGCCATGGTGAACCCCGTTGCCATCAGCAACAAAATCACTGCGAGTGCCTTCATCATGTTTTTTTCCTCCCGTGATGTTTCCCGTCCGCAAATACCGCCGGTACTTTAATTCGTTCACCGTCCACACCGTGGGCAGAAGCGCCAAACGCCTCTGCGACAAAAAACGCGTGTTCTCCATTATCCGGCACCCTGTGGCCTTCCACACCTGTTCACTGGTGCTCTCGGGATGATTCAGCAAATACTTAATCACCGCCGCTTCCCGCTGCACTCGCCGCTCTAATCCCTTCTTGCCTGTCATTCCTTTCACTTCTTCACGCCTTTCTCGCCCTTAAAGTCAATCGACTTCTGGCAGACCCCATCTGCGCGGATATCGATTTGCGTAGGAATCGTGCAGCGGCCCATCGCGTCATTGCAGGGACAATGCGACACCCGGCACTTCGGTTGATAATCCTCCGCGTAATCCCGGCTCACCCACGGTGCTCCGCCATGTGCCCGGTCCCCAATGCGACCCATCACAACCGCCCCCTTCGCGGCTGCACCGCCGAAATCGCTTGCGCGTTCACCACCCGCCGCATCTCATCCCGCTTGTTTCGTTCCCAGTAGAGCAACCGTTCCCGGCGCGCCTTACCTTCCAAAGCCCGGACCGGAATGAGCACCAACGCGCACAACGCCTTCGCAATCTCGAACGGCACCGACACCAGGCACAGCAACGCCTGAGCTACCCACGCCAACATCACGATTATCATTTGGTTCCTTTGATTGAGTTTCCAACGCGATGGCCTGTTCTAAACCGTTCTGCCACCGCACATCCTTTCCACTGCACAACACACACCGCTCCGCTCCGTCCTCTGCCTTCTCCCGCGCCAGCTCCGTCACCTCTAAACAGTCGAAACAAAAATAATATCCCGTCGAAGCCAGCACCCTGAGATTGCGTTTCTCCGCCGGCAATCGCGCCTTCTTCGCCAAGGCCTCCTCCGTGAACTCAACCCGCGTCCCCGCCACCACCACCGCCGCACGCTCATTAAACTCCTGCATCGCCTTCTCACCCCGTGAACCCTTCGCGCCATTCACACTTCCGACCGGGGCCTTCCACACGATCCGGAATGAATGACAATGCGTGCATTGCTGGTCGTACTCCCCTTGCTTCAATGGTTCCGTAATCCGATGACACGCCAGGCACCACCAGAATCCGGTCGCCGACACATCCACCTTATTCAGGTCGACACTCAGCTTCTTTGCCGGATTGGCAGCGCCCCAGGACTTCACGCAACACCCCCCAGTTGATGGAAACGTTGTAGGAATAGTTTTTCCACCAGCTCCATCGGCATCGGGATAATCACCTCGGGCAGCGGCGCATACTGCTCGAAATACTCATCCCACGGCCACGGTGACGGAGGGCACAGATCCCGCCGCTCTGTCATCAAAGCCACATTGTCCGCTTCCTTCACCAGCGGATGCAGCTTGATCGGCAAAGTAAAACGCGGAGCCAACCTCTTCCAAATCCGCTCCTCCTCCTGCTTTAATGCGCGCATCGAAGACTTGCGCGGCTGCACGTTGTCCCCCGTGTAAGCCTCGGGCGAGTCGTGCATCAATCCCTCGTACTGCACCTCGATGGATTGCCCCCACCCCTTCAAAATATCGCTGACCACCAAACAGTGCTGCCCCACCGAATAATGCGTGATGCAATGCCCTCCAAATCGGCAAATCAAACTCAGCGAGTGCGCAATGTCCTCGATGCGGAAATCTTGCGACCTCGGGTCCCGCGGCCAGAACCGGTGCGTGAACGTGTTGAACCAAGGCCCAACACGAGGTCTGTCCATGCGCGCACTCATACCAACACCCCCATCGCCACCAGCGAAATCCTCACCGCATCCTCATCCAACCCCTTCCGACTCTTCACCCCCAGTGAATTACTCTCACCCCAACATCCCACCTGGCCTTGGCTCACTCCGCAGAACCCCGCCCCCCGAACATGCACTAAGGCATCCAGGCTCACCGCATTCTTGTGCTCAATCACATCCGGGAACACCACCGCCGCCTCAAGAAAAGGCGCCACCTCCACGACGACATACTTCATACTTCCACCTCCTCGACGTTGAAAAATCCAAGCATCCCTTTCAAAGGCCGGAAGGGCAGGGGATACGCATTGCTTAACTTGAGCGCCAGCGGCCCGCAGAACCACGGACTCGACGAAGACCGCACCATCCCCTCAAACTTTACCATCCCGACAATCCCACCCCGGCGAAGCGCATCGAACCGTGGCGTCACCCTGACTCCGCAACTCACCGCGAACGCGCAAGCCTCATCAAACTCCCTGACCGTCATCCCGGCACTCGCATGAATTAGGAAGTTGCTCCCGACCGGGCAGCGGGTCAGTTGTGCCTTGGCATACTCATCCGTCCAATCCCGGTTCTCATAATCCTTCCACGGTGCCCCTTCCAAAATGAACCATGCCCACGGTTGACGTATCGAGAGTGCCATCATGATAGCTCCCATCGGTGGGTTGCCCACCAGTTGCCGGTGGCCCGCTTATCGAGGCACCCTTTGATAATTTCAGGAACATGAATGTGCTCCCAATCCATGGCCGTCTGCCACCCGCAGTTGATATCGAAAACGAATTGCACCGGCTCGCCCCACATAAACTCCGCCGCCGCTATCCAGTGCGTCTGTCGATACGCCCACTTCGGATTAGCCCCCGCCGCCGTCCACGGCCCCTCAAATTGAATCCGCACCAGCCCATAACGAGTCAGCGTGTGCCCATCGCATTCATTGTCATCCCTCTCGATGAACTGGATGCCCAACGAGCGCAGGGCCGTCGCCATCATCGTCGGGTTGGTAAAGTGGCGCTCCGTAAACCCCGGAATCGCCTCGCAAGCCTTTTGAATCGAAATCCCCGCGATGATTGCCAGCGCCGTCGGGCCGCAGTTGGGATGAAAGATTTTCTCCGCCGCTTCCCAATCCTCTTGGGTAACACTAGCCGTGCTGGGTTTCGTCAACTTGTCCATCACAGCGCACCTCCGCACACGTCAGGCGAGATGCGAGACAATAACGGGTAGTTGACCCAAGGGGAGACACCCCGGGGGATATCCCCCTGGCGACCGCAAAAAAAAGAAGCCGAACCTGCAGCATTGAGCCCCACAACAAATCCCTTGGGGTAATCCAAGTCACAGCTTGCAGAAGAAAAAGAAGAACCCGTTGCAGGCAAACATGAACCCAAACATGCATGCCGCCTGGGAGGCAGCGCCGCGCAACGGGTGAGAATTCCCGACCAGCTTCCCCGAGCTTGGTGACACTCGGGTGACACTGGCCTTGTAAGTCCTTGATTATCAGATGGCGACCCTAATGGGACTCGAACCCATGCAACTATTTTAGCCTTGCAATCCTTCGCAAACCATTGTAAAGTCATGCTCGAATTCGTTTGTTTTCTTGTGCATGGGTACACTAGGTGACACTGATTAACTGAATCGAAACTAAAACTAGAACAGGACAAAAACCCATTATGGCATCCCTCTATAAACGACCCCGCTCCCCCTTCTGGTGGATTAAATGTCGGGACACCAAAGCCCACAGCCCGACCGTCGGCAAAGTGATTTACCTCTCGACCGGGTTCCGAGTTGGCGTCGGACCCGACACTCGCTCCGCCCGTCAGATGGCTGCCGAGCTGACCCTGGCCGAATCCAAATTCACAACGACCTCGCCCCTCGAACCGTGGGGCAACTGGGTCCCCGACTACCTCAACGTCTACTGCAAGTCGCCAGCCACCTTGGAGCGCTACACTACCATCTGGAAAAACCTCTCCCTCTTCCTGGCTGAAAAAGAAATCACCACACCCCGACAACTCACCCGCGAGCGTTGCCTGAGTTACTTCCCCTGGCGACTCACACCCGACAAGGCCACCGGCAAGTATCACGCCGTCCACAACACGGCTCATCTCGAAATCAAAATCCTTTCCCTGATCATGAGCGAAGCAGTTCGGCGGAACTTCGCACCGTTCAATCCCGTCCGGGACCTGGGCGTCAAGCGCCAGCGTGGGCGGGAGAAGCCGGAATTTACAGACGACCATCTGGCCTTCATCAGCGCGGCAATTCAGAAGGAGCCCGAACCGCTCCGCAGCTTCCTCAACAACAGTTTCCTGATCGCCCGCTACCAAGGGTGTCGGATGAAAGAAACCCATGTGGATCCCCGGCATGACGTCGATATCACCGAGGATGGCGCGAGCGGACTCATCCGCTTCCGCATCAAAGGCGGACGCGAACACACCGCCCCGCTTCACCCGCGCCTGATTCCGCTGTTCCTCGAACTGCGCAAACTCGGAGCAACCGAGACCTACGTGCTGCCCCCCAACCCCAGCCGCAAATGGTTCGACTTCATGAAGCGGATTGGCATGCGCAAGCTGCTTCCTGGCGCGTGCTTCCACTCCCTGCGCGTTACCGCCGTGACCCGGCTGGCCCGCTCCAAGACCATTCCCGAATCCAAAGCGATGAGGTTTATTGGTCATGCGTCTACGACTGTCCACAGGCAATACCAGAGGCTTCGGACAGAGGACTTGGGGGATTGCTTGAGCGCGCTGGATTCCGTGACGGATAAACCAACCGCTCCCGAAACTCAGGGTGCTCCCGCAACCACTTCCTGACATCGCTCAGATAGAAGTAGCGCAGATTGGTAAGACCCATCGCTTTCTTGATGGCGCTCATCCGGGTCGTGCCCCACGGCTTCCCAGGCTTGCCCAACTCCACGCGGGCCGTAATCGCGTTGACGGGGTTCTCAGTTAAAATAGACATAGAAGATTTTTTTACCTCGACTTACTAACCGCACATTTAGAATCCTGGTCCGCGCAGTTCTCCACCCTTTGGGTTGGCAGGGTCCCATCCAAATCGCGGGCAATCAGGTTGCGGACATAATTGGAAAAATTGCGATGCTGCTCTGCCGCCCGTTCCGAGGCCTGTTCGAACTGACTGTCCGGCAGGCTGATAGTTTTATTCATCTTTCAGTGTGATAATTTCACACTTTTTCATATTTAGTGTCTGTGTGTATTTTGTTTTTTTTACACCCTTTTTTGCAGTGCAGTAAGGGATATCCCTTGGGGTGTTTTCCACTTAATTACTTGCCAGAATAAATAAGCTATGAGAATGTATGACAGCATATGAAACCTCGCCCTATTAATCCACGTCCAGAAAGCCGTACTGCCATCGGGACGGCGAGAACTACCATATCGATGCCCGCCCCCTTGTTTGTCTTGGCGCTGGGCCGCAAACAGGCGCGCAACTTTGGCGCCTTCTCCGACTACATCCAAGACCTCGTCCGCAAGGACGTGGGCGCCGCCGCCGACAGCAACCAGCTCGTGCTCAACGTATGAGCCTGGCCCGCTCCACGGTCAGCCTCCCACAAGAAATGTATGACGCCGCAGCCCAGCGCCAATCAGACCTGGGCTACGCCACCTTCTCCGCCTACGTGCAAGCCCTCATCCGTGCAGACGTTCTTACTCAAACCAGCCACGTCCGGACCGCCGCGCCGCTGGTTTCCCTGCACGAAAAGGAACAGACCTTGACTGCGATCAAAAAGGCTGCAGGAAAAACAACACCAAAGCACACTGCCGAGCACAAGCCTGACAAGTGACCGCCTTGAGCCCGACCTTCAAGTCGCGCAGGCAGACGCCATCCATCTTCACTTTGGTGTTGAGGGTCACGATCACCCGCAGTTTAAGCGAACGGCTAATCGCGTCCTCCAGCCGGGAGTAAGCTTCATGGTGAAAGAAATTACGCGCCGAGGCCCAGTGTTCCGGCCGGTCCGTGGTGATGCCTCGAAAATCCCGCCACGCCTTGTTGCGCCAAAACCGGTCCGACGGCAATGTCCGGATCGCCCAGAAGTCGGGGTCATGTTCCAACCGCTCTCGCCATTCATCAAAGTATTGTACACACGATACCTGCATAGGTTTTTGTCCTCCACGAAGCCCGGCACCGTCGTTTCTACGCCACCACCCTAATGAACCCCACTCCACTACGCAAGCCCACATTGTCAGACAATGGCAGACACTTTCCAGCTTTGTTACCCCACATCGACCCGTGGATAGTGGAGGAGATGAAGAAACTGGAGAGGCTGACCCTCAGATTAGACTCTGACACGTTGCGTGCACTCATGGCCGAAGCCGAGAAACGCGACCTAAAGAAATCAACCTATGCGGCCAGATTGATTAAGCGGGCGCTCAAATCGGCTTGCAAAAAGAAGCCCGAAGAATGATAGTCGTGGCAGCATGCTTACTACCACTCTTATTGCCTGCCAATGCAACCACTGCGACGGCTACATCACATTCGAGGAGCGCGGCGAAGGCACCCAAGTCACATGTCCCCATTGCGGGCTGGACACAATACTCTTTATCCCGGTTACCAACCAGCCGCCCCAAATCCCCACAGCGCCGGCCAGATCACCGGGAGGACTTTCCAAGCTCATTCACTGCCATGCCTGCGCCAGCCTGATTAGCCGCAAAGCCGCCGCCTGCCCCCAGTGCGGTGAGCCATTGGGTTCCATCCACCGAGGCCTTGACGTTTTCCTGGGTGTCCTGGCCGCGCTGACCGTCTTTGCCATCGGAGCCGCCGTGTTTGGAGCGACCATTGGCGCACTCCTAAGCATTCATTAAGAAGGTGCACATGACCGAGAACAGCATTCCCTATGATGGTCTCGAAGAACTGCCACCATTTTTGCCATCCCTGAACCTTAAACCGTTCATTAGCAAAGAGTTAATGTCCTCGAAGAACCCCATTGGCTACAAACCTCTATAATTAGGACACTACCGGATTCCGCTCACCGGATTCCGCTCCAAGCCCTCAAACAGCACTTGCCTTATCCATGCCGACGGATTGCTGTCCGCTGGCGTGGTCAGAACAACGGTCCCATACTCCGACTCGGTTAAACGGAGTGTGACCACGCGTCCGCGCCTGAGTTCATTACTGAGTTTTGGCCTTCCTGCCTTTTTGTATGTCATAAATGGATTTTTGCAATACAACAATGGATTACTGTAATACGAAAACTTTTTGCAATACAACAATTTTTTGCAATACGATAATCCATTTTTGCAATACAACAATACCACACACCCCTTACCCCCAGCCCGGATTGCTGTCTTCTTTTGGGACGCTTTGAGCCAGGTGCCCGCTTTTGCCCGCAAGTTGGTTTCAGCGATTAAGTTGAGGTCTATTTTACTGAACACTTGCAATCTATTATACATCAATAATTTACATTATCAAATTCAGTGGTTTCAGTGGTTTCAGTGTTTCTCAGCGAACCTACCTATATAGGTAAAAGGTGGACGGACCATAAATCGAACGAGCTGGGCTCCTATCACCTCCTTCCTATCACCCTCTTACCCTCTCGCGCTACGAGGGGATAGATTTTTCACTGAAACCACTGAAACCACTGAAACCGCTTCCTTAATCTATATTTTTCAATTTTCTCTAAGTACAATAAATATAAGTAGATGGGAGAGCCAGACCCGCGCCCCGGCCCTTGGTTTTCTTGGTTTCAGTAGCGGTTTCAGTAACTTAATCCACTGAAACGCAGACGTCTGCACTCCCGCGCCCCGAGGCTTGGGTCGATTGCCCCGCTCATTGATATGCCTGCCCGCAACCAGGGCCACTCGAGTCGGCCCGGTCGACCGGCCACCTCCTGGCCAGCAGAAAGCCATCCCCCCTTCCGGGTGGGCCCCCCCCCACCTCCTCGGCCAACCGGGAGCGCGTGGATGTTCAGCACCTCACCCCCATCTGTTGTTTTGGGGCGATTTTTGAGGCATATTCTACCCCCCTTCGGGTCCTACACCCTGATTTTGATGTCATTGCGGATCATACGGTAAATACGGGCCAGAATGCTCATTGCCGAAAACAAAAAGCCGCGTTCGTTCCGGTTGTGGCAATCGCCTGTGTGGCTGTATTAGTAGAGCCATGGGCAAAGCTATTTGGTGCGAGTATGGTGCTTGCACTCGCCTTGCCTTGAACTAAACAACATATGACACTAATCGGATATCCTTCTGCCGGTCGCGCTAGTGCGTTCCTGGCATCATCCATCTATCATCTAGTAGGCGCTGGCTTACGGATAGGCATTGCTCAAAACTGCGATATTACCGGCAATCAAGGCATGGGGCACGGGGCACGGGTTGTCTATGATGCTCTTGGATCGTTCAGCGTAGGGACAAGCGCTGGCCGTGGTACGTCGCGTCTGTTCAAGGTCACGCGCAAGGGCAGGGGCCAGCGCGCTCATGACGTGCGCAAGCTGATCAGCAAACGGGCAGGGGCACGGGGTGCGGTGCTCGGGGCACGGGCACGTGCAACGGGCACGGGTGACGATCAAGAGACTGTGCGTCAAGCTGAGCTTGATCAGTGGCTGGCTGGCAAGGTAGATCCGGACCATTGGCAAGCGGTTGTAGCTCGCTTTCATTCCGTCGATTGCGTTGTGATGCTTCCCCATTACGATTACAACCTAGCGTCAACCAGGGCGGCGTTGCATGCCAGCATGCAAGCCGATCAAGCAATCGGCAAAATCCTTTTACGCATCGGGGCAAGGGCAGGGGCCAAGCAAGCGCAACGGTTGTCAGAGTTGCGGGGCGTCGCTGCATCCCTCACAAGTATTCACGAGGCATCAAGCGCCGCTATCGCGGGGATATTAGAGAGCGTGCGTCGACTTGACAAAGTACCGGGCCACCTATGGCACGGGTGCGGCTTGGATCACTGCTCATGCTCCGCTTGCGCGGGTCACAATCGCCTTGTGCGTGTGCTCCGCTTGTATGCGTCAAGGGCAGCATTTAAGAGCTTAGCAACATGGGCCACCGTCGGGATTACAGGCGACAATTCAAGCGCAACGTTCGCCGGTCGTTCATTCATCGATGAGTTTACGGCTGGCATTGCCGATACATTGGGTGCGGAGCAATGGCGCGCCACCGATCAAGTATGGTTTGAGTCACAATCGCAAGCACGGTGGCGCTTGGCACGTTGGATCTATGCAATCGGTTATCGTGACTTTTGCGCCACCTTGACGGGCAAGGGTGCTGGCATGGCGCGCAAGCAAGCGCGCTCCCGTTGTCGGGTCGTTTGCTCTGTCATCTATGGCGCAACGATTGCCGATTCTTGCGCAAGGGCAGGGTTTGAGTCACAAGCCGCTTGGGTGCGGAGTTGCAAGGGTGCTCTACTCTTTCAATCGTTGCGTGATGCAAGGCGCGCTCAATTACTCCGCTTGCCAAGCGTTCAAGCCGCACGGGCAGCTATGCGCCAAGCCGCATTGCAAGCCGCAAGCGCGATCAAGTCTATGGGGTTGCAATCGGGGCAATGGTCCGATCCTTGCGCCACCGTTGCGCGCTCCGTCAAGCTGGCCAGTGGCGCAAGCTCCGTGCGATACGTTGCTTGCGGTTATCGGGTCACGCATCCTGCGAGCAGTCGCACTATTCAAGCGCAAGGGGCAAGGGGCACGGGCACGGGGCAAGCTGGCTTTGCTTGGTTGCAAGCTGTCAATGCACGGGAGCAAGCGATTGCTAAGGCAACCTGGTTGCGTGATCAGGCTTTGGATCTAGTCGCTGATAACCTCCGTGCATTCGACAAAGTACTTGCTGGCTTGCATTCGGAACGCTTTGGCAATCTCCGTCAAGTATTCGGCTTTGTGGATTGCAATGGCAGAGAGTCAAGCAAGCGCAATCCTCAGTCTATCACAAGGGCACGGGGCAAGGTGGCACGTAAGCCAATCCTTGCGCCGACGGTGGCTATTGATTGCGGAGCGCGATCCCTGCAATGCGCGCCTAGTGTTAGCTCGCAATCATGGGCGCAAGGTGGCGAGTCTGGCTTTGCCATAGTCAAGGCGCGCTCATAGGGCACGGCGCAACCTAGGGCCAATCCAAGCGCAAACGGAGCAAAGCCTACTTTGCTCCGTTTTTCTGTACTTTTATCGCGCTAGGATCGTCTAGGATCGATTTTTACGGGCAGGGTGCTGTCTTATCATGGGGGTATTTTCCCGCTCCGTGCGGAGCGTACAAGTCAAAAATCGTTTGCTGTTCCGTGCGTTATTAATGGACTTGCGCAACGGTAGGCGTTGCCACCTTGCATCGTTTGCCGTTGCATAAGTCCATTAGATCAGAGCAAGCGCAATGCAAGGCGCGCCAAGGTGGCGCGCTCATGCATCTAGCTTGCCCGTTGCGCGATTGCGGATCGTCTGCCGTTGCGCAAGTCCATTAGATCAGAGCAAGGCGCAAGTTGCGCGCTTGCAAGCGATTTTTTCTTTCCGCTCGCCAGTCTGGCGCGCCCGAGTCTTTCCCCACGTCCCACCTCAAAGAACGCCGGCGGCACCCTCCGCCGGTCCTCTTTGGTGTGAAACGCTTGAAATGGTTTTCAAAGTTATCACCGCCAAACTCCCTGCGGAGTCGGAAAATCTTCCGCGCATTGCAAACCGGAAGTGGGTCGAGTCCCCTCGTGAGGACTCTAGGAATGGTCGTGCCTGAAATCAAAAAGACGCCAGCACTTATTCCGTGCAAGCCATACGCAATCGCTTTGCGGTCGATGGCCACTTGTCAGTTGAAATCCGTCCGGCCAGTGACACCTGAAAGATGGACACTTGCTAGGCCGGATTTCAGCCGATTTATGAACCGATACAGTGGAGACCCGCGCTGGTTGTACGCGCGCTTCAGTTCGGAGTGTAAATGCGGACACGTCATCAAAAAGGATGAACGCATTTACTACTACCCCAATGGAAAGACCGCTCTGTGCAAGACCTGTGGCGAGAAAGCGGCCGCGGAATTCAACGCGGCAGCTCAAGACGAAGCCATGATGGCCGGCCAGACCTGGTAAATCAAACCCACACTAAAGCACGGTGGCACGCGTGAAAGCGCGCCACCCTCTTTGTTGTGACACTTTATGAAAAAGCGCATTCACATCAAGTTTAGTTCAACCGTGCGTTTCCCTGTGGCCATTCGCCACTGAAACGCCCGACCGCCAGCACCATACGCCCGCGTGCAGACATCTGCACGCGGGCGGAGTTGGCCCTGGAACGGCGCTTTTTCATTACCACCAATTTCCCCCGACCGACTACGTTTCACCTGGAGCAATCCGGGACAGTCGGGGGACTCGCTCACCGCGAAAATGAAGTTCCTACCGGCCTCGTACTGAGGCAATCGGGCGGAAAGCGTTCGCGACTGACCGCAGGGGCACGGGTTGCCCCTACCGAAGGAAACGTATGAATCCAGTTATCACTCCCACGGCGCCGGCATCACCTGAAACCCCCAAGGTCGAAGTGAAGCCCGTTGTTCTCACCGAGATCACGTACAAGCAAGTGCTTGAAATGGCGCCCGAGGACAGGGAGAAGCTGATGAAAGGCTTCCACAATGCCACCTCACGCATGGTTGAGACCCGGGACGAAGTGAAAGTCGCGTCGAAACACGCGGCAATCCTTTTGGCCGGCGTTGAAGCCCACGTGAAACGGGGCATTGAAGCCCGACTCTTCCCTTCTACCTGGACCGCCTCTGACCAGTACAAACAGGTCACTGGCGAAAAGCCGCCCGGCCATGTCTGGACGATGAAATCCTGCTTCGTGAACTATGTAGTCACGGGCTTAATTGCGGAAAGCGACTTTGTCGGTAACCGCAATAACTGCCTGGAAATTGCACAGAAAATCTGCGATGCAGTGTTCGAGAAAGACCCGGCCGCCGGCCTGACTCATGACGCGGTAAGTCGTGCTGCCAATGAGTTAAAAACCCGAAACGACAACGAAGCCAAGGTTCTGCGAGGGATCTTGGATTCGGTCAAACCCGCCAAGCTCATGACCGACAAGGAAGCGATGGAAGCCTTTGCTGAAATCGTCAATGCCGGTCACCTCGGGATCGTGCTCGTTGGCATGACGCCTGAAATCGCTCTGGTCTGTTCCGAAAGGATCATCCTCAGTGGTAACTTGCCGGTCACACTCGCACAAATGCCCGATACGCTCGTCAAGTTGGATGAGCCGATGCAGAAAGACGCTTACCTGGCGTGCTCCTGCGCCATTGAAAACGTGGAAACGGTGTTCGGCGAGAAAGCCGACAAATGGCTGAACCCGACCGCCAAGCCCCAAGCGACCAACCCCGCTCCCGCTCCCATCTCGGAAACGGGACCCTTCACGGCCGCCGCCGCGGACTTGGAACAATCCACTGAACCCGCCGAGCTGGTAACCGCCTAAGCCCAGCCCCGCTCTAAGGCCGGAACGCATCCCCCGCGTTCCGGCCTTTTTTTATGTACTAGCCAAACACGCTCAAACGTGTTTGCTGATTGTATTGTCGTTTGATTAATGAAATGAAACGGAGGACCCATGGCGACCGGGACCTAACGCGGAAAGCCCGTTGAAAAGCGGGTCATGCGGAAAACCCGATCCTTACCCGAAACCAACATCCAAAGATTCGCAACTGGCGAGCGCAGAAATGCGCTCGCCTTTTTTTGTGTACGGGAATGACCTGCCATACCTGCTTTGCAAACAAAGGGGGTCGGTGGGTCCGCCACAGAAAGGCAAGAAACCTGGCCAGCGCGCCAGACAGGAGGGGACGCCCCTTAAACACCACCTGCGCCTTAGAGTGTCGGAATAAAATTTCCCGTACCTTTACCGCGTTCCCACCATGAAACCGGGCGGGATGATAGCCCCGGACGCCTGAAACCGACGCCAACGCGGCCACTTTCCTGATAAACACCGTAAACCGCAGAAAACAGATCCAAAACTATGGCTGAGAAAACCGTAACCGTGTGCTTCTCCAAAGAGAAGGACACGAAGAACACGGTGAAGTTCGCGGAAGTACCGGAAGAGGGGAAGCCGACGGTTATCGGTTCCCTTTACGTCCAGAAATGGTTCGTCGGTTCTGCCACGAAGATCGCCGTGAACCTGGTCGCCGAGTAAAAGACGGCCAGTCGAACGCAAATGCCCTGTTCCTGACTCACCCCAGGAACGGGGCATTTTTGTTTTCCCCGACTTTCCCAGGAAAGCCCCCGGTCTCATTCCGGCTTTTGCTCTTCCCTCAGATTAGAAAAGCGAAGCCAGAATCAGGTCTGGAAATAACATAGTCCAAGCTCCGGGCGGAGCTGAGAAAGGAAAATAGCAAATTTATGATGCTCCCGATTATCAATATCGACGGCCAACGCTTCTTCTTGGACCGACGGCTACGCGAACTCCGTAATGCAGAGAATCCCCATGAACGGATTGCTCTTACCCAGGAAGAGTGCGAGTCGCTGACAGACCAGTGTGAAATCCGTACGTTCAGGAATGAAGAGCCTTACCGTCCACATTGGCTGGTGGAAGTACTCTGCATTGCTCTGGCTGCTCTTTCCTTCTTGGCGTTCCTGATACTTTTGTAAGCTGCGCCTTGGAGCCGCAGCTTTCTTTGCAAAGACGCTCCATTCACCACAGTCCGCGAAAGGATTCTATGAAACACAAAGCAAGCCCGGCCAGGCTCAAAGCCTATAAAGCCATCCTGGACAAGTATTACATCGACCCGAATGACACCTCCTACTCGGGAGGCGAAGATGCCGGCGAATACGTCAGGGGCGAAAAGCCCATCGAACAGTTTTGTGTCGTCACAAGAAACGGCGAGTTCCACTACGCGTACGCTGACGACGTAACCATCGAGGGGGCCAAGGAAAAGGCCATGATGAGCATAGACGATATCGATTGGTCTGAATGCCCCATGCTCATTATTAACCTGGATACCGGGGAAAGGATTGTGCCTGACTGGAACAGTCTTCAATGGATGCCTGAATAGGAAGGAACAATGCCTTACGCCCAGCCAAGTGGCCGGGCTTTTTTTATGTACCTGCAGCCATCGGAAAACGCCAAATCCTTTGGGGTAATCCAAGGCACAGCTTACAGAAAGGAATTCATGAAACTCAAAGCAACTGGACAGTTGCGCCATCACTTCTTTGGCGACTACAGCGCCGGCATCTGCCTGGCTTTTGAAACAGCCGATGCTGCCTTAGCCTTACCCAAGGTCACCGTAAAAGGGGTGGAATGGTGTCAATCCGAAAACAAGAGGGTCCTGGTCACCTGCGTTGATAGCCAGCACCTCGAGGTCTTAAAAGTACGCCTGGCCGAAATGGGAGCCAACCCGTCCGCTATAGACAGCATGGATCACTCCATCGATTTCGGCGACCCGTTCAACATCGAGGTCGACGTGGAAGACCCCCGACAACTCGCACTCGTATGAAAACCCTCGTGACCAACATCCGCGATGAGATCCGCGCATTCGACCACAAATGCAGCGCGGGCGAATTCACCGACACTGGTGAAGCCTGGGAACTTCTCAAATCCATTGAGAACCGATGCCAAGCCGCCTTGAAACAGACCCAATACCTCATTGTGGATATCCGGGGCGTCGAAATGACCCTGCACCGCCCGCCCGACCCAAAGTCATTTAAGGCCTTGGCCCAGGCAATCCGCGATGAACAGGACACCGGCACCGACTTCATTTTTGCGCTCAAACTGCAAGCCGGGGCCTTGAAACAAATTCCCTGTCCCGGCCTGGATAAAGATAAACAGTAATTCACTGAGGAGAGCGCTTTCACCCATCGCTGAAAGCGCTCCGCTCAATGAAAACATTACCACCCTATAAAACAGAACAAGTGGGTTGGGCTGGGGATCTGACAGACATGATAATAGATCGTGCCGACTGTCAGATTCCAAATGACGCCCGACGCATCCCCTGGATATCCAGTTATCAGGGGGAAACCGACTACGAAGTGCGCTTTGGCCACCTGAACGGCCGCCGGATTACTTTCCGTTGGGGAAAGCTCCCATGGCGCTGGTCCTGGCTGAAACCAGACCAGAAGTATTGGAACTATGATTCCGAAGAACTGTTCCAACGTGAAGCGAACGGGGCCTGGGGTATCCTTCACTGCATGTGCTGCAACCCCGTCAATGTGGAAACACTGGAATGCTTCCGAGAGCTTTACGTTCCCTTGGCCGTCACTGGCTACTTCGACCACACCACTAAAAACTGGGTCGTTTGTGAGCCCACCAAGAAGGAATTGAGCACCGAGACGTGGTATCGGTCGGAAAGCTACCAGAACTTTATCACCGAGAATCCCCAGTACGCCCGGCGCGACTATGCCATGGCAGCGTGAGGCTATATGAACAAACCACCCCTCATTGAAATCCGAGAGAGCGTAACCGAAGTCGGTTCCGCCAATCGAAAGCTGCGCACCTTTCTCCCGGTCTTCACGCCGGATTGCTGCGCCTGTGGCACCCTGCAGTTTGCCTTGTGGCAGATGTGGGAAGACGAACCGGAAACGCATGAACCAGCGCGCCAGGCATGTCGGGAAAATGCCGTGAAGGTGATGCGCAGTTTTACAGCAAAACTATGAGAACACCCACCACCTACGACCTCGTCTTCTTAGCCGATGACGAGTGGAACAATGACACCATGGAAGCAGTTGCCTTCGAGTGGTTCCAAAAGAACCCCGATTGCAACTTTGTCATGGTCTATGAACACGCCGGCTGGTACCTGACGTTCCACCGGGGCGATATGGAAGTTGTCCATACCGCAAACGATATGGCCATCATGCGCCAGGACCGGCCACGGCCCACCGATTACTCGGGCATTGAACACCGTCGGCGCTCACCGAAAGAGGAAATCCGGATGCGGATTTTGAACGAGCACCCGGAAGGCGTTCAATCCACTGAACTCGACCGCATGGTCGATGCTGAATTACTCGCCGCCTGATAGTTCCAGTCTGGTCCGGAGGGAAACTCACCGGGCCAGCATGGAGTTATCGCCTTATGAAAATCCGCAGATTCTTTGCCTTCACAATCGGCCATACCCGCTTTGCGCTGCATTATTGCAATGGGCTCCTGGAGTTCAATGCCTTTGGGCGCATTCACTACTTTCGCGTTTTATGAAAAACCAAATGGAAACCCCCAACCCTCGGAGCATCGGTCCAGCCTGTCTGGATGATGACTTCGAAATCTATAACCTGGACTCGGAATACTCCATCGAGATTGAGAAAGGCCCGCACTTCTTGATCGAGTTTCCGGTGGAAACTCGACTGCCGGCGGCGGCATTCGAGCACCCAAATGTGGCGCGCAAGGTAGCGCGGATTCTCAGCTACAAATATGACAATCCGAAGCGCTGGGTAGAGAAGGCGGGAACGTGCTTTTACTTCGCGGTCCCCCGGAGATATATCACCCTTTACCCCGTCAAGGGCTATTCCTGGCCGCATGGCGAAATCAATGGCGCAAAAGTCCGCTTCAACTGTTCCGGAGGCACCGGAGGGAACGGATGGCGGGATTGGTTGCGCATTCGCACCTCGGTAAATACCAACTACGGCGTGAGGACATTGAGAAAGGTGGCTGAGGTCGCAGTTCGAGGCACTCCGTTTGAGCCGATTTACACACGGGAGGAACTCGAAGAGCAATTCTACCAAGAGCACGCCAAGGATTGGCTGGTGAACACGGCTTGGGGATCCTGGCGCGTGGGCGTGCCCCTCGGGATGGTCGGCGTGTGCGCCTGTATCGGCGGTCATCGAAAGCTGCCCGGGGCTGAAGAAAGGTATTTTCTCGTGCCGGACGCCGAATATTCCCAGCGTAAAGAGCAGTTCGTCGTAGACCCCGCCCGACACCGGGAAGTCCCCAAATTCCCCGACGACCGTTATGAAAAGACGAGCGCTGAGATGGAGACTGAAAAGCCTCTACTCTCAGTCGCGGCCTGAGTTGTTTCTGTTCCGCCAGTGACAGTGGCGGACCAGAGACAGTTTATGAAAATCATCCCTTCCATCCTCGACCTCGCCAAAGTTCCTTCCGATTCCCGGGTCATCACCCTGCCCAACGGCCACCAATGCACGATTGGAACGTATCTGGAAGCCTGGCGCAAACTCAAGTCCTTGCCGCCTCAGAAAGAAGTCAAAGGCTGGGAATGGTTTCCCACTAGCGCGCAATCCATCCTGCGCGATATGTCCCGGGGCGTGGAAGACCGCATCAATCTCCGTGCAGGCGTCCGCACTCAATGGCGGGACAATTCTCGCAAGTGGGAAGCCGAACGCCGGCGCCGCGTCCAATGCTTTTGCAAATGGTGCGGCCAAGCCCTGAAACAGTATCAGCCCGAACACTCCCGCTTTTGCGAACCGAGCTGCTATCGGGCTTACCATGGTTAGCGCGATCTTGCAGCATTGAGCCCCACAGCAAATCTCCACCGGCTTATCCAAGGCACAGCTTACATAATTCAGGCTTGACGCCTTAAAGCACATTGCTTATCGTTCCTCTCGCAAGGTTAGATTCTCCTTCGCTGGTCAATTCCCATTTTCATTCAACGGTCAACCTAAACATTGCAGTCACTTATGCGTTATTAAAACAATGAAAGCCCCCCAAATTGTAAGGCTCAAAGCAGATGAGCTATTCCCATGCTTAGAAAATCGTCCTGACAGGTCCGGCATGGACCTCAAGTCACTGACCGAGTTGGCTTCCTCCTTCACCGCCCAAGGCATCCTGGAACCTCTCCTGGTTCGCCCCTTATTCAACGGTAAAACAGGCAAAGGCTACGAAATCGTGTGTGGAGAAAGACGTTACTCCGCTGCCTGTCTTAAAGATTTCCCAAAGGATGCCATCAAAGAGCTTGGCTTAACCAAACTCACCGAACTCCCGTGCATTATCACCGAGTTGAATGATTCGGAGGCAAGAGAGGTGCGTCTGATTGAAAACCTCCAACGGGAAGGTATCCACCCCATCGAAGAGGCCAAGTCTTATAAGCTCCTCCTCGAGGAAGTCGAAGAGGTGCCCAAAGACGAGCGCGGCGCTTCCGCCGGCGTTCCCAAAAAGCGCTACACCATTGAGTCTCTGGCCAAGAAGTTAGGGAAATCCCCGACCTTCGTGTATGCCCGGCTCAAGTTACTGAAGATGCCCAAGTTTGCCCAGGAGGCCATGTTCAACGGCAAACTGAACGCCTCGGTGGCCCTGTTGCTCTGCCGCATCCCCGACCCCAAGTTAGCCCATAAAGCCGCCTTGGAAGTCTTGGACACCGGCTATTGCTCCAGTGAAACCACGGACGAACAACGCGAACAGCGCGCCTTGGACAAGGAAGTGGACCCTATGTCCTTCCGTCAAGCCAAGGCCCATATCCAGACCAAATACATGGTCCGACTCAAAGGGGCGCCGTTTGACCCCGAGTTGGCCGACCTGGTCTCCATCGTCTTAGAAGCGGGAGAACGCGTCTGTGGTGGCAAGTGTTCCGACTGCCCACTACGCACAGGGAACATGAAAGCCTTGTTCCAGGACGTGGACTCCGCAGACGTCTGCACGAATCCCACGTGCTTCCAAGCCAAGAAAAAAGCCGCGTTCAAAAAGGAAGCCGAGAAGTTCAAGGAAAAGGGGCAGACCCTCTTGACTGAGAACAAGACCAAAGGCCTGATGGACTATGAGGGCAAGGAACTCAACTCCCAGGCGCGCACCCAGTTCGTGGACTTGCGAGAGAACATCCCCGGCAAACGCAACAAGACCTATGAAGACGTCTTGAGCGAACACTTGCCCGAGAATGCTGAAGTGTTTGTCGCCCGCGGGAAGAAGAACCACTTGCTGGTTCCCATCGACACCGCGATCGCGGCCGCACAAAAGGCAGGGATCAAGATCGAGAAGCCCAAGGGCAACGCTTGGAACGATCCCGTGGCGCGGGCGGAACAGGAAGCCAAACAAGCGGCCGCCGAAGCTATCAGCAGCCATGTGGTAACCGAAGTCTTCGTGCAAATGAGTGCGAACATCGCCAAAGCGAAGACAGAGCACGTCCTGAGATACTTAGCCTTGGGATTGTGTCAGAACTGGGAATGGCGCAAAGCCCACAACCTGGAAGACGCGGAAGATGTTGAGAAATACATCACCAAACTCGACTCGATCCCCATCCTGTTAGAAGCCATGGTCGAAGCGTCCATAGGACGTACGGTAGACCACCAGGGAGAACTCGACGTCAACTTCGTCGAAGCGGCAGAGTACTTCGGGATCACTAAAGCAGCACTAGACAAGTGCGTCGCTAAACATACCGAAGCAGCTAAAGCAGCACAGAAAGCAGCCGTTAAACCGGAAGCGAAAGCAGCGCCGGCCAAGAAGTAAAATCATGATAGCTGCGCCTTGGATAAGCCTACTCTTGTCACAGGCGCGGCTCATTGCTGCAGGCACGTTCTTCAAAAATGCCTGCAGCCATGAGCCCTTCCACTTTTTATGAAACTTTCCCAACTCAAAATCGACATGAAGGTCCGCTATCATCCCATCATCGGACTAAAGCACGACGGCAAGGTCTGGACTATTCGGGGCACGGGAGAAATTTGCGGACGCGACGTGGTCTGGCTTGATGGTAAATCTGGTTGTGTCGCCGTCGAAGCCATCAGCTTGGTCAAACCGGGACTGATTGACAATGGAATGGGGGAACCATGAAGAAAATTCTAATCGTGGATTCAACCCTCGACCTACCTAGCGCCGATTGGTTAGCGCTTGCCCGCGCTCTAACTGCGTCGGGGGCAACGCTCGCCGTGCCGGCGGAGCAGACCACAGTTCCGAAACTGGAAGAGTTTCCAAAGCTCACCATTCCAGCGCCAATTGCTTACTACCCGCCATGCGAGCACCACAGCCCATGGCCACCAACCATCAAGCGCCGCAAACTTAAAGGATACCAGAAGTGAAATCCGATTGCGTTTTAGAAGCCGTCGACCTCTTTTGTGGTGCGGGTGGAACTTCGAGCGGCATCATCAAAGCCGTCACTCAGAATCTCCACCGCCGCCTGAACCTCATTGCCGTCAACCATTGGCGCACCGCCATCAACACCCACAGCCTAAATCATCCCTCCGTCCGACACCTGTGTGAGCCCGTTGAAAACCTCCATCCCCTCGATTTAATCCGCAGTCGCCATCTCCACCTCCTGGGCGCGTCCTGCGAATGCCGCTTTCACTCCATCGCCCGAGGGGGCGGGGCCTGCAATGAGCAATCCAGGGCGCAACCATGGCAGCTCATCCGCTGGGCCACTGATATCCGAGTCGACAATATCATGATGGAGAACGTCAAAGAATTTCAAGACTGGTGCCCACTGCTCAACAAAGGCATCCAATACAAAGGCCGCTACTACAAGAAAGGCCGACCCGACCCGCGCTTAAAAGGCCAATCCTTCCGCGCATTCGTGGCCGCTCTCCGTGGCCTCGGTTACACTGTCGAATGGCGCGTCCAGGTCGCCGCCGATTATGGCGACCCCACCAGCCGTGAACGCCTCATCTTGCAAGCACGCCTCGGACAGCCCGTCTATTGGCCGGAACCTACCCACGGGCCGGGGCGCGGGAAACCTTACCGCACTGCCCGTGAATGCATCGATTGGTCCATCAAGGGCACCTCCATTTTCGAGCGCAAACAACTCGGCTTGCCCCCGCTCTGCGAAAGCACCTTGCAACGCATCGCCGCCGGCCTGCGTAAGTTTGGTGGCAAAAACGCCGAAGCCTTCCTAGTTATGCTCAACGGCACCAGCGATCGGCAAATTAACACGAGCGCTAAATCACTCGATGAGCCACTGCCGACCGTGGCGGGCACCGGGAGCCACTTCCATTTAGTGGAACCAGAACCGTTCATCCTGCCCCATCGCAACTTTGACAACATGTATGTCGATTCCGTCGACAAACCCATGCGCACCGTCACCGCTCAAAGCAACGATAACCTCTTAGTTGAGCCCATCATCGTCCGGTTTGATCAGAAAGGTTCCACCGGCTCTTGCTCCACCAGCGTCGACGCCCCTTTGCCCACCATCGTCACAAAACAGAATATGCTCTTGGTTGAACCGGTCGGACCGTTTGTGATGCCCATTACTCACCATGGAGACGATGCGTCCCGATGTAAATCCGTCGACCAACCCGCCCCGACCTTAACCGGAGCGCGGGAACTCTACCTGATCGAACCCATGGTGATGAAATACTACAAGACCGGGCGCTGCAAGAAGGTCACCCAGCCCATGGACACCATCACCACCAAAGCCAGGTTCCTGCTGGTCGAATGCGAAAAAGGCGAACGCCGCGCGTACGATATCCGAACACGCATGGTGCAGCCCCATGAACTGGCCGCCTGCCATTCCTTTCCCAAAGACTATAAATTCACCGGCAACCAGAAAGATCAGACGATGCAGATCGGGAACTCGGTTCCCGTTGAACTCGCCTGTGCTCACGCTACTTCCATCCTCCAAAACTAAAACCTTCATGAAAACACAAATCGAACTCCTCGACGACGCCGTCGATGCCATCATTGGACTCGAAGGCACTGCGTATCCAAACGGATTGGTCCCCAACCTATCAAAGGCTCTTACAGAATTACGCTCCAGGCGGTCCCGCATGGAAAACCCCGTCTGCGAGTGTGGTAAGCCTGGCTCTTGGCGCGGTCCACGGGAAGGTCTCCGCGAATTCGCCTGTCAGGAATGCTGGAACGCGCCGATCGTTTACGAACTGCGGGAGCACTTCAAAAGTGCAGCGCCCTATTCCACCACCTTTATTGACGGCATTCCTGAAAAGAATAAGCCCGAAGTCCAACACCAACTCCAACAGAAATTTGAGTCGTGGTGGAACTCGTGGATTGCCCCACGACTGGACGAATTGGAAGGGAAAGGGAGACAGTGAAATTCTCCGTGCGGATGCGCTCCGTCGGCAACCCCGACTTTGGCCAGTATGCACCCATCTCCAATGTCGTAATCTTCCATGGCAAATCGGTGAAGGCCTGCGCCAACGCCTGCCGAGAGTATATCCGATTCTGGAATCTCGGGGGCGGGAACTGGCCGGAAGCCTGGATAAAGCAGGACGGCAAGAAAGTGGCCCGAGTGAGCTACAACGGACGCATCTGGAAACCTGACGGAACAGAATTCTCTTTATGAACCCCCTCCTCCAACCAGAAATAAAGCCTGCCAATCTGGCAGCACTCTACAGAAGAGTCTCCACTGATCACCAGGACGGCTCCCTTGAACTCCAAGAGAAAAGAGTCTTGGACTATTGTGCCTTCGGCCAACTGGCCGTCTGTGAAGGCTTAACCTACTCAGACCCGGACACCTCGGGACGTACTCCCATGATGGACCGACTAGGGGGAAGAGCGTGCCTGAACCGTTTGAAGCTCGGCGACGTGCGCCACCTCGTGATTGCAAAATTAGACAGGCTCGGTCGCAACGTTCGGGATGCCCTCTCCGTCTTAGACTTCCTGAAAGAACACAACGTCACCCTCCACATCACCGACTTCGGTGGAGAAACCATCACCACCCAAGGACACATGGGCAGAATGATCTTAACCGTCATGCTCACAATAGCCGAATGGGAAGTGGAAGAGATCCGGGACAGGACCATCAAACGGATGAGAGCCCAGTTTGCTAAAGGGGAACTCACGGGCAACGTCCCCTTCGGTTGGGATTGTCTCTACGTTTTTGCCAGTGACATCCCCTCGCTCATCTCGCCCCATGCACTGTCAGCCGGGGAATTAGGAGACCGGAAACCCCTCAGTAAAACCTTAGTGGATAACCCAGGAGAACAGAACACCATCCGGTTAATGGTCTCACTCCGTACTTCAGGGTTAGCCCTTAATAAAGTGGCGGAACACTTAAACCAATTAGGACTCCTGACTAAACTCGGCCGCCCTTGGCAAACCGGTACTGTGGATTCTGTCTTAAACTCACGACATACCGCTAAACTCTTACAGACGCCTGCAGAACAAGCAGCTTAATAGGGTAGCTGCGCCTTGGACTCCGCATGGGGTCAGGGTGTCGGGCTCAATGCTGCAAGTTCGACTTCAAAAAAACTATGAACACCCAAACCTGGTTGTACCTAAAAAGTGCCAACGATCCATGCCTGTTCACTGTGGGTTTTTACAACCCTCGGGGTGAATGGGAACCTGAATCCGACCACGCCAAGTCGGAAGACGCGGCCAACCGTGTTGCTTTTCTGAATGGCAACCATATTAAGAACCCCGGTGACGTGGCCTTCTATAGGATGCATGATGATTTGCTGAAGTCCGTTGGACTGGCGGTGGATCTGTTGTCCAGAATCAACACCGCCTTCTACGTGCAAGGAACCACGAAGGCCTTGCGGCCCGTGATGGCGGAAACGAAACCATTACTCGCCCGATTGAGGGAGGCCCTATGAAATACCTCTGCCTCCTCGACACCGGAAGTGAGCGCTTGCCTGTGGACGATAGCAAATGGACGCCCGTCGAAGCCGATGGCATCCGTGCAGCCGCCATCGACTTTACAGCGACTCACCTGTCCGGGTTTGGAAATTACGACGTGCATGTCCGACCGGCCACGGCGAAACCTCCGTGCATTGTCCACCTGTTCACCCTTCACCGGACACCGGTATAACTTATGAGAACACACCTCGAATACGACACCACCTCTCAACGTTGGCACCTCAACGGCTGGGAATTCCATTGTGGAGACTGCTTTCAAGTCAAGGATCCCCACAATGAAACATGGTTCGACGTCCGCATCGAACTGAGTGGCCCCGGTGGCGGGGAATGGTACCTGGTCGGACTGCCCACCAATCTCCAGAATCGCCAGCTCTGGAACTTTGAAGCTCGCCGCTATCCCTAATTATAACTAATGAAAAAGGCACACGAACTCAACCCATTCGAACAATGGATGGTCGAAAGCAACCTTCAACGCATCAGCGAGGAGGGACTTGAAGTTAAAGCTGTTGTGGAGCTGCTGAGAGCGCGGGGGTATGACCACATTGCCAGCGCCGTCGAAGCAGAGTCCTTAACCCGTAACTTGCAACCTGCACCCTAAAACCTGTATGCTATCCCTCATGCCTACCGATGACGAATGGGCGGAAGCTGACATGCTCGGCGACGATATCGCCGGCCACCACGTCCCTCGCTCGCCCGAGCAAGGAGTGAAAGACATGCAACGCCGCCTCACCGCCCTGAACACCCGCCTAGAAGCCGTCCGCTCCCGAGGGGATGACCAGCTCGAGCCCCGCCTTATCCAGCAAATCCGCGATGCGCAAGCCCTCCTCGCCCAATACCAGGCCCTGCTGAACCGCAACTAACCCACTTTATGAATCAACTCGATTGCTTAAATGCTGCTCAGAGAACCGCTGAGTCGGAAAAGGTCAAGATTGCCGTTGTCGATGACCCGATTGCCAATGCCGAGGAAGAAGACGGACCATTCGGCTATTGCCCCGTTGAGGCAGTTGGACTGCTGTTCCCCCATGGCCGACTCGTCTGTGTGATTAACCCTGATGGTTCAGCTCTTTATTCAACGCCGCTAATAGTGAAATAGACATGAAAATAACATTTGAACTTCCATTGTGGATTCCAATCCTTATCTTGGTAATTGTATCGCTGATATTTAACAGGTAATAGTCTTTGCTTTTTCCGCTCCCTTCGGTCGCCGCCAGCCTCATACCCTGGCGGCGTTTTCTTTCTAACACACGTCTGTAATCCAAAATCCTATGCAACTCATCGACCAAATCCCCATGAAACCCGAGACTCGTGAAGCCTACCGCCAAATGGAAGCGCCGGCACGGGCTTGGGCCTTAACCAAAGCCGCCTTCGAAGCCGCCGAAGAAGCCAACTTCTCCGAACAGCGTGCCGCCACGGTCGCCGCAACCGCCGATGACCCGGAACCCCCGGACTGGGAAACGATTGCCCCGCACCTCTCCCGCGCCGAAATGCATGCCAGCCTCGACCGATGGCGGGCTTGGTCGGACCGGAATAAAACGCGCATCGATGCCGCCACCAAGCCCATCGTGGCCCGGTACCCTAGAGAACTGCAGAAGCTCGCCAAGCTCGCCGAGAAGAACATGGTGGAGTGGGCCGCTGAACGCATGCTGGCCAATGTCGGCGCGGAGAGGTTCGAGCGCGTCAAACCCGCCTTCACTGCCTACCACGACGGCGACCTCTACGGCGATAAACTCAAAACCTTTCTCACTATCTGTTTTAACTGCCCCAACACATGAACCTCATCGACTACATCCAATTCACCAAGAAACCCACGGGCGATTACGACTTGGTCTATGAGCATGCCGAGATGCCCACGTTCCAATTCGCTTACTACTTCGAAGTCCTGCTCAACCCCGGCCATCCTGACCACGAAACGGTCAAGGAATTCGCCCAAGAGATTCAGGACCGGGCGCGGGAAGAGAAGATGGAAATGGGCCGCGAATCCATGCGTCAGACACGCGCCGCCATGTCCGACGACGAATGGAGCCTCATCGTTGACTGAACCGGCCCTAAAGCATTGAGCCTCACAGCAAATCCCTTGGGCTTATCCAAGGCGCAGCTACCCAAAGTTATGCAAAAGTCCAACATCAATCCCGAAATCCTCCAACAAGTATTAGAGTCTGCTAGTAATGCCGGCGATAAAGGCCAATCCCAGTTCTTCACTCCGATTGCCTTCGGCCAGCTCCTGGCCAGCGCCTTACCCAAATGCCGTCCCTCCATCGTAGACCTTACATGCGGGGCCGGGCACCTCCTGCAGGCGTCTGCAAACGAAAGCACCCTAAGCCTCTTAGGTTCTGATATCGATCCCTGTCGAATAGCACAAAAGGAAGAGGGATCCAAACTCCCGGACCTCCCGGTGGCTAAAATTGCGCATGATATCACGCTCCTGGCCCCCGTGCTCAAGGAAGTCCGCTTCCAAGCCGATTGCTTTGTCCTGAATCCCCCATGGCGCTTATACTGGCATCGTGAACGGTTAGCTTACCTACAGGAAGCCAGCCTCCCCGCTGTCCGTATGGCCTTCCAGGCAGCCGAAGACCCGCATGCTGGTGGTTGCCCCCGGGAAGCCATCGACTCCACTGTGGCCACGCTGGCGATTGCCTTGGACCTCTGTACGATCTATGGGGAAGGGTTCTTGATTGCCAACGATTCAACCCTGCAAAGGCTGCTGTTCGCCCCGGACGCCCCGCATGCCGCCTTGGCCAAGCATGTGTGGTTACATTTGACCATCCCTGGCAATCCGATGACCGGGATCGACGACTGCAACTTCGTCCATGGAGAGCAGTTCCACACGGGCGTCATCTACTTTGCCGCCAATCACCAGGTAGGGCCAAGGCATGTTGAGCTTGAGTTGTCCGGGTTGAAACCGGAAAACCTCCGCGACCTCCGCCAATGGAGACAAGGGGCCGAACTCCGCAACGCACCCTCCGCCATCAACTGCGCCCCCACATGGCAGACCGTCAAAGACCACTTGGTCGAACTGGCCGGGCGCACCCCCAAGGTACCCTGGAACCTATGGCTTGGCCCCAACGGAAGAATCAAGACGGCCCTGAGCCGGTTCGAGGAACGGAGTGTCAAGGTGAAGAAAGCCGAGGCCGCCAGGTTGTTTGCCTTAGCCGACCAATCCCCCATGGAGTTAGTCTTGCAGAGAGCCCAACGGGATGAACTGTTGCATGTGGCCGAGGAAGCGGGGTGGCGCGTCCAACCCGAACTCCTCGAGGCAGTCAAGGGAGCCATCCAACAATACCATGCCGCCCGGGCACCTCTCTACGCGCTGCCCGAAATCCAGCGCTTGGGATATTTGGATGAACAAGACTCCATCGCTTGTAAAGCCGACCTCCGCTTAGGTGCCAGCGTTGCCTTTGCTGCCGGCCGCAATTATCCCTTGCGCACCCAAACCGTTCCCGTCGAACGCAAAGTCCGCAAGCCCAACCCCCAAACCGGAGATGAGGAAGTCTTGGAACTCACCGGGCAAGAGTTGGCCATCCTCTTAAAAGTGGAGGACAACGAATACTGCTTCATGGATGCCCGCCTCCAAACCGACCCGGACACCAAAGTCCCCAACGTCAAAGCCTGCAAGCGCCGACAGCCAGGCCCTACGACCTTGAAAGACCCGAGTGCTATCGACTTCTCCTTGCAGGAATTGTGTGCACATTTTATAATCCCTGACGTACCGGACGTCGCCACCGTCAACCCCAAAGGCTATGAAAAGAACCTCGAACTGCTCAATGAACTTGAAACCGTTACCGCCTAATGGACCATTTGCTGCAGCCGGACCATTTGGCTGTGGCCACACTGGTCTAGTGTCGATGTATCTTTCCAAAGATGGAAAGACTCAGTGCACGGCTTGTGCCAATGAAGCACGTGATAGTCGCCTTCGGAAGCAAGGGTGGGTCGACCTCAATAGTGGCTACATCTACTCAGGAAAACCACCACGGTGGGTCGCTTGGAGATGTGCATTCTGGGATTGGATACATCGGGGCTGCATGCCAAGGCCACGCCTTTGACTCCTAAACGTTAATCCCTGCACACGTCCGCACCCCGCTCCTGGCCTTCCGCCAGGAGTTTAGTTTTTACCCCTTTAATCAAGTACCACTCCATCTATTGCATGAAAAACAAACTCTTCCAAAAACAAGACATGGCCCGCGCCGCCCTCCACGACGGTTTGATTCTCAGTTGGGATACCGGCCTAGGCAAGTCCATCGCCGCCTATGAATGGCCACTCCTCAAAGTGGGCTTCGAAAAGGTAGGCGCCCACGTCAAACCCAAGAAGCCCGTCCTCTTGATTGCCCCCGGCGACCTTCACCAGCAACTCATGGAAGAAGGCCTTTCCAAGTTCAAGGTGAAGACCGTCCCCATCCCGGACCAAGCCACCTTCACCCAGTTGTCCCGACGACCGGGCACACTGATGCCCAACCTCACCGAAGAGGGTAAGCCCATCATCCCTCCGGACTTCTACATCACCAGTTATACGCAGCTTGCCACCAATGGCGTTCAGAGTTTGCCCGACCCGGCAGACTGGCCGGATCCCATGGCCTTGTTGCGCTTCCTCTGTTTGCCGCTCGGGAAGCATCAGAACACCGTGAACAACGGGGACACCGTCACTGTACACCCAGACAAGCCGCCGCAAGCTATCTACGGCTGGATGGACCGCCCGTCCTTTACTTCCGTCTGCCAGTTCTTTGCGTGGCGCGGACTGTGTTGGTCCGACGAATACCATCAACTCAACTTGCATCCCGATGATGACCTCGATGACCTGAGCAAAGCCTACGAGCGGGAGATGGAAGCCTGCAACAGCATGCGCGATCCGCGGCTCGCGGCTTCGATGCGCGCCAAGGTACAACAAGCGCACGATACCCTGCGCAACCTGTTTACCAAGAACCCGTGTCCGAAATACGAACAGCTTTCCCAACCGCAACAGGACTTTGTTGTCCGGGAATTCTGTGGGCTCAAGGTCGAGGAATACTCGCGCAACAATGGCCAGTTCAAACCCCCAGAGAAGGAGCGCCCAAACTATGGCCTTATCGACGAAGCGGAAGACGAACATGTCGAGGGGGAGACGGAGGAATCGGGGCAAGCAACGCCGGCGAAGCTTACACCACCTCGGATTAAATGCTGTTACTCACCTTCCTTGGCCGACCTATCCTACAATGCTTTTGAATGTGTAGTGATAGATGAGGGTGTCAAAATGAAAGGAGAAGATACCTGGGTCGGTAAAGGGGTAAGGTCCATGGAACCTAAATACCGCCTCATCCTCACCGCAACGCCGGTAAAGAACCGGTTACCTGATATCTTCCGTCTCGCGTGGTGGGCCGCCGGGGGATTACCAGATGCACATGCACGGTGGCCCTATGCCGATGACACCTCAGAGCGCACCAAGTTCGCAGAAACCTTCATGGTATCGGAACGTAACTTAACCAAAGAAGCCAAAGCCGAAGCGAATGGGGAACGGGTCACCTCCAGCCGGTACAAGAAGCTGACGGCAGAGGTGTGCAATGTTCATAGGCTCTGGAAGTTGCTCGGTCCAATCGTGCTCCGAAGGCGTAAACAAGATGCCGGGGAAGAGATTGTCCCCCGACTCCGGAAAGTCATTCGGTGTGACCTGGGCACCTTACAACAACAAGTCTATCAATACCACCTGCAAGCCGATTACCGGGATAAGAACGGAGAGAAAGCTATCGGAGCCCAACTCCAAGCATTACGCATGGTGGCAGCAGACCCAGCCAGTGAACATTTAAGAACGGTAGATGGTACCAACACCAGGACCTGTCCGGAGTGTAAAGGAAAGCATCTTGTAAGCGGTGCCTTGGATAAGCCTGGGAGCGGAGAGGCAGCGCTCAATGCTGCAGCTACACCAGTGTGCACCAAGTGCCAGGGCTCGGGCTCCATTCCACTCCCGCACCGGTCAGGCAACGCCTACATCCCCAAGATGGCGAGCACGCTCACATTGATTCAGGAGATTCTGGCCCGGCGGGAGCAAGTGGTTGTCTTCTCCGCGTTCAACGATCCCTTGGATAACCTCGGGCGCTGGCTGGACGAGGCCTCCGTGCGCTACGTCAAACTGGATGGGCGCGTCTCGCAGAAACAGAGAGGCAAGCTCGCGAACCAGTTCAAGAAGGGGAGGGTTAAACAGCTCAACTCAAAAGACCAACCGATCCCCGTGATGCTCGCCGGCGTTGAATGCATGGCGGAAGGGCACAGCTTCCACCTAGCCAACAACGTCATCCTCATTGCCTACTCCTGGGCGTTCGACAAGTTCAAGCAAGCGTTAGACCGGGTCCACCGGATGAACTCCGAGAAGCCCGTGAACGTCTACGTCGTGCTCTGCTCGGGGACTATCGACCGCAAGTTGGAATCCTTAATCCAGGACAAAGGCGACGCCGCCGAACTCGTGTTGGACGGTCGCCTGATTGGAGAGCGCACCGAGGAAGTGAACTTGGCCGAGCTGTTAAAGGTAGCCCACCGGGAATTCTTGGATGACAAAACCAAGACCATCGAGGAATCCGAGTTGTATTCCCAATGGCAAAGCACCTTGCGCCCCCAGTTGCAGCAGACCATGGTGGATTGGGACCTCTCTGCAGGAGTGCCAGTCGCCACCGAAGTCCGTTCATCCTCACCGGTCTACTCGATGCCGAGAGACCCGGTGGACGTCAAAGCCGTCAAGGCGGAGGTGCAGTTTACCCAACCGCCAGCAGAGTCTTGGAGAACCAGGATGGCCGACCGCGCCAAGAAACTCGCGGCACAGACTAAGCCTGACCTCTGGTCAATGCTCTAAGGTAGGGCAGGGGAGGGGGACGGCGAAAGCCACCTCTTCCTCCTTGCCGTCATTCGGCAACTTGTGCCGGTGACACCCTTGCGCTTCCGTCCGGGTCGCAGGATAACGCGTGACAAACCGTTCCACGTCGCGGAGCTGCGTGCCTCCGCCCGGGCGCGTCACTTGGAACACCTTGGGCGGATCCCACCGGCAATCCCCAAACGTCTCATCACTCCTCGGTTGCTGACACCACTTCACCCAATACTTGCATGTTCCACAATTCATAGTTTTCCTTTTACCTTCCTGCCACTTCTTTGAACCAAGACCCACAACTCACTGACCAACCCCTTCCTGGGGGTCTGAGACGCGATGGCGATGGTCTTTAACCCCGTCATTCTTAAGCGTTGTTTCACGGCTCCGATCAGGCCCGGCCACGTCAGAAACTGGCAGGGCTGGAAGACACTCACTCGACCAGCCCAATCGAAGTACAAGCCGTGGGGAACTCCCCACTGCAACCAAGTCACAAACCAGTCTGTTGTTACTGAGCCTATCTTGATCCATCGTTTACTCTTTTGTAAGCGGCGCCTTGGACTACACGCGTCTGTAAGCGGAGTGCTCAATGCTGCAGGGACGGTTTAAGTAGGACAGCCTTCGTGTAATCAGGGCTGTACGATATCGCGTCTTTGTTGGCTTCATTGAACTTATCGAGCGCGGCCTTCAACTCCTCTAAGCCGTTCAAATCGGCAGGGTCCCAATCCTCATAGGCTTGGTCCGCCATGCGATCCGTGATATCGGAAACGTCGGCATGAACAAAACGGTCGGGCGTGCATGTCCATACATATTCCGGCCATGTCCATACATATTCCGGCAAACCAGATTCCTCATCCGCCAACGCATCAAAAAGCTCCGTAATGCTTTCAAAAAAGCCGTCACGAAACCCAAGTCCCTCACAATAAACCCACCCGATCCACTCCGTGAGTTTCTCCGCCTTATCAAATCGTTCGCGCTCAATCCTGGCGCGTTCGGTATTGTCGCAATCGTTGCACCGCGTGTGGTATCGGAGAATTTCCTTTCCACACTTGTCACAAGCGTAGGGCTTACAGCATCGTTCCGCTTCCTCTTGGGTGCGGGCGACACAGCGGCATTGTCCGCAAAAATAAATGCCAGCGGACTTGCCTTCTTTTACGAATAGTTCAGTAGCGTTCATGTCCTCCATCCTCTGTCTTCACGTATGATTTTAGCCCTGCCGACGCTGTAGTAACTTACGTCAACACCCTCAACCCCCTCACCCTCTCCAGCATCGAGCTTGGCCTGGGCTTTTTTTCGAGAGGTGGCGTAAACAAGGAGAGTCTTCCTTGCCCGAGAGCATCGCTCAGCAATCCAGCAACGCACCTTAGTCTTCCGTGAAACACTCATGTAATCGTCAACGTGGCAATCCATGTATCGGCGATTTGTTTTACCTCAAAGAACCGTTCCACCTCCGTCTCGAGGTACTCCTTTACCCCGCACCACTTCGGACAACCCACGTAACAATCGTGCCACGCGATGATTCCTTTGTGTCGGGGGACGAAATAGTCTAACGCCATCTCCGTGTCCGCCTTCACCCCGGCATACGAATGGTTCCCGTCGATAAAGGCGAACCCCAGTTCACCCCAGTCCGCCGGGACGGTAACTCCCCCGTGGCGTAAGAGCCCGTTCCACACCATGTGTGAGGGGTAATCCAGGATATGAACGTTTGGTAAGGACTTGGCGTGCGCGCCAATCCGGTCTGCCGGCGGCCCTTCATGCCGTTGCTCAATCACCATCTGGCCCACGGCTTCCTGGTTGGAACTGTCCACCCCAATCACCATCTGGTCCGGACAAGCCAGCGCCAACTCGCGGGTCGTGCGGCCTTCGTTGCACCCGATTTCCAAAATGGTTCCACCGGCTTCCTGAGCCAGGTAACACAACACCTTCACATCCCACGGTGGCGTCCACCGTGGCCCGTCATATTCCAGTTGGATGGCCTTGGCCTCCTCTGGATATCCTATCGTCTGCATCTTTAGTTTTCCTTTCTGATTTGATGATTAAAAAGTGAACGGAGTTTTAGCCCGCGCTTCCTGCATCTCCCTCCGCAGTTCTCCGGCCATAATCGGGTGACAATAAATCGCCCGACCCGACACAAAAGCCAGCGGCTTAAAGGTCCAGTTGCCATCCCGTGCAGCCCACTTCTTGCGCACGCGTTTCTTCTTCGAATGAGGAAAGCGCACTTGCTTATCCCGCGCTTGCATCAGCGCGCTTTCCACAATGTCAAAACCCATCAGGTTCATCATGGTTCAACCCTCGGAAGTCTTTGTCTGTTGGCGAGTGTGCACCCAAGACAGTGACCACCTTCAATCCTGAAGTCCTTGCCCCCAGTTGAATCGGTTTGCCCTTCCCTCGCCATGACGCTTCTGTGCTGTCTCAATAAACCGGGAGAACAATCCCGCAAAGACATCCGGGTTGCTTGCCACATCCCCAAAGTCCACGTGAAAACACTCCGGATAATCCACCCCAAACGCCCACTGGTCCCGGTGTTGAATATGCCGTTCCCACACCGAGTGAGGGTAGAGCAGCAGTTGCGGCACCCGTTCGTGCCACGCCAGAATGTTGAGCGCCGAATGACACGTCACCAACCCTGCACACACCTGCACGAGCCAAGCCGTTCCTGGAACCGAAAGCCGGTTGACCAAGTTGAGCATCCGAGGATTGAAGTAAGGAACAAACTCCTTCCGCCCAGGATTGAAGTAAGGAACAAACTCCTTCCGCCCATGCCTGTCGTAATCTCGCCCGACCACCAGCACTAAACACCCCGCCGCTTCCAACTTTGGCAGCACGTCCAGTAAAATGCTTTCAGGAATGCTCCGGTCAGAGAGCCCCGCCGTCGCCGCCAGCACCACCCACGGACCCGACCCCGCCTTGTAAACCTCGTCAAAGACCTTTCGGTCCTCGGGCATCGGATAGAATCGAATGGACTTGTCCTTCTCAGGAAGCAACCCGTTGGCCCCCGGTTCTGGCATCGCATGCGTGGCGCGGTTCACCTTGTTCTCTTCCGCCGTATGCCAGTAGCCCAGGTCCTCGATGAGCATCTGTTTGCGTTTGGGATGGTTGTCGAACAGCTCCCACACAAACGGGTTATGCGTCACCAGACACACGCGGGCCTCCTCTTCCGGTCCCAAATCCCGCAGCACATTATAGGTGCCCCGGCTGTACATCTGGTTGAACACATCCCCCAACCCGCCGCCAAACTCCAGGTAATAGGTGAACTCCCCCTGCTTCCCATCCACCAGCGCGACCACCTCGCCCACCTCCGTAGGCGGATTCACACCCTTCACACCCTGCTCACCCTTCACACTTTGTGGCTCGGGGCTCTTCTTAAACCCCTTCATCAGGTTCAAAAACTCCTTAGCAATCCGGTCCCACGATAACCATTGCCTTACCCCCTCGTTTAATTCCGGTCGTTCCCGGTAATCGATTCCTGGTGCCGCACGCCTTGCTAAATGGTAAATGGCATCAACCGCCGACCCTAAATCTACCCGCCGGCGCAGGCGGCTGTTGTCATAGTCCAACCCCACATACCCTTTCTCTACCTCAAGCAACTGCGTCCGATACGTGTTGTGCTGTTCCAGCCCCTCGTGAATCTCCGCGCAACTCGTATGATTCGGCAGTGCCACCGGACACCCGCACGCCAAGGCCTCCGTGATGCCCAACCCCCATCCCTCTCCCAGTGACGTTGTGAGGTAAAGGTCCGCCGCGTTGTAGAGGCGCACCAGGTCCTTCTCCACCATGGACGATATGCTTCCCGAGAAATACTGCCCGTGATGCCCCCAATCCTTGCCCACCTCCAACCCGAGCTGCTCGCCCACCTGATGCAGACTCAACCCTTCAAACGACCGTTCGGGCATGTGCATCACCAGCTTGGCCTTCACCCCGGCATCTTTCAACCCAGCCAGAATCTCCAAGCTCCGCACCACATCCTTGCGCCGTTGGTTGGCGTTCACGTTGACCATCAGGAAATCATCGTCCTCGATAAACCGGTCGCCCGCCTCGCTGGTGCGCCAGAACGCCCGGCGTACTTCCATCCGGTTCGGCAACGGTCGATACACCTTGGTGTCCACTCCATGAGGCAGCACATGGATATCCGCTCCTGGAAAGTTGCCAACCATTTGCGCTTCACCCCTGCCATACTCCGTGTAGGCCACCGGGATATCCACCGCCTCAATAATCTCAGTCCACTCCTTGTCCAAGGGTGCGTCGACCGGGAAGTACAGCATCGAAACAATCCCGCCCTCCGTGCAGATTTTCTCCAAGGCTTCCGGGAACCCCTGGCCGCACAACTGGAACGTGTCCTGCATCATCCACACATGCGTGTAACCACCCCGCATTAACTGCTGCAGAAATAATTCGAGGTTGCCAATCAAGTTCCATTCCCCACCGACGCCGGCAGGGAAGAGCATGTTGACGTAGGGGCAATCCTTATACCTCCAGCCTTTGAAACCGATGGCCCAGCAGTCGATTAAGACCCCGGCTTTGTTCCAGCGTGGGAATAAGTTTTGGGCCACTCGGGCAAAGCCCGTGGTCATTGTGGGACTATCACAGAGAGCTAAGACTTTCATAGTTGTTTGGTTTTTATTTTGGTAGCGGTGCCTTGGACTACGCACGTCTGTAGCCAACGGCTCAATGCTTTAGGGACAACTTAATTCTTGTGTGCTTCCACCCGCACGGCGTTACTCAGCACATCCATCCAGGCTTGCCGGTCCTTCTCCTGCTTGGCCGGGGTATCGGTGGCGGACCCTTCTAGTTTGTAAATCGCTCCGCTGTTCATTTGGATTTGGATCCCCCTTGATCCGTAGGGACGGAAGGATTCAACGTGGCCTAATGCAACCCGTGTTCCATCGGGTAGACAGAGGAACATCGGGCGGGTGTCCACCGATTGAAGCGTGGCGCTCGCCGTCAGCTTGCTCAGTTGCGCTTGTCGCGTCACCTCCGCCTGTCCCAGCACCTCCTTTACTTCGCGTTCCAATAGGTCTGTCACCTGCTCCAGCGCTTCCACCCTCTGTGGAATGGTTGATTTAGGTGTCAGGTTATCCGTTTGCTTTGTTGCCATAGTTTTCCTTTGTTGTTTGTTTTCCATCTGTGAAATCATGCGTAGTAAAAGCCCACCCACTGCAGATGGTGATTCTCTATTGAGAATTTAATTTCCCAGTGCGACAGGTCCCGCTTCGCAAACCACCACACCACCTCGGGGCATGTTGCGGTCACAGGGAAGTACACTCGGCAAGTTATTTTCTTTCTCATAGAGTCAGTTAAAACAAAAATTCCGCCCGACCTCTTTTCAAGGCCGGACGGAATCTCGCCACTTATCCTAGCAACCCCAGTTCAGATGGCAAGCTAATCTTTCATACTAATTCACACTGTCGCTGCAATCAGCACCTCGCTAAATGTTCCACTCACCTCGACCAACTTTGGATTCGCACCCGTTCCACGCGGCACACCCGCCGTTTGGGGCAGGTACTTAAACCCAGTGTTTATCTGTGGCGGATAGGCATACTGAGTCCGAGGAATGCCCGACCCTGTCAGCATTGCTGCCCCAATCCCCAGCACCCAGGCACGGGCTGAACTCTCCGTCGTGCCCACCGCCCGGGCTGTCACCGTCCGCCGCCCAGCCGTCTGCCCCGGTTGCTGGATAATCGGTGGCCCATCCGGGATTGGCTTCTCCACAATCCGATTGCCGGGATACGTCACCTCTTCTGAGCACTCGCACTCCAGCAATCCAGCCATCCCCGTCAACAAATCAATCCACTCTTCCGTGAAATCCACCGCCATCAACACCGTCACCGCCGCGCCAGCGCCACCCCCACCTGTCGGTGCCGATTGCCACCATAACCCCGACGACGGCTGCGTCTGCGCACCCCCGGTGCCTACCTGTGGCCCTTGCTGGAACCGGGGCGCCCGACGGAACCGTAACCGTTTCCCTAAACTCAACGTCGCCATCAGCGTATCAATCAACCCATTGGCCGCGTCCTGCGTGCTCGCATACACCGTCCCTGTCACCGTCGTCACCTTCTCCCTCGTCTGGAAGTTACTCAACGGATCAATCGTGTAACTCATCGCTGACTCCGTCCCGTTCTTCGGTCGGAGCACCTGAAACGAGAACGTGTAGCGGTCGTCTCCGCTTGCCAGTGAGGTTGTCGGCGTGTCCAACCGTTGCTGGCTCAACGTCAACTTGCGCTCATTCATCAACAGCGCGCCCTGATATGCCCCCGTGTTCCGCACGTTGTTCTGATAGAACTGTTGCGCCAAGGCCAACGTCTGAGCCGCAATCCACCCACTCACCGTCTCGGTCGTATAACCGAACGTCTCCGCCGCCAATTCCCCCGTCACCTCGGTGTAAATCCGTGCATCGCTCCCGGTGGCTTTGCCCTGGTATTCATAATTGAATTCGACGGTCACAATCACTTGGCCGTCCGTTTGCACCAGGAAACTCGTTTGGGTTACAGACGCCCGCACTCGGAACGCCCCTTGGTTATCGCCCAAGGTCGCTGCTTGCGCCGCCGCCGTGGCGTATGCCGCCGCCCCGGTCGCCCCGCACGCCGTCACCAACCCGCTATACGTCGTCTTCACCCACGGGCTCCGTGGGTCAAAGTCAGGCACCGACCGCAACCGCCATGTCAACACCTGGCCGGCCGTCAATTGCCATTCCTCGTTCACCGACAACTCGATGAACGCTACCCCGTCTCCCTTGTTCCCCTTGGCAAAATCACTCTCCACCTCCACCCACGCGCCTTCCCCGGAATTGGTCTTGAGCACATAGCCCGCCGGGATCATCGCGGCACGGAACCGCACCAGCTTCGCTTGAGCCGCGTCTTGGGTCGGCGCCCCAATGCGTCCGGACAACGTTTTAATCCAGGTCCCTTCCGCCCGGTCCTGCCGATCGCTCACCCGCAACTCGCACATCGCATAGTCCGCCTCGTTCGGGAACCGGGTCCAGCTCGCCGTCAAACTCCAATCAATGAAATACTTTTCCCTGTCCACTTGTGCGCTGAAATCCAGCACCCGGACCGTCTGGCTGAACACCGTCCCGTAGACCATGCTGCCCGAACTGCCTTTCACCACCTCGGCATCCCATGTTGCCTTCATCGTCTCCAATGCCGCCACCCGTTGCGGTGCGGTCAGGGTGTCCGCCGTGAACCACTTGCCCCCAATCGTCACCGTCCCGCCGGCGCGCTTCCGGTTCGAGCGCATCTCATTGAACAACTCCACCGTGTAACCGTCCCGGAACTTGTCTACGGTCCCCAAGTTAATCCTGGGAGCGCTCGGGGCGGTTCGCTGAAACGTGCAGGACTTGCCCGAGGCGTCCCGATACTCTGAACTGAAACTAATCTCCGTGAAGATCGTTCCATCCCCGCCAGTGCCCGATTCTGAAATCATCTGTGGTTGTGTGTTCTCATCCGAGAGCATCGCATACCCCGACGGAATCAACGCCGTCTTCCATGTCGCCAGCCGTGCTTGCGCCGCCGCCAGGGTGGCCGCTCCAATCCGGCCCGACAACGTCAACCGCGGAATCCCTTCCTCCCGGTTCTCCCGCGTCACAATCCGCACCTCGAGCCAGGCATAACTCGTCTCATCGGGATAGGCTGTGTAAGTCGCCGTCAAAGACCATGTGATATAGTTGTGGGGTTGATTCACCTCGGCCCGAAACTGGGTCACCTTCACGGCTTTATTAAAGGTTCCGAACTGCACGGTTGTGGTCGACCCCGCCAGCAAGGACGCGATCAATGCATCCTTGGCCGCCAATAACCAGGCTTGCCGCTCGGCTACCCCCAACGTTGTGTCCGACTGCAGACGTCCGGACGCCGTCACCCCGCCTTGCACCAGCTTGCGCGCTGACCGCAACTCATCCCACCGCGTGATATCCAACCGCTCCGACCATTCACTCACCGCTCCCAGGTCCAGGCCCGCCGCCGTGGCCGAGAGGCAATGGGTTACCACATCGTGATTGAAGTACCAGAACTGGAACACCACCGCCTGCCAGTAATTGCCTCCGCGCTGCCCGGTTTCCTCCAGCGCCTCATCCTCTCCCGCCGTCACCGTCCGGTCCACGAACGTCGCCCCACTGTCATCCTGCCAAAGCAAATCGGCTTGTTGTGTCTTGAGCGCCCCGCGCAACTGTTCAATCAATCCAAAGTTATCCCGGAACGTGCTCTCGAAGAAATCTAAGCGCACTTTGTACGTCACTCGTTCCCGCTGGGGAGCTTCTACGGGATCCCTTACAGTGCTGTGTGAAAGGATCCGGACCGTTCCTAACCCGGTTAAATCGACACCGTTATAAATCAATTTCATAACCTTATGTAAGCTGCGCCTTGGATTACCCCAAAGGATTTGCTGTCACGCTCAATGCTGCAAGTTCGTCCATTACCAACTCGCTCCCGCCCCCATCGAATGAGGCAAGCCCAGGGACATCTTCGGTGGAGTTGTGTTTGGTTTACCTCCATTACCACCGCCGCCCACCATCCCGTTAATGACCTTGTTCAACAACATCATTTGCCCCGTCAACAAATCCATCTGCTCGAACGCCCACGCGGCCGACTTCGCCAGCACGCCTAAGTTCTCGCCCGCTTTCTTCGCCTCATCCTGCGCGTAACTCGGCAACGGCATTCCGTTGGTTGGAATCCGGCTCCGAGCAAACCCCGCCAGGTCGCCGCCCCACGCCGACACCCGACCGCCCGCACGCGCTTGCGCCGCTTGCTGCTGCTCAATGCTCTGGCCGTGACCGCGTAACGCCCCCATCTCTTCCCGAGCCAAGGCGCCAGCTTCACCCCCACGCGCTTCGTAATACATCCGTTTCAACTCCGGACTCAGAGAGTTGAATTCCCCAAAGCTCACCCCACCTTTCCGACTCAACAATGAACCCACATACAACCGTTGCAGTTGCTCCGCCGGTCCCGCCAGCAACAAGTTCTTTTGAAACTCACGCGCTGCGTCGATCCGTATCTGCCGTTCCTGACGAGCCAACTCCAAGATGCGCGTCTGGATTTGCTCCTGGGTCCGCCACAACTGAATCTCGAACTCCTTGGCGCGCACGGTGTCGTTCTCACCCAAGCCGCCATTCAACCGCCGCCCCACCATTCCGCCAAGCTGCCCTTGTAAGGCCCGTTCCTGGTTCAATAACTTCTCTCCCTCGGTCCGCCCCACATGGCCCAACTCGCCCTCTTGTGCTGCTCGACGCTCTGCCAGTGAACGGTCCCCGAGCATTCCCAAGGCTGCCGTCATCCCGGGCGATTGGCGTGCGGCCAATTCCGCTTCCACTTCCAGTTGACGCTTGCGCACCTCGGCCAACGGGCCAACCTTATCCATCCCTGGCTCATTGCGCTTCGACAACCGCTCCGCTTCCGCTTCCAACATCCGCTTCTGGTCCTCGAGGCCCTGCACCGCCGCCTCATTGCGCGACGCCGGCGTGTCCAACGTTTGCTGGCTTGCCAATTGTCCAATGGCTTCCATCAACATCTGCTGCTCTTTGAGTAGGCTCACGTACTCTTGTTTACGGGCAAACGCGTCACCTATTTGCCCCGCATCCTCCTCATTCATCTCCGTCAAAGCAGCGGTGGCATCCTTGGTCAGGTCGGTAATCGTCTGTTGCGCGTCCCTATATCGCTCCTTAGCCTTGGTCAAGCGCTCCGTCTGGTCCCCCGCCTGTTCCAGGTTTGCTATCTCTTCCTTGGCTGCTTCCGCCTGGCTGCCCGCGATTGTCATCAACTTCGTGCGAGACTGTGCCTCCTTCACCTTTTCCTGGAGCGCCCTCTGCTGCGCCGCTTGCCCCGCCGCACTTAAAATCCCTTGTGCCCCGGCGATATCCCCGGACCTGACCATTCTGGTAAACGTCCCGCCTTGTGCCCCGAGCATTCCCGCCGTCTGCTCTGCAATGGTATTCCGTCTTTCCTGGGTCAATGCCACTCCTAAGACTTCACTGGCCGTCCCGAACGCCCTGCGCAGTTCCAAATTCCCAGCCGCCGCGTTCTGATGCTCTTGCACTTCATTTCCGAACCGCGCCCGACCGCGTTCCAATGGCGTTTCCAATGCGCGATTAATCATCCCTGGCAGGTACTGCAACAGTCCCGCACCAGGAAGTGAAGAGCCCAGGAACGCACTTCCAAAACGCCCCACGACTCCACTACCTGTTACTCCCCGCAAAACATTCTTACCCAACCGCAACCCTTCGAAGAGTTGCTGTCCCAACGATGGCGAACCGCCCGGCCCCGCCTGTGTCATCGTCCCCACAATGAACCTATCCCACTCCGCCCTGACTCCTGCCAACTGTGCCTTAACCGTCCCTAAAATCTTCGCGTTCGCCTCTTGAGCCGAGTTCAGATGAAGCTGACCCTCGATCGCCAGCTTCTGGCTCTCGATATAATTCTCCATCAAGGCCACGTTGCGCGCCGCCGGTAACCGCCCGAACGACATCATCAAGCTCTGCTGCTGCGTGCTGTTCATCTTCTGATACTGAATGAACATCTCCCGCAACACCTGGCTGCCGCCCTTTTGCGCGCCTTCCGCCGTCGTGGTTTCAATTCCAAAGCCCCGCAGCAGCTTTTGTTTTGCCGGGTCATTGAACTGCACCAAAAGATTCTTAAGGCCGTTGCCGACAATGACACCCGATTGCCCTGTCTTACCCACCACCGCCCCGATCATTCCTTGCAACTCTGCCAAGCTCATCCCCGCTTGCTTCGCTACCCCCGCCGAACGGTCCAAGCCCAGGAAGAGGTCTTCGAGCGTGACATTGTAACGTTGGCTAGTGCTCGTCAGAATCCCTAGCACTCCCGCCAAGTCACCGACCTCCAGCCCATACACATGCATCAACGAACTCAACTGCTTCGTTGTCTCCGTCGTGTGCATGTCCGCCACGTTGGCTGCTTCCATGCTCACCCGCACCGCTTCATTCACCTGGGTCCGAGTCAAGCCCAAGCGCGCCCATTCCTTCGCGCTGGCCATCCCCTCTTCCGTATCCCGCCCCTCGGCGCTGGCCAACTGCAGAATATCCCCCGTCAACTGCTGTGCCGTCCCACCGACCCCGCGAAACACCTGGCCCAACTGTGCCGTCTCTTTTCCTATCTCGATGAACCTTGATAACGAATGTGACGCCAATTCAAACCCCTTGTACAAGACGGTCACCGGGGCTGCCCACGCAGCCACATTCAGCAAATTTGAAGCGAACCCTCCAATCGTTGTGAGCCCGCTAATGCCCCGCGACATCCGGTTGCGATTGGCCCTTTCCTCCATATCTTCAGGTGTCGGCTTCGGCTTCACCGGCTTGGGCAACGGAGGAGGACCCGACGCCAGCAGTGCATTGGCTTCCGCACTCCGGATCGCCGCCTCCACCTGACGCCTCTGTCCCGGACCAATCAAACCACCGCTACCCGCCAACGCCGTTTGCAACCGCCTGGCGCGTTCCCGATATACCCCGCTCGCGTTCAGGTCGCCCGTTCCCGCCTTCGCCTCTTTCAACCCGGCTTCCATCTCCGCCCGGCTCGCCGCTAATTCACCCTGCACACCTTGTGCCGCCTGCTTCTTGCGCCGTGCAAAATCCACCTTGGCCTGTTCCTGAATCGCCGCCGTCGCCCGCACTCGGCTTGCGGCCGCTTGCGCTTCCAGCGTCGTGCTCGATTCCTTTAATAGATTCTCAATGGATTGTGCCTGAACATCTCCCAGGTTCGCCCGCAAGGTCGGGCTCAACAACGTCTTCAACTGTGCCGCTTGCTTATCCAGCACCCGGGCCAAACCAAACCCCGGGTCATTCGGATCCAATGCCGCCTTGGCCTGCTTGAAATTCTCCTCCGCCAACCGCCGCGCATCCCGGTACGCCGCCAAAGGCGTCTGCCCCGACACATGCTTCTGTGACGTCTTGATGATCCCTTCCACCGAATCATGCGTCGTGGTAATGATATCCCCCGCCGCATCCACCGCCGTCACCGCTTCCCGCAAATACTTATCCGTCTCCGTCCGAACGCGATGTAGTTCCCCGGGTTCCTCTCCAATATCCAATGGTCCCTTACCCTTCGGACTCTTCGTACCCTTCGAACCCTTCGCACTTCCGCCACCGCCCGCCGTCCCGCCACTCGCCGCTCCGCCCTGTCCACTCGCCGTAATCGGTCCACTGACCGAAGCCACCACCTGGCTCGCTGGAATCACTAACTGAATCATCCCCTCTACTTTGGCACCACTTACTCCCACATTCACCGGCCCGGACGGTTGCTGCACACTGCTCACGGTTGGCGTTGCTAAATCCCCTAGCGCCATCCGGCGATACTTGGTTGTCTGGCGTTCATAGGACGAGGCGGCCACCGCTGCCTGCTTCACACTGCGGAATGATTTTTGAATCGCATCCTTATAACGGGTCGCGTTCTGCGCCAAGTGCCGTTCAAATCCGGCGGGATCAAACCCCAACGCCTTGCTCAAGTCGGCAGGCTTGAGAATATCACCGCCACTGGCGGCGACCCGCGTCTTTAGTTTATTGATTTGTGCCTCGATGGCAGTGACCGAGCGCGCCACATTCGGACCGACGTTCATCCCGTTCAACGCCGCATTAACCTTCTGGATATGGATCTCCACCTGGTCCAGTTGCTTAATGAGCCCCTCGAGGCTGTTCCCCTTGACGCTCCCCGCGTCCATCTCCAAAACAATCTTCTCTCGAATCGGTTCCATATTAATCTCCCCGTCCGTCAGTGCGCGTCAGCGCGGTGGCCGACCGCCAGGTCATTTGGGCGCTCCTCCAAAGAATCGGTTCTTAATCATATCCCACGGTGCCGTCCCCTTTGGTTTCTCCACGTTCTTCTCTCCCGCCGCCGTACGCTTATCAAAGTGATAATGCTCCCGCATATTCTTCACCATCTCATGCGCCATCAACCGCCCTTTTTCTTGCGGGTCCAACCGGTCCCACTGACTCCATCCTCCATGTAGTTTCGCCGTCTCGATCTCAAAGTACCCATCCGACGGCGCCGGCAACTCATCCTCTGCCGACAACAGCTTGCTAAAGACGTGCGTCTTTAACTGGGCCGGGAGCTGCTGTCGAAAGTAAAACCCACATACTCCGCTGCGCTGACCATCCGTTGCGTGAGCGCCCGAAAGAGAACATCCAACACATCCTCATCCACCTGCAAAGACTCAATGAACGCCGTGATCTCCTCCGAGGTCTTGGGTTCTGCCCTTTGTGAGTGGGTGTTAGTGCCCCATTTGCTTCGGAACACCGGAAACGCCGACCACAACGCCACCGCACGCGCCTTGCGTTTGTTCTCCTCTTGCCGTCGTAGAAACCCCGGGTCCGAGAAATCATACCGCGGCTCCTCCGGTTTCGCTTCCGGCCCCGCCGCTCGCCCCTCTCCACTTGCTACTATTGGTGGCAACGCCGCCTCGAGCAACAGATGCACCTCCTTGGACTCACACGGCCGCAACCGTCGCCCCTCAAACACCAAGGGCGTCCCCTGCACCAGGACCTCAACCTTAATGGCCGACAATGCCTCCAACACCCCCAAGTCCGTCACCATCACCGCCACCTTGGGCTCCTCCGCGCTACGGACGTCTGCAGTCTTTTTTGTTTCGTGCGTCATATTGATATTGATAAATAAAAAAGGACGGCCAATCAGCCGTCCTAAGAGCCCTTAACGCACATTCCAGGATGCTGGTCAATAGCTAATCATCTCGTAAAACCCGCCCCGGTTTCGCTGCCAATGGTCCAATTGGGTAATCCTGCGACCGCAACACCCAATTCAAACGCCCCAATACTGGGCGGACTGGACCGGGTGACGTTCAAATAATCCACAGTCACCGAAGGCAACGCCAGGCCCGCCGCCAGGGCAGCGGAACCCACCTGCGGGCGGAACCAGTTATAGGTCAATTGTCCAGGACCAACTCCACCGCTCTGCACCAAGGTTGGATTGGCAATCACATCCCCCGCGCCGGCCCCGGAAATTGAAGCCGATGGCCAACAGAGATTGTGGCTGAAACTCATGCCGTTGGTGGAGTTGGCCAGCCAGTTGGTGATGCTGCCATTCTGAACAAAAAGGTTGTTAGTCCAACCCGTCCCATCACTGTGCGTGCCAAGGATGTAAACATTGGCATCACTTCCCGCTGCCGCGTTCGCAAAGGTATTGTTGGCAAAGACATTGTTGGTCATCCCCACTGTCAGCCAGGCATAGACATTGTTGTATGATCCGTAAAAGAGGTTGTTGATGATGGTGTTCTGGAAACTCGCCGGGTTCTGCTGCTCGTCCCCAATCATCAACCCGCACTGGTCCCTCAAACTGCTTGCGTTTCGGCAAATGTTGTTCGCGGTTGAGTAGACCAAATTCGAAGCGAAGAGCACGTATCGGCAGTCGGAAAGATAAGCCTCCGTGGCGTTGTCATAAATTGTGTTCCCTATAATGGTGGTGCCTGTCACGCTAAATGTGCTGACGCCCTCACCCCAGTTGTTCCAGACAATATTTCCGGGTCCAAGCGTGCATCCAGTGGCCCCGTTAGCGGCTGTCAGGCCAGTCGCATGATTTCCTCTGGTAGCAGTGAAATTCTCATTGGCCATGCAGTTATAGAAGACCCTGCAGTTGACTGCCACTCCGTTTGACCCGGCGTTTTGGAAGATGATCCCATTCTCCATATTGGAATAGGAGAAGACGTTGGTGGCCAGACACAGCCGGTCCTGCATGATGAGACCTGCGTAATTAGCGTGGGCGACGTTCAGATCGCGAAAGGTTGTGCCGTAAGCTCCAACGTCTGCAATAAGCAGACCAGTAAAGCTAGTAGTATTGGTGAACGCGCCATCGAAAGTCGCCAACTCACCGGGATAACTCGCGAAAGTCAGGCCTGGGCTGGCAGTGTAGATCCGTTGATAATAGGTCCCTGCGCGGAAGAGAATGGTATCGCCCAAGGACGCAACTGATATCGCATGGCTCGCTGTCGCGAAGGGAGCGCCGATCGCCCCGCTTGCGCCATCGCTGCCGCTGGGGGAGACATACCATGTTGCGGGATTAACCGTCAAAGTCGCCGTGCTGCTTTGCAGTGTTCCAACCGAGTTGGATACCACCACGTAAAAGGTCGCCCCATTGTCCGTCGGATAAGTCGTCGCTGGCGTGGTGTAACTGCTTTGCGTGGCCCCGGCAATCGTTGACCCGTTCTTGCTCCATTGATAGCCGAGCGGTGCCGTCCCAGTCGCCGTGACGCTCATTGTTGCGGTCGCCGGCGCGGTCACCGTCTGATTCTGCGGCTGCACGGTAATGGTTGGGGCCGCCCCCGATCCATTCACGGTCAGCAAGGCGTTACCCGTCGTGAACGTCCCTTTCGTTCCCGTCACCGTCACCGCCACCAGCCCGTTATTATCCCCGCTCGTTACAGAGTTGCGCGTGTAGCTGCTTCCGGTGCCGACCGCCGACCCATTGAATGTCCATTGATACGCCGAGATACCCGTTCCAATTGCCCCCACCGTGAACGTCGCGTTGGCCCCCGCGTTTACAGCCACGTCTTGAGGCGAGACAATCACCGTCGGATCCGATGCGTCGGTGCGGTAGGGATTGGGAAAGGTGCCCATGTCGTAGCCCGGCTTGGCGGTGCTGACGTAGTAATCCCGGCCCGAGACCAGGTAGTTCGCGATCAACTGTCCATTGCCGCAATCGTCCGGGTTGTATTCCGTGAGCGTAACGCTGTCACCCGCCGATCCGGTATTGTTATAAATGTAGGAAGGCTCCAGCGACTCAGTGAATGAAGTTGCACCATTGATAGAGTTCGGAAACGAGACGGTGAACGTGCTCCCCGAGATATAGCCTTGGCCGATTTGATGCGGAGCTGGGTAGCTCGTGATGCAACCAGGCTGAGTTGAGCCCCTGCGAATGGCTTGGTCTTGCATGTTGATAATCGACTTTGTGCCCCATTGGCTGGATGTCAGTAAGGGAAACACATTGCCACGAATAACCGCAGAGCCACCGCGATAGAGAAACCACTGATTGACGCCAAAAGCGTCTGGTCCTGAGCTGACGAAGTAACACACGTTGCTTATCATCTCAAAGTGCCTGAGCCCGTAAGGAGAAGTCTCGCAACCATGCGACACCACACTTGATTGGTCAAAAATATTGAAACTCAGAACGGCCCTGGAATTATCGTCGAAGTCCATCGACTCACCAGACATCGCCGCGATGTAATTTGCTTGGATATACACGTTATTAGTGTAGCCAATATCAGCCATGCCCATCGTGGAGTTGTTCGACCAGCTTTGGGTCAGCCCGAGAGCCTTGACAGTAATCCCCTCGTCGTTATTTCCAATTCCATTCCCCGACGCCAACCCGGCATCAAACCGGTTGTCAAATGAGTTGTTATAAACGATACCGTTGTTGCACAGGAACTCAATAGCTCGCGCCCCGGTGTTGCCGACCGAAAACCGGTTGCTGTAAATTCTCGCGGGCTTGTAACCACCCACAATATCAACTCCATCAGAAGAGCCATTGTTGGCGCCAAAAATAAGGTAAATGCCGGTAAGGTCCACGTTAGTCACCGTCCCTTCGTAAAGCTTAAACAAGGGGCCGGTGGTGCTGTTATTAGTGATAATGGTCAAATCATCCCCAACTCCGATTGTCCAGCGGTCTCTTGTGCCTCCTCCATTGACCGAGGTGATATTGCAGACCAAGGATGTTCCGGAATAGCTCGTCACCGTGCCCGTCATGTTCGTTTGGGATGTTGCCCCGCTTTGGCCCGCACCTCCTGATGGCGTGTAATAAGCGATGACGTCTTGGCCTGGCGTGATCGCCAGCCCCGCTTGAGTCGTAAATGTTTTAGAGCCCGTCCCCACACTGAGTGACGTGGTGGAATTCCCAACCAGCTTAGATGCACCCATGCCAGCAATCTTAATCGACTTGGCAACTGGATTGGTTATTCCCGTTGTCCAGTTAAAGGTTCCTGCTGGAATCGCCACGATTTGCCCATTGGTGGCCGCATTGATTTGTGTTTGAACATCCGCCGCTGAGCCGTTTGCAAAGAACACATTCGTCCAATCATCGCTTGCTTGATAGTTGGTGATAGAGAACACATTGTTATCGCTCGCGCTCCCATCAATGTAGAACCCCAGTCCGGGATTGCCGTTCGTCCAGACCGTCTTGTCCGTTGCGCCAATGGTGGACACATCATCCGTATGCTGCAACACTCCATTGAGATAAGTGGAGATGATATTCCCCACCATCCTGAACTCAACCACATCGCCGTCTTTCAACGTCCCGGTAAACGGAACGCTGTTATTCACGAAGTCAAAGGAACCCACACCGCCGTTCCACCGAACGATTTGAATGTACTGGCCCGAAATGGATGCGTTGCACTCATATCCGTAAGCGGAATGCGGGCCGATATGGAAGCGCACCAATGCCTCCATCTCTTGATGTCCACCGGTGCCGGTCGACGTTTGATGAAGATAGATTTTTACGGATTGGTTTGGAGACCACACCCCGGAAAGAATCGCAATCGAGTCAGCATACCCAGCGCCTCCCGGTTGCGTTCCAAACGCTTTGCCGGGCGTGGTATTCACGTTATGCCAATCAAGCCCAACACTCGCGCCGTTGGTCCAATGCAGCGATTCGGAAATGGGAGTGTTGGTCAGCGGAAACAGGCTGCCGTAAAAGTTCGCCGCTCGAACCTCCACCACCCCCAAACAAAGAAGCAAACTAATTGCTCTTATAATTCGCATAAAGCATGTGCCAGTGACAAGGGTTCGAGGGGGAGACTGTGTTTGTCATCGTGTAGGTGGATGCGTTGACAAGCTTTGCTTGCCAAACATAGTCTAAAGTTGTCGCGGGTGTTGTGAGCGAATAGAGGATTGTGTCTGATCCAGTCGTTGCCCAGTTGGTAGATCCGTCATCCTCTTCGAGTGAGAACATGATCCCCATTGCTGTCGAGATCCCCCCGGTTGTTGCGGCCCACGGTGCGGCGGTTGCGGTCCCGGCGTTTTTTCCAGCGACTTGCAATGGGGTGGCATTTATCCCGGTGCATTCAGCCCCGCCTAGCGCAATAAGGGTTGTTGACGCAACGTTGAGTTGCATTGTCAACGTCCCACTTCCTGTAACCATGGCATGAAACAGGGCGCTACCACTAACGCCCGATAGAGCGTTTGTAAAACAGTCCATTGTTACGGTTCCGATTGTGGCGGTCGAGCTACCCGCTACCCTTGAAACCTCCGTCCCCGCAAAGTTGTATGTTGTCCCCTGGTAAACAATGGCCATCATTTCGATCATGTTCCCGCTTGTTACCCCTCCAGGGATTGTGATTGTAACCGGACTTATTCCGCTTGGCCCGTTGGTGATCGCGGTGTGGCCTGCGACAATAGCGGCGTTATTTCCTCCCCCTGTCGGCGCGTTCGTATAACCAAGCGTCCCCATGAACCCAACGCTTGAAAAATCAAACTGCGCCGAGGCCGTGAAACACGCCAGGCCCGCCAAGATTGAAACAAGGAATGTTCTCATCGAAATTGCGATACCGCACAGTTGGTGATGGTTCCCAAAATCACATCCACAACCAGTACTATTGAGTTGCCATTGGTGCAGTAATGCACCGTTGAATAGTCACTGCAATGCCACGTCGCCGGGGTCGTGACTGTGACCGTGCCACCACTGGTATTAAATCCAGTCCATCGGCCACCACGCTCTGTATTGTTCGGAAGGTTCGCCAGCCCTGTCACTGTAAAGTTCGCCGCAAAGTTCGTAAAAACACTCTGGCCCAGTGTGAGCGTCGTCTGCCCCGCTGTGTTGGTTGTCCAATCCCAGGAGTTGGTTGCATTCAACGCCCCAGTTGCCGACGTGGCCAAAGCTGCCGTTGCTGAGCTTCCGCCTACGTTGAAAGGCAAAGTTGTGGGCAGCCCATTCGTTCTCTGTGCATCGGTAAGGGTCGCAGTCGAAGCCAGCGCGGTCGCTGTAATAGTGCCCGTTCCTGAAGCTCCCAAACTGCCCCCGCTCCCAATCACCAAAGCCGCTGCACTGGTTGCGGCCGTCACCCCAGAGAAGGGCACTCCCGACGCCGTCGTGGCGGTGGTGGCGCTGGTCGCTGTCGGCACTGCTCCCACAATCTTACTCCCGGGATAATTCGAGGAACTGCCCAAGTCTAACAGCGGCGGAGTGGTGACGGTCAGTGTTCCGAAATTGCCCAACGCGCTATACACCCCATTGGAAGCCGTTATCCAATCCATGGACACTATGCGCGTATACGTTGAAATATTTGTAGCGCCCACCGAGGTTGTGACTCCATTGGTTGAAACACACTTGTTGGTTCCAATAATCCATCCCACCGCCCCATTGGCGGGGTCAAAAAAGAACACCGCCGAAGCGTTCTGGTTAGAGACGACGAACGAGTTTGTGAGACCCAGCAGTGTCGTGGGCTGGAATGTTTTCCAGTAATCAGCGTAACCGGCCGCCACCAGGCTGCGAGTGTCAGAGGCGTATTGGGAGTTAAACTGAAACGCCCCGATGTCCGACACTGAAGATTGTGCGGCTCCAAAGAAGTTCACCGGACCAAATATATTGGTCAAAGCAGCCCCCCTTGCTGCCGAGGTTTGATTCAGCCAGTAAAGCCCGTTTGCGGAATTAACGAACCCGTAATTGCTGCTGACCACATCATGCGCGCCGGGGAACAAAAGAGCCTGTGGGGCCAGGTTGTAATCCGCCGAAATCGGCTCGCTGTTAAAACGATGAATCCCTTCACTCTTCGAAATGATGATGTTGTTGGTGAAAAGCCGATTGCCATTTTGAGCAATCACCGCATAGGTGCCGGTCGAAATGATCGTGTTGTTGTAAATGAATGTCTTCGCCCAGGACTGGGAATTGTCGGCATACACTCCAAGCTGATCGTCTTGCGCGTAGTTCCCAGTGACGTTCCCGTAAAGGAGATTTTGATACAATAGGTTGTCTACATCCGGGGCGGTGTGCCCATTGATGATTATTCCATAACCACCGTTATACCGGCAGACGTTGTTGCGATACACGCCATTGGTGCCCGCCGCGTAAATACCGTGATTGAAACCAAGGTAGTTTGTTCCGTTCCATTCCGAAAGGTTGCCCTCCACCAACGCTCCGACGCCTGGATAAATTTGGATTCCGCTCGCAGACTGTGAGTTAGTCCACGTTGCTCCGGTATGTTCAACCCAGTTGTTTCGAACTATGCAGTTGGACAGTGAGGTTTCGTGAAGTAAAATTGGGGAGTATTGGCAGTTGGTGAAATGGAGCCCTTGGAAGACAACTCCGGAAGCATCCACTCCAACATTCAGTCGGAATGCGTAACCGCTCACCCCGTTGAAGCTCGGACCGTTTTTGTTAATTCCTTCAACGACAAGTCCGCGCACCGCGATATCTAATCCAGCTCCGCCGCCGTATTCGCCATCCACCAGCAAGATGGTGTTTGAGGCCCCCGCGTGGGTCACCGCGTAGCTGATGGTCCAAGGAGCGGCCAAGCTCAATCCATTATTGGTGCTGCTGCCGGTTGGGGAGGCAAAGTACACCGTTCCGTTGGTGACTAAGGTGTAGGTGCTTCCCAGACTAGATGAGCCACTACTGCCGGTGGCCGGCCCCCATCCCAATGTGCCAAACGTCAAAAGCTGCCCTAAAGAGGCACCGCCCTGTGGTAACCCCGACAGGGCTGCCAGCGCATTCGCCGACGCCGCGCTGCTTGCCGAGGTCGCGGTAGTGGCCGTCGTGGCACTGTCCGCCGTCGTCGCATGACTCGCCGAATTCGCTGTGGTGGCCAAACTCGCCGTCGCCGCATTCCCCCCAATTGAAACATTGAGCACCGCCGGTAACGCATTCGTCACCTGGGCCGGGGTTAACGTGGCGCCCGGAGCCAGATTGTTGGCCGTCGTCGCCGTAGTGGCGGTCGTCGCGCTGCCCGCCGTCGTCGCGCTAGTGGCCGTCGCCGCACTCCCGTCTACAGACGCGTGCAGTAACGCCGGTAACGCATTAGTCACTTGGGCTGGGGTTAACGTGGCGCCAGGAGCCAGATTGTTGGCCGTTGTCGCCGTAGTGGCCGTGG
>Ga0265338_10000762_pt1 | contig 54962 bp, 40 predicted proteins | sample 42126metaG_FD_193579 | JGI IMG/M metagenome (GOLD analysis project Ga0265338, IMG submission 193579) | Rhizosphere microbial communities from Carex aquatilis grown in University of Washington, Seatle, WA, United States - 4-21-26 metaG | ecosystem: Host-associated > Plants > Roots > Rhizosphere... | reverse complement strand
AGCTGTACGCCCAGTTGCTCGATCATGCCGTTGCGCACGGGGCCGAGGAAGCCCATCGCGATCAGGATCAGGTCGGCATCCATGGTGAACTCGGTACCCGGAATCGGATCGAACTTCGGGGGAGGGCCCACTCGTACGGCGTGAAGCTGCTGAACGTTTCCGTTGTCGCCGGTGAACTTTGTAGTCGCGATGCTCCAATCGCGCACACCACCTTCTTCGTGGGCACCCTCGACGCGCAGTTGCATGGGCCACAGGGGCCAGGGTGTGAGCGGGGAGCGCTCGTCTGGCGGCTGCGGCATGATCTCAAACTGGTGGACGGAGATCGGCTTCTGCCGGTGGACGGTTCCCAGGCAGTCGGCGCCGGTGTCGCCGCCGCCGATGATGACCACGCGCTTGCCGGTCGCAAGAATGTCCAGGGCAGGATCGAGACTGTCGCCGTGACAGCGTTTGTTCTGCTGCGGAAGGAATTCCATCGCGTAATGAATCCCCTTGAGCTCGCGTCCGGGGATCTTGAGATCGCGTGGGTACTCCGAACCACCTGCCAGGACGACGGCATCGTACTCGCGGCGCAGGTTTTCAACTGGGATCTTCGTACCGACCTCAGCGTTAGTCACGAATTTCACGCCCTCGGCGGACATCTGCTCCAGGCGGCGATCGATAATGTGCTTCTCGAGTTTGAATTCGGGGATACCGTAGCGGAGCAAGCCGCCGATGCGGTCTGCTTTCTCGTACACCGTGACGGAGTGGCCTGCCCGACATAACTGTTGAGCCGCGGCCAGCCCTGCCGGACCTGAACCGACGATCGCAACTTTTTTTCCGGTGAGGAGTTTCGACGGCTCCGGATGAATCCAGCCTTCGAGAAATCCGCGCTCGACGATGTTTTTCTCATTCTGCTTGATCGTAACTGGAGGCTGGTTGATGCCGAGCACACACGAGGCCTCGCAGGGCGCGGGACAGATTCGCCCCGTGAACTCAGGAAAATTGTTGGTGGCGTGGAGCTGGCGGACAGCGTCTTTCCAGCGTCCACGATAAACGAGATCATTCCAGTCAGGGATGAGATTGCTGACTGGACACCCGGTCTGGCAGAAAGGAACGCCGCAATCCATGCAACGGGCGCCCTGCTTGCGAAGCTTGTCTTCGGGAAAATCCTGATAGATCTCAAACCAGTCGTTGACTCGCTCAGCAACTGGACGGCGTGGAGCAAGTTCGCGCGAATAGTCCATGAAACCCGTCGCCTTACCCATGGTGCACCTGCTCTGCTTGCACCGGTTCGGCGTGCGTCAACACAGAGACGGGTTGAGCCGGAGTGTAGGCCTGTTCCCTGCGGCCCACTCCGAGAACCCGCTTGAATTCGTGCGGGAACACCTTGATGAAGCGAGGGGCAAGGTCATGCCAGTTCTCGAGAAGCGATTTCGCACGGCGGCTGCCGGTGAGATCCACGTGGCGATTGACTAAATCTCTTACGATCTTGATGTCCTGCTCATCGAGCAACGGTTCGAGATCGACTGAATCGAGATTGCAGCGTTTCTCGGTAAAATCTCCGCGCTCGTCGAAAACGTAGGCGACGCCCCCGCTCATGCCCGCCGCGAAATTCCGGCCGCAGGAACCAAGGACCAGGACCAGCCCATTCGTCATGTACTCGCAACCGTGGTCGCCAACACCCTCGACCACTGCGGTCGCTCCAGAATTGCGCACGGCAAAGCGTTCGCCGGCGACTCCGTTGAAGAAGGCTTCTCCGCTGGTCGCGCCGTAGAGTGCTACGTTACCGATCAGGATATTCTCTTCCGCGGCAAAGCCAGAAGTTCCCGGTGGATACACGATGATCCGGCCACCGGAGAGTCCCTTGCCGACATAGTCGTTAGCTTCGCCCTCGAGGGTAATCGTGATCCCTTTGGCCAGAAACGCACCCAGACTCTGTCCGGCTGAGCCGTTCAAGTGGATCCTTAGCGTCCCGTCCGGCAGTCCGTTTGAGCCGTAGCGGCGCGCCACCTCTCCGCTCAGCATGGTTCCCACCGACCGATGAATGTTGCGCACCGGCAAATTGATTTCAAGCTGGCTCAGACTCAACAACGCATCAAGAGAGTGCTCGACCAGTTGATGATCGAGCGCGCCGTGCAAACCATGATCCTGCGATTGGATGCAGCGGCGTGCGACGCGCGAAGGCACCGGCGGATTGTAGAGAATCGCGGAAAAGTCGAGGCCGCGGGCTTTCCAGTGATCGACGGCGGGCTCCACGTCGAGCATATCGATACGTCCGACCATTTCGTCGACAGTGCGGAAGCCCATTTCGGCCATGTATTGGCGAAGCTGCTCAGCGATGAAGAAAAAGAAGTTGATGACGTGCTCGGGTTGCCCCTTGAATTGCTTACGCAGCACCGGGTCTTGTGTGGCGATGCCCACGGAGCAAGTGTTGAGATGGCACTTGCGCATCATGATGCAGCCCATGGCAATGAGTGGTGTCGTGGCGAAACCGAATTCTTCAGCACCCAACAGCGCAGCGATCGCAACGTCGCGCCCGGTCTGCAGCTTGCCATCGGTCTGCACGCGAATGCGGCTGCGCAGATCATTCAACAGAAGCACCTGCTGCGTCTCAGCCAAGCCGAGCTCCCACGGAATACCGGCATGCTTGATGGAACTCAACGGAGATGCACCGGTACCGCCGCTGTCGCCACTGATCAGCACAACGTCGGCGTGCGCTTTCGCCACACCGGCTGCGACCGTGCCCACGCCAACTTCTGCTACGAGCTTCACCGCAATGCGCGCGGTCGGGTTGACGTTCTTCAGGTCGTAGATCAGTTGCGCGAGATCTTCAATCGAATAGATGTCGTGGTGCGGCGGTGGTGAAATGAGTCCAACGCCAGGGATCGAGTGCCGCAGGCGCGCGATGACATCATCGACCTTGTGGCCGGGAAGCTGGCCGCCTTCGCCGGGCTTCGCGCCTTGCGCCATCTTGATCTGCAGTTCGTCCGCATTCACGAGGTAGTTAGCGGTGACTCCGAAACGCGCTGAGGCCACCTGCTTCACGGCGCTACGGCGCAAGTCACCGTTCGGGTCAGGCTTGAAGCGTTCTTCGTCTTCGCCGCCTTCCCCAGTGTTCGACTTCCCGCCGATGCGGTTCATGGCGACGGCCAACGTTTCATGCGCTTCCTTGCTGATGGATCCAAACGACATCGCACCCGTCGTGAAGCGCTTCACGATTTCCTTAGCAGGTTCAACTTCCTCGATGGGAACCGGCTGGTCGCTCTTCTTCAGCTTCATCAAGCCGCGAAGGGTGCAGAGGTTCGCGCTCTGATTATCGATGAGGGCCGTGTACTCCTCGAACGTCTTAAAACTGTCTTGCCGCACTGCCTGCTGCAGCTTGCTGATGGTTTGCGGATTGAGCAGGTGGTATTCGCCGTTGACCCTCTGGTGATAGCTGCCGCCGACAGACAGTTCCGTTTCAAACTCCGTGAGCGGACGGAAGGCATACTCATGTTTCAGCTGGGCCTCGGCAGCGAGAACGGGGAGTCCAATGCCTTCGAGTCGCGAAGTCGTGCCCGCAAAATAGGCGTCTACGAGTTCCTTGTTCAGACCGATGGCTTCGAAGACCTGAGCACCCTGGTAGCTTTGCAAAGTCGAGATGCCCATCTTCGAGAAGGTCTTGAGCAAGCCCTTCTTGATCGCCTTCATGAAGTGCTGAACCGCGATTTCGGGAGTAACGCCATCGCCCAACTCGCCGCGCCAGGCAAGGTTTTCCACGCTCTCCAGAGCAAGGTAGGGATTGATGGCGCTGGCTCCGTACCCGCTGAGCAACGCGAAGTGCATTACTTCGCGAGGCTCGCCGGATTCGGTAATCAGTGCAACCTGAGTGCGCGTCTCCTCTCGAACAAGCAAATTGTGCACTGCCGCCAGGGCGAGCAGACACGGAATAGGAGCGTACTCCTTGCTGACTCCGCGGTCGGACAGAATCAGCAGCGAGTATCCGGCTTTCACGGCAAGAGATGCTCTCTGGCACAGTTCGTCGAGAGCGCGCTTGAGTCCAGATTCGCCGTCGCCCGCACGGAACAGGGCGGGTAGCGTGGTTGCCAGAAGGTCGCGATTCGATACGCGGCGCAGCTTCTCCAGTTCACGATTGCTGAGCAGAGGATGCGCCAGCTTCAGCATGTGACAGTTCTCGGGCGCTTCCTCGAGGATGTTCCGCTCGCTCCCGATGTAACTGATGAGCGACATCACCATCTCTTCGCGGATGGGATCAATGGGCGGATTCGTCACCTGCGCGAAGAGCTGCTTGAAGTAGTTGAACAACGACTGCGGTTTGTCGGATAGACACGCCAGGGGCGTGTCCGTGCCCATCGAACCAACCGGTTCCTGCCCGGTCGAGGCCATGGGCCCGAGAATCATCCGCAGATCCTCATCGCTATAGCCGAATGCCCGTTGGCGGCGAAGAAGATTCTCGGCGTCGGGGTGGTGCATCCGCGTAGGATCCGGCAATTGATCGATGGTGATCTGATTGTCCTTCACCCACTGGGCATAGGGCTGTCGGGACGCAAGCTTTTGTTTAATCTCTTTGTCGGAGATGATGCGGCCCTCAACCGTGTCAACCAGGAACATCTTTCCCGGCTGCAGGCGGCCCTTGCTCTTCACCTGCTCGGGCGCAATATCGAGCACTCCCGCTTCGGAGGCCATCACAACAAGGTCATCATGGGTGACGACGTAACGCCCGGGTCGCAAGCCGTTGCGGTCGAGTGTCGCTCCAATCACGCGGCCATCGGTGAAGGCGATCGCTGCGGGGCCATCCCATGGCTCCATGAGGCAAGCGTGGTATTCGTAGAAGGCCCGCTTCTCCGGCTTCATGTGCGGGTTGCCGGACCAGGCTTCTGGAATCAGCATCGCCATGACGTGCGGCAGGCTTCGCCCCGCCTGGAGGAGCAACTCTACTGCGTTATCGAAGTTGGCGGAGTCGCTGCCGTCAGGAGCGATGATGGGATACAGCTTCTTAAGGTCGTCGCCAAAGAGCGGAGACTGTAGCAACGACTGACGGGCTTGCATCCAGTTGACGTTTCCGCGAAGCGTATTAATCTCGCCGTTGTGCGCAACGTAACGATAGGGATGGGCTCGCTGCCAACTTGGAAAGGTGTTGGTCGAGAAGCGTTGGTGCACCAGGCACAGCGCACTCTCCGCATCGGGATCCGAAAGCTCGCGGTAGAAGTTCGCGATCTGCGATGCCAGCAAGAGGCCCTTGTAAACGATGGTTCGACAGGAAAGCGAAGGGATGTAAAACATCTCCGCATCTTCGACGCCACACTCGCGGATTTCATTCTCCGCGCGCTTGCGGACGACGTAGAGCTTGCGCTCAAAGGCGTCTTCGTCGGGGCACACGCCCGGAGCACACTTTACAAAAATCTGCTGAATGTAAGGCTGTGAAGCACGCGCCACGCGGCCGATGGCGGAGGCGTAGACCGGAGTGTCCCGCCAGCCCAGCAAGGTCAGCCCCTCTTCGCGCACGATCCGCTCGAGAATTCCTTCACACTGCAAACGCTGGTGCTTCTCGACCGGCAGAAACGTCATGCCAACCCCGTAGGTTCCGGGTCGCGGAAGAGTAAAACCCAACTTCTCGCACTCGCGTGCGAAGAACTTGTGAGGAATTTGGATCAGGACGCCCGCGCCGTCACCCGTCTCGGGATCGCAACCACAGGCACCGCGATGCGCCAGGTTGAGCAGAACCTGAATTCCCTTGCGAATAATGTCGTGACTCTTCTGGCCGGAGACGCTGGCGACGAAGCCGATCCCGCAGGCATCGTGCTCATGGGCAGGATCGTAGAGACCCTGTGCAGCGGGCAGGCCGTTTCTCGGATTAAGAGGCGTCGTCATGGACTCCGTCAAGGGGACGTAAGTTCTTCCGAATCACTTGTCCTTGGGCGTGCCTAGGAGACACGGAGCGTAGCACACGAATGCTCAGGAACAGACGTTTCGTACTCTCCTTAATATCGCCTGCAGGCAGACAAAGTACAATGCAGAATTTCGATGCACGTCATGAATATTTCAGGTCGGATTATTCAGCCAGTTATTCCCAGGAATTGGCCCTCGAAGGGTGCGGCGTCCGTTATAATCTGGCTCAAACCAATGGACTTCGATCAACTCATCACGTTCTTGGAAGTCGCCCGTCAGGGCAGTTTTTCGCGTGCAGGAGAAAAGGTATTCCGGTCACAATCGGCGGTCAGCGCACAAATCCGGCAGCTGGAGCAGGAGTACGGCGACCGGCTCCTCGACCGGTCAGGAAAGAGCGTAAAACTCACTCCGGCGGGGCAGGTTTTTTACGAATACGCCGAACGCCTCAAGAATCTGAGGGATGAGTCGCTGATGGCGGTGGCGGACCACAGCGGCACGCCCCGTGGAACGCTGCGTGTGGGGGCCAATGAGGCCACCTGTTTATATGTCTTGCCCGAGGTATTCGGCGAGTATTGCAGGCGGTATCCTCCGGTACAGATCAGCATTTACAGGAATTTTAGTTACAAGATCGTGGAAAAGCTGGAAAACGGCGCGGTGGAGGTCGGTATTCTTACTCTGCCGATCCAGTCGCCGAGCTTGAAGATTCAGCCCATCTTCCGCGACAAGCTTATGCTGATGGTAAGCCCCAAGAATCCGCTGGCCAAGTTCAAGGTCGTGCCGGTCAAGGAGATCGTCAAACATCCGCTGCTCCTCCCCAAGACGGGCCATACGAGAAGGTTGCTGGATAAGCTGTTTCGCCCACATAGTGCTGAATTGCAGGTGCGCATGGAGTTGCCTAGCATTGGCATGATCAAGAGTTTCGTGGCCGCGGACTTGGGCGTATCGCTGATTAGCGCCTCGTTCGCCCGCGATGAAGTCGACGCCGGCAGGGTCAAACTGATTGATCTGGAAGATGCAGAGCTCTACCGCGAACTTGGACTTGCCTACCGAAAAGATCGCACCCTGTCAGTGGCGTCGGTGGCGTTCGTCGCCCTCCTGCGTCAGTTTGCCACGCAGATGAAGAAGACGGATTCCTAGGCAGCATCCGCTAGCGCCCGAAATTTCGATGTACTGCATCGAAATTTTGAATTTCCATCAAGAGACGGCGTCGCTTACGCTTCGACAGCAGACCTTTCAGGCTGCGCGACACATTTCATGAACACCCTCATCCAGAAGGCAACGCGAATTACATCGACAGGCACAGGCATGTCGACACGAATTACGTGTCTTCTGGAGGACGGGATCGGATGAAGTAAGGCTCTCTTAAGCAAGTTACCCGAACCCACCGCCAGAAGCGATCTGGCGGTGGGTTTTTCTTTGCGCCAAAGAATCTTGAGCCGAACTATGTGGGACACGGAGCAAAATTATGAGTAGAGCACAGCGACACAGCAGATTCGACAACGGCGACGACGTGGTGGTGATGAAGTTCGGAGGAACGTCGGTAGAGGACGCGGCGGCCGTACGTCGCCTGAATGGCATTGTTTGGAGCAGACTCGATGCGCACGTGGTGATCGTGGTGAGCGCGCTTGCTGGAGTCACCGACCAACTGCTGGAGGCGGGGAAAGCGGCTGCCAACGGCCATCTCGGGTCAGCGCTGGAGATGGTCCGTGGCATCTATGTCAGGCATGAGGCACTGGCTGACTCCCTGGTAGACAGCTCCGCTTACAGCACCCTTGATCGTGAACTGCGTGCCGACTTTCGCCTTTTGGAATCGCTGCTCCTTGATTTGGAAGGTTCGCGCCAACTTGACCTGAAGACCCAAGATCAACTGCTGGGCTTCGGAGAGTGCTTCTCAAGCAGGCTGGTAAAAGAGGCTCTCTGCGAGGCTGGGCTCAATGCGACGCATGTCGACGCGCGAACCTGCATCGTGACCGACGCCCGTCATGGCGAGGCCAGACCGGTGTGGGACGCAACGAACCAGCGGCTTCAGGACGCCATAGGTCCGATCCTGGAGTCTGGCCGGGTCGCTGTGATGGGCGGCTTCATCGGGTCTACGGACAACGGTATTCCAACGACGTTGGGCCGCGGCGGCTCAGACTTCACGGCCGCGATCGTCGGCGCTGCTCTGTGCGCTTCCCGCGTCGAGATTTGGACCGACGTGGATGGAGTCATGACGACCGATCCAAAGCTCTGCTCTGATGCACGCGTGATCCGCAAGATGAGTTTCGACGAGGCCGCGGAGTTGGCGCATTATGGCGCAAAGGTGCTACATCCTGCGGCGATTTCTCCGGCAATGCGCGAGAACATTCCTGTCTACGTGCTGAATTCGAGGCGGCCGGAGGGCGAAGGCACCGAAATTGTGGGCCGGGCGAGAACCGGCAAAGTGGTCAGCGCGATTACCGCAAAGAGGAATGTGGCCGCGGTTGAGCTCGAATCGTCACGAGGAGTCGACTCGGAGTTGTTGCGTGCGGTGCATGCGGTGTTCGATCGGCATGCCTGTTCGATCGACGTTATGGCTGCGTCACACGGCCGAATATCCCTATTAGTGGGCTCGACTGCAGCTCTGCCTTCGATTGCCGCGGATCTACGGGACGTGGTCAACTTTCGATGGGAAAATCACAAGGCCCTGGTGTGTTTGGTCGGGGAGAACATTCGGAGACAGCCTGACATTGCCAGCCGGATCTTTGCGGCGGTTTCTGATATGGATGTGCGTGTGGTATGCCAGGGCGCTTCCGACCGGACGATCTCATTTCTGGTGGAGGAATCAAAGGTTGAGGAGTCGGTACAGCGGCTGCATGCGCTGTTTTTCCCGCAGCGAGAGGCTCCGCCCGACTGGGGCGGAGTCTCAGTCGCTTTCTGCCAAGCGGGGTGAGGGGGCCGCCGACCTCTCAGTTACCGAGTTTGGCTGCCTTCGACACACTTGTGGCCGGAGAGCCCGGCACCGGTTCAATGATGTGCAATCCGCATTCGGTTTTGGCAAATCCAGGCCAACGGCCGGCGCGGGGATCCTCCCCAGGTCTGACGGCACGTGTGCAATGCGTGCAGCCGATGCTGGGGTAATCCTGATTGTGGAGCGCGTTGTAGGGTACGTCGTGATCGTGGATGTAACGCCACACCTGCTTTGACGTCCAATCGACGATTGGATTGACCTTCGCCAATCCAAACTTGGTATCCCATTCGACCCTATGTGCACTGGAACGCACCGATGTCTGATCGCGGCGAATACTCGTGATCCATGCGTCCAACTCGCCGAGCTTGCGGCGCAGCGGTTCAACTTTCCGCAGGTTGCAGCAGCGATCCGGATCGCGCGTCCAGAGAGCCGTGCCGTGCGAGCGTTCCTGCTCTTCTGGAGAGAGCACCGAATATACCTTCTCGATCGCGACGCCATACTTTTCTTCAATTCTGTCCATCAGGTTGTAGGTTTCAGGAAAGAGGAATTCAGTATCAATGGTGAAGAGCCGGAAATCTTTGCGCACGCGGGACGCCATGTCAATCAGCACCATTCCCTCGGCACCGAACGCCGACGAGATGGCCACGCCGCTTCCGAAGGTGTCGAATGCCCACCCTAAAGTCCGCTGCGGGCTCCAGACCTCGGCAGCATTCTGTACTTCTGCAATCTGTTTCTCGAGTTGATCTGTCACGCGATTGGTTCCTCATCCTTTCGAGAGTTCGCAACCTGGAAAGTGGCATCCGCAAACAAAGCAGCCGGTACTGCATCGCCGCCGGTAGAAATGTTCGGTAGAACGAAATCCTGGGCAAGGGACACAGGATCGGCGAAGCGTACAACTTCACCAACGACCAGTAGCGTAGGGGCTACAAGCTGCGGCGCACGGCGCAGGCCGGCGATCGTAGTTCGGTGCGTTCGTTGGCGCCGAGTCGTGGCTCGCGAGATGATGGCGCAGGGAGTCTCGCTCGTGAGTCCTGCCTCTTTTAATTTCTCGGCAACCCCGGCGTAGTTCTGGCCGGGCATGTAGATCACCAGCGTCGCTCCGCTACCTGCGAGCTTGCTCCAGTTTGCGGCGTCGCTACCGGCGGCTTGATGCGCCGTCATGAGCACGAGTGCCGACGACGCGCGGCGATGGGTTAACGGAATCTGCGCCGCGGCCGCGGCACCTAGAGCAGAGGTCACTCCCGGGACGATCTCGTAGGCTATGTTGGCCCAGCGAAGAGATTCGATCTCTTCCCCGGCTCGTCCGAAGATCAGTGGATCGCCGCTCTTCAGCCGCACGACGCGTAGACCGGAATCGGCGAGCGCGACCATCAGAAAATTGATTTCCTCCTGCAGAATGTTCTTCTTTCCGCAGCGCTTGCCGACGTTGTGGATCTGCGCTGTCGCAGGAATCAGGTCCAGGATTTCGGGCGCGACCAGATCGTCGTGCAACACCGCCTGTGCCGATTGCAGCAGGCGCAGTGCTTTCACGGTGAGCAGCTCGGGATCGCCGGGCCCCGCACCTACCAGATAAACTTTTCCCTTCAAGCTCCCTCTCCTTTTGCGGCCAATTCTGGAATTTCAGCCAGGGCCGCCAGCACCGCTTCCCTGCTGGCAAGTGAATGCAGCAGGTCCAACTTGCGCTCCTTATCAAGATCGCTCGCGAGAATCAGCTTTCGCGTCGCGCCGAGTTCGGCGACCCACGTCGCGTAACCCGGTCCAAATTGTCTTTCCAACTGTTGCCGGATTTTCTGTGCCAACGACGGGCTCTGGCCAGAAGTGGACACCGCGATTTGCAAGTCGCCCCGCCGAACAACGGAGGGATAAAAGAAATCACAGAGATCGGGAACATCGACGACGTTGCACAGCACGCCACGTAGCTGCGCCTCGCGATACACGCGCTCGTTTAACGCGCGCGAGGCGGTCGCCACGACGGCAAGGAAGACCCCGGCCAGGTCATTCGGTGAAAATGCGCGCAACTCGAGGTCGATCTTTCCAGCACGTGCCCATTCACGGACGGTGGAACTGGCTTCAAGGGCAACCACCTGGATGCGTGCGCCCGTGTCAAGCAGTCCAGCGATCTTGGGCTCGCCGACCTTTCCGGCACCCACGACAAGGCATTGCCTATCTGCGAGCTTCAAAAACATTGGGAAGAGGCTAGTCACCGTTCCCTCCCGCCGATTGCGACAGCCCTCGAGTCGGGTCGGGCAGGTCGCGAGCCACGGCCGCTATTGCTTCCCCAGCAAGGAACTCGCGCAGTTCCGTGTCGCTGTGACGAACGAAGAACCGGCGCAGATTCTCGCCTGATTCGCGCTCGGCCAGGTACATGCCTAGTAGACGCTCAAGCGCGTCGGGCACCTCCGTTGCCGCACAGCGATAGCCGATGGGCCGCGCGGTTGCCTGGTGCAGACCGAGCGCTCCTCCGACGCAGAAGTAATATGCGTCGACCATCCGATCCTGAACCTTGATCTTCTTGCCTTCAATACCGATGTCGGCGATCCAGTGCTGACCACAGCTGTTGGGGCATCCCGTTACGTGCAGCTTCAGGTGTTGGTCGAAACCAGGGAGACGTTCCTCCAACTCCTCGACTAACCAGCGCGAGAAGCTTTTCGTTTCTGTGATGGCCAACTTGCAAAATTCCGTGCCACTGCAAGCCACGGTCCCGCGCCAGAAGGACGAACCGCCGACCTTCAATCCGATCGCGTCGAGTTCCTTCGCCAGCGGTTCGGCGTTCAGGGTGGGAACATTCACGACCAGCAGGTTCTGCATGTTGGTGGCACGCAGCTCGCCGCCGGCGAAACGCTCCGCGAGATCGGCGGCGGATTGCATCTGCTCGGCTGTGATTCGCCCACGCAAGGCAACCGCTCCGACATAGGAACGTCCGGACTGCTTCTGCGCGTGAATTCCGATGTGGTCGCGATAGACGTCCTCTGGCGGATGCTCTTCGACTGCGGGATCGAGTTTGAAACCGATGCGCTCTTGCAGCTCGCCGAGGAAACGGTCAGCGGTCCATCCGTGGCGCAGGAAGAGGAACTTGAGCCGAGCGCGCTCGCGATGTTCGCGCAAGACCTCCGAGTCGCGAAACAACTCCGCGACTCCCTTGACGACCGGCAAAACCTGGTTCCAGCGGACAAACGCATTCAGGCGCGCGCCGAGATACGGCTCCGTCGACAATCCGCCCGCGACACGTAAAGAAAATCCAATTTCCGGCTTGTCGCCCACGAATCGCTCAATGGCGGTAAGGCCAATGTCATTGATTTCGGGATACGGGCACCAAACCCGGCATCCGGTGATCGAGATCTTGAACTTGCGCGGCAGGTTGTAGAACTCGGCATTGCCCGCCAACAGTTGCGACACCTCAAGCACGAGGGGCGAGGCGTCAACGATTTCATCCGCATCGACTCCAGCGACAGGGCACCCGGTTACATTGCGGACAACGTCCCCGCAAGCGCCCATGGTATTCAGGCCAACCTGCCAAAGGCCGTCCAGGACTTCAGGCAGTGCTTCGATGGTGACCCAGTGCAATTGAATGTTCTGACGTACAGTGAGGTCGGCAATCCCGTTGGCGTAGCGGCGAGTAAGGTCGGCTATGGTGCGCAACTGATGCGACGTCACCATGCCGTTAGGAATTCGGATGCGGACCATAAAGCGCTGAAGGGCTTTTCCGACGCCGCCCTGTCCGCCGGTTACACCCGCGCCGTCTCCCTGGGTGTAAACGCCCCACCAGCGGAAATAGGTCCCGATCCATTCAGGAGGGATGGATTGGAATCCCTCGCGGGCGAAGCGGCGGATCTCGTCGAGGCCTTCCCAAGGATTGGCGGCCCGCTTGAGTCGCTCGACTCGCTGTGCTGTCGTTTCTTTCTTCGCGTGTGTCATAAAGTGAAGAGCAAATAAAAAACCCACCGCCAGGTTGGTCTGGCGATGGGTTTATGAGAGCTGAGTATTTAAGAGTTTCTTAAGTCAGCAGCCTCCCCGCGCCAGAGCACACGCATGCACAACAACAACAAGTACACATACACATGCAGGCCGCGCGAGAATTTTGGCAATCCAACATAAGCAGGTTGCATTCTAGGTTGCCCGGCTTCCGCCGTCAACTATCTTGCGTAACGGCTTGGATTCATATTTTCGATGAAACGAATCATAATTTTTGCGGCCCTGCTCCGGGCCGATGACCGGGCCGTAGAATCAGCGACTTAGACGTTAAGATAAATGTTGAGCGATAATCTCCGGTTGGCTTCAATAGGGCTGGAGTGTCAGCCTGACCCAAGTCGAAAGGTGAGTTCTCGATGAAGCGTTCTGTCCTCCTCCTTACGTTCATTGTCTTAGTCTGCGCGGTTCTTGGGTTTTCACAATCTTCCAATACTCCTGATCCTTACAAGCCGGTCCTCGACAAACTGCAAGCATTGAGCAGTCAGGGTGAGGCCGAATGGCGGCATCACGCCGATATTCCTCATCCTGAGGATCCGGGCCTGCAGGACTCCGATTGGGGCGTGCTGACGGTTAAGAACGTATCGGGGCCCGGGGGAAATAACGAAAACGAGGAGCATTGGAAGGGCACGCGAGTGTTCCGCCGCTGGGTGCAGATTCCCGAGAAGATCAATGGCTACGCTACGCAAGGCTCGCGCGCGCTGATGGATTTGCGGTTTGGCAGCCCGGGAAGCTTGACGATCACCGTGTTCTCGAACGGTGCGATCCTCTATCGCGGAAGCGACGACGATATTCTGCCGATGCTCTTGTCGGAGAATGCACAGCCCGGCCAGAAGTTTCTGATTGCGGCGCGCGTGGTAGCCGGAGAGGAAATGCAGTCTGAGTTCTTTCACAGCGAGTTGATCATTGAGCCGCCGCACGCACGCCCGGATCCTGCCTTTCTGCGCACAGAAATTCTTGCCGCCCGCCCGATGATTGCCGCCTACGATGAAGGAAAGGCCGAGCGCCAGCAGCAACTGGATGCAGCGCTCAAGGCAATCGACTTTTCGCCGCTGGATCGGGGCGATCAGGCCGGATTTGACGCATCCCTCAAAGCGGCCCAGGTCAAACTGGAAGTCCTGAAACCATGGCTGCAGAAATTCAACATCCGCATTGTTGGCAATTCGCATATTGACATGGCGTGGCTCTGGCCCTGGACCGAGACCGTCGAGGTTGTGCGCAATACATTTACCAGCGTGCTCGATTTGATGCGCGAGTATCCAGACTTCAAGTTCACGATGTCCTCGGCACGGACGTATGAGTGGATGCAGGAGAAATATCCCGACCTGTTCAAACAGATTGAGCAGCGCGTGAAAGAAGGGCGATGGGAAATCATCGGGGGCATGTGGGTCGAGCCCGACCTGAATATGCCCGACGGCGAATCGCTGGTCCGGCAAATCCTGGTGGGCAAGCGCTACTTCCAGAAGAATTTCGGCGTGGATGTCAAGATTGGGTGGAATCCGGATTCCTTCGGCTACAACTATCAACTGCCGCAGATTTACAAGAAGTCCGGCATGGACTACTTTGTCACCCAGAAGTTGTTATGGGCACATGAATTCACCGTGTTCCCCTACAAACTGTTCTGGTGGCAGGCGCCCGACGGCAGCCGCCTGCTGACATATTTCCCCCATGACTACGCTGGCGGGATTGATGGGGAACCGTTGGCGACCGACCTCTCGATCTGGATGCCTTCGATCTACGGTAAGACCATTCCTGACAAACCCGAGATGATGCATCTCTACGGCGTTGGCGACCACGGAGGGGGCCCGACCCGTGTCATGCTCGATCATGCAGACAGACTTAGGGCGCCCGATGCGGTCTTCCCCAAACTTCAATTCAGCTTCGCCAGCGATTTCTTCCGTGACCTGGAGAAAAAACTTCCGAGCATGCAGGTTCCCACCTGGGACGGCGAACTTTATTTCGCGTATCACCGCGGAGTGTTCACGACTCAGGCCGAGACGAAGCGTAGAATCCGGCGCTCCGAAGAAACGGTGCTCAACGCGGAGAAATTCGCGTCGCTGGCTTCGCTTTATGGGCACCCTTATCCGCAAGACGGAATGCAACTGGCCTGGAAGAATCTTCTGTTCGATCACTTCCACGACATCATGCCGGGATCGGGGATCGCGGTGAACTATCTCGATGCCAAGCGCAATCTCGATAACGTGGACCGGGCTGCCAACGAGGTCACGCTCGGCTCGCTCCGCGAGATTGCGGCGCGCGCTAATACGCAGGGCGACGGAGTACCTGAAATGTTGTTCAATTCGCTGTCCTGGCCGCGTACAGAAGTTACCGAACTTGAGGCGCAACTGCCAGCGCCGGCCCACCAGATCGAGGTCGTAGACTCTCATGGAAAAGTGACTGAATCGCAACTGCTCTCCTTCGATGCAGAAACCCATCGCGTGCGATTCCTGTTGCTTTCGCATACGCCATCTCTTGGATATGCCACCTACTTCGTGCGCGCGGCAACCACGCCGCCAGCAACTCATTCGCGGTTAAAGGCTTCTGCCGACACTCTGGAAAACGAATTCATCCGAGTGAAGATCGACCCGCAGACTGGTTGCATGACTAACCTGTTTGACAAGCGCAACGGCACAGAGGCACTTGCTCCCGCGGAAACCGACACGGGCGGGCCTAAAACGTCCACATGCGGGAACCTGTTGCAGACGTTCGTCGACAAACCTCAGCAGTGGGATGCATGGAATATTGATGCGGATTTTGAAAAACAGCACTGGGATCTGGACAAGGCAGACGAGGTCAAACTGGTGGAGAGCGGACCTCTGCGGGCCATCATCCGAGTTAAGAATCATTTTCAACATTCGACTTTTGTGCGTGACATCATTCTCTATGACGGCGCATCTCGGGTCGATGTGAAGATGCAGGCGGATTGGAATGAAAAGCATATTCTGCTGAAGGTCGCGTTCCCGGTAAGCGCCCACAGTGAAAAAGCAACCTACGAAATTCCTTTTGGCTCTGTCGAGAGACCGACCACGCGCAACACTCCGGCGGAGCAGGCACAGTTTGAGGTTCCAGCACAGCGTTGGGCTGATATCTCTGACTCTAAGCACGGATTCAGCCTGCTCAACGACTCAAAGTACGGGTACGACGCGAAGGGTAACGTGCTTCGCTTATCGCTGCTGCGATCGCCGGAGTGGCCGGACCCGCACGCCGATGAGGGACATCACGAATTCACCTACTCGCTCTATCCGCATGCTGGAAGCTGGAAGGACGCGCTTACGATCCGGCACGGTTATGAACTGAACTACAAGTTGATTTCCTTGCCAACGGCGAGGCATGAGGGCATGCTGCCCCCGGAACATTCTTTCGTACGGGCGCAACCGGACAACGTGATCGTAACGGCGTTGAAGAAGGCAGAGGACGACAATTCGCTCGTTCTGCGCTTTTACGAATGGGCGGGCAAGCAGAGCGATGTCAAATTGGAGATTCCTTCGGGAGCTGCGTCGGCTGTAGATGCTGATCTGATGGAGAGACCCATTGGAAACATCGCGGTGAGCAACGGAACTTTGACAGTGCCCACGAAGCCGTATGAGATCAAGACGGTGAAGGTGCAGTATTCCGCAATGGCACCGACAGCAACCGCGGAAAAGCCATGACAGGAAACTCAAAGCAGAGCGGTTTCGTCCTTGGCGTCGACATTGGCGGCACGAAGGTTGCCGTTGGACTTGTCGACGGAGCTGGCAAGATCGTTTCCCAGGAGCGCAAGCCAATGCCGGCGCACGGCACGGCTGAGGCCGCTCTGGAAGCCGTCATCGGGGCGATAGACTCCATCTCAGCGTCGGCAGTTGCGTCGAGTGGCGCTATTCAGAGCATTGGCATCTGCGCACCCGGCCCGCTCGATCCTAAGACGGGCGTTATTCTTAATCCGCCAAATGTTCCCTGCTGGCGGAATTTTCCGCTGGCGGAAAGAATCCTCAACCAATATCACCTGCCCGTAAAGGTGGACAACGATGCGAACGCGGCGGCGCTGGCTGAAACGCGCTGGGGCGCGGCACGCGGTTATCACTACATTTTCTATGCCACGGTGGGAACCGGGATTGGAACCGGCATCGTTTTGGATGGCCGTATTTACCATGGCAACACAGGCTCCGCCGGTGAGGGCGGGCACGTAAGCATCGACTACAACGGGCCGGTCTGCAATTGCGGTAAACGTGGTTGTATCGAGATACTGGCTGCAGGTCCGGCGATTGGCGCGCGAGCGCGGGCCAAGCTCGGCGCCGAACCATCGCGGCACTCCATTATTCTCGATCTTGCCAGAGGAGACATCTCCGCCGTCACCAGCGAATTCGTCGGACAGGCGCACGCTGCGGGCGACCCAGTGGCGCGCGAGATTCTTCAAGAAACGGTCGGAATGCTCACACCGTGGCTGGGCAACATTGTTGACTTGCTCGATCCCGACGTTCTTGTGATGGGTGGTGGCGTCGCGGCGATGCTCAGTCCGTTCTTTGGCGATATCAAGAGTCACCTGCCGAATTGGTGCGTAAATCCTCGGGCCTCTGAGATACCGCTGGTGATGGCCCACTACGGAGCGGACGCGGGAATTGCCGGCGGGGCTGCGTTGTGCTCGGAGAGTCTTTCCTAAAGCGAATTCAATCACGAGCGTGAAAATAAAGCGAATGTTCGATGCACACTCCTCTCACACACTTGCGCTGCGAATTGCATGCGCTTTTCTGATCGCAACCATCGTCGCGGCCGAGGCCCAGGATCTGCCCAAGGTGCCGCAGGCACAAGTTTTCACACTGACTCCCGCGCCTGGCTTTTTCACCGAACCGGCGATAGCGGTAAATCCTGCGAACCCACAGCAAGTGGTCGCTGTTTTTCAGGACAATGTTCACGCGGCTTATTCGCTGAACGCCGGCCATACGTGGCAATTGGCCGAGGGTGTCGATCCGAAAAACTATCGAGTGTCGGGTGACGTGTCAGCAGCGTTCGACAACCAAGGTCATGCCTTTGTCTGCTACATCGCCTTCGACAGGCTGGGGTCGTTCAACTATTGGGCACACGGCGCGACCCGCAATGGCATCTTTGTGCGCCGCTCGCTTGACGGGGGAAAGACATGGGAAGCAGAGCACGTTCCTGTCGCTGAACAACCGAGTCAACCAGGGATTCCGTTCGAAGACAAGCCCTACATCGTGGCCGACAACACAAAGAGTAAGTATGCCGGGAGTCTCTACATCGGCTGGACGCGCTGGAGGCTGGCAGATTCGCAGATGGTGCTTTCTCGTTCCAACGATGACGGCAAAACATGGTCGGCGCCAATCGAAATCGATGCGCACCCCGGTCTGCCGCGCGATGACAATGGCGCCGCCGAGGGATTTGCCGGCGTGGTGGCTCCGGATGGCACGCTTTACGCGATTTGGAGCCAGGACGACGAGATCATGTTGACTTCGTCACGAGATGGAGGCAAGACATTTTCTCGTGCGCGGCCGATCCTGCACACAGCCCCAATCATGTTTGCTGTGCAGACTCTTGAGCGGGCGAATGGATTCCCGCAGATTGCGATCGATCCGAAGACGAAACGGCTGTACGTCTCGTGGAGTGACTATCGCAACGGGGACCTTGACATCTTCATCGCAACCTCCGCCGACCAGGGAAAACACTGGGCTGCGCCCGTTCGCGTGAACAACGATCCAATTCACAACGGGGCGGAACAATTCTTCCAGTGGCTAGCGGTCGACCCCACCGATGGGTCAGTGAACGTTCTTTTCTATGACCGCCGTGGCGATCCGCAGAACCGAAAACAGATTGTGGCATTCGCGCGCTCGACCGATGGTGCGCGTAACTTTACGAACTATGCTTGGACTGATGAATCCTTCGAAGCAAGCGAGGTTTTCTTCGGTGATTACACGGGGCTAGCCGCGTATGGCAAACGCGTTTACGGTATCTGGACGGAGAAACCTGTGCCCGCGCCGGAAGCGACAAAATCTGAGGACGCGAAAGACGGAAAAGAAGTGAAGCCGCAGCCTCGAGGCACGATCGTCAGGGTCGGAACGGCGGATTTCACGGCGCAGAAGAACTAGTTCGCCGGGATGGGTCTCGACCAGGGGGCAGGAGAGCACGCCCGCCGTTACACGAGTCGATGCAGTCTCGACCTAGGCCGGAAATTCCCAGCCTTCTTCCTTCATTTTCTTATTGGACCAGTGCTGGAGATGTTCGAAGAGTGCTGGTTCGATAACAGCGAAACGAATTCCGACGCGGCCTTCGTCGCCGATCCACATAAGGCGCGCCTTGGCCTGAAACAAGATTTCGCTATCGGGCAGGACGAAACTCACGTCGAGCAGACCAGAAAAACGAAGCGGCTCTTTGAGCGCATCGAGACCCATCCCACCAGTGCTGAGGTTTACGCCCTGCACGGAAATCTCGTCCCCGTGCGAGTTCCTGATTTTGACCGGAATCTCGACCCGAGCCCGAAAGAACTTCTGCTGTTCGGTGCTGATAAATCCGAGTGATGCGCTGGTCTCTCCGGGAGCGAAGTTGATGCTGTATTCCTTAAGCTTCCGGCTAAGAGTTCGACGAGAGATGCCGAGTTGCTCCGCCGCCATGGTGCGGTGTCCACCGGTGCGCTCGAGGGCCTTGATGATCATTTGCTCTTCCATGCTGTCGAGATTGCCGACTGGCATCGAGGCAGTTTGCCGAAGAGCAGCGGGTTCTCCGGTGAGCGCAGCACTGAGCTTGGAGAAATCTATTTCGGAGCCGAAAGATTCCATCGCCACCTTGGCCACAAGGTTGCGCAATTCGCGAATGTTGCCGGGCCAGGAGTGCGAAAGAAGCGCAGAAATGGCTTGTGATGTAAACGCCTTCCCGTGTGCCTTCAACCGCAGGAAACACTCGGCCAGTGCAACGATATCCTCGGGGCGCTCACGCAGGGGCGGAACCCGGAGTTGGAACTGCCCTAGCCGGTGAAAAAGATCCTGACGGAACCGCCCATTCTTAACTGCGGCCTCCAGATCCTGATTCGTAGCGGCTACGATGCGGACGTCGACTCTGATCTTCCTGTGGCCACCAAGGCGGTAGAATGGCTGGCCATCGAGCACGCGCAGGAGTTTGACCTGAGTCTGCAGTTGCAACTCGCCGATTTCGTCGAGGAATAGCGTGCCCTTGTCCGCCAGTTCGAAAAGGCCGGGCTTGTCGGAGTCGGCTCCGCTGAAAGCTCCTTTTTCGTAGCCGAAGAGTTCGCTCTCGACGAGATTCTCGGGTAGGGCGGCGCAATTGATGTCGACCCATGGCTTTCCGCGCCGGTGAGAGGACTCGTGCACGGTGCGGGCAATTAGTTCCTTGCCAGTGCCAGTCTCACCCGTAATGAGCACCGTTTCCGTGTGTCCCGCGACGCGATCGACCAGACCCATAAATTTGTGCATGACGGGACTCGCGAGGATGAACTCGGTATCGTCAATTTTGCGTGAGACGATGCCGGGTGCCACGCCGGTCGGAGCGGAACTTGCGCCAGTCGCCGCACTTTTCACGGCTGGCATGTCGACGGGTACGACGAGGACTACCACCGCGGTTGGGCCCGAAGCGGCATCACGAAGAACGGTCGCCGAAAACTGGACTGCAAAATGACTCCCCGACTTCGGGTAGGCAATCAACTGAGACTGGTAGTCGCCTTGGGACGAAGTGGCAGTGAGGATCGTCCGCCGCAAGCGGGACTGGTCTTCGCGATCAGTCTTTTCGATGGGGGCAAAAAGCGCTGAAAAATTGCGCCCGAGTAACTCCTGTGTCGAATAGCCAAAGAGTTGCGTAAAGGCGGTATTGCACGCCGTAAAGTCGCCCTGCAGGTCGGCGGAAAATATCGCCATTTGCTTGGTACTGGGACCCTTTGGCTGGGACACTTCAGCCGCCCCAACCCTTTGGCTGGTGGCGTTGAGCGGTGGTTGCTGGTCCGAGTTGCGGTTCGAAGTCGGCATTCAGAGGCGTTTGGGCATGATGTTGACACAGGCGAGGCGGTTCGACCGAGAAGCGTGTTATGTGTGAGGTAACGAAGGTAACTGGTTACTCTTCAACTAACAGAGTCACTGCTTGAAAAGCTGGGCGGTCAAACGACCGCGGCCGGAGGTGAAGGTCGGTCGGGGTTCCCTGGTTGGAACCACCCGGTGGTTACTTCGGTAAGCTTCTGAAGACTTGATCCCTGGAATACGATTCGGGCGAGGCTCGATTTAGGCAGAAGTGTGTCCCCCTGAGCTTACCGCGGGCTGACATAGCCCGAGGAGAAACTCCTATGTCTTCGCCGGAGGATGGGCGAGGCACTGAGCAAGCACACGCGCTTCGAGGCCGCACGGCCCATTGGTCCACAGCGAAGATGAGACCAGAGGCAGACGGACTGTCGATCCAGACGAAGGCATTCGTCGGTGTGACCGCGTGCTTTGGCGTGGTCGCGCTGGGCTATGCGTTGTTGCACTGGCAATCGCAGGACCTCGCGCGATTCGGATGTTACCTCGCGGTGGCGATCCTTGCGTCGGGATTGAAAGTGCAACTGCCGGGCATCGACGGCACGATGTCGGTGAATTTCCTGTTCATTCTGTTGGGAGTGCTGGAGTTAAGCTTCCCAGAGACACTGGTGATCGGATGCACGGCGAGCCTGGTGCAGAGTGTGTGGCAGGCCCGCAAACGACTGGACCCGGTCAAAGTGCTGTTCAACGTTGCCGGCATGATGGCCAACGCCAGTGCTCTTACTTACATCAGCTACCACTGGCTCGCCAACCGGTTTGGATCAAACAAGCCGATTCTCCTGATGGTCGCGGCGCTGGTCTTCTTCTTCGCCAATACTCTGCCGATCTCAGTTGTGATTGCGCTGACCGAAGGAAAATCGAGCCGGAAGGTTTGGTCGGAGTGTTATTTCTGGTCATTCCCCTACTACCTGGTTGGCGCAGCGGCGGTAGGCCTGGTGGGTATTGTGAATCGCGCCGCAGGTTGGGAAACATCGCTGCTCGTGCTGCCATTGATCTACTGGGTGTACCGGTCCTACCGGCAATATCTGGGGCGGCTGGAGGCTGAGAAGGAACGCGTGGAAGTTGAGAAGCGCCACGTAGAAGAAATTGCGTCGTTGAACATGCGGACGATCGAGGCTCTGGCGCTGGCAATCGAAGCCAAGGACCACACCACTCATACGCATTTACAGCGCGTACGCACCTATGCCGTAGCGGTTGCTAAGGAACTGAAGCTGGCGGACGACCAGATCGAAGCACTCCGGGCCGCTGCTCTGCTGCATGATATTGGGAAGCTGGCGGTGCCGGAACAGATCATCAATAAGCCGGGACGGTTGACGCCAGAAGAATTCGAGAAGATGAAAGTGCATCCGCTCGTGGGAGCGGAGATTCTGGATCGAGTGGCGTTTCCGTATCCAGTGGCGCCCATTGTACGGTCGCATCATGAGCGCTGGGACGGGACAGGCTATCCGGAGGGAGTGGCAGGCGAGAGCATACCCATTGGGGCGCGCATCCTTGCAGCCGTGGATTGTCTCGATGCCCTGGCTTCCCATCGTCAGTACCGGCAGGCATTGCCGCTGGCCGAGGCGATGGCGAAAGTGAAAGAGAAATCAGGAACGTGGTTCGATCCGCAGGTTGTGGAGATCCTGGAGAGCCGTTACGTAGAACTGGAACGCATGGCGCAGATGACCGAGGATACCGCTGCCGCACACGGCCTTTCAAAAGCGGTGCGGGTTGAGCGCGGTCTTGCCCCGGCGACCGGATTCGAGCGAACTGAACCCACGCACGGTCCCGTGGACAACGCGGACTTCCTGACATCAATTGCGTCCGCGCGACAAGAAGCGCAGACGATGTTTGAACTGAGCCAAGACTTGGGCGTGTCGCTCAGTCTGAGCGAGACTCTTTCGGTTCTGTCTATGCGGTTGCGGCGGATGATCCCCTACGATTCGATCGCCGTATTCGTGAATCGGAATGGCTGGCTGCTACCGGAACTGGTGAGCGGTGAAAACTTCCGCATGCTGTCGGGGCTGAAGATTCGAGTCGGAGAAGGGCTGTGCGGGTGGGTGGCAGAGAACTCGAAGCCAATCGTCAACGGGAATCCGCAGGTGGAAGCAGGATACGTAGTCGATCCTGGAAAACACTCGACGCTGCAATCTGCTCTCGTGGTTCCTCTGGAGGGTCTGAACGGTGTGGTAGGCGTGCTGGCGATGTATCACGCAAACCGCGACGCCTTCACTCCCGATCATTTGAGAATCCTTCTGGCCGTGGGATCGAAGGTCGCGCTGTCGGTCGAGAACGCATTGAAGTATCAGCAGGCAGAGACTTCGGCAACCACCGACTACCTGACTGGCCTACCGAATGCCCGGTCGCTGTTTGTGCACCTGGCGCAGGAAGTGGCGCGCTGCCGGCGAATGAAGACGGCATTGGCGGTCCTGGTATGCGATATCGACGGCTTCAAGGCGATCAATGATTCGTTCGGCCATCTCGAGGGCGACAAATTACTGCGCGAGTTTACAACGCGTTTGAAGGAGGCTTGCCGCGGCTACGACTATGTAGCCCGGATGGGCGGAGACGAGTTTGTGATCACGGCTCCCGGACTTACCCCGGAAGCAGCGAAGGAAAAGGCCGACCGCCTGAACCAGGCCGCAATCGAGTCGGGACGCCACGTGTGCGGACGGGATGTGATCACGTTGAGCGTGGGAATAGCGTTTTGTCCTGACGACGGGTTCGACGTGGAACGTTTGTTGGCAGAGGCCGACCGCCGGATGTACTCGATGAAGCAGGTTCACCACGCAGAAGCGTTGGCAGCCGAGGAAACCAAAGCACACCGGGCGGGGAGATAGGCATGCTGGGGAGAATCGCGAGGCATGGACTCGCACTGGTCGCGACAATCCTCGTCGGCGGCTTTCTCTCGGCGACTCTGGTGCGACTGGCCCCGGGCTTCGAGGTGGACGAAGCACAGCTTGACCCACGCTTGAATTCGGAAAGTGTTCAGGCATTGCGCCAGACGCGACTTGAACAGCACAACATCTTCCAGTTCTACCTTCGTTCCCTACAACGTGCGGCGCATGGAGACCTTGGACGCTCGATTTCTCTAGGGCAGCCGGTCAGCACGCTCTTGAAGCAGCGAGTTCCGCTGACGCTGCGACTCGTGGCGACCGGGCTATTTCTGAGTTGGGCGGTAGCCTTGGCTTTGGCGCTCAGCGCGGCTTGGCTGCGAGTCTCGGCCTATGACGCGCTGACGACCGTTCTCAGCGGAACGTTTCTTTGCATCCCGGCAGCAGTGCTGGCCTTGCTGTCGGTCCTGTGGAATATGCCGGGAGCACTGGTGATTGGAGTCATCGTCTTTCCGTCTGTATACCGGTTCACACGCAATTTGCTCGCGAAGGCGTACTCCATGCCGCACCTCATCACGGCACGAGCCAAGGGCCTCAGCGAGTTGCGAATTCTGTTCTGGCATGTCGTCCCTGTGGCCGGCCCGCAATTGCTGGCGGTCGCGGGCGTGTCGGTGAGCATCGCGGTAGGGGCGGCGATTCCCGTAGAGGCATTGTGTGGGCTCGCTGGCGTTGGGCAGTTAGCCTGGCAGGCGGCGCTGGCGCGCGACCTGCCGTTGTTGATGAACATCACGATCCTGGTAACGGCTGTAACCTTGCTGGCCAATTCCGGGGCCGATGTAATCGGACATATGCTTCGAGGCCAGGAAGCATGAAGCCTCCGACAGACATCTGGCGCAGGATCGCTTGTGCGGTCCTATTGCTTGTGCTGGGTGTTTCATTGGCTGCGAACTGGCTGGCTCCGGCGGGATATGCGAAGCAGTATCGCGAAGAGGCAGGAGCGGCGCCTTCGCAGGAGCATTGGCTGGGTACGGACGACATTGGGCGCGACCGGCTTGCGCGCGTGCTGTACGGCACCCGGATTTCGCTGTTGCTGGCGCCGGCCGCGGCGCTGCTCTCAACTTTGATGGCAGCCATGGTAGGCGGACTGGCAGGATATCTCGGCGGCGCGTGGGCACGATCCGCGATGGCGGTGACCGATCTGTTTCTGTCTCTGCCGTGGCTTTTTCTGCTGATCACGGTGCGGGCAATGATGCCGCTGAACGTTTCGCCACTGGTTTCAGTGCTGGTGACGTTTCTGATGTTGGGGCTATTGGGCTGGACGAGCGCAGCGCGAGTACTATGCTCGGCGGCCGGGACCTTGCGCGATTCGGATTTTGTGCGACAGGCGCGGGCCTCCGGCATTCGGGGCGCACGGCTGTTCTGGGTCCACGTACTACCGAATCTCAAACCGGTACTTTACGCGCAGTTCTGGATCTCGATTCCGGCGTTCATCCTGAGCGAGGCGAATCTGGGGATCCTGGGGCTGGGGGTCGCCGAGCCGATGCCCTCGTGGGGGAGTTTGTTGAAGGAGTTGGAAGGGCTCGTGTCGGTCGGCGAAGAGCCATGGAAATTTGTACCTCTGGCCTTGCTAGTCGTGGTCGTGACGTCGTTTCAACTAGTGCTCTCGAAGCAGGAAGAGGTGGCGGTATGAAGGACCTCCGGGGAAGGTCAGCGGTGATGACAACGATGTGCAAAAGGGCAATTCTGGTTTCGACGATCTGCCTGGGAGTCTTCATCAGCCGCGCGGCGGCGCAGGGCGAACTGCGATTTTGCTTGCGCGCGGAGCCAAAAACATTCGACCCGCTCAAGGTCGAAGACGACGCTTCGGTGACGATTCGGTATTTGACGGGTGGAGTGCTGGTGCGCATGAACCGGCAAACGCAGGCCTTAGAGCCGGAACTGGCAGAGTCGTGGAAGGTTTCGAAGGATGGAAAGCAAATTACATTCAAGCTGCGCTCCGGAATTTCATTCTCAGATGGCACGCCGTTTTCGGCAGAAGACGTAGCATACACCGTTCAACAGTTGATGGACCCGGCGTTGCATTCGCCGACCGGCGATGCGTTCCGATCGGGACCGGGAAATGTGGAGACGAAGATCATATCCACCGGCCAGATTTTGATCACGTTTCCGGCGGCGGTGGCCGGACTCGACCGCCAGTTCGATCAGGTCGCGATTCTTTCGGCCCATTCCGTGAAAAAGGAAATGGCGGTGCTCGGTCCGTTCATGTTGGCCGACTACAAGCCTGGCTCGACGGTATTGTTGAAGCGAAATCCGAACTATTGGAAGAAGGATGCACAAGGCCGGAAGCTGCCTTATCTGGATTCGATCCGGCTGGACATTCAGCCGAACCGCGACGTAGAGATCCTGCGATTCAAACGTGGCGAAATCGAATTGATCAACTCGCTCGACAGTGAGTATTTCGACAAACTGGCGGCCACCTCTCCACAACTCGTGCACGATGCCGGACCGTCGCTCGACAGCGAGCAGATGTGGTTCAACCAGGTCGCTAAGGCTCCGCTGCCGGCGTACAAGAAGAACTGGTTCCGGTCAGCAAACTTCCGAAGGGCGATCTCCGAGTCAATCAATCGAGCGGACTTGAGCCGGGTCGTTTTTCGTGGACATGCACAAGCCGCAGTTGGCCCGGTGTCGCCTGCCAATAAATTCTGGTTTAACGCCAAGCTCAAAGCGGATGCCTATTCGCCTGAAGGGGCTCTCAAGTCACTTCAGGGCGACGGCTTCAGGCTCGAGAATGGAGTGTTAAAGGATCGGGACGGAAACGAAGTCGTCTTCTCGATCATCACCAATTCGGGGAACAAATATCGCGAACGGATGGCCACGATGATTCAGGAAGATCTCCAGAAGATCGGGATTCACGTGAATGTGGTGACCCTCGACTTCCCTTCCCTGATCGAGCGCATAACGCAGACGTTTGACTACGAGGCGATTCTGTTGGGGTTGACAAATGTGGGCCTTGATCCTAACGAGCAGATGAACGTGTGGCTTAGCTCTTCGGAGAACCACCAGTGGAATCCGTCTGAGAAAGCTCCGGAAACGGCGTGGGAAGCGGAGATCGACCGGTTGATGAGGGCACAGGCCTCGGCGGCCGATGCGAGGAAACGCAAGGAGAGTTTCGATCGCGTGCAGGAAATTGCAATGGAACAGGCTCCGTTCATCTATCTGGTGAATCGAAATGCGCTGTCGGCAGTTGCCGCTGATGTGCAGGGAGCGACTCCGGTGGTTCTTGTGCCGCAGACTTACTGGAATGTGGATCGGCTGTCGGTAAAGTAGTTCCACATCTTGGCGGCGAATTTATACGACCCTACGAGCTTTGCCCACGAACGACAACTGAGGTACACCAAGAATGATCGCGAGTTCGAATGACGGGCCCCTTCTTACGGCGGGACTCTCGGTGCGGTATGGGGCGAAGGCCCCCGTACTCTGCGACGTGAACCTGGAGATCCTACGGGGTGAGGTGCTCGGACTGGTGGGACAGAGCGGCTCAGGAAAAAGCACGCTGGCAATGGCCATTCTGGGATTGCTCGATCGGAAGAGGGCACAGGCCGACGGTGTAGTCGAGTTCGAGGGCTGTAACCTGCTAAAGCTCAGCGAGCGCGAGCTCCGTTCACTCCGGGGACGGAAGGTCGCCCTGGTGCTGCAAAGCCCGCTATCGTCGCTGAATCCGGCCCTCAAGATTCGAACCCAACTGAAAGAAGCGTGGCGAGCGCATGTTTCTGGACCGAGCACAGACTGCGATGCGGCGATCCGCGCGGCCCTGGAGAGTGTGAGCTTGCCGTCGAGCGATGAATTTTTGCGGAAGTATCCGTCACAAATGAGTGTGGGGCAGGCACAGCGGGTACTGATTGCAATGGCGGTGATGCATCGCCCAGCGCTCCTGGTTGCGGATGAGGCGACAAGCGCCCTTGACGTCATCACACAGTCGGAGATTCTGGCTCTGTTTCGAGAATTGAACCGGAGCACCGGCATGGGGATTCTCTACATCTCTCATGACCTTGCGTCTGTGGCAGGCATCTGTGATCGGGTCGCGATTCTTCACCAAGGTCAGATCGTCGAACTGGGAACGACCACACAGGTTCTGACCAGTCCTCAGCATGAATATACGCAGCGGCTGATCGCAGCTATGCCGAAGATGCCGCAGCAGGCACGCAAGGCCGCCGTAGTATAAGAGTCCTTCGAGTTCACCTCTACAGCCGGTCGACCTTCTCCACACACGCCCTTGCCATTGCGGATGCTCCCGTCGGTAGCGATCAACACACCCCGCGAAATGCTCCGGTATGCGCACGCCAAGAGCACTCCGGTCACTGTCTGCTGGAAACCAACGGCACGGGACACAGTGTCCCACGCCCGCCTTGGTGGGACATTGTGGCCCAAGTGCGCACCACAAGAAGTGGCTCATTCCTAACAAAAACAATTACTTACAAGGGACCTGACTGGCTGTCGCCGTGCAACCGTAAGAGCGGGTACGAGCTCGATCTTTCCCCCTAGCCAGAAAGAAGGGTGAAACTTTATGGTGCGTGCACAAGGATCACGGAAACCGATGGGGCGCAACGAAAGGCATAGTGCGGCCTGGGGCAAGCGCCTGAGCCTGGTTCTTCTGTTGGCAACTGGCATGGCATTCGGGCAGCGCTGGAACAATGCAACGGCCGGCACCGGCAGGTCCCGAATCGCTTCCGAACTCTCGGGACGCCTCGCACAGGCCCACCAGGGAACCGCGAAGAACCAGACGGTGCGAGTGATTGTGCAATACAAGCAGGTACCGTCAGCGGCGCACTACGCGACCATGAAGGGCCGGGGTGCCCGCCTGCACATGCAGTTGCACATGATTAAGGGCGCGGCCTTCACGATTCCAGTGAGTGCCCTCGCTGCCCTGGAAGCCGATCCCGACGTCGAGTCCGTCACCATCGACCATCCTATGAACGTCATGGACGATGTGACGAACTCTGCCACCGGGGTTAACTCGGCCTGGAATTCCGGATACAACGGAGCGGGCGTCGGAGTCGCCGTGATTGATAGCGGCATCAACGATAGCCATCCCGACCTTAATAACTCCGCTCAAACCGCTTCGCGCGTGGTCTACCACCAGGACTTCACGGGAACCGCGACCACCAACTCCAATGGGGGAAGGTATGATCTCTTCGGCCACGGTACCCATGTGGCCGGTATCATCGGCGGCAATGGCTCCCTCTCCGGTGGGCAATACCAAGGCGTGGCTCCTGGCGTAAGTCTGATCGATCTGCGAGCTCTGGACGGGAACGGCGCCGGCACCGATAGCACCGTGATCGCCGCTATCCAGCAAGCCATTGCGTTGAAGAACACGTATAACATCCGGGTCATCAATCTGTCGTTGGGCCGCGGAATCCCTGTCAGCTATACGCTGGATCCGCTCTGCCAGGCCGTTGAATCTGCGTGGAAGAGCGGGATTGTGGTAGTCGTCGCCGCTGGCAACTACGGCCGGTTGAGCGTGTATGGAAGCAATGGTTTCGGAACCGTTACCGCACCCGGCAACGATCCTCTCGTGTTAACGGTGGGCGCGACTAAGAGCGGCGGATCTTCGTATCCTTCGAGTCAGACCATCGCCAGCTACAGTTCGAAGGGGCCGACGACCTACGATCACGTCGTGAAGCCGGACATCATGGCACCGGGTAATGCCGTCGTCTCGCTCGCGGCTCCGGGAGCCACGTTGGAGGCAGCGTATCCCAGCGACCTGAAAACCGGGACCGACGGTAACAACCGCTACTTCACCTTGAGCGGCACCAGCATGGCGACTCCGGTCGTCGCAGGTGCGGTTGCTCTGCTATTGCAGGAACAAAGCACACTCACGCCCGATCAAGTGAAGGCACGTCTGATGAAGACGGCCTACAAGATGACGCTGACGTCGACATCCGCCTGGGTGCCTCATCTGTCGCGGAGTTTCACCAACTACTACGATCTATTCTCGGTGGGATCGGGATTGCTAAACGTCCAGGCCGCCGTCAACAATTCGGATCTGGCTCCAGCCACGCTTGGATCCGCCTTGTCGCCGAGCGCGAGCTACAACCCGCTGACGGGTACAGTTTCCCTGGTCTATGGAAACTCAACCGTCGCTGGAAACTCCGTGGTTTGGGGAACTTCGGTTGTGTGGGGTACCTCGGTCGTTTGGGGAACTTCACTCGTGAATGGTACGTCGGTGGTGTGGGGAACCTCGCTGCCCTGGAACAACAACCTGCTGAGCGCTTTCAGCGTGGTTTGGGGAACCAGTACGGGCACGGGTTCGTCGGCCACCAGCGTGGTCTGGGGAACATCCGTGACTGACGCCAACAGTGCATTTTCTGACGCTGGAGATGACGAGCAATAAGCCGTGTGAACGGTACCAAAGAAAGGAGACGAGATCATGAATCCCACACGGCGAATTAAGACATTCATCGGCGCAATGATCGTGGCAGCAGTAGGCGCTGCGGGATATGCAGGATTCGCAAGCCACACCCTGCATACCTACTTCGCTTTGGCAGTACTGGCGTTGGCCACCGTGACGTCGCGAATGAAAGTCAAGTTGCCCGGAATTAACGGCAACATGTCGGTCAATCTGCCGTTCTTGCTGACGGCGATTGTGAGTCTGAGCGCGGTTGAAGCGGTCGCGATCACATGCATTTCCACCGTGGTGCAGTGCTGGCCGCAGAAAGGTGGAAGACTCAAAGCGCAGCAGATGGCATTCAACGTCAGCATGATGGCGTTTGCCAGTTGCCTGGCAAGCCTGATGTTCCACGCCCAATGGTCCCATGGAATGAGTTGGACTTCCGGCCCGCTGGGAATGGTGTTGCCGACCGTGACCCTGTTCCTGGGGCAAACGGCGCCAGTGGCCGCGATCGTAGCATTGAGTGAGGGGAAAGCGGCAGGCCAGATATGGTGGAGCCTGGCTCACCTTTCATTCCCCTACTATGTGGTCACGGCGGGAGTGACTTCGATGGTCCACGCAGTGAGTTCTCACCTCGGCTGGGGGCTGGCGCTGGCTGTGTTCCCGGTGATGTATGGAATTCACCGCTCTTATCAGGTGTACTTTGGACGAATTGCGGAGACACTTCGCCCGGAAACTCTGGTCAGGGCTGCTGGAGCGGGGGCTTAGCACAAGTCACTGCCAGCAGTAGTTCTCAAGGATTAAGGGTGGCCTCGCCGGCTTGTGCCGTGGAGAGCCACCTTCTTTCTTTGGTGAGAAGTTTCGTCGCGCACGGCCAGATTCGCTAAGTCGTGTGCCGCCATCGCACGTGCATACTCTGCCAAGAGATGCTTCTCCCTTGCTACAGCAGACGGGTCGCGAAACTACAGGCTGAATTCGATGGCCCCGTTCGAACTCAATCGTTAGGCTGGAATGGGAGGGTTAACATGCCTGAAAGAAAGACGGTCGAACGCGCTCATAACGATGCTCGCGCAGGAAAGTCGGCAAGCACGAAGGCTGGAGAATTTGTGCGCGAGGAAATACACCATGTGCGAGAAGGTAAGCACGGCGCCCGTTCGGCGAAACAGGTGATTGCGATTGGGCTTTCGAAGGCCCGTCGTGCCGGGGTGAAACTGAGACCGCCTCGCAAAGGAAAGGCATCTGCGCGCGTGAGGAAACAGGCCAGCCGCGATTCTCGCCAGGGACAGAGCCATTCGGCTAGTAAGGCATCGGCCACACGCTCACGCGCAGCTAGCAGAGCCTTGAAGCGCGAAAACCGTAGCTCCGCATCGCATCGATCGCTGTCAAAACAAGCCCGCAGGGCCGCGGGCAGACGTGGCGCAGCCGCTCGGCGGCGGTCTGCCCAACGGGCAAGCCGTACGAAGGCGAGAGCAAGAGGCTAGTTTTTCCGAAATTGGGTTCGCTGCGCCTGAGGCACGAGCAGTAGCGAATCTCAAGTCAAGAGGAGAGTCGAGAGAACACGAGGGGTTTCATGATTCGAAAATTGAAGACCGGCCAATACCGTTTGTACTCGCGCAAGAAGAACGCCAAGACGGGTAAGCATCGGAACCTTGGGACATTCACTTCGAGACGTGCGGCCGAGGCCCACGAGCGCGCAGTCCAATATTTCAAGCGCAGCTGAGTGGCAAATTCGGATGACTTTGTGCCGTCGGGAAACAGTCGAACGCGATTGCGAGCGATGCCACGAGGTCCTCCCGTCAACTGCATGCCCGCGCGTCGTTCTGGGCCCTCTGCAAGCACCCTACGCAGCGTGACCCAAGGCACTCCCAAGCCGTGATTTACGCGAGATATCCGGCGCAAACTGGCTCTGCCTTTCAGCGACAGTGTTCAAGGCGGCGAGCAACAACCGCTGGTCCGAAGAGGACGGAGCCTCAAAGGAGTCCTCGATGTGGTCCATAATGGCGTCTTTTGCGCTCTGAAACCGCTCGGACGCAAGAAGGGGATCTTGTTCCTGCAAAGCTGCCTCAAATAACAATTGCCAGGCTGAATCGGGCGCGGTGGGGTTGTACATGGTACTCCTCGATGCGAAAGAGTGTCCGCTCACTTGCGCTCGATTTCGAGCGAACGAGCGTGATGCCCAAACGGAGTTATAGGTTCCGGGTGCGGTCCCGGCAATCGGGTTTTCCCAGTATCAGTCGCGAATAAAAGTCACATAATCCGACCCACGGGAAATGACGCCAGGCCCGGTTTTTTGGATCTCGATGGCCTCAGCCGCTGCAAATTCCGAACGCAATTTAGGGCTGCCTTTCTCCGTCGAGTTGATGCTATAATCGGGCTCCCCCGTAAGTTCGGCAGGTCCAAGTCCCCCTTTTTGGATAGGTTTGCTAGGTATCCCCCAATCTGTCTCCGATTTCTCCGTTCTTGAAGTGCTCCTAAGATCATAGAAAACAAGTATTTATGAGGATATCAATGCCCAGCACCTCGATGTGGTCGTATCGTGCCCACTATGCTGTTCTTTTGGCCGCTCTTGCCTCTGCAGCCTGGGCTCAGTCTGCTACGGTGTCTCCCAGTCCCCTGGCGTTCGGCAATGTGTCAGTGAATACGACTTCAGCGAAGTCGGTCACCCTTACCAACGGGCAAAGTGCGATCATCAGTCTGTCGGCACCCACGATTTCGGGCGGTTCCGGGTTTTCGGTGGTAGCGGGGGGAAGTTGCGGAACGTCCCTTGGCCCGGGCAGGGCATGCACATACCACATCGGGTTTACACCAACCAGCGTAGCCGCTTACAGTGCGACGCTGTCAATCAATGACACCGCGAGCAATAGCCCGCAACAAGTGAGCCTGACCGGCGCCGGCGTATCCCCCGTGACTCTGACTTTCGCTAATACCTATTTTGGCAATCAAGTCATCACCACGACCTCAGGGCCACATACTGGAACGCTGAGCAACAACCAGGCTGTGGGCGTGACTGGAATTGCCGCATCGGCCTCTGGCGAGTTTGCGGTAGTCCCTGGCGGTACCTGTGGAACCACTCTCGCGGCTCACGCCAAGTGCACAATCCTCGTGTCGTTTACTCCAAAAGGCTTGGGTGCACGCACCGGATCGCTATCCACCACCGACAACGCGTCGAACAGCCCGCAGACCGTGACAATTACTGGAACGGGGACGATCACTGGTATCCATTCCATCACCGTCGGCCCTTTGACCCCTCATGTCGTTCAGGGGCACGGGCAGCAGTTCACAGCTACCGGAAATGCCACCACGGGAACGCTCAACCTTACCGACGTCGTAAGTTGGGATTCGACAAACACCAACGTCTCCACGATCGGTGCCAACGGTATGGCGCAGGCAGTGGCGCCGGGAGTCAGTGCAATCGGCGCGACACTCTCCACGCTCAGCAATTCTACGGTGATGACCGTGACACCCGGAACGCTGAGCAACATCCCGTGCAGCACCGGTCCTTGTGTCCTGACCTACCACAATGATCTGAGCCGGGATGGCGTCTACTCCAACGAAACGGTTCTCAAGCCTTCGAATGTAGTCAAGCCCACCTTCGGCGGGCTAGCCACCATCAACGGCTTGAATGGACACATCTATGCTCAGCCGCTTTACTTGAGTGGAATGTATGGGATGAGTTCCAACGGAAATGTTCTTTACGTCGCGACCCAGCAAGATTATGTGTATGCGTACGACGCGGATAGCTATACCCAGCTCTGGGGCGGTTCCTTCATTCCCGCCGGCGAAACGCCGCTGACCACTGGCGCGACCGGAGATTTGACATGTACCAATATCACACCCAATGTGGGCATCACGTCGACACCCGTGATTGATACCAGCACAACATTCAATCCGAATCCTGTGATGTACTTTGTGACTCGATCGGTGGATCAGAGCAAGGGTTACCATCAGCGCTTGCACGCCGTCGACACGGTGACGGGTATCGAGGTTTTCGGTGGCCCGGTTGAGATCACCACTCCAGCAGGTAGCCCGGAAGCTTTTGATCCTCTTTACGAGAATCAGCGCTCTGGCCTGGCCTTGTCTCATGACGCCAACGGAAATCCCCAACTCTACATCGCATGGGCTTCGCACTGTGACACTCAGCCCTTCCGTGGCTGGATGATGAAGTTCAACGTGCTCTCTGGAGTGCTATCTTCCACACCGGCAGCGTATTTCGTCACCACCCAGGGCTTGGGCTCGGAGGCCGGCATCTGGATGTCGGGCTCCGCTCCCGCGATTGACAACCCGGTGAACGGCAACGTCTACGTCGCGACTGGCAATGGCAGCTATGATGGCATTACGAACTGGGGCCAGAGCGTCATTAAATTCGACAGCAATCTAAACGTGGTCGACTGGTATACGCCGAATGAATGGCCCTGCCTCAACGAAATTTCGGACGATCCCTACTGCACCTCCGATCGTGACTTGGGTTCAGGAGGAGTGGTGCTATTTAATGTTCCGGGAGGTGTGCCCGAAGTCATGTCAGTCGGGAAACAAGGTGAGGTGTATGTCCTCTACCAGTCGAACCTTGGCCACCTCGATCCTGCCACCTACAACCCCCAGTACGCGCCGCCGTACACGTGCACTGAGGGCGATCCGTATCCTCAGGGAAGTCCGAGCAACATCGCGCAATGCTTCCTCGGAATTCAAAATCCTAATTTGCACGGCACCGGGTTGTTCTCGACACCTGCAATTTGGAATAGCACCATGTTTGGGGCCGGCGCTTCTGGCCCCCTCCTTTCCTATACGTTGGACCCCGCGGCCATAGGTACCTTCAATACCACGGCCGTCCCTGCGACGGTACCGCCAACCTTTCCTTACCCAGGAGCAAGCCTTGCGGTTTCCTGGAATGGCAGCAACCCTGCTACCGGCATCTTGTGGGGCCTGTCGACAGCGGGGTCTAACAACCTGCCGCCGACCGCCGATGTACTCCGGGCCTATAACCCGTCCACCATGGCTTTGCTATACCAGTCCAGTGGAGGTCCGGGCGCGATACGCTTCGTAATGCCGATCGTGGCCAATGGAAAGGTGTTCGTCGCGGGTCAAGGCTCTACCGGCGGCACCAAGGGAAGTGTCTACGTGTACGGACTCTGCCCTTGCAAGTGAGTCGGGGATATCTGGAACTTCGGAGCGTCCTCGGAAACCCAGACGCTCCAGCCGGTTTTCTAATCTGATTTACTGAACAGTGTCCATCGCCGTGAACAGATTGTTCAGCGACTCTGCCAGCGTCGGGTGAGCAAAAGTGCCGTCGCGCAATGCCGTGTAGGGCAATTTCCCCAGCATGGCAATCTGAATCACGGACATCACCTCTCCGCCCTCGATGCCCAAAACTGCGGCTCCGAGGATCTGATTAGTCTCCGCGTCGACAATGGCTTTCATGAAGCCACGAGGCTCGTCCACTTCCAGAGCTCGGGCAACATGACTCATCGGCATTTTGGCCACTCGGATTTTGCGGCCTTGTGCGCGGGCTTCGGCTTCGGTCAGTCCTATCCGGCCTAGCTGAGGATCAATAAACAGCGTGTAGGGTACTTGTCGATCCTTCGTCGACGCGCTCATTTTTTCGAGCAGATTGGCGCGAAGGATCCGAAAATCGTCGTATGCGATGTGGGTAAACGCCGGGCCTCCCTTGATGTCGCCCAGCGCGTAAACGCCTCCGGCCGTGGTCTCCAGACGGTCATTGACCTGGATGAATCCCCGCTCGTTTGTCTGAATGCCTGCGGCGGCAAGATTGAGCGTGTTGGAGTTCGGAACGCGGCCCGTAGCCTCAAGCAGATGTGAACCAACGAGAGTGCCCGGACCGTCCGGCAACTGGATCTCCAACCGGACACTGCCAGCCGAATTGCTGACACGAATTGCTTTCGCATTCAGAAAGATCTCAATTCCATCTTGACGCAGAATCTTGACGACTTCCTCTGCAATATCAGGGTCTTCGCGCGTGAGCAGTTGGTTCGCGGATTGAACGATTGTCACCCGGCTGCCGAACCTCCGAAATAACTGGCCGAACTCAAGACCGATGTAGCCGCCTCCAAGAACCAGCAGGTGTTCGGGGACAAGATCGAGTTCCATGATGGAGATATTGTCGAGGGCAGATACTTTATCCAGTCCGTCCAACTTGGGGTGCGAAGCGCGGGTACCGGCGTTGATGAAGATGTGATTGGCTGACAATGTACGCTCGTCGCCTTCTTTCGGGCGCACAGTGATCGTCTTGGAAGCTGTGAAACTCGTCTCGCCGAAAATCAACTCGAGGTTTGCAGTCTTCTCAATGCGCGCTTGACTTCCGTTTCTGAAACTGTTCACGATGTCGCGCTTGCGCTGACGAACTTTCACGAGATCAATGCTGATTGGGCCAGTACGTACGCCATAGTCGGCGGCGCGCCGCGCCAGATATGCGACGCGTCCGCTCGCCACCATTGTCTTGGTTGGAGTACATCCTTCATTCACGCAGGTGCCGCCGACATGGGCTCGCTCAACAAGAGCGGTGTGCATTCCTGCATCAGCGAGAGCCTTGCTCAGGGGTGTACCGGCCTGACCTGCGCCGATGACGATGGCATCGTATCTCTGCGAGGTACTCATGGGCACCCTCCATATCTGATGTGTGTATGCGGGCGAGGGCTGTCAGGACAAGCTCGGACCATCCGCCAACGGCAGCCAGATTTGAAAACGTGTATTGCCAGGCTCGGAACTGACCTGAATGCTTCCCCGATGCTTCTTCACAATGCGCTGCACGGTGTCGAGCCCAAGGCCAGTTCCCTCTCCTACCCCCTTGGTCGTGAAAAAAGGTTCAAAGATGTGAGGGCGAACTTGCGGGGAAATCCCAGGCCCGTTGTCGCCGATCTCCACTACCACACAATCGTCCTCGCGATAGGTCCGAACTCGGAGCTCACCCTTTCCACCCATCGCATCAATAGCATTGTCGATGATGTTGGTCCACACCTGGCTGAGTTCGCTGCCGAAGGAATTTACGAGGAGGGGAACATCATGGTAGTCCCTCTGCACAATGACACCGCGCTTGAGCTTGTGGTTCAAGATGGTAAGCGTAGTTTCCAGGCTCTTCACGATATCGACGTTCTGCTTCGGCGCCTGGTCCATGAAGGTGTATTCCTTGATGGCAAGGACCAGTTCGGAGATCCTGGACGTGCTGCTCTCAAGTTCATTCAACAAACCCGCGATCTCCACCGAAGCCGATATCCTCACCAGGGCGGCGCGCGCCGTACCAGCATCGAGAGTCCCGAACAATTGTTCCAATGCCTCCGGCTTGATGTTCCTGTGCGCAAGGTCGGCCGCGAGTTGCCACAGGTCGGTTTGCCCGTGACTTCGCAGTAAAGAGTCGATTCGCTCCTCCAAGTCGCTGGCGGCCAGGGCATCCGGCGGATGCCCATCCGATTGTGTGAATGACGCCTCCATCTTCTCGATCTCTGATCTCTGCGCGGCAGTCAAATCGCGCCGTCCGAGTTCGTGACTGGCGTCGCGGATACGCGTCAGTATGTCGCGCAGCTGGCTGGTAGCCCGCTTTGCAGCCGAAGCAGGATTATTGAGCTCGTGTGCCAGTCCGGCCGAAAGCTTGCCCAGAGCGGCAAGCCGGTCCTGTTGCTGTTCGAGTCGGGTAGTTTCACGAATGCGGTCCGACATCAGGCCGACCAGACGCTTGGCCAATTCCGGCATCTTTTGTACGAGGTCTGGGAAGAGCGAAGAGGGAAAACGGAGAACGCGCCCGTCGGTTGTGGCGCGCCCGCTCAAAGTGAACTGCTTCATACGGGAGAATGGCAGGACACCGGTGACCTGCCCCGCCTTGATCGACAGAACAATAGTCTCACCCGCGAGTTCACCTCTCCACTGAAACTCCCCCTCTAAGAGCACGAACATCGCGTCGGCGGGTGCGCCCTGGCGCGAGTAGGCTTCCCCGGCCTTGAGTTGCAAGTCTTGTGATTGGCTTAGAAACCATGCGATCTGGTCTTCCGGCAGATCCGCGAAGACTTCGACTTGCCGCAGCAGTTCCAATGATTCTGCCATTTATACCTTGCTCAAGTACTGATGGATGAATTGAACTGCCACCGATCCCTCGCCAACTCCCGAGGCAACCCGCTTCACCGAACCGTGCCGGACATCGCCTACTGCAAAGATACCCGGAACATTCGTCTCCAACAGAAATGGATCCCTGTCCGGCGTCCAGCCTTTCGGCCGTTCCCCGCCACGCATCAGATCTGGGCCGGTCAGTAGAAACCCTCGATCGTCGCGCTCAACAAGTCCCGCCAGCCAATCCGTCCGCGGCAGCGCCCCAATAAAGATGAACATGGCACTGGCCGGCACTCGTTCCACTTTATCCGTGTCCGAACAAAGCACCGAGATTTCCTCGAGGTGTGTTTGGCCGTGAACCTCAGCGACGCTTGCATGTGTCCACAATTGAATATTGGGAGTCTCCTTGATCTGGTCGATCAAGTACTGCGACATGGTGCTGGCGAGAGAATCGCCGCGGACTAGAATGACGACGCGTTCCGCATACTTAGCGAAGTTCATCGCAGCCTGGCCGGCGGAATTCGCGCCGCCCACCACGAAAACGATCTCTCCCTTGCAAGACAACGCCTCGGTGGCACCGCCACCGTAGTAAACCCCCGCACCCTGCAAACGATCGATTCCCGGAGATTCCAGCCGCCGCCACTGGACGCCACTCGCAATCATCAGGGCATGGCAGGAAATCTCGCTACCGTCGGCCAGTTTGATGATCCGGTAAGGGCCCTCGGTGCGGACGCCGACCGCCTCCTGAGGCGAAAGGATCTCAACGCCAAAACGCTGAGCCTGAACCACGCCACGCCGCGCAAGATCAGCTCCACTGAGCCCGCTGGGAAATCCAAGATAGTTCTCGATCCGCGAACTCATTCCAGCCTGCCCGCCCGGAGCTTCGCGCTCGATCATCACCGTGTGCAAACCCTCAGACGCTCCGTAGACTGCCGCGGCCAGACCAGCGGGCCCACCACCCACAATTGCCAGATCATAAAAGGTGGTTTGCGCGCGTGTCCGCAACCCGACCTTCTGCGCGACGTCGGCTGGTATGCTCTCGAAGAGCTTTGTGCCATCCGGGAAGAGGACGATAGGAAGCCCGCTCGCCTCAGACCCCAAGACATCGAGTAGCCTTTTGGTTTCGGGGTCGTTGGCCGAACCTTCAACATCGATCCACTGATAAGGAACGTGGTTGCGAGCAAGAAAATCCCGCAACTCATATGACTTCGGGGACCACCGCGTTCCAAGGACTCGAATCCCCTCAAAGAGAGGACGATAGGTGGCGCGCCAATCATCCAGCAGATCGTTCAGCTGCGGATACAGGTGCTCCGCCGGAGGATCCCATGGCTTCATGAAGAAATAGTCAAGGTTGGCATGGTTGATGGCGCTGATGGCAGCGTTGGTGTCGGCGTAGGCAGTCAGGAGCGCCCGCTTCGCGTCGGGGAATATCTGTTTCGCCTGCTGCAGGAATTCAACGCCGTCCATTCGAGGCATGCGCTGGTCGGCGAGGAGGAGAGCCACGCCGTCGTTGCGAACCTTCAGCGCCTTGAGCACATCCAGCGCTCCTTCAGGGGAGTCGCTGGCGATGACGCGGTAGTCGGCGCCGTAGTGCGACCGCAAGTCGCGTTCAATGGCGCGCAAGACATCCGGGTCGTCATCAACACTCAGCAGGATCGGTTTCGCCATGGTTGCTCTCAAACCCAAGAATTAGAGTGGCTTAGAAAATCATTCACACCAGACAAAGTCATTAGATATAAGAATGTGCAATTCGGTCGCGCTATTCTCGTGCGCCCCCATGCGCTCGGGCAACTCGGAGGGAGACCCGGTTCATGAACCTGGTTTCAAGCTTCAAGTTCACCGGGTTCCATTTCATCCACATAGCACCACACCCACGACTCACCGGGCTCGATGGAACGCATGAGAGGGTGCTGCGTCTTGTGGAAGTGTTTTGTGGCGTGCTTATTCTTGGATGAGTCGCAGCAGCCCACTTGCCCACAAACAAGACACAACCTCAAATGGACCCACGTGTCTCCGACTTTGACGCACTCCTCACAGACATGCTTCTTCGTTTCCCTGAACTTAATCTGGTTGAGGTGGGTGCATTCTTTCGGCATCAGTTCCTCCGTGAACAGTATCTTGATTCTCGCTCAAGTGACCTCGGTCATGTAACCAAAGGGCACAATCACTTACAAAGCCGGCTGTTTCTCTCCACAATTGATCTGGAGGGTCTTCATCTGTGTTGCGGCTTGATTATCTATCTTGCGTGTTAACCGTCGCTTCCACCATCCTGGTTGGACGTCGCTGCTGGGAAGGTTGGGCCTTGGCCGGAGTCAACAGCGTACTCATATGCATTATCGGCGTCAGAACAGAGCAATTGGGCTTCATCCCTGCCAATGTCTTCTGCATGGTGGTCAGCGCGATCAACCTGCGGGCCTGGCGCAGAACATCTTGAGGCGGCCGATCCTGAAACCGCCGTCGTGATGACTTCACGCTGCGATGAGCAAGTTCTCGGCGAAGGGCCACTGTTCGTCGATCCACTGGGCTTCGCAGCGGAAGCCGACCTGACTCGCTGTGTCACAAATCTCGGCAGCCGAATACTTATGGCTGCTCTCCGTCCATATAGTCTCCCCCGACCTGAACTCGACAACGACCTCGGCTGCAGGAATGCTCACAGTCTGTCGTCGCCTCGATCTCAGATGCATTTCGACGCTTCGCGCTTCGTAATTGATCTTGGCAACATGCTCGAATTGGCTCAAGTCAAAATCCGCTTCGAGCTCTCGATTGATGCGGGCTAGCAGGTTGAGGTTGAACGCAGCGGTCACTCCAAGCTCGTCGTCATAGGCCCGGAGCAGCTGTGCACTTGATTTCTCCAGGTCTGTACCCAGCAGAAGTGAATCCCCGGGTTCAAGAATCCGGCGCACCTCGGCCAAGAATTTTAGGCCAGCCGGACGGTCAAAGTTGCCAATCGTGCTGCCGAGGAACAACACGAACAAATGCTGGCCGGGCTGGCGGTGCGAGGCCACCTCCAACAATCCATCCAGATATTCGCGCTCGTAACCCACGATGCTAATCCGATCGATGTCGCTCAATTCCCTCTCGCACATGGCCAAGGCAGCGCGAGATATTTCGACCGGATAGTAGAACGTGCGTTGTCGGCGACACAGCGCCTCGAGTAGCCAGCGAGTCTTCTTGCCACTTCCACTGCCCAGTTCAGCCACAGCGACTGGCCCGGCAAGACGGTCCACGATTTCATCGCCATGACGCCGCAACAACCGCTCGTCGGCCCGCGTGAGCCCGTATTCGGGCAAATGGCTGATCACCTCAAACAGGGCCGACCCTACGTCGTCGTAGAAGTACTTGGATGGAAGCTCTTTCTGTCCTGGCCGAGTAAGCCCGTCGCTTACATCGGTGGCAAATTCGTAGGTAGCATTCGTAGGGACGGCATGGACAAGCATAGTTCAACTCCTTCGCTCAAGATTTCCCCAATCAGCGGTTCACGCAGCGGAACCCCGCATATACGAACTGGTAGCGGGGCTGAAACCAATTGCGAAATGTGGATCGCAACATGCATGCAGCGGTGCGTGCCGACCCGCCTTTCATGACGAAGTGCTTGCCGTCGAAAAAATCGGCCGAATATCCCCTGTAAAAGGGGAACGGCTTGAACCCAGAGAATGGCGAGAAAACTGTCGAGGTCCACTCCCACCCGTTTCCCAACATTCCGCGTACACCGAAATTGCTCTCCCCCAATGGAAATGCGTTAACGGGCGCAGGATCCCAGCTATTGAAGTCAAAGTTCCCGAGGCTCGAATTGGGTTCTTCGCTGCCCCACGGATACGCTCGTTCGCTTCCGTCCGCAACCCCGTATGCCGCACGATGCCATTCTTCTTCCGACGGAAGCACCTTGCCTGCCCAACGCGAGTAGGCGGATCCCTCCGCATGACTCACGTACACTGGCCACTCCAGAGGCAACGGAATCTCGTCGAACATCGTCCGATAGAACCACGCTCCATCTCTCTGATGCCAAAACACCGGATGGGACACGCCATGAGCTGTCTTCCACGTCCAATCATCCTCACCCCAGAAACTGCGCGTCTCATAGCCTCCCGCGATCATAAAATCCAGATATTGCTTATTCGTCACCATGAACTGATCGATTTCGAACGCAGGTATGTGTGTAGCGTGAACCTCATACTCGTTGTCCCAGCCGAAGCTGGGGTCACCAGGGGAGAGACCTAGTGTCGCCGTGCCGGCGGGAATTTGAATCATTCGATGGTTAGCAGGCGAAGCGACTAGACGGGATGAATCTACCTGACGAACCTTCCGGTCGAGGGGCAGTTGATGCAGCATGTAGGCCAAAGTCTCGACGTGCATCAGTCGATGCTCTATCGCAACGTTGAGCAGGGAGTCCAGGGGGAAGCCGTCGCGCGTGAGATTCTGCGACTCCAGAACTCCACCGGAAAGCTTCTCATCCAAAGCTGCACGGATTCGTCGCACATAGTCGTGCACAGCTTCCCGGGAGGGCCACTCACCTGGCTGGTCGGATGGCAATCCACCGCCGACCGGGTCAATACCGAAGGCAAACAGGCGGTCAAGTTCGGGATGAAAGCTCTTCAGTCCGAATATATTCTCGTGGAGGAGGTTCCAGTCGAACGCCTCGAGGTGCCCGACGTAGAAAATGATGCGGTGACGCTCCGGAATGGGCCGATCATAGATCGCGTCAGCGTGGACTAGCGTGAAAAGTGCATCACTCCGGCGGCGAGCATCTGAGATCCGCTCCAGAATCTGATTGCGGACTGATTCCTGGGCAACGATCATTGGGCCTCCTGCTCCGCAGTTGGACGAAGCAACGAAAAACAGGATCTAAAATACAGCTATGCGAATACCTCTCTATCACGTTGACGCATTTGCTGCGCGCCCGTTCGCCGGCAATCCCGCGGCGGTCTGTCCTCTTAACGGGTGGTTAGATGACAAGTTTCTGCGCAAGGTCGCAGCCGAAAATAATCTTTCTGAGACCGCCTTTTTCGTCCCCCGCGGCACCCACTATGACCTCCGCTGGTTTACGCCCACGTGCGAAGTGGAACTGTGTGGCCATGCGACTCTCGCCTCAGCCTATGTGGTGCTGAATGTGCTAAATCCTGGACTCGAAACGGTGCGATTCGACACACGCCACAGCGGAACCCTGACGGTGAGCAAGGATGGCGACCTCTTCTCGATGGACCTTCCCGCGATGTTTCCCCGGGTCTGCCCCCACCCGCCGGACGAGTTGCTGCAGTCTATCGGGACCGGCCCAACTCCGTCCAGCGTGCTGGAGGCAAACGATACTTACATCGCCGTCTACGAAACTGAAATTGCGATCCGAAGTATCCGCCCCGATTTCGCACGTATGGAACGGCTCCACCCTTTTGCAGTGACCATTACTGCCCGCGGCGACGAGAGCGACATTGCATCTCGCTATTTTGCACCGAGTTATGGCGTCCCGGAGGATCCCGTGACCGGTGCAGCCCATTGCTCGTTGACTCCGTACTGGACGAAGCGGCTGGGAAAACCCCGCCTTCATGCACGGCAGGTGTCGGAGCGTGGCGGCGAACTCTGGTGTGAAATGGCGGCAGACCGCGTCATTCTCAAGGGTAGCGCCGTCCTTACTCTCGAGGGATCCCTACTGCTTTGACGGCTCACTGGATGAGGTTCTTGCTTCTCAGGAACTCGCGGACTACAGCTTTTGCATCGCGATGCTGGCCATCGACCGCGTAATTCAGTCGTTGCATCTCTTCGCCGGACATCTTTCCAGCCAGCATGGCTAACGCCGGACCCACCTCCGGGTGCAGTTGCAGAGTCTGCTCGCGTATCACCGGCACAGCCTCATAGGGAGGAAAATAGTGGCGGTCATCTTCGAGCACGAAAAGGTCGAGGGCCTGGATGAGTCCGTCGGTGGTGTTCCCGGCGGCCAGGTCAATCTGGTGGTCCTTCAGAGCCCGCGCCAGTAGCCCCAGATCCATCACTCGTGGTTGCTCGGCAAAGTGCAGACCGTAGGTCACGGCCAGGCCCCGATATCCATCGGGCCTCTCCATGAATTCGTAGCCGAATCCGGCGCGCCACTGGGGAGCATATGTCGCCGCTTGCGAGATAGTTTTTACATTCAATCGACGAGCATCCTCGCCCCGAATCTCCATGGCAAAAGTGTCATTGAAGCCGAGCGCTGGACCCAAGGTCAGGCCGAAACGATGCTCGTATTCGCGTTTGACTGCCCGGTAAGCCTCCTCTCTGTCTCTACTCGCTGTCTGCTTGAGAATCGCGGTCAGAGCCGTGCCCGTGTATTCGGGATATACGTCGATTCGACCCGCCAGAATCGCCTGATGACAGATGTAGGATCCGGCCAAGTAGAAACGCCGTTCTACCTTCAGATTCGTGTGGGCTTCGATCTGCTGTGCCATGATCTCGCCCAAAATGAACGATTCGGTGAAATTCTTGGAGCCAATGACGATGCGATCAGAGTGAACCCGCGAGCAACCCGGCAGCAGGAGTGCCGCCAGGAGAAGGAGAGCCCGCAGCTTCGACGGAGAGCAACTCATCTTGGCTGTAGACGCCTCTCCAGCCATCCCACGCCGAGATCGGCAGCCAGAGCCAAGATCGCCGCAGGAATGGCTCCGGCCAGAATGACTCTGTCATCCACCATGGCCAGACCTCGGAAGATGAACTCGCCAAGGCCTCCTGCTCCAATCGCCGCTGCGATCGTAGCCAGCCCAACGGAAATGACTACCGCCACCCGCACGCCAGAGAGAATTACACTTACCGCCAGCGGCAGTTCCACGTGTAACAGCAACTGGGATTCGGTGAGCCCCATCCCCCGCCCAGCCTCGACGACCGCGGGATCCACTCCACGAATTCCGGTGTAAGTGTTCCGGATGATCGGCAGTAGAGCGTAGAGGGTCAAGGCCAAGATCGCCAGCCGGTCCGCACGTTCTCCTAACCATGGCACAGGCAGAAGAAACCCAAAGAGCGCAAGGCTCGGAATCGTCTGGATAATATTGGCGCTCGCCAATACGGGCTTGTTCAACCATTGCCGGTGGGCGATCGCTATGCCCAGCGGTATACCAATCAGAGCCGCGACAAGCGTAGAAACTCCGACCAGCCAGAGATGCTCGAGCGTCAGGTCCAGCACCTGCTGGTGATTCTGCACGATAAATCGAATGACGTTCATGACGCGCCTCGATTTGCAGCCGACTCCAACCCGTCTCCGAAGGCTCTGACGTATGCGGAGGCCATGGGATCGGAAGACCGCAGGAACTGTTCCGGCTCGAGGACCGTGACCAATCGTCCTGCCTCCATCAGCGCGATACGCGATCCCAATCGCAGCGCCTCCCGCAGGTCGTGTGTCACCAAGACCACGGTCTTGTGAAGTCGCTGCTGCAGCAAAAAGAACTCCCGCTGCAGTTCGTAGCGGGTGAGAGGATCGAGCGCCCCGAAGGGTTCGTCCATCAAGAGGATCTCAGGATCAGCCGCCAGCGCCCGTGCGACCCCTACCCTCTGCCGCTGGCCACCCGATAGTTGATGTGGATAGCGCTCGGCAATGTCGGTGGCGAGCCCCACAAGTTGCAACAGTTCCAGCACACGAACGCGAATTCGTTCTTCGGCCCAGCCTGCAATCCGAGGAACGATGCCGATGTTTCGTTCCACCGTAAAGTGCGGGAACAAACCGACGTCCTGAATGACATATCCGATGCCACGACGAAGTTGAATGACGTCGCTTTGTGCAACGGGTACACCCTTTACGCGGATTTCTCCGGTAGTGGGCGATAGCAGGCGATTGACCAGTTTGAGAGTCGTGGTTTTTCCGGAGCCGCTGCGTCCCAGCAGCACGAGAGTTTCACCCCGCTGAACCTGCAGATTGAGTCCAGAAAACACTTGCGTGCCGGCCACGCGGTAAGAAACATCACGGAATTCAATGACCGGGCTGGCGTCCGTTGAGTGCATGGACGCTCAGCATACCGGAGTTCGAGGACTATTGCTCCGGTTTGCAGCCAAGCAACTGGCTGGCCTGAAAAAAAACCGCGGTCTTACGAGCGTATTTGCTTGAAGCAACACGACTCATCTGACCGCGGGTTCCTACGCTACAGCGTCCACTGGTTCTTCGGGAAGGACTCTTTCCAACTCGACATCATCCGTCGAAACTCGCGCTCGAGTTCGCGCCACAAGCATGTAGATCGACGGCACCACGAACAGGGTGAATATAGTGCCGATGATCATGCCGCTGACCAGCATGATTCCGATGCTGTTTCGCGCCCCAGCTCCGGGGCCCTTCGCGAAGACCAACGGAAAGTGACCAATGACGGTCGCAGCCGTGGTCATCAGGATCGGTCGTAACCGGGTGCTTGCAGCCCCGGTAATGGCCGCGAGTTTTTCGGCCCCCGTTTCCTGCAAATGGTTGGCAAATTCCACGATTAGAATGCCATTCTTGGAAATCAGTCCCACCAGAGTAATGAGCCCGACCTGGCTATATATGTTGAGCGTTGTCAGACCAAGGAACGAGAACAACAGCGCCCCAGAAATCGCAAGCGGTACTGAGCCCGCGAGAATGATGAAGGGATCGCGGAAGCTCTCGAACTGGGCTGCCAGGACGAGGTAGATCAGAATTCCCGACAACAAGAAGGTGCCGAGAAACTTGCTGCCCTCAACCCGAAGCTGGCGCGACTCGCCTGCATAGTCGACGGTGAAGCCCTGCGGCAGGATCGTCTTGGCCTCGTCTTCCAGCAAGCGGAGCGCTTTGTCGAGAGGCACTCCCGGAGGCACAACGCCCTGAATACGCACGGCGTTGAGCTGCTGAAATTTCTTCAGATCTCGCGGCTCGGTCGTCGTGCGCAACGTCGCAAAAGTCGACAAGGGCACAAGCTTATTCTGCGACCCAGTGACATAGATCTGCGAGAGTTGATCGGCCGTGAGGCGCTCCGCGCGTTTCACCTGCGGAATGACTTTGTAGCTCCGTCCTTGAATGCTGAAGCGATTCACATAGTTTCCGCCCAGGAGAGTGGAGAGATCTTGGCCAGCCTGGCTGAGATCTACACCTTGGGAGCGCAACTTGTCGCGGTCGAAGACGACCTCAGCCTGGGGCTGATCGAACTTCAAATCGGAGTCGGCAAAAATAAAGATGCCGCTCGTCATAGCCTTCTGCACAAGCCGGTTGGCGAACGTTACCAACTGCTGTGGCTCGGCCGGAGACGCAATCACGAAATCAACTGGAAAGTTCCCACCGCCGGGCAAAGCCGGAGGAGTCAAAGGAATCACGCGAATCCCCGGGATTTTCGACAATGAACCAGCAGATTCGAGCATCAGTTGCTGGGCGGTCTTCTTCCTCTCGCTCCAAGGCTTCGTAACCATGCCTCCGAAACCACCATTCGGAGCCGTGATCTGAAAGATGCTCTGGCTCTCGGGCATGGAGTGATAAACGTCATACACCTCGTTCGTGAAGAGGTCGGTTTGGTCAATCGTCGAGTTTGGAGCAGCCTGGATGACTCCGAAAACGACGCCCTGATCCTCAGCCGGCGCGAGTTCGCGCTGGGAGAACATGTAGAACGGGATCATCAGCAATGCCACAATTGCCCAGAGGGTGAGGACGACCGGCCTGTAGCGAAGCGTCCCCGCCAGATTTCGCGTATAAAGCCGGCGTACGGTCTCGAAGTGGCGGTTGATCATGCCCGCGAAGCCACGTTCGGTATCTCCTGCACGCAGCAACTGCGATCCCATCATCGGTGACAGTGTCAATGCCACTACGCCGGAGACAATCACTGCTCCCGCGAGAGTAAAGGCGAACTCGCGGAACAGGGCCCCGGTTAGACCGCCCTGAATGCCGATCGGCGCGTATACGGCGGCTAGCGTGATCGTCATCGCGATGATAGGTCCGACTAATTCACGGGCGGCATCGATCGCGGCACGCACCGGGGCCTTACCCATGTGCAGATGGCGTTCGACGTTCTCCACCATGACGATAGCGTCGTCCACCACCAGACCTACCGACAGCACAATCGCGAGCAGGGTCAGCAGATTAATGGTGAAACCCGCAAGCAGCATTAGGAATACAGCGCCTACGAGAGAAATCGGGATGGCAACGACTGGAATGAGAACCGACCGCATCGACCCCAGGAAGAGGAAAATTACGACGATGACGATCAGCAGTGTCTCGGTGAGTGTGCTCAACACCTCGTCGATAGCGTCCTGAATGTACTTTGTCGAGTCGTACGGAATACCAACCTTCATCCCCACCGGTAATTGTGCTTCAATCCCTGGGATTGCATCGCGTACCTGCTTAATGACCTCGAGAGAGTTAGCGGTTGGCAGGACCCATACGCCCATAAACGTCGCGGTCTCGCCGTTGAAGCGGACGTCCTGTTCGTAGTTTTGGGCACCGAGAACAACGTCGGCAATTTCACCCAAGCGTACGACGACGCCGTTCTCCTGCTTCACGACAAGCTGCTTGAACTCATCGGGCGTGACCAGGTTGGTGTTGGCCACCAGATTTACCGACACCATCGAACCCTTCGTGCTGCCGATTGCGGAGAGATAATTATTTTTCGCAAGCGCATCTCGAACAGCAGAAGGCGAAATGCCATACGCCGCCATCTTGTCCGGCTTGAGCCAGATCCTCATCGCAAACGTTCGATCGCCGAGGATGTCCGCACGCTGCACTCCGCTGATGGCACTCAGCTTTGGCTGAACCACGCGCGTCAGATAGTCCGTAATCTGATTCTGATCAAGATCGCTCGAAGAGAAACCCAGATACAGAGAGGCAAACTGATTGTCAGCCGTTTGCAAATCGATGACTGGAGCTTCGGCTTCTGGCGGCAAATCATTGCGAACCTGGGCCACTTTCGCCTGGATCTGCGTGAGCGCGGCGTTGGTATCGTAGTTGAGCTTCAGGTGCACGGTGATCGCGCTGAGCCCCTGCGCGCTCGACGATTCCATGTAGTCAATGCCATCGGCGCTTGCGATGACGCGCTCGAGCGGGGTGGTGATGAAACCGCGTACCAGATCTGCATTTGCGCCAACGTAGGTCGTCGATACCAGCACCACCGCAATATCGCTGCGCGGATACTGCCGCACACTGAGAGAGCGAATGGACTGCAAACCAGCGATCACGATGACAAGGCTGACTACAACCGCCAAGACCGGCCGCTTGACAAAAATATCCGTGAACTTCATAGCTGCCCTCTTTTAAACGCCCTCGCTCCAGTTCGCGTTCTTTAGCTGTCCTGAGGATTGGGAGCCGGGTTGTTTCCCGGTTGGATTTTGTTGTTGACCTTAACGGCGGCGCCGTTGCGCAACTTGAATACGCCAGAGGTCACGACTTCGTCGCCGGGATTCACCCCAGAAATAATGGCGACCTGGTCACCGCGCGATCCCTCAACTTTGACAAACTGCTGGCGTACGCCGCGGTAGGTTTGGCCTTTGGGATCCTTGAGATCCGTGATGATGAAGACCGAATTCCCGTAAGGTGCATAGCTGATCGCCGACGCCGGGAGCGTAACCACCTGACGGCTCGGACCGAGTCCCAACTCCACCTGTACGAACATGCCGGGCTTCAACTTGCCGCCGGGATTCGCAAGTGTTGCCTGTACCTGGACATTCCGCGTCGCCTCGTCTACCACCGAGTCGAGCGCTGTAACCTGTCCGTTAAACACGTGGCCAGCTAGGCTTTCTGAGGTGACGCGCAAACTGCCCCCCACACGTACTTGCCCACCCTCTTGTTGCGGTATGCCGAAGTCGACGTAGATCGGATTCAGTGACTGCAGTTCAACCACCGGATTACCGGCGGCAAGATACTGCCCGAGATTCACCTTACGAATGCCCAGGACGCCCGAGAACGGGGCTCGAATCGTCTTACGCGCAATAGTAGCCCGGACCTCAGAGACGTTGGCCTCTGTCTGTTTTTGCTGCGCCGTCGCCTGGTCGTACTCCATGCGAGAGATCACGCCTGCGTTGACCAATTGCTGCATGCGGCTGAAATTCAATCGTGCCAGTTCACTCTGCGCCTCGAGAGCAGCCAATTGGGCACGTTCCTGTCGCGTATCGAGCTCGACGAGGACATCTCCCTCTTTCACAGCCCGGCCCGAATCGAAGTTGATCTTGTCGACGGTCCCGGGAAGGTCAGCACTGACCATAACGCCGTGCACGGCCTCCATGGTGCCGATCACGCCGATCGTGGCAGGCCACTGCTCGCGCTTCGCGACGAGGCTCGTAACGGCCTCGGGGGGCGGCTGGAACGATGTGGCGGCTTGCACGGCCGATTCAACCTGCCGGAACTTTACGAAGCCCAGGGTCGTGAGGACGACGATCGTCACGCCCAACATCAGAATCATTCTTTTCGCCATGTGTTCCCCTTAAGGAAAATGCTTTAGTGGTGCTTAGATTCTCACTCTTCCGGAAGGATGCGGAATCTGTGGCTGTTTCTCAGCAGCTCCTTCCGGCCGCGTGTGAAACGGGTGAACTGGCGCAAAACCCATCGATCAAGGCAATGCGTTCGTTTTAACCCCTACTTCTTATGTCGAACGACGAACCCCAAAATCGACAATGCAGGATGTTGCACCTTCGGGCATCTGCCCATACCTGGGGTCAACTGGCCTGCGCCAAGAGGCTCTTGACGTTAGGGTCGGCATACGGCGCCCGTATCTCCCCGGAGGCGGCGATGTTTCTTATAGCTCGAGCTCGCGCACGAACGATCTGCTCTCGCGACCGACCTAGGAGGATCTTGCAATCCTGATCGGAATACCCTTCCAGCACCACGATGACAAAAACGAAGCGCTCTAAATCGTCAAGTTTGAAAATAGCTGCGAAACCTGTGTCATTTTCTAGTCCTGCCAGGCTCAGCGTTACCGTGCGCCGCCCACTGATTGGGGTCACGCCGCTTAGCGTCGGCTGGGTCACCCGAATTGCGCTCTGGACAACAGCCCGTCTGGCCCAGGAACGAGCCCATTCCTCGAATACCCGATTGGCCCTGATACATTCTTCCAACGCCTCAACAAAACACCGTTCCGCCGTGTCAGCGTCTGCTGTCAGCAAGAATGCCAACCGGTAAAGGCTGCTCATGTCCTCGGTAAATATCCGGCAGAAATCGCCACCGCGGGCATACGTAGGTCTTGTCGTTTCAAAATCGGTCCTTCCCCGTATCAACATGCACCTCCGACTGCTCAGTCCTGTCCAACCTGCTTTTCTTGTTTGGCGCATCGTGGACGCGTGCGACACTTGCGCGCCAATTTGCTTAGCACATACTTGGTGAGAACACCGGTGCAGGCGAATTCTGCTCCGTCTCTCATCAGCTCAAGCAGAGCGGCTTCGACAGATGACTCCAGTCGCTTGCCATTTACTTCCAGCAAGCACCAATTGGGTGCATTCGTTTCTCTGTCGAATGCAACCAGTTGCAGACAGTCAAACGGAGTGACGTCGCGCAAATACTTGGCGACCGTGTCAGAGGCGGCGCAGCAATCGCTGCAGGTGGCAATGGCGTTGGTCGCGCGCAACAACGCCAGGTAACGCTCCTCCTCTACGCTTGGATAGATTGGTGTCGTCGTACCCATCAATATCCGTCATCTCACAAGGAAGTCTGCCCGCCCCAAGGTCTTCTGGTGGTGAGCGCCGTCAAGCCCCATTTCCGGGGACTCAAACAGCAAATATTATTTTTGATGCGAGGGAAATGTCGAAGGGTTCTCAAAAGTGTCGAAAGATTCGTCACGCTCGTCGGGCTGCCGGTCGGGAGGGCGCGGATAGCTTTTGTGAATCCACGAGCCATCGGCAGTGAATCCCACCATCTGCCTCCCGAATCGAACACAATATGAAATCAGGCCTCCTCGCGATTACCTACGTTGGCGGTCCGACATGCCTTTTGGAATTCGGCGGTGTGCGGCTGCTGACAGATCCCACTTTCGATCCTGCCGGCGGCGAGTACACGTCAGGACCAGTGACACTTCGGAAGCTCAGCGGTCCCTCCCTTAGCCTTGAAGAGATCCGCCCTTTTGATTATGTGCTGCTTAGCCATGACCATCATTCCGACAACCTTGACCGCGCGGGGAGAGGGGCACTCGGCGGCGCGAAGAAAGTGCTCACAACGGTGGAAGGATCTCAAAGGCTGGGCGGCAACAGTTCAGGGTTGAAGGACTGGCAGAGTACCGACCTGACGGCGCCGGATGGGCGTGTCTTGCGAATCGTCGCCACGCCGGCGCGGCATGGACCCGCGGGACGCAGTCGTGGGGCGGTGATCGGATTCATCCTATTCTTTGAAGATGCACCCGAACATGCTGTCTACGTTTCGGGCGACACAGTCTGGTACGAGGGCGTTACCGAGGTCGCCCGGCGATTCAACATTGGGGTTGCGCTGCTTCATTTGGGCGCCGCGCGGGTATCGGAGGTGGGCCCTTACCATCTCACGATGACGGCCCAAGAAGCCGTCGAGGCCGCCAGTGCGATTGCGAATGCCACAATCGTCCCAGTGCATTTTGAAGACTGGGCGCATTTCTCGGAAGGCCGGGAGGATATTGCGAGTGCCTTTGCCGGCGCGCATCTCGAGCACCGTCTCCGATGGCCGGTACGTGGTAAGACAATTCAAATCAAAATGTAGGGAAGGTTCGAGCCGACTCTATTTCGGGTGTATTCCAGCGAAGAACTGCCATGCCATGTCCGTAAAATCAAGTGCGCCGGGGCGGAGCTCCATGTTTCCCTGCGAATCGTTCCCCTGTGAATCGTGCCGGTGTGAATCCAAGCGGCCCGCCCATTCGTGGCCAAAGTTCGCAATCAAGTCTGCGACTACGGGAACTCCGTTTTTGCAATGCAGCCACGACAGCTGTACGCCCCAACTCGTCTTCTCAGCCCTCTGAACCCGACAGCCGTCGAGATATCCCCAAGTCACCCAGTTGCCATGCGGTGTCGTCGCAAAATTCGGACTGTTGACTTCGAAACCGGAGAACTGTTCGTCGGTATCGCCATGAACGTAGAGGACAGGCACCGGGCGCACGAGCCTCTCCGGTGGATCCATTAGCGGCGTTGCCACGGCGAAGATTCCGCTGATGCGCTTTGAATGGCGGGATGCGAGCAACTGCACCGCTCCGGAGCCACTCGAAAAGCCCGCATAGAAGACTCGGTTCGGGTCCGGGTGATCGCGGTGAAGGACTTCGGCAAGAACGGCCATCAAATATCCCTCGTCATCAACGGGCAGCGCGCCGGCTGCGGGACGATGTGTCCGAGAGCCCTTCATCTCCCAAAAGGTGACATTGTTCTGGTCTGCGGGCTGATCAGGCTGCGTAGCGACTGGCTCTGGGAACACAACCAGAAATCCGCTGCGGTCCGCCTGGCTGACCCAGTTGAAATCTTCGGAGGTGGACTTCGCAGTACTTCGAATGCCACCGAGCATGAACACCACTGCGGGGCGGGCTGCCAAACGGGCAGGTCGATGAATGATGTAGGGGCGGCTATATCCGTTATGGACGAAAGGCCTCGTCTCAGTCTGGGCAGCCAGCGACTCGGTGAGTGCCATCAGCCCCGTGGTCGCCAATAGAAGCAGCGAGGCTTGGCGGGCCATTAATTTCAGCACTGGACTTTGCATTTGAAACGTTTTAATCTGACGACGATTCTAGCATCGATGGTGTCCTGGCAGCCGTCTTCCTGTGGCTGAGGACCCGAAAACGCTGGTCGAAATTGACCGAGGTTCCAGTGATAGACAGTCCTCCACGCCTCGTCGCGGCGAGTCTTCTGATCCTCGTTTTATTTGCAGTCGGTGCGTCGGCGCAGACTACTCATTACCCTCCGGATGGAGATCAGATTCCCGGACCGGAATGTCTCATGCCGATTAGGCCATCATCGGGCCAACCGAAAATGTGTTCCGCCGAAGATTACAAAGCCTGGCTCGACGACATCACTCATTGGCGAATGGAGGCCCGGATTCGAGCCGGTTATTCAGGAGATGAATATGAGCGCCCAGAATTAAAGTGGGCACAATCCAGTTTCATCCAGCCGCAGATGATGGTCGAGGACCGCTACTTTTACGACGCCGAGGCCGGGCGTTATACCGTCGACAAATACCTTGACGATCTCGATAAACGTTACGGCGGTATCGACTCCGTGCTGATCTGGCCGGTGTACCCGAACATTGGAATCGACAACCGCAACCAGTACGACATGGTCCGCGCTATGCCGGGTGGTATCGCCGGGGTGAAGCAGATGATCGCGGATTTTCACCATCGCGGCGTCAAAGTCCTCTTCCCTTTTATGGCCTGGGACCAGGGCACGCGCGACTCCGGTATGGCCGACTGGGACGTCCTGGCCAAACTGATGGCTGAAGTCGGGGCAGACGGCATCAACGGCGACACGCTGCGCGGTGTTCCTCGATCCTTTCGGACGGCTTCGGATGCTGTAGGACATCCGTTGGTGCTGGAGCCCGAACACGCGTTCCCGTCGCCTTTTGAAGCATTGGCGTGGAACAACATGGCATGGGGGTATTGGCAATATCCCAACGCTCCCATGGTGAGCGTGTTCAAGTGGCTCGAGCCTCGGCACATGCTGAATGTTTGCGACCGCTGGAACCATAGCAAGGTCGACAATCTGCAATATGCGTTCTTCAACGGCGTTGGCTACGAAAGTTGGGAAAACATCTGGGGCATTTGGAACCAGATCACTCCGCGCGATGCGGAGGCCCTGCGACGCGTAGCTACAGTCGAGCGCGGAGTGTCCAATTTCCTGATCAGTCAGGAGTGGCAGCCATACGCGGAGATGGAACAAGCCGGGATCTTCGCAAGCCGATGGCCTCAGGGTAAGAATGCTCTTTGGACCATTGTGAATCGCACTCAGTACGACGTCGAGGGACACGAACTAAGAGTGCCTGTTCAGATGGGGATGCGCTACTTCGACCTGTGGCACGGCGTCGAACTCACTCCCGAAGCCGCTGATGGTGCTCAGTTCCTGACATTCTCAATCGAGGCGCACGGCTTTGGAGC